>Ga0105046_10016073_pt1 | contig 11495 bp, 8 predicted proteins | sample MAT03_FD_78385 | JGI IMG/M metagenome (GOLD analysis project Ga0105046, IMG submission 78385) | Freshwater microbial communities from Lake Fryxell liftoff mats and glacier meltwater in Antarctica - MAT-03 (megahit assembly) | ecosystem: Environmental > Aquatic > Freshwater > Ice > Liftoff...
GCCAGCGTCGTGTGCCGGCGCGGTCACGTTGATTTGGCCATCGTCGAGCATCAGCGCGGCCTCGCCCTTGGTGCTGCCGAAGCGCACCTCCGGCAGTCCGATGTCAGAGCCGTTGGCGAAGCCGGCCCCGAAGATGGCGACCCGCTCACCGCCGGCCGGCTCGCCGACTGACTCCATGATGCGAGCGAGCGACAGCGGCACGAACACCTCGGCGCCATCGCCGGCATCGGTCGTGTCCCCGACGCTGGATCCGGGCAGGCCCGGGCAAGCGCCTCCCAGGACCGCCATGAGTGAGGCAACGATGACAAGGCCGCGGCGGTCGGTCAGCATTGGAGGACCATAGCGACCCATCACCACGACCTCAAGTTCAGGTCCGAGAACGGGCCTGTTCACGGCGAGCGAGGCGCCGATTGACCGAATCACAGCTGCACGGGATAGTGCGCCTCGTGGACGACCCTCAGCAGAAAAATCAGCAGCAGCGCATCCTCGAAGCGGCGCGCATCCTGTTCCTCTCACAAGGCTACAACGGCTCGAATCTACGGGACATTGCGCGTGAAGCGAAGGTCTCGATGGGGGGCATCTACCATCACTTCGCCTCGAAGGAGGAGATCTACAAGACCCTCCTCCAGCAGAGCGATGTCGCTCAAGACATGTTCCAGATCCTGCGCCTGTTCCAGGCCCCCGAGTTCCCCGAGAACCTCTCGGCCGTTGGCGAGGCCATCGCGCGCACCGTGAAGAAGCACAAGGACAGCTTCAAGCTGTTCTACATCGACGTGCTCGAGTTCCAGGGCCGCCACGTGAAGCCCGTGATCCAGCAGTTCCGCGACCGCTTCAACGAGCTGTCGGAGATGGTGCTGTCGCGGCGCGCGAAGGACGTGAGCGAAATCCACCCGGCCATCCTCATGCGCGTGATGGTCGATGTGTTCATTCACACCCGCCTCGAAGAGGTGATGCTCGACCAGTCACTGGCCGCGCGTCTGAACCTCTCAGAGGAGGAGGTCAACCGGCAGATGGCCGAGGTGATCTTGCGGGGCGTGCTGCGGAGGCCGGTGTCGTGACAGTCGCGGTGGATGTCGAGCTCGTGCGTCGGGCCCAGGTTGCATGGGCAGCGCGTTCTTTGGATGAGCGGTGTCGCGAGGTGCGACGTGTTCGCGACGTGTTCGCGCGCTACGGTCAGCGCATCGCCGACACGGTCGTCGCCGAGACGAAGAAGGACCCGACCGACGCGTGGTTCGCGGACGTCGTGCCGAACCTCGACCTGTTCGACTACTGGACAACCGAGGGCGCGCGCGCGCTGGCGCCCGAGCCGGCCGCGATATCGCAGCTCAAGTTCCCGAAGAAGAAGGGTGTCATCCGCTATGAGCCGATGGGCCTCATCGGATTGATAACGCCTTGGAACTACCCGGCGGCGCTCGTGTTGCGCACGCTCGTGCCGGCGCTGGTCGCGGGCAACGCGGTGGTGTTGAAGCCGAGCGAGTACACCCCGGAGACCGGCAAGCTCATCGCGGCGATCTTCGCCGAGGTCTTGCCGCCGGCGCTGGTGACCGTCGTCGAAGGCGCGGCTGAGGCGGGCGAACGGGTGTGCGCCGAGGTCGACCACATTGTGTTCATCGGCAGCCTGGCGACTGGGCGCAAAGTCGCCGTGCGCGCGGCCGAGCGGCTGGTGTCGGTGTCGCTCGAGCTGGGCGGGAAGGACGCGGCCGTGGTGCTCGCCGACTGCGATCTCGATCGCACCGTGGCGGGCGTGTTCTGGGGTGCGATGAGCAACTCGGGCCAGAACTGCGCCGCCATCGAACGTTGCTATGTCGAGCGCTCGTTGTACCCGACCTTCGTCGCGCGCCTCGCGGCGCTGGCCACGACGACGCCGGTCGCGCCGGTCGCGACAGCCGCCCAGGACGCGGTCGTGCGGGCGCATTTGACCGACGCGGTGGCGCGCGGCGCGAAGCTGCATGGTCAATATCCAGGGGCGGTCATCCTCGAAGACGTGCCCGAGGACGCGCTCATCGCGACTGAAGAGACGTTTGGTCCGGTGCTGCCGGTGTGGCCCGTGAACTCGGGTTTCGCCGGTGTCGAGACGGCGAACAAGAGCCCGTACGGCCTTGGCACGAGCCTCTGGACGACCGACTTCGCGCGGGCCGAAGCCCTCGCAAAGATTGCAGATTCTGGCGTCGTGACGATCAACAACAGCGCCTGTTCGGGTGCGATGCCGTTCGCGCCGTGGTCGGGTCGCAAGCTGTCGGGGCATGGGGTCACCAACTCGCACCTCGCGATGCGTGAGCTGGTGCGGCCGAAGTTCGTACTGACCGACCGCAACACGGCGCCCGAGGTGTGGTGGCATCCGTTCGATGCCGAGGCCGTGGCGCTCGCGCAGAGCACGGTCGGCTGGCTCGTCTCGAGCGGGTTCGACAAGGTGAAGCGCACGGTCGGGCTCCTGTCCGCGATGAAGAAGCGGGTCGCGTCGCAGGTGCGTTGGATCGACAGCCATCGGCGGTCACCCGGAGGCTGAGATGGCCGACCCGGACGCGCCGCCTCCCTCAAGTGACAAGCGCGCTCAGGTTCCCACGCCCGGATTCGACGCTGATCTTGCACGCGAGACGCGCAAGAAGTTCATGCTTACGGCGGGCTTCGCCGATCAGGTGGCGATGTTGGTGCCGCCGCCGGAGCCCATCCCGACGCCGCCTCGCCCATTGCCATCGGCCCCGCGTCTCACCCAGCTGGCGCGACCGGCCGGGCCGGCACGGGTCGCGCTCGGCATGCATCGCTTCGCGCAGGACCCGACGTCGCACGAGGCGTGGTCGGACTTCCTCCAGCGGGTGCTCGATCTCGGGCTGCCGGCGTGGCAGGCGCAGATGATCTTCCGGCTCGTGATGCTCGCGCTGCATGGGCGCGACCCCGACACGTGCATGTCGTCGCTTGGGCGCCTGTGTGCCGAGCTCGACGCATGGCTCACACCAGCGACGCCGTTGATGGTGGGTCCGTTGCGTTTCGACGCTCCATCGGCGAGCCCGATTGCGGGACCGAAGCTCGCAGGGGTGGCGTTGCTCGCGGGCTTGGACTTTCCGGAGGCAGCGCCCGAGGCGATCGCTTCGCTGTTCGCGGCGATGTGCGGCTGGGCCGCCTGGCATGCGCCTGCGGTCCAGGTCTATGGCGCTCTCGATGACCCGCCAGCGCCGTTGGATCTCGTGCTCGCCATGGCGCACGCGTTCGCACGTCCGGTGCAGCAGATCCCGATCCCATCGATGGGCGCGCCACCCTCGCGCCCAATCGATCGCATGCTGACGAGCGGCATTCTCATCCTCGAGTTGCAGGCCGCGCGCACACTCGCCCATGTTGCCCCGCACGAAGCGGTGAAGCGGTTGCCCGAGCTCTTGCAGCGGGCCCCGATCCCAGCCGCGCGCCTCGTGTTGATGCAGTCCTTCGCGAGCGCCCTGCGCCGCGTTCATGGGCTGCCGGACCCGGCACCCGATGCGCCAGGATTGCTCGCGCAGATCGCAGCCCGCCTCGCGTCGCCGCTCGCGACGGTGACCGCGACCGCGCTTACCGAGCTCGCCGCGATTGCGCGCCTCGGTGACGCCCAGGCACTCGGCCTCGACCTACCACTTCGTTTCCCGACGGCCCTCGCGACGGCCCGCAACGCACTCGCCAACAACAGACCGGTACCTCGCTGGGTCGTCGCCAACACCCACAGCGGCGACCGCTCGCTCCTGTGCGCCACGCTTCTCGGCCGCCTCCCGAGCGCCGACCCCCACCTCCTCCAGGCGCTCGTCGACCTCGCCCCCGCCGACCTCGAGCCCGCCCTCCACGAGATGGCCCGCGAGTCCTGGATCCCCCCCACCGCCAAGTCCGCCGCCCGCACCACCCTCCACACCCTCGCCCGCTAGTGGGGTCAGGGCTACCCGTTTTAGACCGCGTCCCCGCCATTCATAAGGACGCGATCACCTAAACCGAGTGGTAAACCGAGCCCACGGGGTCAGGACCTGCACCCCCCTGCGCCATCGTGTTCGCGCGCTTGACCCGGCACGCCGCGCGTGATTCTCACGCGACATGTCGAACCTCGATCTCGTCGTCATCCACGAGCACCCCGAATGGCAGAAGCCGCTCTTCGCCGCGCTCGAGCGCCGCGGCCTGCGTTATGGCGTGGTCGATCTCAAGCGCGCCGCGTTCCGCGTCGGCGAGCGCCCGGCCGCGCGCCTCTACTTCAACCAGGCGAGCCCGAGCGCCTACGTGCGCGGCAACACCCGCGCCGTGCCGCTGGGCCTCGCCTTCATGCGCACCCTCGAGGACCAGGGCGTGCGCGTCCTGAACGGCTCGCGCGCGTTCGCCCTCGAGCTCAGCAAGACCGCCCAGGCGTCGCTGCTCGGTCGCCTCGGGATCCGCACGCCGCGCACGCTCGTCTTCAACGATCTCGCCGCCGTGCGCGACCTCGCCGCGAGCCAGCCCGACTTCCCGTGGCCCGCCCTGCTCAAGCCCGAGCAAGGTGGTAGCGGCGCACGCATGTTCCTGCTCGAGACCCCCGCCGAGCTCGAGCGCCTGCTCGAGATGCAGCCCGACCTGTGGCTGCCCGACAACCTCCTGCTCCTCCAAGAACTCGTGCCCTACGACCGCAACCACGGCATCGTGCGCCTCGAGCTGTTGGGCGGCGAGCTCCTCTACGCGATGCGCGTCGTGTCACACGGCCGCTTCAACCTGTGCCCGTCCGAGACCTGCAACCCGGCCGACGGTGGCGACGCAGCGTGCGAGATCCCGCTCGCCCAACCGGCCCCGCCGGTCGAGTTCCACCCCTATCCCGACGTCGCCCCCGAGGTCGTCGAGCAGGCCCGCCTCATCGCACGCGCGGGGGGCCTCGACGTCGCCGGCATCGAGTGCATCCTCACGCCCGAAGGTCCCGTCTTCTACGACGTGAACGCGAACTCCAACCTGCGTCTGCCGATCGGCCAGGCCTTTGGCTTCGACCCGTTCGAGCGCGTCGTCGACTACCTCGAACGGGAGTTGGCCCTGCTCGGCTGAGCGCCCCGGCTAGGCTCTACGTATCATTCCTGGGCGTTCAACACCTTCGCGAACGCCTCGCGCAGCGGCTCGACGTTCTGCTCGCCAATGCCCTTCACCGCGAGCCACGCGTCGCGTGACGCGCCCGCCGGCAACCCCGCGATCCGATCGAGCAAAGCGTTCGAAGCGACGATGAAAGCGGCCACCCCGCGCTCCTTCGCGACCGCCATGCGTCGCTCTTTCAGCGCTCGCAGCAGCGCCTCCTCGACGTCGCTCAGCACGACCGCCTCACCCTCGTCGACCTTGCTCCGGCCCTTCAGCTTCGTCGCCTTGCCCGCACCGCTCGCCGACGATCCCGACGCGAACGGTGGCATCGCCAGCTTCACGCTCGAACGCCGCCACATCACCTCGACCCCGAGCGGCGTCAGTTGCGGCATGCGCCCGTTCGTGCAGCCCGCCGCGCCTAGCGCCCGCAAGAGCGACAAGGTCGTGCCCTCGGGCAGCTCCACCAGGATCCCGAAGCTCTTCGTCGCAGCCAGCGGCCCCTTCAACACGTCGGCCGCGCGACTGCCCCGCAACGCCTTCGCCAGCGTCTTCGATTCGATGCCACCATTGGCCCGCGCAACCGCCGACAGCACCTTCTGTACGACGATCTCCTCGGGCTCGCTCAGCGTGCGCGCCGCGAACCCGGGCGCATCGTCGTCGTCGCGCGCGCTGCCGTCGCCGCCGCGTCCCGAGCGGCTCGTTGCCCGGTCGCCATGGGTCGGCGCCTTGCCGCCCTTCTCGAAGCCTGGCACCCCGGTCGTGTCGCAGCAGCGATCGCAGCGCGAGCCGGCAGGGTCTTCGAGGTCGCATGCCTTGGGCCGGTCACCGAAGTAGCGCAGCAGCGCCGCATGGCGGCAGCCTTCCGTGTAGGCCCAGCGCGTGATCGCCTTGAGCTTATGCCGCTCGGCCTCGGCGCGCGCCACCCGCGCCGCGGCTGGCAGGTCCTCGCCGCCCTTGTCGATGAGGAATTCGTGGATGCGCATGTCGGCGTACGTGAACAACATCACGCCGTAGGCGCGTTTGCCGTCGCGCCCGGCGCGCCCGACTTCCTGATAGTAGGCGTCGAGACTCGACGGGAAATCCCAGTGCAACACCAGCCGCACGTCGGGCTTGTCGACGCCCATGCCGAACGCGTTGGTCGCCACGATGACCAGGCGACTGCCGCTCTGGAAGGCTTCCTGCGCGGCCTTGCGCGGGCCATCGTCCATGCCGCCATGGTAGGTGACGACCGTCAAGCCCGTGCGGCCCAGCGCCTCGGCCGCGGCCTCGGTGTTCTTGCGCGTCGAGCAGTACACGACCGCGACGCCGCCGTCGGCCAGGGCAGCTTTCAGGAGCTTGCTCGCGAGGCGCGGCTTCTCGTTCATCTTCTCGATCGCCAGCACCGAAAGATGCAGGTTCTCGCGCGCGAAGCCGGCCACCGTGACCATCGGATCGGCCATGTCGAGCGAGCCGACGATGTCGCTTCGCACTTGCGAGGTCGCGGTCGCGGTGAACGCGCCTAAGCGCGGCGGCGCCAGCTGCTTGAACGCAGCGCCCAAGGCCTGATAGTCGGGCCGGAAATCGTGGCCCCAGTGCGAGATGCAGTGGGCCTCGTCGACCGCAAACAACGAGATCGGCAGCCGCTTCAAGCGCGCCAGCGCACCTTCATAACGGAAGCGCTCGGGCGCCACATAGAGCAGCTTCAACTGGCCGGTGCGCGCGTCCTCGAGTACGCGCTGCTGTTCGTCGAACGACAGCGTCGAGTTCAGGAACGCGGCCGGCACCCCCCGTCCGCGCAGCTGGTCGACCTGGTCCTTCATCAGCGCGATGAGCGGCGACACGACCAGCGCGACGCCCGGCAGCATCAACGCCGGCAACTGATAGCAGAGCGACTTGCCAGCCCCGGTCGGCATCACCGCGAGCACGTGGCGACCGGACAGGATCGCCTCGACGACCTCGCGCTGACCGGGGCGGAACGCGTCAAAGCCCCAGTATTGGCGGAGAAGCGCGTGGATCTGTGGCTGCGAGGCGCTCATCAGGACCTCGCCCCATACACACCTTCCCCACGGGGGACAAGCCGCGTCGCACACCGGCCGGCATCGACCGCAGCCGCGACGCCTCGACCGTGACGAGTTCCGAAAACGCGTGTTAGCTTTTCGCCACTGGGAAAGTGGCGGCGACAGACGCAGCGAGGGGGGAGCCATGAACGACAAGCTCGAAGAGTCATCGTCCACGGCAGGTGGGCGTGCGCCGATGGTCGCCGACAGCAACGGAGCGCAGGGTGGTAGGCGGGCGGCGCAGCGAGTGGGCGGCGGTCGCTCGTTCTCCGAAGGCGAGGCGGCGCTCACTCCGCGAGGCGCACCCGTGCAACTCTCCGAAGGACCGGGCGCAAGGACCGGCACGACTGGTGAGCCATCGAACGACTCCGCGCCCGAAGTCGCCGACGACAGGGTGGGACCGGAGCAGACACCGGACCCCGCTGCGGCTCCCGAGCCTGGCTTCCAGGAGCGCGGCAACGCTGTTCAGCAGGCGCTCAAGTCGCTGGAACGCGATTGCACCGACCACATCGTGAATCACGCCCAGTGGTTGTCACGCAACTGGACGCTCTTTATCGGGAGCACCAACGGCAACCCCTCGCTGGCCTATGCCGAGGCGGACTTCCTGCGCGTCGCCTGTGCCCCGGAAACGAAGTCTGCAGGGAGTGCGGCTGCATCGGCCGTAGCTGGCAAGGCGAAGAGCGCGGCGATCGGGGCCGCGGCAAGTACGCTGGCAAGCAGATCGCGGCGCAGATCGGGGAGTCGTCCTTCGAGGCGTTACTCAAATCAAGCGCCGTCCTGTCCATGGCGACGCCGATCACGGCGCTCGCGGGTCTCATCTGGACGACCATCCAATCGCTCTTGTCCGCCAAGGCAACCGAGACGGCACGCCACCAGCAGAGCATGCAGCAGGCCGAGGCGAGCGTCGAGCAGGCCGACTACTTCAACGCCCAGGCGGAGCAGACGTTGGCCGATCGGCGCCTGCTCTTCGATAGCGCGAGTGGTGCGATCGATGCGGCTCGGACGAACGTGGACCTCGATCTGGTCGAGCGATGGATCGCTGCGGAGCAGGCCCAGCTCGGTCCCAGCCGAACGGACCGAACGCTGTTCGAAGACCTCTTGGCCAATTGGGTCCTGCAGCACTCGGAATCTCCGGGAGAGGCCAACGACGACACGAGCGAGGTCGCCTATGAGGACGCGGAGAAGAACGAACGTGTGCACAAGCTCGTAAAGGCGGGCAAGCCCCTGCTGTTCGTTCACCAGCTCAAGTTCGGCCTACTTGGCTTTGGCTTTGGGCTTTCTGACCACACCGTCTGCGCGGCGATCGAACGCAAAGCCCAGACTCTGTTGGGGAACGGCGGAGTGGAAGCGGTGAAGGCTGCGACCGACGGGCTGGTGGTGTCGATCCCACGGGTCTCCAATCCGGTCGCGTTCGACCGCGGAGTTCAGCGCGCCACGGCCATGCCGCTCGGTCCCGAGGCCGGGACATTGCCGAACTACCAAGGGCCGGCGGGCCGCGGGAACGTCCGATCCAAGGTGACGCTCCATGTCGAAGAAGACGAGGGGTGTGCTGTGCTGAGCGGGCTCGACTTCATCAGCAGTTGTATTGGGCCCGACCGCGAGGCCTATCTGCGCGGGGTCTCGACCGACCACTCGGATGGCGGGTTCGCAGACATTGAGTGGGAGTGGACGCCGTGAAGCGACTGGTGGTCGCCGCCGCACTCATGACGCTCGTTTCTGCAGGCCAGGAGCGACTCGTGATCGAACCAGCCGGCTACATCGACGAGGCGATCGCACGTTCGGCCGGTATTGCGTTCGACGAGCTCGAGCATGGTTTGTGGGCGTTCGACGATATCGAGCTCGAGCTCCTGCTGCCTCACGATCGGGTGCTCAGGCTTCCTCACGCGCGCGTCAACGGCCAGACATTTGGCGAGCAGATCGTCACGGTGGAGGTGGTCCTCCGCTCGCAGGATCCCGGCCCGGGGGCTGCGCTCGAGCTCATGAGGCAACTCGAGGTTCTTGCGCGCCTGGTAGGCTGGGCTCCGGTGACTCCGATTCCCACATCCTCCGACGAGCTGAATCAACTCGAGCGCGAAGGTGTGCTTCTCATCTGGCCCTTGAAGAGCGACTCCGAAGGCTCGATCAGCGTCGGGCTCCAGTGCGCCTGGCTCAAGACATCTCAGGACGCTTACGCCGCTGCGTGGCTCCAGTTCAACTCCAACGATCTCGTTCCGCGCCGCCCTCCGTAACTTGCAGCCCGATTCGGGATCGCCACGCAGTACGAAGGCACACATCTCGAGTGCCCGCACGACGGCCTGCAAAGCGCCTCCGACGGTACTCCTCGGGCCCTCACGATCTCGGCGTGAATATCCGCCGGAGCGGCTGCGTATCGGGTCGTTGGCGCGGCGGAGGGCGATAGCTCCGCGCGCAAGGTTCCGTCGACGAGGTATGCGATGCGCTTGCATGTGATGGCAATGATGAGTCTCGTGGGCGTGCTCATGCCGGGCTGCGGCAGCGACCATCAGTCGCGGCAGACGCGCGACAATGACGTCATCGACCGCGACTCGCCGCTCGATCCGATCGATGTGGCTGAACAGTGCACGGTGTCCGCCAACTGCGAGGACGGCGATCGCTGCACCGAGAACCGCTGCATCGCGTTCGGTTGTGTCGCCATCCCGATCCCCTCCGACGAGTGCTGCGACGCGGTCACGCTCTTCGAGGAGAACTTCGATGGCGTGATCAACCCCGGCATCGAGCTCAACGCCCTCAACGACGATGCCGTCTGGAGCGTCGTGCCCGCAGACACCACGCCGAGCCCGCCGTCGGCGCTCTATTTCGGTGACCCGATAGCGCGCAGCTACGACAAGGGCGCGCAGGTCGCGGGCTCGGTCGCGTTGCCGAAGCTGATACTGCCGCGCGACCGCGAGAGTGTCCTGTCGATGCGCCTCTACGCGGCGATCGAGCCGACACTCGAATACGACCTCTTCTGGGTCGAGGCGGAGATTACAAGCGACACGACCGCCACCGAGACGGTGCGCCTGTTCTCGAAGCGCGACCTGCCGTTCACGGCGTTCCAGGATTTCGCCCTGGTCGATGTCCCGCTCAAGGGGCTCGAAGGCAAGGAGGTGCGGTTGCGCCTGCGCTTCGACTCACTCGACGGAAACTCCAATGCATTCGAAGGGGTCTACGTCGACGACGTGCGCATCCAGGGCCTCTGCCCGATCCCGTTGCCGTGCGTCGACGACGCCTCGTGCGACAAAGGCGACGCCTGCTTCGCGACCGCGTGCAGTGACGTCGGCTGCGTGGAAACCTACATCTGTGTCGACGAGCAGCCGAGCCCTTGCGATAGTGGATTTGGCCCAATCGATTGCTGCACCTCGGACGCCGACTGCGACGACGGCAACCCGACAACGATCGACGTGTGCGACGGTGCGAGCTGCGCCCACACCATCAATCCCGACGCCTGCACCGGCGACCCGAGCTGTGACGATGGCGAGGCCTGCACGGTCGACACCTGCCTCGTCGCGACCGCGACCTGCAGCTACACCGGCAAGATCGGCCCGGGCTGCTGCGAGCCGGGCACCCTGTCGATCGCCAACTTCGACACCGAGTCCCTGCAGGGCATCTACGTCACCGACAACTTCGAGACCGGCGTCTTCTGGCGCACCGACAAGACGCGCGCGACAAGCGGCGAGTTCGCGCTCTACTGCGGCGACCCGGTCGACCAGACCTACGCGTCCGATGTGCGCGTGAAAAGCTCGGCCACGACCCGCCCGCTCACGATTCCAAAGGGTGGCCTGACCGTGTTGGAGCTCGACCTCTTCAAGGCGACCCGCACTGCCAAGAACTGGGATGTCTTCCAGGTCTTTGCGCTCCGCGACGGCGCGCTATTCCCCTTGTGGAGCTCGCGCGACCTCGCCGACGGGACCTCGGGCTCGCAGTGGCAGCACCTCAACATCCCGCTGGCCGCCTACGCCGGTACGGACCTCCAGATCCGCTTCGTGTTCGACTCGGTCGACGCGGTGACCTCGCCGTTCGAGGGCACCTACATCGACAGTCTCGAGCTCGTCACGACCTGCCAGTAGGGCGCTCGCGCGAGCGGATGACGCTTGACCCCCGCCCTGATACATCGATCCCATGGGTATCGCGTGTGTGCTCGGCGGTGGTGCTTGGCTCGGGCTGACCTGGCTCGGCTATCCCGCGTGGCTCGCTGTGCGTGCGGCTGGTAAGTCGCCCGTGACGGCGTCCGCGCCGGTTGCCAGCTCACTCGCCATCATTGTCGTCGTTCGCAACGAGGCCGCTCGCATCGCGACCCGCCTCGCCGAGCTGCGTGCATTGACGGTCCCGGCCGGCTGCGAGCTGCGCGAGATCATCATCGTCGACGATGGCTCCAAGGACGACACCTTCGCCCGCGCCCGCACGCCCACACCCACGCCCACGCCCACGCCC
>Ga0105046_10016074_pt1 | contig 11495 bp, 9 predicted proteins | sample MAT03_FD_78385 | JGI IMG/M metagenome (GOLD analysis project Ga0105046, IMG submission 78385) | Freshwater microbial communities from Lake Fryxell liftoff mats and glacier meltwater in Antarctica - MAT-03 (megahit assembly) | ecosystem: Environmental > Aquatic > Freshwater > Ice > Liftoff...
GATGGCGACATCGACCTGATCAAAGACCTCGCTGACAGCTACGAGTGGACCACCATCTGCGCGTTTGCGCCTGGGGCTGCGTGGCCGGTGCAGAGCTTCATCGCCAAGTACCGCGAACACTTTCAGCGCTACATCGACAAGAACCCCGAACACTCGCAACCGCGCGATCTGGTCACCCAGCGCCCAGGGGCGTTCTGGTGAGTAACAAGCTACGAGCTGCGAGCTGCGAGCTGCGAGTCTCGCCCGCGACCCATCTGCGTTTTGTTTTTCAACTCGAAGCTCGTAGCTTGAAGCTCGCAGCTTCACGAGCGAAGCTCGGAGCGATTCATGTCTGACACCATTACGATCAATGTCGACGGCAAGGATGTGCAGGTTCCCCCGCGCACCCAACTCATCGAGGCGCTGCGCGGTCCGGCCAAAACCGACACGCCGGCGTTCTGTTACCACCAGGACCTGAAGGTGGCCGGCAACTGCCGCATCTGCCTGGTGGAAGTGGAAGGCCCGCGCGGTTTCGCGCTCGGCATCTCGTGCCACCTGCAGACCGCCCCAGGGATGAAGGTCCGCACGCAGATCAGCAGCGAGAAGATCGTCAAGCTGCGCAAAGGCGTGATGGAGTTCCTGCTGGTCAACCACCCGCTGGATTGCCCGATCTGCGATAAGGCCGGTGAGTGCACGTTGCAAGAACACTACATGGGCCAGGGCAAACATGAGAGCCGGCTCGATGACGCGGTGGGCAAGCAGTACAAGGGCGGTGCCGATCACCGTTTCCTCGACAGCAAGGGAAACGAACGCGGCGGCAAGAAGATCGACCTGGGGCCGAGCATCGTGCTCGATCAGGAACGCTGCATCATCTGCACGCGCTGCGTGCGCTTCATGAGCGACGTGGCCAAGTCGCCTCAGCTCGACATCGCGGGTCGTGGCGATCATGCCTACCTGACGACCTTTCCGGATGAGCCGCTGAATCATGAGTACGACCTCAACACCGCCGACATCTGCCCGGTCGGCGCGCTGACCGGTAAACATTTCCGCTTTCAACAGCGGGTGTGGATGCTCAAGAGCGTCGAGTCGATCGATCCGAGCGATTCGCTCGGCGCGAATCTGACCATCGACTACAACATGTCTGGTTCAGAGGGCGGCAAGGTGTGGCGCCTGATGCCACGGCGCAATCCGGACGTGAACAAGAGCTGGATCGCCAATCGCACGCGTCTGCTCTATCAGAACCTTGCGGTGAATCGTCTGACCGACGGCAAGAAGGCCGGCGGCGACTGTACCATCGAAGACGCGACCATTGCCGCGGTCGCCGCACTCAAGGGTGCTAAGAAGATCGCGATCGTCGCCAGCGGTCATCTGACTACCGAGGACAACGCTGCCGTGCTTGCACTCGCCGAGTCGCTTGGCGGTAAGGCCGAGGTGTTTGGCGGTTCGTGGCTCACGGTCGGCAAGGCCGACGGCATCGCGCTGAGCGGTGATCCGGTTGCCAATCGCAAGGGTGTCGAGCTGCTCGGGATCAAAGACAACCTCGACGACTTGGTCGCCAAGGCCAAGGACTTCGACGTCCTGTTGGTCGCCGGCAATGATCTGTGGTCAGCAAGCGCCGAGAAGGCCGCCAAACTCGAAGTAATTCCGACGCGCATCGCGTTGTCCGCGTGGGTTGATGCGACGGTGGCCAAGGCCACCATTGCCATCGGCATTCGCGCGTGGGCGGAAGTCCGCGGCAGCATGGTGAACTGCAACGGTCGCGTGCAGTTGCTCCAAGCCTGCCCGGTGGTGCCGAACTCGCAGCTCGAAGCCGCGTGGTCGGTGCTCACCGCGTTGTCCAAGGCCGCAGCCAAGCCGCTGACCTGGGCGAGTGAAGTCGACGGCTGGAAATCAGCACAGGCGCGCGGGCCGGCCTTTGCCGGGATGACCTACCGTTCCATCGGCCCGATGGGGCAGCAGGTTGCGCTTTCGACGACGGCAGTTCAACCCGTGGCTGCGGGGGTCTGACCGTGGATTTCCTCGTCCAGAACTTCGATATCATCCTCACGCTGCTCAAGCCGGTGCTGATCTTCGCACTGCTCTTCCAGATCTTGCCGTTGCTGGTGCTCGCTGAACGCCGCGGTGCGGCGATCATCCAGGATCGTCCGGGTCCCAACCGCGCCGCCATTTCGCTGCCCGGCGGTCTCAAGCTGCGTGGTTTCGGCATGGTCTTCAATATCGCCGACGCGGTGAAGCTGTTGTTTAAGGAGAGCTTCACGGCGCCGTTCGCGCACAAGTGGTGGTACATCCTTGCTCCGGCGATCCCGGTGGTCACCGCGATCCTGACGCCAGCAGTGCTGCCGTGGTTCGCGCCCATCGTGCACCAGCCAGACGGCGGTGCGCTCCAGGTGGTCAGCGGCCAGATCTTCGACGCCAACGTCGGCCTGCTGTTGCTGTTCGCCATCGGCTCGTTGTCGGTCTATGGCGTGGTGCTTGGCTCGTGGGCGTCGAACTCGAAGTTCGCGCTGCTTGGCGGTCTGCGCGCTTCGGCGATGATGATCAGCTACGAAGTCAGCATGGGCCTGTCGGTGCTCGGCCTGATCCTGTTGGTCGGCGATTTCAGCCTGACGCGCATCGTCGAATGGCAGACCTACCACGCCTGGGGCATCTTGGTCCAGCCGGTCGGCTTTTTCCTCTTCCTGATTTCGATGTTCGCCGAGTGTAACCGTAACCCCTTCGACGTCGCTGAAGGTGAGTCGGAACTGGTCGCCGGTTTCCATACCGAATTCGCCTCGTCCAAGTTCATGCTCTTCATGACTGCCGAATACCTGCACGTGCTGCTGGCCTCGGTGCTGATCTCGACGCTCTACCTTGGTGGGTACAGCCTCGCGCCGTTCCCGATTCCCTATCCGTTCGGTGCCCAGGGCGTCGAGTGGGTGGTGATCGACACCGCCTGGATCCAGGCACACCTCGGCTACGTCGGTGGTGCGATGCTGATCATCGGTGGCTTGACGATGTTGTTCCTCAGCCACCTAGTGACCGTGCACAAACGCGCCTACGCCGCGCAGAAGCCCAGTGATCTCGCCGAGCGGGCGAAGGAATCCGGACTGTTCGCCGGACTCTTCATGTTCCTCGCCTTCGCCATGGTCGCTGGCGGATTATTCGCCATCGTCGCTGGTGGACCGACGCCGCTCTCCGGAGTGATCCATGAAGCCAAACCGGTCTACCCGCTGTGGGTGGGCATCACCACGGCGGTGATCCAACTGCACATCGTGCTCGGCAAGACCCTCGCGGTCGCCTGGTTGTTCATCTGGGTACGCTGGACGCTGCCGCGCTTCCGCTACGACCAGATCATGGCGCTCGGTTGGAAGATCATGATCAACATCGCGCTGGTGAACCTGCTGGTCACTGCGCTCATCGCCAAATTAGTGAAATAGGAAGTAGGTCATATGGCGAAAATCGTCCCCCGTCCGAACCTGAGCTTCTGGGAGCAGGTCTATTTCGTCGAGATCTTCAAGGGTCTCGCCACGACCATGGGCCATGCGATCCGCAACCTCACCGGCCAGACCAAGTTCCCGACCGTCAGCTATCCGGAAGTGCAGTACGACCTGCCGCGCGACTACCGTGCGCGTCATCGGCTGATGAAACGTCCGGACGGCAGCCCACGCTGCGTTGCTTGTTTCATGTGCTCGACCGCCTGCCCAGCACGCTGCATCAACATCGTCGCCGAAGAAGCGCCGGACAAACACATCGAGAAGCGCCCGGTGCGTTTCGAGATCGACCTGCTGCTGTGCGTCTTTTGCGGCTACTGCGTCGAGGCCTGTCCCTGTGACGCAATCCGCATGGATACCAAGCTGGCGGTGATGGCGGGCGACAACCGCGCCGACTTCGTGGTGAATAAGGAATCGCTGATGGAGTGGAAGCCGACGGATTACCCGGCGGACGACACTCAGAGTCAGAAGGCCCCGGGTGGATCGCTCCACGCGCAGGCCCTCGATGAGTTCAAATCTGGAACGTATCACTAGCTGCGAGCTACGAGCTACGAGTTCACCAAAAGACCTAAGGCACCCATGACCATCATCACTGTCAACCAACTGCGCCGACGCCCTACGGCCAACAAGCGTACTCGCAGCTCGCAGCTCGCAGCTCGCAACTCATCCCTCCAGCAGCTCGCAGCTCGCAGCTAACCCCATGTTCTATTCACTCGACGCCATCCTCGGTCCAGCCTACTTTTGGCTCTTCGCCGGTATCGCCACGCTTTGTGGCATCGGCCTGTTGCTGGCCCGCCATCCGATCAACGGCGCGATCTATCTGATCGGCGTGATGCTCAGCTTGTCCGGCATCTACGCGCTTCTGAACAGCCCGTTCCTTGCCGTGCTGCAAGTCTTGGTCTACGCCGGTGCGATCATGATGCTGGTGGTGTTCGTCATCATGGTGCTCAACCAGGCGAAGGAACACACCATCCCGGTGTTCGATTGGTTCAGCCTCGTGGGCCTGATGTTGCCGTTGGTGCTCGGTGCGGCGCTGGTCGGTACCCTCTCCACAGCCAACGCAGCGGTCTTCCGTACGGACGACAAGGCCGCCCTGATCACCAGTCCGAAAACGGATCAAGGCACCAGCACGGTGGTATTTGCTGCCGTCGATGCCGGTGAAGGAGCGAGCTACGTCTGGGAGTTCGGCGACAAGACCACCACCAGCGGTCGAGAGCTCGGCCATGCCTACGCGCAGAGCGGCACCTATACCGCCAAGCTGACCGTCAGTGGCGCCAAGGACGCGGCGAAGAATGGTTCTGCGACCGTCACTTTCCGTGCCGTCGCTGTGCCGCGTGGCGAGATCGCCCTGTTGTCCGCCACCATGTTCGATGTGCGCGCCAAAGGCCCGGGTTACTACCTGCTGTTTGAACTGGTCGGTGTTGTGCTGCTCGCGTCCGTGGTCGCCGCGGTAGTGCTGGCGAAACGGTCGCTGGAAAGCGCGCCGCCTGAAAAACCAGCTCACCAGGAAGGGCATCACTGATGATCAACCACATCGCGCTCGTCGACGTGCAGATCGTCGCCGCCATCTTGTTCTGCCTGGGACTCGCGGTCGCGTTGACGCGCCGCAATGTCTTTCTGCTGCTGATGGGCATCGAGCTGATGCTCAATGCGGTCAACCTCAGCTTCATCGGCTTCAGCCGCGGCTTTGCCGGAGCCGAATCGCTGTTCGGCCAGATGACCCCGATCTTTATCATTGCCATCGCCGCGTCGGCGGCCTGCGTCGGCCTCGCGATGGTCATCTGTATCGTCCGTGGCCGCGAGTCGCTCGACAGCGACGCCTTCGCGGACATGAAGGAATAAGGGAGTAAGCGCGCGTGAAAGTCTCATTCGAGCTGTTATGGCTCATTCCATTTCTGCCGCTGCTGGGCGCCATCATCAATGGTGCGCTCAGTCTTGGTGGAGCACGTAGCGCCTTCGGTCCCAGCCGTGGGTTCGTGTCGTTGATTGCGGTGCTGACGCCGGGCTTGGCTTTCGTCATCACGCTGATCGCCGCCTTCAAGCTCAGTGCGATCCCATCGGTGGGCGACAACAAGGTGCTGGTCCAGACTTTGTGGGAATGGATCGCGGTCGATGTTGCGGGCTTCAAGTTCAGCCTCACCGCCGGTCTGCTGTTCGACAAACTCACCAGCATGATGTTGCTGTTTGTCACCGGCATCGGCACGCTGATCCATATCTACTCGATCGGTTACATGTGGGAGGACCGCGGTTTCGCGCGGTTCATGGCCTACCTCAATCTCTTCATGTTCTCGATGATCATCCTGGTCATTGGCGACAGCCTGCCGCTGACGTTCCTCGGTTGGGAAGGTGTGGGCATGTGCTCGTACCTGCTGATCGGCTTCTGGCACAAGAACAACGAGTACAACGATGCGGCGCGTAAGGCCTTCATCGTCAACCGCATCGGCGACCTGGGCTTTTTGCTCGGTGCGTTCGCCTTGTACTTGGTGATGAACAGCAACGGCATGGGCAGTCTGCACTACCGCGACATCGCCAACTGGTTCCAGAATCCCGCTCACCTCGAACTGATCACTGGCAGCGCTGGCCTGCTCGGAGCGGCCTGTTTGCTGCTGTTCCTCGGCTGCACCGGTAAGAGCGCACAGATCCCGCTGGTGACCTGGCTGCCGGACGCCATGGCTGGGCCTACGCCGGTGTCGGCGCTCATCCATGCGGCGACCATGGTGACCTCGGGTATTTATCTGCTCGCACGTCTGTGTGATGTCTTCGTCGCCGCCAGCGCGCCGGTGTTTCTCGGCCTGACGCCGCTCGACATTGTGCTCATCGTCGGCTGTCTGACCGCGGCCTGGGGTGCGATCGCCGGCCTGGTGCAGCTCGACATCAAGAAGGCGCTCGCCTACTCGACCGTCAGCCAACTCGGTTTCATGTTCATGGCGTGTGGTGTGGGCGCGTTCGACGTGGCGTTGTTCCACGTCTTCACCCACGCGTTCTTCAAGGCTACGTTGTTCCTCGCTGCCGGTTCAGTGATCCATGGTCTGCACCATGAACAGGACATGCGCCGCATGGGGGGCTTGGCCAAACTGATGCCGATCACCTATGCGTGGTTCTGGTGCGGCTGGTTCGCCATCATCGGTCTGCCGGGTGGTGCGGGCTTCTTCTCTAAGGATCTCATCCTGGAGCGTCTGTTCGACGGCCATGGATTCGCGCCGTTCATCGGTGGGGTGGCGGTGGCGGTCGCCCTGCTGACCGCGATCTACATGACTCGCGTGATGTACCTGACCTTCTGGAGCCCGGCGCGGCACAGCGATGAGGTGAAGGGCCACGTGCACGAGTCGCCCGCGACCATGCTGATCCCCATCACCATCCTTGGCTTCGGCAGCCTGGTGGTCGGCATCCTGTGGAGCCCGCTGGTGGGCGCGATCATCACCAACGCTGGTGATCCAGGTGCAAAGCCGTTCGCGAGCAATGCCTTTGAAATGTACCTCCAGCCGGTGCTGGGACTGGCGCAAGCGAAGGTCCATGAGCCGATCAAACACCTGCCCGGTCACATCGCCTGGATGCCGCTGCTGCTGGGTACCATGGCGGCGGTGATCGGTCTGCTGATCGCCCGCTGGTTCTGGAGCCGCGGTCACGTCAACAGCACCGAGAAAGACCTCGTCGGTTTCGCCGCCTGGTGGACCTGGGGTTTCGATCGCGTGTACCTCGCCATCGTCATTCTGCCGATCAAAGTGGTGGCGTGGATCCTGGCGTGGATCGTCGATGCGCTGGTGGCGGGTGTGGTCGGCCTGACGGCCGAGGTCGCGCGCTTCCTGGGCGACGGCTACACCAGTGTCCAACGGCCGCGTCTGCGTAGTTCACTTGCCCTCAGCGCCGCCGGTGCTGTCGGGCTGGTGTCGCTGCTTCTCCTCAGTGGACCGATCGCCTGGGTGGTCGGCTTGGTCGCCGTCGGTGTGGCGGTGGTTTTCCTGCTCCTCGAATTCCTTTTCTGACCGTGTTGCTCCCGACCGCTTTCTCTCCGACCGCTTTCTCCCTGCCCACTAGCGCATAGGCCCAGATGCTCCTCTACGTCCTGCTTGCCGCGCCGCTTGTCGCCGCCCTGCTCACCGTCTTCGCCTCGGGCAAAGATGGCGAGTCGAGCTTCCGCCTTGGTCTGGTGCTGTCCCTGATGGTGGCTCTGCTGGGGTTGCCGCTGGTCACCTGCATGCCGGTGCTCGATGCCACGGTGCCGTGGTTCACCTTGTGGGGTACCAACGCCACCGTGCATGTGCACCTGGCCAGCGACGGTCTGAGCGCGTGGCTGATCCAACTGGTGACCTGGCTGACGCCGATTGCGATTCTCGGCAGCCGCAAGCTGGTGGGCGATCGTATGCGCGACTTCGCCGCCGCCGTTTTGGTGATGGAAGCATTGATGATCGGTGCGCTGTTGTCGCGCGACTTGGTGGTCTTCTACATGTTCTTCGAAGCCATGCTGGTGCCGATGTTGGTGCTGATCGCGTTGTTTGGCGGCGCCGAACGCCGCAGTGCGTCGTTGTGGTTCTTCCTCTACACCATGTTCGGTTCAATCTTCATGCTGGTCGCCATTTGGTGGCTGGCGTGGAAAACCGGTTCGACCGAGCTTGCGCGCATCATCGTCGATCTGCCTGGGCTAAAGGCATCAGGTCAGCTCACCGCCGCGGGCGAATGCTGGTTGTTCGCCGCCTTCGCGCTCGCCTTCGCGGTCAAAGTTCCGCTGGTGCCGTTCCACTCATGGCAGGCCAAGACCTATAGCGAGACCCCCGCCGGTGGCGCGGTGTTGCTGGCTGGTGTGATGGCCAAGATCGGTGTCTATGGCTTCCTGCGTTTCGTCCTGCCGATGTTCCCTGGCCTATGCGCTGAGTACGCCCACGTCTTCGTCTGGCTCGGTCTGATCGGCGTGGTCGGCGGTGCCTTGGTCGCGATGGCCCAGGACGACGTCAAACGCATGATCGCGTATTCCAGTCTGAGCCACTTGAGCCTGGTGATGGTCGGCATCTTCAGCTTCCATCAGGCCGCCCTCGCTGGCGTACCGGTGCAGATGGTCGCTCACGGCCTGTCGGTCGCAGCGCTGTTCTTGCTGGTAGGCTACCTTGAAGCACGCAGTTCCAGTCGTGGGATAGATGACTTCGGTGGCCTCGCTGATCGCACGCCGATTTTTGCGGTGTTGTTCGTCATTACTGCGCTGGCCTCGGCCGCCCTGCCAGGCACCGCCAACTTCATCGGCGAGTTCATGCTGTTGTTCGGCAGCTTCCTTGGCCTCGGTTTCACGGTCGCGCTGATCGCCGGTCTGTCGGTCATCCTCACCGCGGTCTACCTGCTGCGTCTGGTCCAACGCTGGCTCTATGGCAAACGCCATCCGAGCCTCGATCGCCTGCCCGACCTGGGCGCGGGCGAGATCTTGGCGGTGGTGCCGCTGTTGCTCGCGAGCTTCTTCTTCGGCTTCTATCCCAAACCGATCAACGACCAGTCGGTGCCGGTGGTGGTCGAGCTGGCGCGCCCAGCACGTGAAGCAGCCGTGCTGCTCAAGGTGGCGTCGGCGAAGGACCAGGCCGCCAAGGTCACCGCGGTTGAAGCTGCGAAAAAACCGCCCGTTGCTGCTCCTGCTCCTGCTCCTGCTCCCGCTCCTGCATCCAGTGCTCCTGTCGCTCCCGCAGTCAGCGCCCCGGCGGCTGCTCCTTCTGTGAAACCCTGACGCCATGCCCACCGCCGACCTCTTCCCACTGCTGATGCCGTTGTCGCTGGTGCTCGTGGGTGCCCTTGTGGCCCTCGGGTTCGAGCCATTCCTGCAACGCGCGACCAAACATGCGTTGCTGCCGTGGCTCAGCGCGCTGTTCCTGGTCCTGGCCGGCATTGCCCAGACCATGGTCGAGCCTGGCCATCTGCACGGAATCTTGGCGATGGATACGGCGCGCATGTGGTTGAGCGGAGCGATCATCGCCGCAGCACTGTGTTCGATCGCCGGCCTGCAGCAGAGCCTGGGTCGAGATGAATACCCAGGCGGCGAGTCCTATGCCCTGACCTTGTTCGCCACCGTCGGCGCGCTGGTGATGACCATGGCCAACGACAGCCTCGCGCTGTTCGTCGGCATCGAACTCGCGTCGTTGTCGATCTACGCCATGGTCGGCATGCGCCGTTCGCGTCCGGAATCAAACGAGGCGCTGTTCAAGTACTTCGTCATGGGTTCGGTCTTCAGCGCGATCTTCCTCTACGGCTCGGCGCTGACCTATGGCGCCACCGGTTACACCAGCTTCGGCCACGCGGCGATCGACACGCAGCACGCGACGCTGCTGATGTTCGGCCAAGTGCTGATGATCATCGGCCTGCTCTTCAAGGTCGGCGTGGTGCCCTTCCACTTCTGGGCACCGGATGCCTACACCGGCGCACCGGTCGCGGTGACCGGCTTCATGGGTGCGGTGATCAAAGTCGGCGGCTTCGCTGCGCTCGGTGCCATCTGGCTGAACCTCGCGGCAGTGATGAGCGGCACCCATGCTGGCGGTGTGCTCAATCTCAGCGACGCGGTGACGCTCACCGCCGGTGGCATCGAAAAGTTGGAGAAACTCAACCTCGCCTTCCTGGTGCTCGGCCTGCTCAGCTTGGTGCTCGGCAACTTCAGCGCGCTCAAACAGACCAGCACGCGTCGCATCGTCGCCTACAGCTCGGTGGCGCACGCCGGTTACATGATGCTTGCGCTCGCCCTGCCATCGACCGGTGAACAACTCCAGCTTGGCAGCCTGTGGTTTTACCTCGTTGGTTACGCCATCGCTACCGCGGGTGCGCTGAGTGCCTTCGCCGCAATTTCTGGCAAGGATGACCTGGGTGACACCATCAGCGGACTCGCCGGCCAAGGCCGGGCCCAGCCGTTCTACGGCCTGATGCTGACGATCTTCCTGATCTCGATCGCCGGCATCCCGCCGACCATCGGCTTTCTCGGTAAGTTCTTCGTCTTCGCCGATCTCGTGGCCAAGGGCAAGGTGCTGATCGCGATCTTCGCCATGGTCATGGCCGTGGTCGGCGCGTCGTACTACCTGCGCATGATCATCGCCCTGTGGGCGGCGACCAATAAAGAGCCGGCCCTGGCACCGACGCCGATGCTGGCGCGCTGGACGTTGTCCGCCGCCGCCATCGCGGTGTTCGTCCTGATCGCTTGGCCGAACCAGTTGACCAAAGGTGGAGTGGCGGCGCAGGTCCAGGCCGCGCCAACTGCCCAAGCGGCCACCGTTGAGGCGCCTAAATAAATGGACGGCGAACGCTGGGCTTTGCGTAAGCTGGTCCGCGGTGCCTTCTCGTTGGCGTTCGTCGGGTGGTTCCTGGTGTTCTTCGACGTTACCATTACTGGGTTCGACATCCTGCCAGATGTGGTGGGCTATGTCTTGGTGGCGATCGCATGCGCCCGGCTTGAGGATCTGCACCGCACATTTGCACCGGTACGCTGGCTGGCGATCATGATGTCGGTGGTTTCTGGCGTGATGATAATGGCACCGGCAGAGATACGGGTTTTCTGGTGGTGGGTAGCGGTCACCCTCGAAGTGGCGACCATGGCTTGGTTTTGCACAGCGATCGCGACCGCAGCAATCGAGCATCAGGAAGATGAGTTGGCGGCGATCGCGCGCAGCCGACGGAATTGGATGATTGCGACTTCGATTCTCGCTATGGCGATCATCCCGGTAATTCCCAGGTCAATCGAGATGGCTGTGCTATTCGGTGTAGTGGCGATCGTTATGATCAGTTTCTTCCTCGGACTGGTGCGTCGTGCTAAGCGGATCGCGTGGTGACATGACGGCCTCCGGAACCCATACCATCCGCGTGCGCTACGGTGAAAGCGACCAGATGGGCGTCGCCAATCATGCCGCCTACGTCACGTGGCTGGAAGCATGCCGCATCGAACTGCTGCGCAGTTTGGGCGCCAGCTACCGCGAGTTGGAAGCAGGTGGCGTGATGATGCCGGTCATTGAGTTGAACGTGCGCTACCGTCGTAGCCTGCGCTTCGACGACCTTGCCACTTGTGACACCGTCGCCGAGATCAAAGGCCCCAGCAGC
>Ga0105046_10016075_pt1 | contig 11495 bp, 8 predicted proteins | sample MAT03_FD_78385 | JGI IMG/M metagenome (GOLD analysis project Ga0105046, IMG submission 78385) | Freshwater microbial communities from Lake Fryxell liftoff mats and glacier meltwater in Antarctica - MAT-03 (megahit assembly) | ecosystem: Environmental > Aquatic > Freshwater > Ice > Liftoff...
AAAAGATGTTCAATTCAAAAGATTGGTGCATACCATGGAGAGCATCGTGCTGGCACAAAACCTAGCACGCGTGGCCGACAAAGAGATTCAGTCGAGATACCGCGCGATCATCGAGCTTGAATCGTCATTTCTCCAACCGTAAAACTGCAATTGACACGTCGAACGGCGGTAATCTTCACATCAAAATTCGACACTTCTCGCCGATCGCCACCAACTTGTTCCAAGGCTCTGCCTTGGAACCCACTGAATTGCATACTCTGCGGTGCGCCATTTAGGGAGCAGGTCCAATACCAGTTTTAATTAAAAATCCTTTGAAGATGGAACACGCCGAGTGTTGCATCGGTTAAATTAGAACATCCTGTCCTCCTCTCATAGACCGTTCTTGCTTCGATTACGCCCCTCTAGATGAGCACCGCAAACCATGTCTGTAGAACAAGCGCGGCAATCCGTTGATTCGAAATCACACCAACAGGATTGGTCAGGAACTTATGATTTTATCGAGCGAATTCGCTCTCGAATCGGCCTTGTGGTAGTTGGACAAAATGTAGTGGTCGAGCGGATGCTGATCGCTTTGTTCACCGGTGGTCACGTTCTGTTGCAAGGTGTTCCGGGCCTTGCAAAGACACTCCTTGTTTCGGCTATGGCAAAGAGTATTCATCTTCAGTTCAGCCGAATTCAGTTCACCGTTGACTTGCTTCCTTCAGACATTCTTGGTTCTGAGATTCTCGATCAAAAGAACAACGAGTTTCGTGTGCACCAAGGTCCAATTTTCACGAACTTGCTTCTCGCCGATGAAATCAATCGAGCTGCTCCCAAAGTGCAAAGCGCTTTGTTGGAAGCCATGCAGGAACATAAGGTGACGATTGGGAACAAAACCTTCAAGTTGCCCGCTCCTTTCTTAGTCATCGCCACTCAAAACCCGGTCGAGCAATCGGGAACATTTGAATTGCCTGAAGCACAGCTCGATCGATTCATGCTTTGTCATCGCTTGGATTATCCAACACCTGCCGAAGAGCGAGAGGTGTTGCTGCGAAACGCGAAGCTCGGTATTCGGCGTGAAGGTGGTGGTGCTGTTGCGAGGACGGAATTCGATGTGCTAGAACACGAATCTGTGGGCACTTCCGAAGAGCTTATCGCTGCGATGGAAGCGGTTCAGCAAGTGTATGTAAGCGAGACGTTTACAGACCACGTCGTCGATATCGTACACCGGACACGGAAAGATAAACGCCTCGACTTTGGCTGCAGTCCACGTGCAGGAATTGCACTTATTAAAGCGTCGCGAGCAAGGGCCTTGATACATGGTCGGCATTACGTTATCCCTGAGGACCTTTACGCGTTGGCCGAGGATGTGATCTTGCATCGCATCCGATTGAACTACGAAGCTTTGGCGGACGGACTCACCGGGCAAGACATCTTGCAACAATTGATGGTCGACGTAGGTGGGGTGCCAAGCCGAAACGGTCGAGGTTAGGACACTCCAAATGCAACCGAAAATCAATGACCAACATGTGGGTGTGCTACCGCCGACCAATCCTTTGGACGCTCGCAAGTTTCTGATTGCGGTCAAGCGGCTCGCCGACAGCTTGAGCTACGGTACGGATAGCTCTCCATTTTTAGGCTCCGGTTTGGAGTTCGTCCAGTCGCGGCCATATCAAATGGGAGACCCAATCAAATCGATCGATTGGCGAGTGACCGCGCGAACGGGCAAGCTATTTGTAAAGGAGTACGAAGCGCCGAAACGACTGCCGGTCTATTTGCTAGCGGACACATCCGCCTCAATGATCGTTTCGAGCTATCGCCACAGCAAGTACGCGGTTTCCGTTCAAATCGCGGGCGCGCTGGCATTGGCTTCCGTGGATAGGATCAGCCCGGTTGGGTTGTTGGGTGTTGGTGGCCGTGCCATCCACATTCAGCCTACTCTTTCGAAAGATCGGATTCTGCAATGGCTTCATCAACTAAGAACGTATCGTGATGACGAACCAACGCGTCTGGGGGATCGCATGCTAGAGTTGGGACCTAGCCTACCGAATCGCGTACTTCTAATCGTGATCAGCGATATGCACGATCCAGGTTCGATTCCAGCGATGAAGCGATTGGCTGCTCAGCACGATTGCTGTGCAATTCAATTGCGAGATCCGGCTGAGAGATCGTTGCCGGGTACCGGGTTCTTTCGAGCGCGAGAAGCAGAAAGTGGTCATACCTTTGTCACACACGGACGATCGGTTTGGAAAGATACGACGTTGCTTCGCGATGAGTTGAAGCGCTGTGGTATCGATCATTTGCTCGTGGATACCGACCAGCCAATCGCCGTTCGGTTGCGACAGTTTTTTGCTGCCCGTGGATTGCTTGGTAGAGGAGCTCGTTAGGAATGAAACTTTCGACTTATGACTCTTTGATCAACTGGTTCCAAGGCTCTGCCTTGGAACCAACTGAATTGGAGGCTCTGCCTGCCGATCCTGAGAGTGTTTGCTCTCGGCCCTCATCTCGATGCGAGGCAGAGCCTCGGGAGCAGTGCGTTGCCTGGCGGAGCCAAGGAACGAGAATCAAGTATGGGGGAGATGAGTGGGAAGTCTCGAAAAATCCATTCGAAGCGAATTGGGTTCGCATCGTGCTTTTTGCTTTCTTAATCGGTGTTCCGTATGCTCAGCGAGCCAACGCAGAGGAGGACGCAAAAAATGTGGAAGCGACCAGTACCGTGGGTGTCGCAAAGCGAATCGAACAATTGGTATTACCAGGAAGCAAGCTGCAAGTGAAGCCGCTAGCGAATCGTCATCAACCATTCGTTTTGCGATTGATTGAAGTGTATCCGCATGGCACCGACAACCGCTATGATTTTGACTTCTATGCGTTGGCGTCGGGGCAATATGACTTGACGCAGTATCTCATCAGAGCGGACGCAAGCTCTGTCGAGAATTTGCCAAAAGTCTTGGTGCAAGTGAATTCCACGCTGCCAGAAGGTCAGATTCGGCCGTCGAGTTTGTTGACCCCTCAGTTGCCTTCGCTGGGTGGCTATCGGCTCACGTGGTTCGTTGGCGTTTTGGTTTGGTTGGGCGGGTTGTATGCATTGCTGAACATTGGGCGAAAGAAGACCGTTTCAGATTTAGCTGTAGTGGAGAAGCCCGTTTCTTTGGCAGACCGCTTGCGGCCACTAGTTCAATCCGCGCGTGACGGAACGCTCGCCACCGAACAACGCTCTGCACTGGAGAGGATGCTATTGTCTTATTGGTGTCAACGGTTGAACTTGATGGACACTTCACCAGGGTTGCTGATGGTCAAATTGCGTGAACATGCAGAAGCGGGGCCTTTGGTTCGAAGCCTTGAAAATTGGTTGCACTGCCCCAATCCTTCGCAACCTGTGGACCTTGAAAAATTACTTGAGCCGTACGCCAATGTTTCCGAGAAAGAACTGCACGGGTCGCAAGCGGATTCTGATCGGTCTGTTTCCGGTCATGCGTCCAACTCGATCGCTTCTCGAACGGGAGTTGCATCAGCATGATCATCGGCTTCAGTTATCCGGCAGTATTGGCATTGTTGGTGGTCCCGATCGGAATTTTGGTATGGACATGGCGAAGAAAAGGGCGCGAGATTGCGTTGCCGTTCGACCATGGAATCCAGCGGGAGGGGCGAGGCTGGTGGCGAACGATTGGCGTCTTTGAATCGATGCCCGCTTGTTTGCTCGCCATCGTGATTTTTATGCTTGCTGGTCCACAGGAGTCGGGACAACCTCGCTCGCGACGGGCATTGACCAACATTGAGTTTTGCGTTGACAATTCGGCCAGCATGACCATGGCTTTTGGAGAGCAATCACGATACGAAGCGTCGATGAAAGCCATCCATGAGTTCGTGGACTTCCGAGATGGAGACGCATTCGGTTTGACGTTCTTTAGCGATGCGACCCTCCAATGGGTTCCGCTCACAACTGATACTTCCGCTTTTGGCTATGCGCTTCCATTTATGGATCCTCGTTTACCGCTGCCAGCCGGGTTAGGTGCCGGTACGCAAATTGGGAAGGGGCTTGAGGAGTGCCGCAAAACGTTGTTAACCCGTGAGCATGGTGATCGCATGATCATCTTAGTTTCCGATGGCGCCAGCGCGGATTTGTATGGCGGTCGCGATACCGAGGTGGCTGCGGCTCTCAAGCGAGATGGAATTGTCGTTATCGATGTGCATGTGGCGGACGGCGAAGTACCCAAAGAGATCGTCAACATCGCGTACTTGACGGATGGCGAAGTGTTTCAGCCAGGTGATCAAGCTGCGTTGGCGGCGGTCTTCAAACGGATCGATGAAATGCGTAAGTCAAAGTTAGAGAAGGTTGCTGCAGAGACGCACGATCATTTCTTTCTGCCATCCATTGCTGGATTGTCGCTGCTGGGAATGGCAGTCTTAAGCCTCTTTGGATTAAGGTATACGCCATGGTAGATGGATCGTCCTATAACGTCTTCATAGCTGAGTTGGTGGCGGTAATTGTTTTCGCATTGGCATTGGTCGGCGAAACATTGCATGTCCGACGAAGTGCGAGACTCGCATTGCTCGCATTCGGTATTGAGCGCAAGCCGCGGCTTTGGGCATTCGCTTCGCCATTCCTACGGACGATCGCGATAGTGGCTTTGGCTTGGGGATTGACGACGCTATTGATTGGCAAGCCGAAAGCGTTTCGCCCGGAGGGAAGTGTGCAACCCGGCAAGGAACAGCATTTGATGGTTTTGCTGGACGTATCGCCAAGCATGCGATTGGAGGATGCCGGTCCCACCAAGAAACAATCTCGGAAAAATCGGGCTCGCGACCTCATGCGTTCGATTTTGGAACGCATTCCTGCCGAACAGTATTTGATTTCCGTTATCGCGGTTTATAACGGAGCCAAGCCGGTCGTTGTGGATTCCAAAGACGCCGACGTAGTGGACGGGATTCTGTCCGATTTGCCACTTCATCAAGCGTTTGAGTCGGGTGAAACTCGCCTGCTCGATGGCTTGAAAGAGGGAGCCAAGATCGCAAAGCCATGGAACCCAGCAAGTACCACCGTCATTTTGCTTTCGGATGGCGACACAGTACCTCCACAAGGAATGCCTGAAATGCCAGCTTCGGTGGGAAATGTTCTGATCGTGGGAGTGGGGGATCCGACACAAGGGTCCTTTATTGACGGTCGTCATTCGAAACAAGATGTCTTTGCATTGCGACAAATTGCAACCCGACTTCGCGGGCATTATCACGATGGAAATCAGAATCATTTGCCATCCGAATTGGTAGCCGAAGTCACGACGCGCGGCTCAAACAATCTTAAGGAACCGTGGTCCAGGCGAGAATACGCGCTTTTGGCGATAGGTCTTGGCGGATTCTGTTTGAGTTTGCTACCCTTTCTGTTAGAACAATTTGGAACAGTTCACTTGCCTGGAATTCGAACTCGGTCGATTTCGAATTGGAAGCGCGATGTGAGTGAGTCCCACCGAAACAAACATAGATACGCAACATGACTTTTGTCATTTCCTTTTTTGAGTCAACGCCCTTTATGAATGGAGATTTAACATGCGTGCATTTCTGATTTTGTGCTGGCTGACGGTTCCGTTTCTAGCCTGGGCGTACCATGTCGGCCCTGGACAAGAGAGGCTGAAATTGGATGAAGCGAGCCAGTTGCTGACCCAAGCCAAAGCGGCTACCACGAGCGAAGACTTCGTTTCCGCAAATGCGCTTTACTCGCAAGCGCTTTCGAAGTTACCCGAAGAACAGAAATCGGAGAGCTATTCGATTCGATTGGCATTAGCAAAAAGCCAGCTGGACTCCAATCAACTCCCAGAAGCGCGGGCCGCTTTGGAGACATTGCTCAGTGAAATCGAAAAAGATCCAAAAGCGGAACCACAAGTGGTTGATGGCGCACGGGAAACTCTGGCCAACGCTCAATATTACATGACTTGGCTTATGCGATTGGAGGGCAAGCCAACAGAGGATTGGGAACCAGAAATCGAATCGTCTCGCCAACACTATCGATTGTTGGCAGAGAAAGCCGAGGATTCGGGAGACGCAAAGTCTGCTGAAACACGCAAGCAAGATTTAGAAGCCGCGATTCGCTTGGCAAGGATGGAATTGTCCGAATTGCAGGCGCTCAAGATTCCATCGCAATGCAAAGGATGTTGCAGTGGCCAATGCAAAAAAATCGGCAAGCCAACCACTCGCAAATCAGAGAAGAAAAATGGTGGAGCCAACGAGGGCCCCTTGCCAGACGGAAGCGGATCCTAGTGATTCGCCCATCCTGAAAACTTAGTTGCACGACGCTCCGAGGCTGTGAGCTTACTGTACTCGTTCGTAAAACATCGACTCGCCCAAGATTGAATAGAGAAAGCAACGTTCAATGAAGACAGCACAATTCATATCCGCTCTTTTGCTTGTGAACTTCCTGGGTCTAAATATGCAAGCTCAGATTTTCTTGGGAAATGGTGAGGAGATCTTTGTCGAAGGGGATGATCCCTTTGATGGCTCTAGTCCAAACGAACCAAGCGTAAACGCGAGCTCTGATTCTGGATCAGGTGATGGGGCGATCTCCGAAGCAGACAAGCTAAAAAAAGAAAGGTTGGATCTGATCAATAAGCTGACGTTCGATCGTCGCCCATCCGTAATTTTGAGGCTATGGTCCGAACGGGCAAACAAAGCGAAGAATCCTGTTAAGAAGGTGGTTACCGAGAAGCCAGGAAGCGAGAAAAAGTCGAATGAGTCGGTAGCTAAAGAAGCAGCAACGGAGACCGCAACGGAGCAACCGGCTTCGAAGGAGTCTTCGCCGGCTACTCCTCCTGCCGAAGATGCTTATACCACTACGACTACTCCGCCTCCAACCGACGCATCAACGGAAGGAAAGGAAAAACAAACAGATGACCCCGAGGCTAAGGCAAAGCTAGAGGCTGAGACCAAAACCAAAGCAGAGGCCGAGGCAAAGATCAAAGCGGATGCTGAGGCCAAGGCGAAATCGGATGCGGAGGCCAAGGCGAAAGCCGCCGCTGCTGCCAAAGCAAAGAAGTTGTTTGAAGAGATGCTCAAGCAAATCTGCGAATCGGTAACGTTGGGGGAATGGGACCGATTTCGTGAGATGATTGCTACGGGCGACAAGTTGAGCAAAGAAGAGTCGCAAGCAATCTACAACCGAATGCTTGAGCAATTGGGCTCCCAGGTGAGCATGGATTTCTCGCAGGCGGAAGGGCTGTCGAAAGAGATGCAGCAGTTTATGCAATCGATGATGGGTGATCAACGCAATAACCCAGGTCTCCGCTTTTCAGAAAAACACAGTCTCAATTTTGCAGATATGATTTCAATCATTCGAAGTGCGCCCGCAGAGCTCAAGGATGAACAGGTGGTCAAACTTGCGAACCTGCTAAGGATGACTTTGACCATTGGGAATCAGCTTCAAGATTTCGTTGCGACCCTAAAGTCCGAGGGAGACAAATTGCTTCCCAAGCAAAAAGTAGCACTGCTCTTAAGTTCGGCCGCTCAGGACGAGTTCACCGTCGATTTTCTGCCAACGAAGCAAGAAGCGATCGAGGGCAAGAATCGTCAAGCGTTGAACTTGCTGGCACGTCACTACATGGCGTTGTTCAAGAAAGACTCCAAGGAGTCGGTGCGAGAGGATGCCTGGGCCGCCACAGTGGCTGCCCTCGAAATTCCGCCCATGCCTCAGCAAGAGGAGGATACAACAGAACCACCGAAAGACTTGAAGACGTTGACTAACGAAGAGCTCGATGCAAAAGAACTTTTGAAGGAAGCTATAGCAATACAAAAAGCCGACGAGCAGGACCGAGTTCAGGCCTTGACTCGAGCGGTGTCGCTTGCACCGCAACTGCGAGAAGAACTTGGAAAGACTTGGTTGGACGAGAGCTTTACCAAATTTCCAGAACGTGGTCAGGAGATCATGGCCAAGATCGGTACTGCCACTGCTCAATTGATCGCACAAACGCCGCAGGACGAAGACAATCGCACGCGAAATTTAGAACTGCAACACACCGCCGTTTCACGCTTCTTTTCAACGGACCCTAAACTGGATTCGAATTGGAAAGGTACTCTTAATTTGCTGGCGACGAACTGGCTTCAGGAGGCCCAGGTTTCAAAGGACTATTCGCGAGACAGCCAATATGGCCAAAGCATGCGTCGGGACCCCTTTGGCAACATCTATTACGGAAACTACTTTGACGAGGATGACGAGTTCGGAGGAAACAACAATCTTAGAATGAGCCCAATCAAAGCCATCAAGGTAAATAAAGTTTTGGATACCGCTCCATCCGGCAAGTGGCTCGAGACTGTTGACAAGAGTATTCTTCCACAATTTTACATGTCCCTTTGCCGTCTTTGGCTCAAGGTGAATGAAGATGCAAAGGCGTTCCCTTACATCGAAAAGCTTGCATCCACACATCCTGACACCGCACGCGAGTTGTCGAATGAGTTCCTACGTGTTTGGACGAGCAACCACAATCCAAACGAAACCCGTCAGCGGACCAACTACTACATGTTCATGTTCGGCTACGAGCAAAAGGCAGACAAGATCCCGTTAACCCGTTCCAAACAAGATCGCAATCTAAAAGAGCTATCGGAATGGGTCAATCGGTTGCAATCGCTACCGCTCAAAGGGGAGCTCGACGAAGAATTGTTGGTAAAGGCCTTCATGACCTGCCACAGTGTTGCGGAAGTTTTTGACATCGAAGACATCGAAAAGGTGTTCGGTGCTTGGAAGGGAATTGATGCGGGCACGATGGCCAGCTTGATACAAAAAATGCGGACCAACTTAATTGGCATCTGGCGAGACCCGGCCGTGCAAAGGGACGCAAAGACAAAGCGGAAGAAAGTCGACATCCAAGCAGAGGTCGTGCGAGGATATGAAGTCGCGAAGAGTGTATTGGATAAGGCGCTGCTTCTAAACCCGGGCGATTGGCAATTGCTGCTAGCCAGGGCAAGTGTCATGCATGACGAAAACGACTACCTACAGGAAGTAGCGCCCACGTCTGAGTTTAGCACCCGACGCAAAGCCGCCTTCGGTGTCTTTGCAGAAGCAGCCGAAGCCTACGTAAAGGAAGCCCCCAATTTGCCTGAACGAAAGCAAAAGAATGATGCTTTCGAGAATTGGTTTTACGCTTCGCTCGGGGCAACGGACCTAAAAGGTATCAGTGAAAAAAATCGTCCCGCCGAAGACCAAGTCGAAGCGATTACAAAATCAATGAATTCGCTCACCGGCGAAATTGGAAAGCGTCACCGAGATCGCTTTGCGAACGCTCTGTTCACACGCATGAGCGCCGTCAGCCCGTCATGCAAGTTTCGATATGTGGAAGCTGGATTCAAGGTTGTTGGTGACAATCCACAAGCGGAAGAAGCGCGAAAGGTTTACAACTACTACAAGGACCTTATCACAGAACTCCAATTAGTTGCGAGATTAGACGGCGATGCTCGAGTCGGGAATGAAGAACCGTTTGGCGTCTACATTGACTTGCGTCACTCCTCCCAAATCGAACGGGAATCTGGGGGTTTTAATAAGTACCTTCAGAATCAAAACAATTCCATGTTCGCATACAACTATGGACGTCCGACAGAAAACTATCGAGATAAATTCCAGGAGGCTGCCAAGCAAACGTTGCAGGAACAATTTGAGGTGCTCTCGGTCACCTTCAATCACAGCGAAACCAAAAGTATCGCCGACGATGCAAATGGTTGGCGTGTAACGCCGTATGCGTATTTGTTGTTGAAGGCCCGAGGAGCTGAAGTGGATAAGCTACCGGCCTTAAAGATGGATTTGGATTTTCTCGATACTTCCGGACACGTAAATCTTCCCATCAGTTCGTCCCCGATTCCCATCGATGCGACTGCAAAGAAAGACGGTAGCGGAATTAGCAATGTCAAAATGGTTCAGTTGTTGGACGAACGTCAATCTGCCAAAGGGAATCTCATCGTCGAAACCAAGGTCACTTCGCGCGGACTCCTACCTCCGGTCAAGTCCTTGCTGGATACGTCTGTAAAGGGTTTCGAATTGTCGGACGTCAAGGACTCTGGCGTCAGCGTGATCGAGTTCGATAAAGAGTCCTCAAAACCAGTGGTGCTCTCAGAACGAACGTGGACTTTAAAATACTCGGCAAAGGATCCGGCAGCTCCAGCCCCTGAGTCGTTTTCTTTTCCGTTGCCAATCGTTGAGACAACCGATCTAAGTTATCAACGCTACGTGGACGCTGATCTACTAGAAGTGAAATCGACTGTCGCTTTGGTTGAAAAGTACGGCACAAACCAACGCGCTTGGATCGTGGGAAGTGTATTAGGTCTGATTGGTGTTGTGATATTGGTAGCGCTGTTGGTATTGATTCGAAAAATTAGACTCCTTTCGAAGGCAACGGTTGTTGCACCGGTTCAAGCGACTACTCCTATCTCGGTGTTGTCGCATTTACAGAGTGTTGCGGCGAAAGAAACGCTTGCACCTGACAAAAAGGATCGGCTAAGAGAGGACATTGAGACCTTGGAAAAATTCTACTTTGCCGAGACAAACGGCCACGCCAAGCCAGATTTAGTTGCTATAGCAACTCGGTGGCGGTAGTCTTCGCTAAGTTGGTCTCGGTTAGTACCAGCCGAGTCTCGCAGCAGCATGGTTAATCCTCGTGCGATGATGAACTATCTCGTTCGGGTAAGCCGCTTAGCGCATAGCTTGAAGCGATGTTTAGCGAGTGGTGACCGGTCCCATCTTCAAGACTTCAAACTCGCGTCCTTGACTTTGCGGATGGGTGTGAGCTCGTCATGAATCCAGCGATCATCGGGTGCTCCGCTGACGACATTATCAAATGGTCTCGAGTCCGGTGAGTGTTCCAGTGCTTGTGCCGAATTGGTCCATTTCCAGGCCGAGCCGTTGGAGCATGCTGACGAAGAGATTGCATAGCGGCGGCGGGCTATTGGGATCGAACGGTAAGTGTTGCCCGTGACGGAAGCCACCACCTGCTAGCAGCACAGGCAGATTGCGAGTGGAGTGGCTGCTGCCATCTCCTAGATTGCTGCCGAGGAACACGGTGGTGCGGTCGAGAAGTGACTGGCCATCTTCTTGGGATTGCTTCAACTTTCCCAGCAGACTACTCACCGTCTTCATGGTCTCGATCTCAACGATTTTGAGTTGTTCGAGTTTGGAGGGATCTTTGCCATGATGGGATAGATCGTGATGCCCTAAGCTGACACCGGGAATCGGGGGTGCGTAGGTCGAGCCTGAGAGCATGATGGTGATGAGGCGAGTCGAGTCTGTCTGATGCGCAAAGCTGGAGCCCATGCCTGCGTGTTCCAGTCCAGAAATCACCGTCATGTCATCGCGATAGTCTTTAAGCATCTCAAGATAAGGCGAGAGCGCATAATCTTTACCCGTCTCTTTCGGAAAAAAATGGTCAGGGTGTCATTTCCGATTAGAAACTGAGCCACTTTTGCGGTTTGGCTGGCTGAGTGGTTGCTAGATTTGTGGCTGAGTTGGCTGCGATTGTCAGTTGCTTGATTTTGGTTTTGGCTGGTCGATAAGG
>Ga0105046_10016077_pt1 | contig 11493 bp, 7 predicted proteins | sample MAT03_FD_78385 | JGI IMG/M metagenome (GOLD analysis project Ga0105046, IMG submission 78385) | Freshwater microbial communities from Lake Fryxell liftoff mats and glacier meltwater in Antarctica - MAT-03 (megahit assembly) | ecosystem: Environmental > Aquatic > Freshwater > Ice > Liftoff...
AACCCGCTCGCAATTTATTGTGTTCACCCGAGGTGTTAACCCTTGATGTCGCGACGTCGGTCATCATCGCGTACTCTTGGGAACAGGACGATCCCGGTGTCGCCGTTTTGTAATCGTAACGCACACCTGAGGAGGCGCTTGCCACGATGAGAGTCTTGGCTTCGGTCGTCGAATTTGGCGTGACGGCGTATCCCGATGCGAAGATGACACGGTAGTCATCCATCGTGTCGGTCTTGTTGAAAAAGAACGCTGGAACCGAAACCGATTGGCCCATGAGGCCCGCATAGCCAGAGGCGATACCTCCGAAATCGGTATGCCACTTCAAACTGATGGGTGGTTCTGCGAATCCAATCGAACTCACAGGGTTCGTAACATCTATGACGAACATCCCGTTGCCGCCATATCCCTCGCCCATGATGAGCAGTGACTTCCAAATCGCATTCACGGCATCATTGCAATTCTGGACGCAAAGGTTTTTCACCTTCGGCGAGCTTGCGAGACCAAAGACGTGCTTCGCGGGATCGGCGATCTGACCCTTTTGAACGTACAACTTCTTCACAACCTCAAGCATGCCCGGCGGGATGAAAGCGAACGCTTCCGAGCCGGCTGACATTGTTTCGCCGTTGACTTCGGTGTCGTTGGTGAAGAACGCATGCAACATCCCATCGTCCGCACCCACGTAGGTGATGCCCGGCCGATCCTTGTTGTTCATGTAGAACTCGTGCCCACCTGGGAGCGGACTGTCACCCGGAGCCGCCACGTCGATGGGTGTCGAGTTGATCATCGATCCCAACCGCGCCGGGTTGCCGAGCGTTGGATCCCCCATGATGAACTTGATGATCTTTTCGGCCTCATTCTCGTCGACGCCGAGATTGAAAATGTTGTTGATGTCCGAGCGGTTCACGACGCGCAAGGTGGACGGGTCCACATCAACTTTAATGACGCTGCCATCGTTGGAACCGAGGTACAATTTGCGTGTCGACCAATCAGCGCGATCGAGGATCTCGCCGGCGTCCCATGCCAAGGCGGGCGGCGTCAGCGTCACATCGTACGCAAGCAAGTGGCCCTTCCAGGACGGGAAATCGACACGCGCGTCCAGCGCATATTTTCCGGCCGCAATGGTGCCCGATTGTTGGACACCCGACGATCCGGTTGAAGGCGAGGTCGAATACGTACCACGCACGGCCTCAAAGATCGCACCTTGAATCGCCTTGACCAGTTCCTCTTCGTTGGCTGCCATATAGGCGAACGGCGAGACACCATCGGACAAGTAGTCGGTCCCACCTGCACGTGCGACGTTATCGTTGATGATGCGTGCGTTGCCGATCGTCACGTCCGATGAGAACCCCACCGCAAAGGTTTTGACGCCCAAGTTCTTACGCAAGCGGTATGCCGAAAGCACCACCTTGCATGTACAACCCGCTGATTGTGGGTTGGCCGCCGAGCATGCGGTCGCAGTACAGTTGGAATCGCCGGGGCCATTCGCTTCGCCGTCCGTGATGAACAAAACGTAGTTCTGGCGACACTTGATCGTATCGTTGGCCGTCACTTGCGACATGTAGTGGTAGGCGCTGGTGTTGGCAGTCTGGGTGACGTTGTTCTCCAACGTACAACCAGATGGCGTTGAACCGTAGGTCACAAGGCCTCCGTACGAGGCCGGTTCCAGCCATTCCAGAATCTTTCCCAGCGATTGCCTCGCTTCAGTATCCGTCGCACGGGGGTTCAGGAAGTCTGCCATACCTGCGTCCCAACGCGCGCCACAAGTCGCACTGCATTGACTGCCGCAGTTGATCGTCCCGATCGGAGGACCACCCCCACCATTGTAGTACGCTGGATTCGACTCGTAGTAGCGATAGGGAACACCCGCAACGTTGGTGTATTTGCCTTCGTAGGTCGGGCGGTTAATGCGCGTGGTGGTCACGGTTCCGTTGGTCACGATGCGCTGATACGTACTGCCCACGTATCGACCCGTCCCGAAATTGGGGATCGAACAAGCCGATCCACACCAGTCGGTATCGTAAGTCGATGACGATGCGCCCTGCGCGATGCCGTATCGGCTGTCATTGCCAGCAATGAGCGTGTAGTCACCCCCACGGTAGCGGCAATTGACCGTCGGACCAGCGGCTCCCAAGCAACCCACGTTGTTCATGATCGCGTCGGAAATAAAGACCGTCTCGGTTTGAGATGTTCCACCGGCGATTTGGTAATACGGGAAATAGCCCGACTGATGGAAGGTCATGAAGCCAAAGTTAACGATGTTGGCGTTGTCACTTAACACGGTCTGCAACGTACGCTTGGCAACCACCGTGCGCGAAGTGGGTGGTCCGCAGGTATCTCCGGTCGGACAGTTGGAATCCGTCGTACAGCGTGTTTGTTTGCGCTGACACATCTTTAAAGTTCCCGTACCTGCGGCAGGCTGTGGTACACATGTTTCTGTCGAGGCCGAAAGCTTGCATCGATTGGCGCGCAACAGGAGGCATTGATTGGTTGCGGGCGTGCATCCGTTGCTATTTGCTTTGCACGTATTCTTATTGTCCTTCAAACACGTACTCGTATTAAAGGTGCACTTATTGGCCTGGACCCGACACTTGTTGGCCGGGAAGTTGCACTTGTTCCCGCCGCCCGGGCAATTCGCGTTGCTAGTGCAAGAAACGTTCTTGTCTTTCTTGCATGTCCCGACGGTTATTTGGGGACAGTCTGCAGTCACCGCGCAGCTTTCACCCGTCGAACACACACCCACAGCCGGACACATCGCGTCGGTCTGACAACCGCCCGAAGGCGTCGAACCCACGGAACATGTGCCGTTATTGCTGGTCGCACAATTCGAGTCACTGGTGCACAAGATGCTCTTGTTGTGCTGACATTGACCGGTTTTGCAAGTGCGTCCAACGACCGTGCAGGCGTCTGCGGTTATCGAGCAGTTGCCCGAATCACCACAAGGCGTGTTCAAATCGCACGGCACGCCACTACCCGCGCAGGTTCCGTACCCAAGCACCGAACAATCAGAATCCGTGGCACATGCGTTGCCACCGAGCTGACACCCGTATTCGCCTGGACAATCGACGTCGGTGAGACATTGTCCTGCGCCCAGTTCACAAAAGTTGACTTGGCAATCCGCGTTGACCGAGCAAGCGCGACCACTTGCCGAACACTTTCCCGTCAGACCCCAGCCACGACAATTGAAACCGCTATCACAATCGACGCCAACTTCATTGGAGCTTGACCAAGGTGTGCCCGGCAAACCGTTCATGGAACCCGAGGTATCGAGTACCACCAACATGTTGGGTTTCTGTATTTGCGCCTCGATGTAGTTCGTCGGCGACACGCGCGCGACCGCGTGCTCAGCCCCAGGCAGGCCGATGAGCAGCACAACGGGTAAAACCAACCGCACCCACTGGCGCAACCCACCACGAGACTTTTCCGAACACGTCGAGCGCTTCATTTGGTCTGTCCTGCCTTCATCGTCGGTTCAAACCCACCGGTTGAGGAACTACCGTTTCGCATCGTTGCAAGCGGCGCGCGGCGATAGGGGGCGAATTCAACCGACTGATTATTTTGCAATCCAACTTACGTTTTATCGTATGCAAAACGTATTCCAGTGGCTCTGGCACAGTAATATCAACGGTTTATGATCAAAGGTGCGATGCGTTGTGACGTTTCTGAGTACGCAATGTCTTTCGTAGTCCGCATCTTGCTGTCGCCAACCTGCAAAACCCGCAAAGTCGGTGTAATACTCCCGCTCCCCGCGACCAAAGCTGCGGAGCGTCAATTCGGAAAGACCCATGGATCATCTCGAAGAGCTCGAGCAACAAAGCGTTTACATCCTCCGTGAAGCCTACAAGCACTTCGAACGGATGTGCATGTTGTGGTCGATCGGCAAGGACTCAACCGTACTTCTCTGGTTGGCGCGCAAGGCCTTCTTCGGCCACGTGCCCTTTCCGCTCGTGCACATCGATACCAGCTTCAAGTTGCCGGAGATGATCCAGTACCGCGATCGCCTCGCGCTTGAATACCGATTGCAAATGGTCGTTGGCGAAGCACGCGAAGCCATCGACAACAAACGAACTTTCCCCGATACGCAACACCTTCCCGACGGTCACCCCGACAAGCTGACCCGGGAAGACTGCTGCATGGTCCTCAAGAAGGATGCCTTGCGCTTCACGCTCTCAGGCAAGTGGCCACGCAAGCGCATGAACCTCGACACCGGGAAGTACCAAATGGATCCCGATCGCGAGCCCTACACCGGCATCATCGTCGGTGCACGCGCCGACGAAGAAGGCAGCCGCTCGAAGGAACGCTACTTCTCACCGCGCGACCACAACAGCGACTGGGACGTGGGCGATCAACCCCCCGAGTTCTGGAATCAGTTCAAGACGGATTTTGCCGCCGGAACCCACGTGCGCATCCATCCCTTGCTTGACTGGACCGAGCTGAACATTTGGGAGTACATCGAGCGCGAAAAGATTCCGACTGTTTCTCTTTACTACGACCAGGGGGATGGCACGCGCTACCGCAGCCTCGGTTGTGGCCCCTGTCAAACGCCGATCAACAGCACCGCGAAAAACGTGGACGAAATACTGGTTGAGTTGCGCACCGGCAAATTGAAGAACATCGCTGAACGTTCCGGTCGCCTTCAGGACGGCAAACACGGGCTCGAAGAGCTTCGCCGCAAGGGATACATGTAATGAGCTCCATCACCGCAGATCGCGAAAAGTATCAAATCGTCGTTGTCGGCCACGTCGATCACGGCAAGAGCACCATCGTGGGACGGTTGCTTGCGGATACCGGTTCACTGCCCGAGGGCAAGTTGGATTCCGTTCGCAAGGAATGCGCCCGCACCGGCAAGCCCTTCGAATATGCGTTTTTGCTCGATGCGCTTTCCGATGAGCAAGATCAAGGCATCACGATTGATACCGCCCGTTGCTTTTTCAAGACGGCAATGCGCGACTACATCATCATCGATGCGCCCGGCCACATCGAGTTCCTGAAGAACATGATCTCGGGCGCCGCGCGCGCCGAGGCAGCCGTGCTTGTCATCGACGCCAAGGAAGGCGTGCGCGAGAACAGCCGACGCCACGGCTACATCCTGTCGATGCTCGGCATCCGTCAGGTGCTGGTCGTTGTCAACAAGATGGATCTCGTGGACTGGGACCAGGCCCACTTCGAGAACGTCGAGCGGGAATACCGCGGCTTTCTCGAAAGCATCGGCGCAGCGGCACCCGAACGGTTCATTCCGATCTCCGGCAAGCTCGGGGACAACCTCACCGTGCAGAGTGCCAACACCGCCTGGTACAAGGGACCGACCTTGCTGGGCATGCTCGACATCTTCCGCAAGGCGCCACCCAAGGTGGATCGGCCGTTGCGCATGCCCGTGCAACACGTTTACAAGTTTGCAAGCCAGGGTGACGAACGCCGCATCATCGCGGGTCGCATCGAATCAGGCCGCGTCAAGGTGGGTGACAAGGTCGTCTTCACGCCATCGAACAAGACCAGCACGATCAAGAGCATCGAGGGTTTCAACGTCCCCGAACGCGTCGAGCTCGAATCCGGCTGGTCGACCGGATTTACACTGACCGAAGAGATCTACATCAAGCGCGGCGAAATCATGAGCCATGTGCCGAAGGCGCCGCTTGTGTCGACCCGTCTGCGCGCCAATCTCATCTGGCTTGGCAAGCGCCCCTTCATCAAGGGACGCGACTACAAGCTGAAGTTGCACACCGCCTCGGTGCCGGTGCAGATCCACAGCATCAACAAGGTCATCGACGCCTCCGAGGCCGGCTCCAACCTTGAAAAGCAAGAGGTGGGTCGCCACGACGTGGCCGATGTCGTGTTGAAGACGCGCGAGCCACTTGCCTTCGATCTGATTGGCGACAGCGATTCCACCGGCCGTTTTGTCATCGTGGATGGTTACGAAATCGCGGGCGGCGGCATCATCGTTGGGCGCGAGTCCGACGCCCAGGACGATCTGCGTGCCGAAGCGCGGTTGCGTGACTTCAACTGGGTTAAAGGTGGCGTCTCCCGTTCCGAACGCGCGACCCGCCATGGCCACAAGGCCGCGCTCGTCATGTTTGTCGGACCGGCCGCTTCGGACAAACACAAGTTTGCCCGTGCGGTCGAAAAGGCGCTGTTCCACCGCGGCCACAATGCCTACATGCTGGATGGCACCAATGTCCTGCTTGGCGTCGATGCGGATCTGCACTTCGTTGACACCACCCAGCACGAGCTTGTGCGACGATTCTCCGAAGTCGCGCATCTGTTGATCGACACCGGCGTCATCGTGGTTTCGACCACCAACGCCATTGGCCTTGCCGATCACGCGGACGTGCAGGCGCTCTTGCCCGATACGCCGAGCATCGTCATCGATGTGGATCCGCACGCAACCAGCACCGCGCCTTGCGATTTGCGCATCCGTGGCAACGAACCCGAGGGCAACGTCATTGAGCGGGTCACGGAGCTCCTCGCCAAGCGGCAAATCATCGCGGAGTAAAGCCGCGACGCGTGTTACCGCAAAAACGGTGACACCTGCTCCCGCCTTTACTTACCGGGCCGGGGTGCGCCTCGCGGGCACCACCCTGGCGTGCGATCCCATGCGTTCGGCCAACGAGCTGGTGTTTTTGTCACACGAATCCGCTTTGCCACCAGGCACCCGCGCGCCGTCGGCGAGACCGGGTTGGCAACAGGTGATCTTGACCTCGACCACACTCGCGTTGCTGGGCAAAGCCGGGGCAACGTTGCGCGCACGGGCCCTCCTGTCCGACTATGGACGCCCCTTCAATGTCGGGACCCTGCGGCTCGAGCTATTCCCGTCGGGACACGGGCCGGGTGCGGCGGCGCTTTTGTGTAGCACCGATGGCCGTCGTCTGGTTTATACCGGTCCCCTGCGCATGGGTGCCCTTGAAAAGACCGCAACCTTCGTGCGCGAAGCCGAGATTCGCCCGGCCGATGCGCTTTGCATCGACGCGACCTATGGCGATCCGCGCTTTGTATTTCCGCCACGCGAGGAAGGTCTGCAGCAGTTGCGACGGTTCGTGCAAGACGCCTTCTGCGCGGGGCACACGCCCGTTGTGCTGGTGGGTCCCGTGGTCTCGGCGCTTGAGCTCGGTGCCTTTCTTGAAGGGGAAGGCCATCGGCTGCGCGCCCACACGCAATTTGTGACGGCGGCACAGGCACTGCGCCGCACGGGTGCCGTCGCACCGGACTTCAAACGTTTCGCCGGAAAATGCGCGCCGCGCGAATGCCTGCTCTGGCCAATGGCGGCCCGCAAGGCACGCGCACTGGGGCCACTCGCTTCGCCCCAATTTCTGCTCGCCTCGGGACTGGCCGTCGATCGCGAGGCCCGGAATCGATTTCAGGTTGACGCTGCGATTGCGCTTTCCGGTCGCTCGGGCGCTCCCGATCTCGTCGCCTTTGCAGCGGCCACCGGCGCCCAAGAAGTGGCGTGTTTCGGCGCAAACGCCGACGCGTTGGCCAAAACCCTCCAAAAGCGTGGCCACACCGCGTATCCGCTTTCGCCCCCGCGCCAAATTTCGCTGTTCTAGGTAGGTGGAAGCGCGGCCGGTTTGAGGTTATGTATAGGGGCAGTGCCGTTCAATCTCGGGTGGAGCGAAATCATGATGGTGCTCTTCTTGGCCCTCCTCTTTGTGGGGCCAAAGAAGTTGCCCGAGCTTGCCGCGGGCCTTGGCAAGATGATCCGCGAGTTCCGCAAGGCGACCTCCGACATCAAGGGCGAGATCCAGATCGAAGAGCATCTGCGCAAGCCTTTCGAGGACTTGCGCGACGCCGTGACCCTGCCCGCCGCAGAGCTCAAGCGTCGGGACGTCTGGAAAGCCGAATGGGAGACCCGCCAAAAAGAAGAAGAAGAGCGGGCGGTCCAGGCCGAAAAAGACGCAGCAGAAGGCCTCAATGCCGCTCCGGATGGCGAAAACCTCGATGCCCACGCAGGCCTGCCAACTGAGCCGCCGGAGGGAATCGCGTCCGTCGATGAACCCGGACCCGGCGCGATCACGAACAGCGATCGAACCATTGCCCAGGCCTTGCCGTCGGCCCTCGCTGCCGAACGCGTCGAGCAGGACGCCACGGTGGCCGCCTCACCGCCTGGATTGCCCTTGATACCACCGGCTCCTCCCCGGCCGATCGCGCCGCCTCTCGGCACGGTGGGCACACCCCAGAGCAAAAGCCCACTCGCGCGCTTCGCAACGTCTCCGCGTGAGCGCGAACCCATCGAACGAACCGAGATCGGTGTCGGCACCAAAACGGGTGAGGCCACTGCGGAACGCAAGTCTCTGCCAACGCCCCCGCCACCTCCACCGGGTGCTTCGAGATTGCCCATGCCCGGCGCGCCCGGTCGCAGTGTGCCCTCTCCCAACAAGAAAATCGGTTAGGAATCACGCGACGTGAGCGAGACAGAATCAACCGAAGCGAAGCCGGACGAAGCAGGCTCTCCCGAGGCCGCTCTCGACGATTCGAAGATGTCCCTCTTCGATCACCTCAACGAATTGCGCTACCGCCTGCGCAACGCGGGTATTGCGTTCATCCTCGCACTCGTCGCGGGGCTGGTGTTTCAAGATCGCATCTTCGAGGTATTGAGTCGGCCCATTCGTGAGGCGCTGTCCGAATCCAAACAGGCCGTTCGGTTTGTTCAGATCGACGTCTCCGAAGCCTTCTGGGTTTACTTCAAGCTGGCGATCGTCTTTGGCATTTTGACCGCGGCGCCCTTTATTATCTGGGAAGTCTGGAAATTCGTAGCACCGGGGCTCTACAAGAAAGAAAAGCGCCTCGCCCTCGTGTTCGTGGGCGCAACCGGGATGTGTTTCTCGGGCGGTGCGTTGTTCGGATACTTCTTGCTGGTCAAGCCCGCGGCTCTGTTTCTCGTAACCTTCGCCGGAAAGATTGATCTTCCGGAGGGAGTCGTCGCCCTCAACATCGAGAACATGCTGCGCATTCAAGACGTGGCGGACTTCATCAGTCTGATGATGCTGGGCTGCGGTGTTGCGTTTGAATTGCCCGTCGTGCTGTCGGTTCTCGGCTGGCTTGGCATCATTTCGGCGACCGGGATGTGGAAGTTCAACAAGTACGCGCTGGTGCTAGCCGCATTGCTCGGCGGCATCCTCACCCCCGGCGGTGACGTCGTCTCTCAGCTGCTGCTCGCTGGTCCAGTCTTCGTGCTCTACAACCTCTCGATCATCGTGGTTTTCCTTATCGAACGCGGCCGCAAGAAGAATCAAGCGGAGCTGGAAAAGCAGCTCGAGTAGAGCGAGGTGGCGCCGCGCAACGGACGTTGCAGCAGACTAGACGGACATCGAACCTGCAAGATATGAGAGCGGCCTAATCCGGGCTGCGAGAAACGCTACTTTCTGTAGACCTCGCGGCGATGCGCGATCTTTACGACCGTGACAGTCAAGGTGGCATCGTCAATCTCATAGAGGACGCGGTAAGTTCCCTGACGAATTCTGTACTTGTCGTCCCCGGAAAGTTTTTCGGACCCCGTGGGACGCGGGTTGGATCGAAGGGTTTTGATCTGGGGAGTTCAGCGATCTCTTTCGCTGCCGATTTCTTTACCTCAAGCTCGTAGCTTCCGACGCCGCTTCAAGTCCTTGACTAGATGCTCAAACGAGACCGTCGGCTCCTTTGCCCGGGTGCGAAAGGCAGCGAGCTCATCGGCATCCTCGCCCAAGTTTGAACGAACAGCGTCATTGACAATGTCTGAAATTGTCCGATCGGTTTCCGCTGATTTTACCCCCAGGGCGCGATGGAGTTCGGGGTCCAAGTAGAGGGTGGCCCTCTTTGCAGTCATAGCGCGACTGTGACGTCTGAACGTCATAGCGTCAAGACACTTGAAATGTCGGGGTCCCGTTCCCGGGCCTGATGCGACGCCACAGAAGACGCTCGCCCGCCTGGAGATCTATCCGGAAGACGGCGAAACGGCCTCGGTTGCATTGCAGCGGACGAACACCTCCCTCGCTTCGCTCGGTCGGCTGGACGCCGCTGTTCGCCGCGATCGCCAGGCGGACGCAGAACGTCATCCGAAGTAAGGTCCAGATCCTCGACTTGCATGCCACAAGGAAATTACCGAGACTTGGCGTTCGTCGAACACGTAGATGCGCCGCGCACCCTCGACCGGTGAATCGTGATACTCAACGCCGACGCTGGGTAGGCGACACACCAAATAGAGCGCTTGTTCAATTTCTGCCCGCAGGCGTTCGGGGGCGCCGGCTCGTCCAAAACGAGATGTCCATCTTTGACGGCAGCTTCCAAACCCATCGCTCCATATTAGCATTTGCGGCCAATGCGACCGTCAACATGCCGGCCAGCCCGGGCCGCGTGGTGGCATTCCTTCAGGGCGCCAGAAACGCCGAGCTACGCGTCACACCAACGATAATTTCACGAATCTCGAATTGATGTCCGACCGCCCACTTTTCGACGTCATCGACTGCGCTGGGATCAACGGTCGGTGACGCTCCTTCAATCAGCGGTCGGCCTTGCATTTCGCTCATCGCGAACTCCAACCATCTCTGACTGAAACAACGTTGTGCCTGGCGGGATCCTGCCAATATCATCCCCATTGCTTGTGGACCATTGACCGGTTGTCCGTCGAGCAGCCCGCTGTCGTCGATCGGTTGACCGTTGTCGGAATTGCGCCAGCGTCCGACACGATCGAAACGTTCGTAGGCAAATCCCAAAGTGTCGACGAGCGAGTGGCAAGTCCTGCAAGTTTGATTGTCTTGCAATGTCTCAAGTTCTTGGCGCAGCGTACGGCCTTGCCATTGGATCTGCGGTGGCACAACGGGCTCGTTGACAGGCGGAGGCGGAATGGACTCGCAAAGAAGCTGGTCTCGAATGAAAATCCCGCGTTTCGTGGGGGAGGTTCGAGTCGGGGTCGCGCCTGCGGCCAAGATTCCGGGCAGGGTCAGGAGGCCCCCTCGGTCCATCCGATTGCCGTAGATGTCGGCAAGCGCTATCGGTACCGACACGGGGTTCGTGACGAGCAGATCAGTGAACGTGCCATGTGCATACGTCGTGTTCGCACCGAAACGTACCGGTTCGTCGTCCATCGCGGCGCGTACAACGTCACTGACCCCACTGTTGATCGCCTTCAAACGATTTAACTGCAACCACCACCGGTAGAATTTTTCAACCGGTTTGTTGGTTTCGATCGGGGTATCCAGCATCTTTCGTGTTGCGAATTCAACGTCTTGAACCGTGTTCAAATCCGCTGCGTCGATTGTAGGCGCACCGGATCCTCGCAAAAATGCGGTCAGTCTTCGCAAGAATTGCGACATGCGCCGGTGGTAAGCGAACAACCCGGCGCGACCTCCACGATCATTTCACGCAACGAAGTGGTGTAGCGCGTTCACGTAATCTTGTGCCAGGCGAAGACGCCAAGGCTGCCACCCACGATCCAGATGAGCGCCGTGACACGGAAGTTCGCATCGTGTTTTTCGCGCGCGTGTTTATCAAGATCGCGGTACCGTGCAACAACCTTCTCGGTACCGA
>Ga0105046_10016078_pt1 | contig 11493 bp, 9 predicted proteins | sample MAT03_FD_78385 | JGI IMG/M metagenome (GOLD analysis project Ga0105046, IMG submission 78385) | Freshwater microbial communities from Lake Fryxell liftoff mats and glacier meltwater in Antarctica - MAT-03 (megahit assembly) | ecosystem: Environmental > Aquatic > Freshwater > Ice > Liftoff...
CGCGTCAGCGGCGCTGGAGGGGTTTTGCTCATCCATCGGTCATCGTGACCGAGGATTCGAGAGCCTGAAGTTTTGCGCCGCGTCAGCGGCGCCGGCGGGTGTTTGCTTATCCATCGGTCATCGTGACCGAGGATTCGGAAGCCTGGAGGGTTGCGCTGCGTCAGCGGCGCCGGAGGGTGTTTGCTCATCCATCGGTCAATGTGATTTGCTTGTTTCATGGGGCACTTGTCGATTCCGTTAGGTGGATGGTTACGCTGGCGCCGCCTTCGGGGCGGTTGGTTAAGGTGATGCGGCCGGCGTGGGCGTCGATGATTTCTCGGGCTAAGGCGAGTCCGAGGCCGGTGCCGTCGGGTTTGGTTGAGAAAAAGGGCAGCAGGGCTTGTTTTAGCGCGTGTTCAGAGAACCCGGTGCCGCGGTCGCGGACGGAAATGGCGATGCTGCGGGCTTGGGCGCGCACGCGAATATCCACGGTGCCGGCTGCGGAGCCGGACTCACGGGCGTTCTTGAGCAAATTAAGCAGCACCAGTTCGATCTGGCCTGCGTCTGCGGCGATCCAAACATCCGGAACGTCGCCGAATACGCGCAGGTTCTCGCTCGCATCAAGCGACAGGATCAGGCTGCGGACCGATACCGGCTGCAGGCGCGGTTTGGGCAAGCGCGCGAATTCTGCGTAGCCCACGATGAACGTGGACAGGTGCCGTGCGCGTTCTTCTACGGTGGTCAGAACGCGCTTGAGCTTGGCGCGATCAATGGGTTCTTGTTCGAGCAGGCGCTGCCCGGAGTGGGCCAGTGATTTGACCGGCGCGAGCGCGTTATTGATCTCGTGGCTGATCACCCGAATCGCGCTTTTCCAGGTCGCAATTTCTTGCCGAGTGAGCTGCTGGGTCAGTTCCACCAGCATCACCAGGCGGTGCTGGCGGGCGTTGAGCTGGAACAAATGGGTGGCGCAGTGATGCAGTTCTTCCGCGCCCGCGACCGTGATCGGCACGATCGCGTCGAGCTTGCGTTCGATCGCGTCGCGCAGTGCGCTTGAATGGGCGGCGAGCACGCTGTCTAGGCTCATGCCCTCCAAACGCGCGCCTTCGTTGAAAACCCGCCGGGCGCTGGCGTTGCTTAAGACCACGCGCTCGGTCGAGTCGATCAGCACCAGCGCAGCGGGGGATGTTCGCACCAGCGTGTCGAGCAGCAATTCGCGCTGGTAGATGCGCTGGCGGTCTTCGCGCAGGCGGTTGGTGACGTCGTTGTAGCGGCTCACGGCGGCCGCGAACTCGCGGTCGCGCGGGAGCGTGAGCTGGGCTGAAAAATCCCCGTCGCCCAAGCGCTCTAAGCCGAGCGCAAGCCCGTCGAGTTCGCCCGCGCGAACGCGCCAAAAGCCATGCAGGACCGCCGCACCCATGCCGGCGGCCAAAGCGGCCGCAAGCCATACCAGCGCCCAGTCGAAATCAAGCCAATGAATCATCAGCGCAGCGCCAAGCGCGCCAAGTGCACCGCTCAGCGCGCCCAGCAGCGCGAGTTTGCTGGCGATTGAACGCGGCCGCATGGCTACTTTTGCAGGCGCCGATAAAACGCCTGGCGACTCAAGCCCAAGCTCGCGGCCGCCTGCGTCACATTGCCGCCGCAGGCGGTGAGCGCGCCTTTGAGCGCCGCTTGGCTGAAACTTTTTTCCATCGGTTGAGGGAGCGCGGCAGGCAAGTGGAGATCGTCCCATTCGATCACCGCAGCGCGCGCCATCAGCTTTGCGCGATTGAGCACGTTAGCCAATTCACGCACGTTGCCCGGCCAGCTGTGGGCGAGCAGCGCCCGCTCGGCGGCAGGCGTGAGCGTGGCCTCCGATTTTAGGAAATGCCGCGCCAAGACAAGCACGTCGTCGCGCCGTTCGGCGAGCGCAGGAACTTTAAGTTCGATCGCGTTGAGGCGGTAGTACAAATCTTCGCGAAAGCGCCCCGCCGCGATTTCGGCCTTGAGGTTGGCGTTGGTCGCGGCAATCACGCGCACTTTGACTTTGATCGCGCGGCCCGAGCCCAGTCGCGCGAATTCCCCGGTTTCAAGCACGCGCAAAAGCTTGACTTGGCCGTTCAGCGGCAGCGTGCCGATCTCGTCTAAAAACAACGTGCCGCCGTCGGCTTGTTCAAAGCGGCCTTCGCGGGCCCGATTGGCGCCGGTATAGGCGCCGGCTTCGGCGCCAAACAGCTCCGCTTCGATCAGCTCCGCCGGCAGCGCGCCGGCATTCAGCGATACGAAGGGGCCTTTGGCCACCCGAGAATTGCGCTGAATGATCTCGGCGATGCGCTCTTTGCCGGCGCCATTGGGGCCGAGGATCAACACCGCCAGATCGGTCGGCGCCACTTTCACCGCCAGCGCCAGCAGGCGCTCCATTTCAACCGACGCATACACCATTCCACACAGATCGTGCTCGCGCGCTAGGGCCCCTTGGCGCTGGCGCTGGGAGCGCTGCGCGCTTTGGTGGGCGCGCGAGACTTGCGCGAGTTCAACCAGATTATTGACCGTGGTGAGCAGTTTTTGATCGTCCCAGGGCTTGCCCATGTAGTCCGCGGCGCCTGCCTTGATCAGGTCCACCGCGGCGGCAAGCTGGGTCCACGCAGTCAGCAGGATCACCGGCAAATCGGGGTCGATTTCGCGCACGCGCTGGAACAGCTCCACGCCCTCTAACCCGGAAGTCGTGTCGCGGCTGAAGTTCATGTCCTGGATCAGGACATCGACCGCCTCGCGTTTAAGCAGCGTAAGCGCGTCCGCTGGGGTGCGCGCGCAGAGCACCCGATGGCCGTGCAAACCCAACAAAACCTCGAGCGCGGTGAGTACGCCCTCGTTGTCGTCAACCAGCGCGATCGTGCCCAATCAGCCCTGCGCCATCACGCCGATGATGGGCTCTGCGGGGGTGTGCATGGCCGAGCCCGAGCGCTCGCGTGCGATGTAGGCATCCACCGAGCGCTCCAGCAGCTTAAGCGGCATGGCCCCGTTCATCAGGATCACGTTGTGGAAGCGGCGCAGATCAAACTTGTCCCCAAGCGCCTGTTTGGCTCTTTCGCGCAGGCTCAAGATCTTGATCATGCCGACCTTGTAAGCCAACGCTTGGCCGGGCATCACCAGATAGCGTTCGATCTCGGCGGTGACTTCTTTTTCGCCCATGCCGGTGTTGCCGCGCATGTAGTCGATGGCCTGCTCGCGCGTCCAGCGTTTGGCGTGTAGGCCGGTGTCAACGACCAGACGCACCGCGCGGAATAACTCGGCCTGCAGGCGGCCCAGATTATCCAGCGGGTTCTTTTGGAAGCCCAATTCCCAGGCGAGCTGTTCGGTGTAGAGCGCCCAGCCTTCGCTGTACGCGGTGAACGGGAGCAATCGACGGAACATCGGCACGCCCTTGATCTGCTGCATGATCGCGAGCTGGAAATGGTGCCCTGGGACCGCCTCGTGGTAGGCCAGCGTGCGCATCCCAAAGCGCGGAAGTTCGCTTAGATCGCGCAGGTTGGCGTAAAAAACGCCGGGCCTTGAGCCATCCAGGGCGGGCGGGTTGTAGTACGCAACCGGGGCGGTTTTCTCCGCAAACTCGGGCACCCGCTTGACCTCCACCCCCACTTTCGGACGCACGTCAAAGCTCGAATCCAGCCCCAGGTTGATCTCATCGATGATCAACTGGTAGTCCGCCAGTATCTGCTTGCGGCCCGCAGCGGTGTCCGGATAGAGCTGTTTGGGGTCGCGGGCAAGCAGCGCGATTCGCTCAGCGACGCTGCCTTCGGTTAGGCCCTCAGCGATCAAGATCGCGTCGGCTTCTTTCTGAATCCGCTCCACCTCGGCCAAACCGAGCGCGTGCAGTTCCTCGGCAGCCATAGTCGTGGTGGTGTGCATCTCAATCGCCCAGCGATAGTAGGCATCGCCATCGGGCAGCGACCATGCGCCAGAATCGTTCAGGCGATTCGGATCAAGCCCTTTGAAATACGCGATGAAGCGCCCGTAAGCCGGATAAACATCTTTGTTGATGCTTGTCTTGGCGCGCGCCAGCAGATCGGTCTTGCCCGCTTCATCGAGCGTCCCAGCGGGCAGCTTGTCCAGTTTTTCCTTGAAGTTCAGATAAAGAATGCCGGCGTCCGCGGGCGTGGCCTGAAACTGCTCCATCTCGGCAAGCACTTTGGTCACCAGAAACTTAAGCGGCAAAATCCCCTTGGACTCGCGATAGCGCAGGCCCTCAAGCACCTGATCGAATTTGTTCGGCACCAGCGCCAGCCGGCTCAAGTAGTTCTCGGCGTCTTCGCGCGAGTGGATCTGATGAACCTCGGCCATGAATTTTGGCAGCGCGCTTTGAATGCCAAACATCTGATTGACCGGAAAGTTGTGGTACGCAAACGCCGCGCCGCGCGCCTGCACATCCAAAAAATATTCAAGGATGTCGTAGGAATTTTGCGCCTGCGCCGACAAGCGCGAACGGTCGTAGCTGCGCAGCGTCGCTAAATTATCGTTGAGCTCGGCCCGCGTTGCGGCTTCTTTCGCCATTGATGCGTCGGCCAGTTTGGCGTTGTGGCCGGTGACGCCGACTTGTTCGAACAGGCGCAGGCTGGACAAAAGCTCGGGGTTGTCGATCGCGTATTTAAGAAAAACCTTCTCAAAAAACCAGTTGATGCTGAGCGGTTTTTGGTACCAGGTGTGCGCACCCAAACCCGCGCCGATCAATACGACCAGCAACACCAGCAAGCCAAGCCATTTGAGCAGTTTCAGCAACATCGCAGCATCCTTAAAAGAAGACGCCCGCACGGCGTTTTGCGTCGCGATGCGGGCTGGGGCGCTTAAGTATCGGGATCACGCACCGGGAAGCAAGTGCTGTGCACCTTCATCGTCTATTTCAATTGGCCTCAAGCAGATTCAGTTTGGAGCCGTCTGGCCGCACATACTCCAGCTGATTTTCGAGCGTATCAAGGCGCTTGATCTCGCCACACAGCGCCTCGGCGCGGGTTTTAAGCTCATCTGCGCGCACCTTGATTTTGCGCTCAATATCCTGGCCCATTGCGTCCATGCGCGCTTCCAGCGCTTTGGCCTGGCCCGGGTTGTCCGACAGTGCCGCGCTCATAGCCATGCCGACCGCGGTGCCCACCAGCATCGGCATCGCCTCAGCAACCGCCTGCTTGATCTGGCGCTCGAAGGCCTCGCTTTCAAAGTCTGCGGGGCTGTCCGCGCGCATCACCGCAACGCGCAAATTCTCCATCGTTGCGTTGATCTTTTGTTCAAACTCGGCCTTTTTCTGCTGGTCATCGCCGGCCAGGGTAAAAAACACCTCGGTTAGCGCAATCCGCGCAATGTCGATGCCTTCCAGCGCGACCGATTTGGTCTCCTGAATCACCACCCGACCGCGCGATTCAAATTCACCCAGCAGCGCCTGATCGTGGCTGGACAACGCCATCTGCGTGCCGTCGATCAGCAAGCGGCCGCGCGCGATCACCACGCTGTTTGGCTTGATGTTGCTGCTCTCACCGGTGAACGTCAGGCGGTCGTTGGCGATCGACAGCGAATAGTCGGTGGTGACGCTGCAATCGATCGAGTGGGACTTGGCAAACACCTGCGCGCCGGGCAGTGCAATCAACAAAGCGGACATCAGCAAACGGTTCATGGCGGTACTCTCATGGGGTGAATCACGCATCGAGCGCAGGTCTGTTCGGCCGGCGCTTGCGCTGGTGTATTACATTACTAGCACACCACGTCGGTTGATCGTGCGGAAAGTCACGGTTATTTGCGCCGCTTGAGCTACAGCCCAAGCAGATAGTCGCCACCGAGATTGCGCATTTGCCGTTCGATGGCGCGGCTGCGGGCCTGCACATAGGGGCCGGGCGCGCTGGCGCGGTAGCGTTTTGGATTGGGCAATACCGCGGCGAGGGTGGCGGCTTGGGCGGCGCTGAGGCGGCTCGGTGCGCGTTGAAAAAGAACCCGCGCGGCCGCGTCGGCGCCGTAAATGCCGTCGCCAAACTCGGCCACGTTCAAGTACAGCTCAAGAATGCGCCGCTTGGGCAAAAGCAGCTCAAGCCACAGGGTTAAATAGGCTTCAATGCCTTTGCGCAAATAGCTCGGGCCCGACCACAGAAACAGGTTTTTGCACAGCTGTTGGCTGATCGTTGAGCCGCCGCGCAGGCGTCGCGAGCCGGTATTGGCCTTGGCCGCATTTTCTATCGCGCGCAAATCAAAGCCCGAATGCGTGGGAAAGGTTTGGTCTTCAGCGGCCACCACGGCCAGCGCCAAAGCAGGCGCGATGGTTTCAATCGGCACAAAACGGTGCTGCACGCGAAACGCCGATTCGCCCGCCATCCATGCCGAAATTTGCCGGTTTGCCATGAATGCGCTCGACGGTGGGTCGAGAAAACGCAAACCCAGCATCACCGGAATCGGCAGCACCGCCAGCAGCAAGCCGATCTTGAACAGCCACCCGCATGCGCTTTTCAGACGAGGCAGCTTAAGCTTGGCGCGTTTACCCATAGTGACCAAGAGTAATGAATAGCCGCGAACCGCGCGATGCCCTGACCCGTTTTTCGTTCACCGATGCGCCGGTTCGCGGCGCCATCGTGCAGCTTGATGCAAGCTGGCAGGAGGTGCGGCGGCGCGCAAATCCGGCCCAGCCGATTGAGGCGCTGCTCGGCGAGGCGCTGGCTGCGGTGGCTTTGCTCAAGTCCACGGTCAAGCTGGATGGCTCGGTTTCGCTGCAGCTGCAGTCGGCAGGCGCGCTCAAGCTTTTGTTCGCGCAATGCAACCACGCAAGCGAACTGCGCGGGCTCGCACGATTACACGAAGATGCGGCAGAACTTGCTTTTGCCGACCTGCTTAGCGCCGAGGCGCGTCTCGCGATCACGCTTGAACCGCGCGCTGGAGATCAGCGCTATCAGGGCATTGTTGCGCTCGAAGGCGACAGCTTAAGTGAATCCATCGGCGCTTATTTTGAGCGCTCCGAGCAGCTGCCGACCTTTGTTCTGCTTGCCGCCAATGATCAGCGCGCCGCGGGCTTTTTGCTGCAGCGATTGCCCGGCGAAGGCGGCCTGCTGCAAAGCCAAAACGTGAACTACGAAGACCTCAAGATGCTGGCTTCGACCCTGCGCCCGAGCGAGCTGCTGACGCTCGCGCCAGAAGCCGTGCTGCACCGCTTGTTTCATGCCCAGAGCGTGCTGATGCAGCCGCCTTCCGCGCATCGTTTTGGCTGTTCGTGCTCGCGTGAGCGCGTCGGCGCGATGCTGCGCGGCTTGGGCCGAGCGGAGGCGCTTGCAGCGCTGACCGAGCGCGGTCAGGTCGAGGTCGATTGCGAGTTCTGCAACGCGCACTACCTGTTTGATTTGGTCGATCTGGAGGCGCTGTTCAAAGACGCGCTCGATCCGGTGGTCGGCCTGCAGTGAGCGTTGTCCGCACCTTGGCAGAAGGCGCGCGCCTGAGCGTGGGCCTCAAGCCGCGCACGCCCGCCAACTATTCCGGCTGGGGCACGTTTGCGCTGTTGTGTCTGCTCCACGTGGTCTCAAGCGCGCTGTACACGCTTGGGCTGTTCGGTGAAGAGGTCGTTTTTGACCCGAACGGCCTGCAAAGCGAGGGCCTCGACCTGCTCTTGACCCTGCTCGCCGCGATGGTGCTGGCGCGCTTGTTCAAGCGCGCGGCGTTTGGGCTCGCTTTGGCCAATCTAATGCTCGGCGCGCTGTGGCTGGCTGAGCTCTATTTTCAGCTTCTCCGCGATCAGTTTGATCCACCCGCAGGCGGCTTGATCTATTCGTGGCAGCTCTGGCTGTGGATCGCCGCAATGGCGCTGATCACGCATCAGGCGCTGCGCTGGCTGCGCCCGGACGGTTTGCGCTGGCAGCGGCTGGGCGCCGCGTTTTCATTTGCGCTGCTGTCTAACCTTTTTTGGAGCGTGCTGACGCCGCAGTATTTCTGGGCCTACGCGCCGCCAGATGAATCCGACTTAGTTGAGCCGCCGCTTGCGTTCAACCCAGAGCGGGTGATGTTTGAACAAGCGGCGCGAATCGGCACCGCGGTGCGTGCGCTTAGCGCCCAGCGACCCGGCCAAACCGATCTGTACCTGCTCACCTTTGGCGCCGACGGAGCCGAAAACGTGTTCCGCAACGAAGCGGAATTTGTCGGCAATCTGTTTGCCCAGCGCTTCGGCGCCGAAGGCCGCGTGCTGAGCCTGATCAACAATCCGTCGACCGCCAAAACCACCCCGCTGGCCACCGTCAGCAACCTGCGCTATGCACTCAAATTGCTGGAAGACAAGCTTGATCCAGCCGAGGACATCCTGATGGTATTCGTTACCACTCACGGCTCTGAAGACCACTGGCTGGCGGTTGATCTCGCGCCGCTGCCGCTCAATCCGCTGTCGGCCAAAGCGCTCGGGCGGATGCTCAAACAAAGCCCATTTGAAAACCAGGTGGTGATTATCTCGGCGTGCTATTCGGGTGGGTTCTTGCCTGAACTCAAGCGCGAGGGCTCGCTCGTGATCACCGCCGCGCGCTCAGATCGCCCCTCCTTCGGCTGCGGCCCCGACGCCGACATCACCTACTTTGGACGCGCTTTTTTTGCCAACGCGCTGAACCAAACCGACTCGTTCCTAGACGCCTTCAAACGCGCCCAAGTGGAAGTCACGCGACGCGAAAAAGAACTCAAAGCCGACCCCTCCGAACCCCAACTCTTAAGCAACCCAACCATCGAAGCCAAACTCCGCGAATGGCGCCAGGGGTTCACCTTGGGCGCCCCGCTGGCGTTTGAGAATCCCGCCAATTGCGCGAGCACGGCGCCTTGTTTGCCTTGAGATCTTGGCGGTGTCACCTGATCCAAAAAAAGCCGCAATATCTCCGCAAAGAGCGCTTTGAGATCCTGCCGATGACGCTGGCGCATTCCCTCGCAGCGGGCCTGCTACCCGGCCCGCATCGCGATCCTTTTGATCGAATGTTGATCGCGCAAGCGGGGCTGGAAAAGGCGCAGCTGGTGACCTGCGATGCGGTATTTAAGAACTACGATGTGGCGGTGCTCTGGTGATTATCTTAGCGCTGGCCCCTTGAGCTCGCCCGCCAATTGGATCGGCGCGATCGCATCTATCACCGCGAAAGCTGTACGCGTGCGCTCTTGCTGGGCGGCGGCGTTTAAATCCAAGCGCACGACTTTGGCAATGGCGACGCCGCGCCGCGTCACGACCCAGGCCATGACCTCAGAAAAGCGGTTTTTGGCCTCAGAAAGCGACAAGGATTTCACAGCTGGCGCGTCTACTAAATGTCCAGCCCCGGATAATTCTATCGACCCAAAGCGCTATCGTTTGTTCATGGCGCGCGCGGTGCTGCGCTCGCTGGTTGACGAGCTCTTAGCTGGGCGCAGCCCGGGTCCGCCAGCGCATTCAATCAAGGAATCCGCTGCTGCGGCTGCCTTTGGGGCCTTGAGGCGGCAGATGAACCGGGCTGGGACGTAAACGATCCACGGCTTGCATCCGCCATCACCGCGCCTCGCTTATGCTTAAGCCCATGCTGCCAACCCCTTTTACCCCGCCACTGACTGCCTTTGCGCAGCTGCCCGAAACCATTGCCCGACAGGGATTCGCTGTGTTGGATGCAGCGGCACTTGAGGCCTGCACGGGCTGCGCGCTTGCAGACCTTGCCGCGCTCACGCCGAGCTGGGATACGCTCGCGCGCGATCAATATCTCAAAGACGGCGGGCGCTACCGTTTGCGCCGCCACGCGTGCTATCGGCAGCAGGCGCAGGCGCTCACCGATGTTGGCCAGCGGCCGCACTGGCAGCCGCTCGAATACAACGCGCTGCACGGTGGGCTTGAGCGCTGGTTTGAGCCGGTTGAGCAGTCCATTTCCAACTCACCCGCGTGGCGCGGGCTGATCACCGGCCTGGGCTTGGCCTGCGCGCGCGCGGGCGGCATGCCGGCAGCGGATTGGTTTATTGAGGCGCACCAATTTCGGATTGACACCACCGACGGCATCGGCCGGCCGACGCCGGAGGGCGCGCACCGCGATGGGGTGGATTTTGTCGCGGTGCTGCTGATTGATCGGGTCGCGATCAAAGGCGGCGAAACCCGCGTGTTTGAATCAAGCGGGCGCCATGGTCAGCGCTTCACTTTGAGCGAGCCATTCAGCGTTTTGCTGCTGGATGACGCGCGGGTGATTCACGAATCAACGCCGATCCAGCCCATTGAGCCAGCGCACTCAGGACACCGCGATAGCCTGGTCATCACCTATCGACGCGCGGGCTTTCAAGGGCCGGCGCTGTCTGGGTCAACCTGACGCTGGGTCGCCGCATTGCAAACCCCTGCTCAAAATCTTTCTCGTGTTCCTTTGTTTTGCGTTGCCGCTGCCGCAACTGCCAGTTCTGGGCGCAATACTTGGCCCTTTAGAGCGCGCTCAATCCACGATCGCATGCGGCACAAAGCGCGCCGTGTCGCGGGTAATCAGCTGGGTGTCTTCGCGGATACCCATTCCGGCGGCGCGGTCCGCGATGATCCAGGCGCCAATCACCGCGTGGAACGTGTCAAAACGCGGCAGCTCGACGTAGCGCTGCCGAATAAAACCCGCATCGGCGTAGGGGCCATCTTCGTGGGCACGCTCACCGTCCGGCGTGATCAGCTCAATGTTGGCGCCCTCGCGCGAAAAAATCGGCTTTTGCACCCAGCCCGAGGCCAACGCGGGGGAATGCGCGTCGACGAAATGCGCTTCCAGCAGATTGGGGTGGTTGGGATGGCGCTCCCACAGCAAGGGCAGCACGCCTTTGTTCGACAAGATTGCCTTCCACGGCGGCTCGAACAGCTGTACACCGCTGTTTGGCAGGGCCGGACCGAACTCTTCTCTGAACAAATGCTCAAGCGGATAGAGCTTGAACAGGGAGCCAATCACCCGGTTTTCGAGATCAGTGAAGCGCCCACCGACGGCCAGACCAATGTCTTCGAGGTCGATGAGTTCAGTCTCAATACCCGCTTGCGCGGCGCAATCGCGCAGGTATTTGACCGTGCCCAGATCCTCCGGATGGTTCTTGACCGAGGCGAAATAAAGCGGCTGTTTGAGTCCCGTTTGAAGCCCCGCAAAGGCCTCGATCAGCAGGTCCTGGATTGCGTTGTATTGGTCGGCCGTAGCCGGCAGATCGCCGCGCGCCATAATCTGTTCCAGCCACAGCCACTGAAAATAGGCCGATTCATACAGGCTGGTCGGCGTGTCGTAGTTGAGCTCCAGCAGTTTTGCCGGGCCGTTACCGCTGTAGGCTAGGTCCATGCGCCCATACAGATGCGGCTGCTTTTGCGCCCAGGTCTGCTTGATCCAATCCCAGTACAGCGCCGGAATTTGCAGTTTTTTCAGGAGCTCCTCGCTTTGCACCACCTCATCGACCAAAGCCATTGCCATCTCATGCAGTTCGGCCGATGGGTCTTCGATGTCGCGTTCGATTTGGGCCAAAGTGAATTGGTAATAGGCGTCTTCGACCCAGTAGGGTTCACCGTTGATGGTGTGAAACTGAAAGCCCAGGCGATCGGCCTGGCGCCGC
>Ga0105046_10016079_pt1 | contig 11493 bp, 9 predicted proteins | sample MAT03_FD_78385 | JGI IMG/M metagenome (GOLD analysis project Ga0105046, IMG submission 78385) | Freshwater microbial communities from Lake Fryxell liftoff mats and glacier meltwater in Antarctica - MAT-03 (megahit assembly) | ecosystem: Environmental > Aquatic > Freshwater > Ice > Liftoff...
GGGATGATCGCCTGCGAACCGTCGTCGACGTACTTGTCGGCATACGAGTAGAACTCGGCGCCCGGAACGATTTCGCCCGGAACGCTGGCCCGGGGTTCGAGGTTGCCGAGCACCGCCACCTCGATCTCGCGGCCGGTGATCGCCTCTTCGACCACCACCCACTCGTCGTAGGTGAGCGCCACCTCGATCGCGTCGCGCACCTCCTCGACGGTCTTGGCCTTGGTGACGCCGACCGACGACCCCATGTTCGCCGGCTTCACGAACAGTGGCAGGCCGAGCTCGTCGACGAGCGACGCCGGCAGACCAGGTGTGATGTCGTGTTCGCGGAACGCCCGATGGCGGGCCTGGGCGATGCCGTTCGCGGTGAGCACCTGCTTGGCCATCGCCTTGTCCATCGACAGCGACGAGCCGAGCACACCCGACCCGACGTACGGCACGTCGGCCAGTTCGAGCAGGCCCTGCACCGTGCCGTCCTCGCCCATCGGACCGTGCAGCAACGGCATCACCACGGTGCGCCGGCCCGCAGTAGCGCCGACGACGTCGGTGGCCGACACGGCATCGCCGGCGGGATCGAGGCGACCGGGCAGTGCATCGGGTCCGGCAGCGAGGGCCCGCTGGGCGCTGGTGGCGAGCGCCCACCGGCCGTCACGCCCGATGCCGATCGGGGTGATCCGGTACCTGCTCGGGTCGGAGGCACGCAGCACGTGCGCCGCCGTGGTGCAGCTGACGTCGTGCTCGGCCGACTGGCCGCCGAAGAGGACGATCAGGTCGATCAGATCGGTCGGTTCGGTGCGCCCTTCGGCGCTGCGGACGGGGGGATCCAGGCTGCTCATGACGGCCCGACGGTACCGTGTCGTCCGATGCGATTCCGGGCAAGCGACGTGGCACGAGACATCGGCGGACGCCTGGTCGGCCCCGACGTCGGCATCGATGGCGTCTCGTTCGACTCGCGCACCATCCGACCGGGGCAGCTGTTCGTGCCGATCATCGACCAGCGTGACGGGCACGACTTCATCGACGCAGCGATGGCAGCTGGCGCGGTCGCGTTCATCACCGCCCGACCGTCCATCGGTGGTGCAGCCAACGCTGGTGGCCGGTCGGCGATCGAGGTTCCCGACACCCTCGATGCCCTGATGCGGTTGGCTGCTGCTCGACGCGGGCGGTCGGCGGCCAGGGTGATCGGCATCACCGGGTCGGTGGGCAAGACCAGCACGAAGGATCTTGCATGGGCAGCGCTCGGTGCCAGCACCCGCACGTGGGCGAACGAACGCAGCTTCAACAACGATCAGGGCCTACCCACCACCATCCTCAACGCACCCGACGACACCGAGGTGATGGTGCTCGAGATGGGCATGCGTGGCCACGGCGAGATCACCCGCCTCTGCGAGGTCGCCCGACCGTCGATCGGCGTGCTCACCCGTGTCGCCGAGGCACACAGCGATCGTGTGGGCGGCATCGAGGGCGTGGCGAAGGCGAAGAGCGAACTGGTGCAGGCCCTGCCGATGGACGGCGTGGCGATCCTCAACGCCGACGATCCGCGCGTGGCGGCCATGGCCCGGCTCACCGATGCGCAGCCGCTGCTGTTCGGTGAGACACCAGGGGCCCACGTGCACGTCACGTCGGTGGTGCTCGACCATCTCGCCCGAGCCACGTTCGCGGCCACCACCCCATGGGGCAGCGTGCTCGTGCGGCTCGGCATCAGCGGTCGGCACATGGTGAGCAACGCCGCTGCTGCGCTCGCGTGCGTTGGCGCGGTCGGTGCCGACCTCGACACAGCGGTCGAGGCGCTGGCCGACGTGCGGCTCACGGCGATGCGAATGGACGTGGTTCGCCTGCGCTCGGGTGCCGTCGTGATCGACGACTCCTACAACGCGAACCCCACCTCGATGCGGTCGGCGATCGACGCGTTGTGCGACCTGCCGGCCACGCGCCGGATAGCCGTGGTCGGGGTGATGGCCGAGATCAGCGAGCCCGAGCGCGAGCACCGCAGCATCCACGCGTACGCGGCGCATCGTGGGGTGGAACTGTTGGCGGTCGGCACCGACTGGTACGGCGTGGCTCCGTTGCCCGACGCGGCTGCGGCACTGCAGGCACTCGGCGAGTTGGGCGAGGGTGACGCGGTGTTGGTGAAAGGCAGCCGCGTAGCCGGTCTCGAATCAGTGGCGGCGTCGCTCGTCGACGGCTGACGGTCAGCGGCTGACCCTCGACGTCGCGTGCCCCCGACTCCGGACCCACGTGCTCAGCGCCCCGGATCACAGCGTCGAACATGGGCATCGTCCGAGGCACGTCACCCGTTCGGATGGTTGATCCTCGACCTCTCCGCCGGACGGTATGTGCTGTGGGACTCCGAGCGCGAGAAGGTCACGCGGGTCGACCGCCGCTCGATGAAGGTCGTCTGCTCGACGCCGTGCCCGATGTCGTGATGGCGATCGACCGGGACACGCTGGTCGTCCACGTGAACGCCGCTGCCGAGCGGCAGGGCTGGTGCCGATCGCAGTGGATCGGCCGCAGCGCGCTCGACCTGATCCATCCCGACGACCTCCTGATCGCGATGTCGGCGGTGGAGACGGTGCAGCACAAGGCGGTCGGCACCCCGATCGAGATCCGTATCGCTCACCCCGACGATGGATGGCGTCTGTTCGAGGTGATCGGCAGCAACCACGTCGACGACGACCTCGGCGTGCTGGTGCTGTCGTGCCGCGACCTGAGCGAGCGACGAAAATGGGAGGTGGCGGGCGGCGACGTGCCCCGCTTCCAGGCCGTGGTGCAGCATTCGTCCGCGATCACGATGTTGGTCGACGACCACGGATGCATCCAGTCCGTGTCTGCCGCGATCACCCGCCTCACCGGCTTCGATCCCGAGCACCTGGTCGGCGCCCCGCTGTCGTCGCTGGCCGCTGGCGGCCACGGAACCTTGCTCGACGAGGTGCTCGACCGACGCGGAGGCAAGCCGGTGACCTCGGTGGAAGTGCCGGTGCGTCAGGCCGGGTCGGACACGCCGCGGCCGGTGCGGTTCGAGGTGGTCGACCTGCGTGACGACCCCGTGGTGAACGGCTACGTGGTCACGGGCTACGACGTGAGCGAGCTCCACTCCGCCCGCGACGCCCTGCAGCGCCTGGCCACCCACGATGCCCTGACAGGTCTCCCGAACCGCATCGCGTTGCAGGAAGCGATCCGCGACGCATTGGTGCGCCGCAGCAGCCACGACCAGGTGGGATTGTTGTTCGTCGATCTCGACCGGTTCAAGCCGGTGAACGACCTCTTCGGCCACGACGCGGGCGACGAACTGCTCATCGCGGTGGCCACACGGCTGGCCGGCCTTGTTCGGTTCGGTGACACGGTCGCACGCATCGGCGGCGACGAGTTCGTCGTCGTTGCGCCGGGCCTCACGTCCCGCAGATCGATCGAGGAGCTCGGCTGCCGTGTCGAGCAGGCGGTGGCCGAGCCGTTCGTGCTGCAAGGAGGTGTCGCCTCGGTCGCAGCTTCGGTGGGCGTCGCCTACAGCGACGACGTGACCACGGTGTCGTCGCTCGTCGCCGAAGCAGACGAGGCGATGTACCAGATCAAGACCGCCCGTCGGAACGGCCCGATGCCCAAGGCCCGACGGTGGACGGAGCGCCGCGAGCTCGCTGGGATGTTGCGTGGCGCGGTCGAGCGCGGCGAGATGCTGGCGCATCTGCAGCCGGTGGTCTCGGTCGCCGACGGCACGCTGCGCGGCTTCGAGGCGCTGGTGCGGTGGCACCACCCGAACGGACGAGTACTCGGCCCGGGTGAGTTCCTGGACGTCGCCTTCGAGGCGGGTGTCGGCACGCGCATCGACCGTCTGATCACCGACCAGGCGTGCAGCCTTCTCGCGCGCCTGCAGCCAGTGCTGCCCGACGCCTGGGTGAGCGTGAACATGAGCGCCAGTGATCTGGTCGACCCGAGCATCGTCGGGGTGGTCGCAGCCACGCTGCGGCAGTACGGGCTCGAACCGCACCGCCTGCTCGTGGAGGTGACCGAGCAGGCAACGCTCGAGCTGCCCGGTCTGCGCGACCAGGCGTCGCCACAGGTGACCCTGCGCGAACTCGCCCAGCTGGGTGTGCGCATCGCCCTCGACGACTTCGGCACCGGCTACTCGTCGCTCACCCACCTCCGAAAGCTCAAGGTGCACACGCTGAAGATCGACCGGTCGTTCGTGAGCGGTGTCGTGCGTGACCACACCGACCGCAACCTGGTGGCGGCCATCATCGGGCTCGCACACAGCCTCGGACTCCACGCGGTTGGCGAGGGCGTCGAGCACCGCGACCAGCTCGACGCACTGCGCCAGATGGGTTGCGACAGCGCCCAGGGCTACCTCGTGTCGCGAGCGCTCGCACCTGACGAGCTCGACGCATGGGTGGTCGCGTATCTCGCCCGTGTTCCTGCCGTGGCGTCGCACTGACCGGATCGAATGCCGAGTGGCCGGTTACTCGCCGGCGACGATGCCGTGCTCGTCGAGGCTCGACGCGCGATCGGGTGCTGTGGCGTTCTCGTGCTCGAGCGCGTCGATCGCCTCGATGTTGCACCAGTACGCGAGCCACAGCGCCCATGCGGCCCCGGCCAGCAGTACCCACCGTGCGCCGAAGGCATCGATGACAGGACCGAACACGAGATTGCCGAGCGGCACGGTGCCGCCGAAGGCCATGAACCACAGGCTCATCACCCGGCCGCGCTCGTGGTCGGCAAGCCGGCTCTGCATCACGGTCATCATCGACGTGGTGGTGCCGAAGTATGCGAAGCCGAGGAAGAAGCCCGAGACGAAGGCGCCGATCGGCTCGCGTGCGATCGCGAACGCAGTCAGGCAGACGGCGAACGCGGCGAACCCGAGCCGGATGAGTCGCCGCTTGTCCCAGCCGACGAACACCGTGCCGATTGCCAGGCCGCCGAGGCAGGCGCCGAGTCCCCACGTCGCGTACAGCCACTTGTAGGTCGACGTCCTGCCCGCGATCCCGAAGTTCAGCTCGGCGACCGCGGCGAACAGGCCGACGTAGGGCAGTGAGATGAACGAGAACGTGGTGAGCGCCAGCAGCAGCCGGCTCGCCACCGGCTTGTCGCGGGCGAGGCGAACCCCTGCGGTGAACTGCCGCCAGCCCTTCTCGTGCTGCACCGCCGGGGGCCTGCCGAGCCGCAGCGACAGCAGTGCGAACACGACGAAGAAGTAGGTGACTGCGTTGAAGAGGAAGAACTGCGAGGTGGTCACGCCCAGCGGCGCAAGCACGGCGACGATGATCGGCCCGATCACACGACTGCCGTTGATCATCGTCGAGTTCAACGAGATCGAACCCGCCAGATCCGATCTGCTCACGAGCGTGGGCAGCATTGCCGACCATGCCGGAGCATTGAGTGCGTTGCCGACGCCGACACCGAGCGCGACGAGGAACAACGACCACAGCGGTGCGTCGGCTGCGGCCAGGGGGAACAGCGCCAACGAGAACAGCATCTGCACGATCTGCATCGCGATCAGCCAGCGGCGGCGGTCGAAGCGATCGGCGATCACCCCGGCGGGGATGGAGAGCAGCAGCAGCGGTCCGAGCTGGGCGAACACCAGCAGGCCGACGACCGACGCCTTGCCCGTGCGCTCGTACACGTAGGCCGGGAGCACGACGTTCTGCATCCACGTGCCGACGTTGCTGGCGAACGAAGCGATCCACATCCGGCGGAAGTCGGGGTACGCGAGAGCGGCTCGTGCGCTGCCCGGTCGGAAGCCGTGTTCGATCGTCGCTGTGCTCTGCATCGTGTCTTGACCCGTTGGTCAAGAGTACGCCGCAGGTCCGTTCGCTTCCGAATCGGTCGAGCGTCGCTGTCTGATGGCGAGGTAGCCGACTGCGGCGAGTGCGCCGACCACGAAGAGACCGTTGATCGCGAGGTTGCGCCGGGCATCGCCATGCACGAGCGCGCACGGCTCGCGCTGATACTCCAGCGCCGGTCGGCCCTCCGGTTGCGGCGTCAGCACCGGCAGGGGGTCGTCGTTGTGCGGGGCGGAGGCGAACAGCGTGTTGCACTCGACGTCTTGTGAGAGCAGGCGCTGCCCAGCAGGCGGCACGGCGGTGGTGGGCGTGAAGTCGATGCCGACAGGTATGGAGTCCTCGAGCGGACGGATCGCCCACACGGTGAGCAGCAGCACGGCGTAGAGCACGATCGCAGAGGCGGCGACCACGAGCCGCTTGGAGGTGATGTGCATGGCGCGTCGATGGTACCCGCGCCCGATCTCGCTAGCCGAGGATGAGTTCCGCGTACATCGGCAGCACCTGCTTCGGGCCGCTCACGAGGAAGGTCGTGATGCAGGTCTCTCGCCACTTGTCGAGCTCGGCTCGGATCTTGTCGGGCGGACCGACGAGTGCCACGTCCTCCACCATCGCCAGCGGGATCGCTGCGGCCGCCTCGGCCTTCTTGCCGGCCAGGTAGAGGTCCTGCACCTGCAGCGCCACGTCCTCGTAGCCCATGCGGGCGAAGACCTCGAAGTGGAAGTTCGCACCACGCGCGCCCATGCCGCCTGCGTAGAGCGCAAGGAACGGACGGATGAAGTCGGCGCACTTCTCGACGTCGTCACCAGCGATGATCTGCACGCCAGAAGCGACATCGAAGCGTGACGCCTTGTCGGGTTCGCCGGCCTTGGCGAAGCCCTCGTCGAGGCATCCCTGGTAGAAGTCGTTCTCCTTCGGGCTGAAGAACAGCGGCAGCCAGCCGTCGCAGATCTCGGCGGCGAGGGCCACGTTCTTCGGGCCCTCGGCACCGAGGTAGATCGGGATCTCCTTGCGGAACGGGTGGATGGTGCTCTTCAACGGCTTGCCCAGGCCCTTGCCGTCTGCGCCGGTGTAGGGCATGTCGTAGAACTCGCCGTGGGCGTTGATCGGTTCCTCGCGGCGGATGATCCGGCGCACGATGTCGACGTATTCGCGGGTGCGGGCGAGCGGCTTGCCGTAGGCCTGGCCGTACCAACCCTCCACCACCTGCGGACCGGAAACGCCGAGGCCGAGGAGCACGCGACCGCCCGACAGGTGGTCGAGCGTCATCGCCGCCATTGCGGTCGCAGCCGGCGTGCGGGCGCTCATCTGGATGATGCCCGTGCCGAGCTGCACCGACGAGGTCTGCGCACCCCACCACGCCAGCGGCGTGAGGGCGTCACTCCCGTACGCCTCGGCCGTCCACACCGAGCTGTAGCCGAGTCGCTCGGCCTCCTGGATCGACTCGAGCGCGCCCGCAGGCGGACCGCTGCCCCAGTAACCGGTGTTGTATCCGAGCTTGAGTTCCTTGGCCATGGGCGAACGGTACGACCCGCGTTGTCACCCCGTCGATTCGGGGTGCTTCCGATTCGGGGTGCTTCCGATTCGTCGTGCTGTCGTAGGGTCGCCGACGCGCCATCGGGGGATGGCCAAGACCTCGGGGGTTCAGATCATGGAAGTCGTCGACACGACAGTGCAGGGCAGCTGCGACCCGCGGTTCGAGGCGATGCGGGGCATCCTTCAGGCCAACATCGATTCGGGCGCGGACCTCGGCGCATCGGTGGCCGTCGTGGTGAACGGCGAGAACGTCGTCGACCTGTGGGGTGGCTACGCCGACCACGAGCGCACCACGGCGTGGCAGGCCGACACGCTGGTGAACGTGTGGTCGACCACCAAGACGATGATGGCGGTGAGCGCGCTGGTGCTGGTGGACCGTGGTGAGCTCGACCCGTACCAGAAGGTGGCCCATTACTGGCCCGCGTTCGCGCAGAACGGCAAGCAGGACATCGAGGTGCGCCACCTGCTGTCGCACACGTCAGGCGTGTCGGGATGGGCTCAGCCGGTGCAGGTGTCCGACCTGTACGACTGGGAGAAGTCGACGTCGATGCTCGCTGCGCAGGCGCCGTGGTGGGAACCCGGTACCGCATCGGGTTACCACGCTCTCAACCAGGGCCATCTTGTCGGCGAGGTCATCAGGCGCATCACCAGCAGCAAGCTCGGCGAGTTCTTCGCACGCGAGATCGCTGGCCCGCTCGGTGCCGACTTCCACATCGGCCTGTCACCGAGCGAGTTCCACCGCGTGTCACCCGTGGTGCCGCCCCCACCGTTGCCGATCGACCTCAGCACCCTCGACATGGACAGCCCGCTGGTGAAGACCTTCACCGGTCCGGCCCCCGACGCGAGCGAGTGCTGGACGAGCGAGTGGCGTCAGGCCGACATCGGCGCCGCCAACGGCCACGGCAACGCCCGCTCCGTCGCACGGGTGCAGTCGCTGATCACCAACCGGGGAGAAGTCGACGGTGTTCGCCTGCTGTCACCGGCCACGATCGAGCGGATCTTCGACGTGCAGAGCGACAACGTCGACATCGTGCTCGGTGTACCCGAGCGGTTCGGGCTCGGTTACGGCCTGCCCTGCGAGGGCATGCCGTTCGCGATGGACGCGAAGCTCTGCTTCTGGGGTGGTTGGGGAGGATCGATGATCATCAACGACATCGACCATGCCATGACGGTCACCTACATGATGAACCGGATGGAGGCCGGCCTGGTCGGCGACACACGCGGCTTCGATCTGATCAGCGCCGCCTTTGCAGGCATCGTGTGAGCTGAATCTCGCTCGGGCGGTCAGTGACCCGCCTCGAACGCCACCGGCATGTGTGCCGGCCCGAAGATGCCCACGCCGTCTGGCTTCCAGGAGATGTCACCGTCGATGCGCAGGTTCGGCATGCGCTGAGCGAGCAACGGCAAGGCCTCCTGCAGTTCGGCGCGGGCCAGCGATGCGCCGAGGCAGTAGTGGATGCCCGAACCGAACGTGAGCTGTGGCTGTTCGGGGGCCGGCTTGGTGATGTCGAACGTCTCCGGGTCGGGGAACACGCCTGCCTGACGGTTGGCGTCGGCGATGCCGACCGCCATGAAGGTGCCGGTGGGGAACACCACGTCGCGATACTCGATGTCACAGCTCGCGAACCGGGCGGTGCCGCGCACTGCGCCGAAGTACCGCATCGTCTCCTCCACCGCACGTCCGGCGAGCTCGGGCCGATCGGCGAGCAGCGCCCACTGCTCGGGGTGCTGGGCGAACATCGCGACGGCGCAGCCGAGTTGGTTACGCGTGGTGTCGGTGCCGGCGACGATCACGGCGTTCACCATCATCACCAGTTCGTCGGTGCTCAGCCTGTCGCCCGCCTCCTCGGCTGCGATCAGGTCGGTGAGCAGGTCGTCGGCGGGCTTCGAGCGGCGCTGCGCGATCAGGTCGCGGGTGTATGCGTCCATCTCGTTCTGGGCGTTCATCACGAGGTCGAGCTTGTCGGCGAGGTCGGCCGAGAAGACCTCGAGGATGTCTGCTGCGAGACGACTGAACAGCTGCCAGTCGCTCCTCGGAGCCCCGAGCAGCTCACAGATGATCGGGATCGGGTACGGCTCGGTGATGTCGGCCACGAAATCGGCCGTGCCGGTGGCGGCCACCGGATCGATCAGATCGTTCATCACCTGACGCATGAACGGTCGGAGGCGGTCGGCAGCGCGGGGCGTGAAGGCCGGGGCGACGAGCCGGCGGAGGCGAACGTGCGCATCGCCCTCGGTCGACAGGATGCTGCCCTGCTGCCGCGCGAGGAAGTCGGCCCGGGTGATGCCCATCAGCTCGGGGATGCGGGCCGAGGCCGAGTGCCACCGCTTGTCACGCAGGATGCCGACCGAGTCCTCGTACCGCAGGACGCCGTAGCCGATCAGGTTCCGAACCAACCACACGTCGTCGGGCAGCGAGGCGCGTGCGGCCATGCGCTCGTCGAAGGTGCCGTCGTCGAAACCAATGGTGGGGAGATCGAGTTCAGCCGCTGGTGTCGCCATCTGCGAACCGTACTGCGACCGCCCTGTCCGAGCCTCAAGCGAGTGCGACGGCAGGATCCACGAAGGCGGTGCCGAGGAACTCCGCGACCGGAGCGTTGGTGACGTGACCGGCATGCGTGTTGAGTCCGAGTGCCAGCGCGGCATCGCGGGCGCAGGCCGCTCGGGCCCCGAACTGGGCGAGCTCGATCTGATACGGCAGCGTCGCATTGGTGAGCGCATACGTGCTCGTGTGCGGCACGGCACCCGGCATGTTGCCGACGGCATAGTGCAACACACCGTGCAGGAAGTACACCGGGTCGTTGTGCGTGGTCTCGTGGATGGTCTCGATGCAGCCGCCCTGGTCGATCGCGACGTCGACGATCACGGCGCCCGGCTTCATCGTTCGCACCATGTCCTCGCTCACCACCACGGGCGCCCTGCCACCCGCCACCAGGACGGCGCCGATCACCAGATCGGCATCGGCGATGTTGCGTTCCAACGCGCCACGGTTCGAGGCGAGGGTGACGATGCGCCCCTTGTTGATCTGGTCCACCCAGCGCAGACGGTCGAGGTTCTTGTCGAACAGCACGACCTCGGCCTCCATGCCCGCCGCGATCCAGGCCGAGTTCCAGCCGACGTTGCCTGCGCCGAGCACCACGACCTTCGCCGGCTGCACGCCCGGTGCGCCGCCCATCAGCACGCCGCGTCCGCCGTTGTGACGTTCGAGGTAGTGGGCACCCATCTGGGGCGCAAGGCGGCCGGCGACCTCGCTCATCGGGGCGAGGAGGGGGAGCGCGCCAGCAGGCAGCTGCACGGTCTCGTAAGCGAACGACGTGCACTTCGAGTCGATGAGGGCCCGAGCCACCTCGGGGTAGGCGGCGAGGTGCAGATAGGTGAACAGCGTGAGGTCGTCGCGGAGGAAGCCGAACTCCTCGGCCTTGGGCTCCTTCACCTTCACCACCATCTGCTGGCCCCATGCCTCGGCGGCGGTGGGCACGATGTCGGCCCCGGCGGCGCGGTAGTCGTCGTCGGTGAAGCTGGCGCCCTCGCCGGCGCCGGTCTCGACGAACACGTCGATGCCGAGCCGTTCGAACTCACGCACGCCATCGGGTGTCATCGCCACGCGATGCTCCGCCGTCTTGATCTCCTTCGGGACACCGACGGTGCGGATGGCGGCGGGGATGGCTGCGGTGGACATGTGCCCATCATCAGCGCGAGGAATCCGTTGATCAACGCACTCTTCTGGCACAGAATGGCCTTGTGTCCGGACAAACCGTGGAGATCGACCGAATCGACCGACGAATCGTCGACGAGCTGCGCGAGAATGCCCGCATCAGCTGGCGCGAACTCGGAGAACGAGTGCACCTGGCGCCGAGCTCGGTCGCCGATCGTGTCCGTCGGCTGGAGGAGCGGGGCCTGATCCGCGGCTACTCGGCCCGGGTCGACCCGGCGGCGTTCGGGCGCACCGTGCGCGCCGTGATCGACGTCGGCCTGCCACCGGGCGTCGACCCGGCACCGTTCGAGGCGTTGTTGGCCGGCAGGGACGAGGTCGCCTTCGCCGCGTACGTCACGGGGCAGAGCGATTACACCATCGTCGTCGACTGCGCCGGCGCAGCCGGTCTCGATGCCTTCATCCGCTGGCTGAAGGCCGACGCCGGGGTGGCCCGCACCGAGAGCCGCTTCGTCCTCCGCCCGATCGTGGGCTAGTGAC
>Ga0105046_10016080_pt1 | contig 11493 bp, 10 predicted proteins | sample MAT03_FD_78385 | JGI IMG/M metagenome (GOLD analysis project Ga0105046, IMG submission 78385) | Freshwater microbial communities from Lake Fryxell liftoff mats and glacier meltwater in Antarctica - MAT-03 (megahit assembly) | ecosystem: Environmental > Aquatic > Freshwater > Ice > Liftoff...
ACACGCTCTGGTCGTCCGAGCAGGCCGCCACGAACGACAGTGCAATGGCGAGCGAGATGAATGTGCGACGCATGCCGCCAAGGCTACGGCCTGGCCCGCGCCGGTTGCAGTCAGTCCGTCAGTCCGTCAATCGCAGATGATCTCGTCGTTGAGCGGGGCGGCCGGATCGACCAGGTAGCCGTCGACCACGTTGTTGACGCAGGAGTTGACGCCGTAGCCGGTGTGCTGGTCGGCTGTCACCACCACCAGGTGGCCGTCCTCCAACGCTTTGGCCATGTTACGGGTGCTCTCCAGCGGCGTAGCCGGGTCGCCCGTGGTACCCACGACCACAATCGGGCCAGCGCCGCGACCGGTGATGGTGACAATGGGTGCGGCGGGCACCGGCCAGACAGAGCAGAAGGTCAGCTCGGCCATCCAGCTGCGGCCGAGGCGAGGTGCGGCCGCAGCGAACTCGGCCTCGTGCGAGTAGAGGTCCTCGGGGCCGGTGCTGCCCGGGTCGTCGAGGCAACCGATCGCGAAGTAGGCCTCCAGCGAGTCGTCCCACGTGTCGCCGTAGTAGCCGTAGTAATCGTCATACAGATCGAGGACACCCTGGCCATCGCCCCCCTGCAGGTCGGCCAACGCTTGCTCCAGCTGTGGCCAGTAGCTCTGGTCGTACATGGCATTCGAGACCGCCGTGGTGAGTACGCCTTGCGTGACGTCGGTGCGATCCGGGTCGACGGTGATCGGGTTGGAGTCGATTTCCTCCGCGAGCGCGTCGTACGCACCCTCCGCATCGCCGTCGTTGTAGAACGCGCAGGTCGACGCGGCGCTGCACTGGGCGAGGAAGGTCGCGAATGTCGCTTCGAAGCCGGCGGCCTGCTGGATGTTCTGCTGCAGATAGCCAACGGTGGGGTCGACTGCGCCGTCGACCACGGCGGCGCGAACCGTGTCAGGGAAGATCGTTGCCCACGTGGTTCCCAGTTCGCTGCCGTAGCTGAAGCCGAAGTAGGAGATCTTCTCCTCGCCGAGCGCGGCGCGGATGGAGTCCATGTCGCGGGCAGAATTCTCGGTGCTGATGAAGGGCAGCACCTCCCTGTTCTTGCGCAGGCAGTTCTTGCCGAACTCGGTGCCGACGTCGATCAGCGCTTCGCGCTCCTCGGGTGTATCAGGCGATGAGTCGAGACCGAAGTACTTGTCGTAGTCGTCGACGCAGTCGATGGCCGGCTGGCTGAGACCGGTGCCCCGCGGGTCCCAGCCGATGATGTCGAATTGGTCGAGGAGGTCTTGGCCGTAAATGTCGTCGGCGCTGTAGGCCAGCCCGCTGCCGCCGTAGCCGGGGCCACCTGGGTTGACCAGCAGGGATCCGATCCTGTTGGCCGGGTCGACGGCGCGGTGCCGCATCAGATACAGCGTGATGGTGCCGCCGCTCGGGTTGTCGTAGTCCAGCGGGACCTCCAAGGTGCCCTCATCGATGCCGGCCTCGTACTCGGTCCATGCGAAGTCGCCGATGTCCTGAGGTGCTGTGCTGTCCGTGCTGTTCGGATCGGTCGGATCGGGTTCTGTTGTCGAGGCCTCGGCAGCGGTGGTCTCGGGCACGACCGTGTCGACGGTATTGAGGGTGACGCCATCGATTGTGCCGCGGTTGCCGCGGCCCTCGTTGACCCCCTCGTTGATGCCGTCTCCGCACGACGCAGCGATGAGGCTGCCAGCGACCAGGCAGGCGAGTACGAAGGACGGACGGTGACGCATGAACGCCATCGTAGAAGTGCGCACGGTCGTCCGTATCCTCGGTGGCATGCGTATGGGACCACACATGTTGATGCCGGGTGACTCCGACGCGGTGAAGGGGAAGAAACTGCAGCGCAACTCGCTGCGGCGTGCGTGGCAGTTTGCCCACCCTTACCGCCGAACCATCGGCCTGTTCCTCGGTGCAATCGTGGTGACTGCGCTGATCGAGCTGATCCCAGCGTTCGCGTTCCGCAGCATTCTCGACAACGCGATTCCGGAGAAGAATCGCAGCCAGATCACCGTGTTGGCGTTGGTGGTCGTGCTCGCCGCCGTCGCGGGGGCCGGGTTGGCAATCGTGCAGCGCTGGTGCAGCGCGCACATCGGTGAAGGCCTGATCTACGACCTGCGCGTGGCACTGTTCGCCAAGGTGCAGCGTATGCCGATTGCATTCTTCACCCGCACGCAGACCGGGGCGCTGACCAGCCGGCTCAACAACGACGTGGTCGGCGCGCAGACTGCGGTGACGAGCACATTGGGAAGTGTGGTCAGCAACATCGTCGTTCTGGTCACCACCCTGGCGGCGATGGCAGCGCTGGAGTGGCGGCTGACGCTGTTGGCTCTGGTGGTCCTGCCCATCTTCATCATTCCTGCGAAGCGCGTGGGCACCCGCCTGCAGGCGATCTCACGCGAGAACATGGCCACGAATGCGGAGATGAACTCCCAGATGGCCGAGCGGTTCAACGTTTCGGGCGCGCTGCTGGTGAAGCTGTTCGGTCGCCAGAACGACGAGGTCTCACTGTTCGCCAGCCGCGCTGTCCGGGTGCGCGACACCGGTATCCGCGCCGCGATGCTGGGCCGGGTCTTCTTCGTGGCGCTGGGTTTGGTGGGCGCGTTGGGTGCCGCAGCCATCTACGGCGTGGGTGCGCACTTCGTCGTCAGCGGCAACATCAGCCCGGGCACGCTGGTCGCGTTGGCCGCTCTGGTCACGCGGGTGTATCAACCGCTGACTGGTCTCACGAACGCGAGAGTCGACCTGATGACGGCGATGGTCAGTTTCGAACGAGTCTTCGAAGTGCTCGACGCACCTGAGCCCATCACGGACCGGCCCGGTGCCATCGACCTCATCGCCCCCCAGGGTCGCGTCGAGTTCCGCGACGTGTGGTTCCGTTACCCGGCCGCAGCCGAGGTCACCGTCAAGTCGCTGGAGGCGCCCTCTGCGTTCGTAGCGTCAGACCCCGACTACGACGTGCTGCAGGGTGTGTCGCTGGTGATCGAGCCCGGTGAAACCGTCGCGCTGGTAGGTGTCTCCGGCTCGGGCAAGACCACGATGTCCGGCCTGGTGCCGCGGTTGTACGACGTGACCGGCGGAGCGCTGTTGGTCGATGGCCACGACGTGCGCGACCTCACGCAGCACTCGCTACGGGAGGCCATCGGCGTGGTCAGTCAGGACCCGCATCTGTTCCACGAATCGATCGGCGCCAACCTGCGCTACGCCAAGCCGAACGCCACTGACGCGGAGCTGGATGCGGCGTGTCGCGGTGCTCGTATTCACGACACCATCTCGACGTTGCCCGACGGCTACGAGACCATCGTGGGCGAGCGTGGTTATCGCCTCAGCGGCGGCGAGAAGCAGCGGCTGGCGATTGCCCGTCTGCTGCTCAAGAACCCCGCCGTGATGATTCTCGACGAGGCCACCAGCCACCTCGACAACGAAAACGAAGCGCATGTTCAAGCCGCACTCGAGGAAGCCCTCCGTGGCCGTACCGCGTTGGTCATCGCGCATCGTTTGTCCACCATCCGCGACGCCGATCGCATCGTGGTGCTCGAAGGCGGCCGCATCGTCGAGCAGGGCACGCACGAAGAATTACTGGCGCTGGACGGGGTCTACGCCGCCCAAGTGCGCGCCGGCGAGACCGCTGCCACCGTCTGACCTGGTGGTTTGGGCCATCCGCGAACCCTGTCACACCCTCTCGTCATGATGAGAGGTATGGAAGTCGTACTGGTTGCCCTCCTTGTGGTTCTCCTTGTTGGCGCAGCTGCCGCCATTGCGTGGTTGCTGGCCAACCGTCGCGTCGCGCCCTTGGTGGCGGCCCAGCCGGTGTTGATGGAGGTTCCACAGCAGATGGTGCAGCAAGCCGTCGCCGCCGCAGTGGCGCAGGCCAACGAGCGGGCATCACGCGAGCGCGACATGGCGGTGCAGGCAGCCGTCGAACAGGCGGTGATGTTCACTCGTGAGCAGCTCGGCGCGCACACGCAGGCATCCGACGCCTCATTGGCAGGTCGTCAAGAACTCATCGATGCCAAGTTGGGTGAGGTGCAGGCGGGGGTGCACGCCGACCTTGGCCGGCTCTCCCAATTGGTGCAACAGCTGGGCGAATCCACCAGCGAGCGGTTCGGGCAGGTCGACCGCAGCTTGCAGGTACACACCGAGATCACGCAGTCACTGGCCGGTACCACCAGCAGCCTGCGCGAGGCGCTGGCCTCATCCAACGCTCGCGGCCAGTGGGGCGAGCGTATGGCCGAAGACGTGCTGCGCATGGCCGGCATGCAAGAGAAGGTCAATTACTTCAAGCGCACGGCGGTCGCCGGCGACGGCACCGGCATTCCCGACTTCACGTTCGTGCTGCCCAAGGGGCACGTGCTGTTCATGGACGTCAAGTTCCCCATGGCGTCGTACCTGAAGTTCCTGGAGGCAGGTACCGAGGCCGAGCGTTCCGCCCACCGCGCCACCTTCGTGCGCGACGTACGGGCCCGCGTGCGCGAGCTGGCCAAGCGCGAGTACGCCCAGGCCGACGACCGGCCGACAGTCGACAACGTGTTGCTGTTCGTGCCCAACGAGAGCCTGGCGGCGTTCATCCACGAGTCCGACACCAGCCTGGTGGAGGAAGCGATGGCGCAGCACGTGGTCATCTGTTCGCCGCTGACCTTGTTCGCCTTTCTCGGCGTCATCCGCCAAGCGTTCGACAACTTCATGATCGAGCAGACCAGCAAGGAGATCCTCGGGCTGCTGGGCAGGTTCGACCAGCAGTGGGGCAAGTACACCGAGCAGGTCGACCGGGTTCGTCGTCAGTTCGAAACGGTCAACCGCTCGTTCGAAGAGTTGGCCACGACCCGCCGCCGCGCGCTCGAGCGGCCGCTCAACTCGATTGAAGACCTGCGCAAGAAGCAACTGCTGCCCATCGACGGCGAGCTGTTCAGTGCGCTGGAAGACCCTGCCCCCGATTTCGACAATGTTCGCGAGTTGGGCGCGTAGCCTCTGCCGCGATGTCTCGCTCTGGTCCACCGTCGTACAGCCAACCCGTCTTTGACCTGGAGGTGGACGGCCACGACCAGGCAGATTCCCAGGACCACTCTCACGACGATGGCGGAGTTCCCACGTTTTCCGTGGGGGAGCTGGCCGATGCCATCAACGGCGTACTGCGGCGAAAGTTCACCGACGGGGTGTGGGTGCGTGGTGAGATCCAGGGGTGGAGCGTTCGCGGCCCGCACGCGTACTTCCGGCTGGTGGAAGACACCGAGGATGGCAAGGCCGCCATCAACGTGCAGTTCTTCGCACCCGCGCAGGCACGGCTGAAGCCACTGCTGATGAAGAACCGGCTGCGCATGGCCGACGGTCTCAAAGTGCGCATTTTCGGTCACCTCGACTTCTTCGCGCCGTCCGGCCAGCTCGGGTTGAAGATGAGCGGCATCGACCCGCGATTCACGTTGGGCGAGCTTGCCCTGCAGCGCGACGACGTGGTGCGTCGGCTGGTTGCCACCGGGCTGTACGACCGCAACCGTGGCCGCCGCGTGCCACTGGCACCGCTGCGCATCGGGGTGGTCACCAGCACCGCTAGCGCTGCGTGGGCCGACTTTGTGCACGAGATCGAGCGCAGCACATTGGCGTTCCAGCTGCGTGTCGTCGATGTTCGGGTGCAGGGCGAGCGGGCAGTTACCGAGGTCACCGCTGCGGTACGCACGCTGGCCCACCATCGCGACCTCGATGCGCTGGTCATCATCCGCGGTGGTGGCAGTCGCAGCGAGCTGGCCACGTTCGACCACGAAGCCATAGCGACGGCCATCGCCCTGTCCCCGATTCCAGTGTTCACCGGGCTCGGCCACGAGATCGACCGCAGCGTTGCCGACGAGGTCGCGCACACCGCCCTGAAGACCCCAACAGCGTGCGCAGCGGCATTGGTCGAGCATGTGATTGCGTACCAACAGCGCACCGAGCTGCTGTGGACAGCCATCGAACGCATTGCCGAGCGCGGCGTCACTACCGCTGCCTCCGATGTGGCCGAGCTGGCGCACGGCATCCGCATGCGCGTCGTCGCCGCGGTGCAGCGCGCCGACGAGCGCCTGTCGCAGCGTGCCCGTCGCGTGGGCATCGGGGCCAGCCGCGTGGTCGAGCGAGCCGACACCCGTCTGGCGGTTGCCGCCTCCGCCGTTGGGCGCACCCCACAACGGCTCGAGCCCGAGCTGCGCCACCTCGACGCCGTGGAGCAGCGCGTGCGCCTGCTCGACCCGGTGCACACCATGGCCCGCGGCTGGAGCATCACTCGCACCGCCGATGGGCGCACCGTGCGCAACGCCGCGCAGGTGCAGCGCGGCGACCGGATCATCACCACATTCGCCGACGGCACGGCGCACAGCCGTGTGGAGGAGACCCACTCGTGAGCCAACCGAAAAGCGAAGGACAGAACACTGCCACCGGCGATGTCGCGCAGGGATACTCCGAAGCGCTCGCCGAGCTGGAAACCATCCTGGCCCAGCTCGAACGCTCCGACGTCGACGTCGATGTGTTGGCCGCACAGGTCAAGCGAGCCGCAGAGCTCATCGGCTTTTGCCGTGACCGCATTGGCAACGCACGCCTGCAGATCGAGCAGGTCGTGGCCGAGCTCGGCGCCGACGAATGAGCGCGACCGTGTCGTCCCGACAGAAATTCGTCAGCGTCCCATCCGCCGCAATGAGAGATTGACGCCATGAGTATCGAGTTTCGCCGAACCCGACCCGACGAACGCCGAGCCGCTGCCGACGTCTTTCGCACGGCGTTGCTCTTTCCGCCTTCGTCTGACGACGACTGGGCCAAGCCGCATCTCGTCGCCTCGTGGGCCGACTGCTTGTCCATCTCTGCATGGGATGGCACACAGTGCGTCGGCCACGCCGCTGCATTCCCATTCGTCACAGCAGTTCCCGGCGGCGCCCGGCTGGCCACGGCCGGCGTCTCGCGCATCGGAGTGCGCCAAACACACACCCGCAGAGGCGTGCTGACAACCGCGATGCATCAACTGCTGCGCGACGCAGCAGCTGCCGGCATGGCACTTGCCAGCCTGCGCGCCAGCGAGGCGGTTATCTACGAGCGTTTCGGCTTTGCCGTTGCGGGTGAAGCGTGGGAGGTCGAGATCGACCGTCGCGCGGGTGCTCGCGTGGTGGTACCCGTTGCCGCTGGGACGATCCGCATCCTTGATCGCGCCGAGACGCTGGCGACCATCGCCGAACTACACGAGCGGGTCGGGTTCGACAGGCCGGGCGCGATCGGCCGCCCGATGTGGATGCACGAGCGTTACCTGGAAGATGCGCTTGGCATGGAGAAGGCCACTTACGTCATCGTTCACACCAACACCGAAGGGGTCGACGACGGCTGGGCGCAGTACACGCTGAGCTGGTTGGAGTCCTCGGTCGAGCATCTCGGCGGCAAGTGCGCAGTTGACGATATGTGGGGTGCAAACCCTGCAGTCGAGCTGGCGCTGTGGAAGTTCATCCTCGAACTCGATCTCATCGATGTCGTGCAGGTCAGCGGCAGCCCGCTGGACGATTCGGTCCGCTTCGGGCTCAGGAACCAACGGCACTACCTGTCGAAGATGCGCTTCGACGAGCAATGGCTGCGTCTGCTCGACGTCGATGCTGCGCTGTCGGCGCGTACCTACAACTCCACCAGCGCCGCCGTCACCGTTGCCATCACCGACGCGTTGTTCCCCGCCAACTGCGGCACGTGGGAGGTGTCGGCCGCCGGTGCACGACGAAGTGGCGTCAGCGCCGAGAAGGCCGACCTGGTCACCACCATCAATGGTGTGTCGGCCGCCTACCTGGGCGGCACGGCCTGGCACGACCTGTGGGTTGGCGGAGTGGTGCAGCAGCAACGCCCCGGCGCGCTCGCCGAGGCCGACCTGCTGTTCGCCAGTCACCCCCTGCCCCGCTGTGGCACCTTCTTCTGACCGAGGCCCTAACCTGCCACCGTGACGTCGCCAGCAGCACCGCCTTCCCTTGCGATCATCGCAGCTCGCGTCGAGCAGCGATTGCGCGAGTTCTTGGAACCCGAGCACGCTCGATGGGCGGCTTTCGATGCCGATCTCGCCGAGCCCATGGCCGAGATCGGCCGCTTGGTTCTGGTCGGCGGCAAGCGACTCCGACCAGCCTTCTGCCACTGGGGCTATGTGGCCGCCGGAGGCAACCCAGCTGACGCAATGGTGGCCGACGCAGGCGCAGCCTTCGAGATGATGCACGCCTTCGCGCTGTTCCACGACGACGTGATGGACGATGCAGCCAGCCGGCGCGGCAACCCCACGACGCACACGGTTTTCACGCAGCATCACCGCGACAGTGGGTGGGCCGGCGAGGCCCGTCGGTTCGGTGAAGGCGTCGCCATCCTGGTTGGCGACCTTGCGTTCGTGTACGCCGACGTGCTGATGGCCGATGCTGGCCGCGAGGCATGGGCCATCTGGAACGAGTTGCGTATCGAACTCAACGTCGGGCAGGTGCTCGACATCCTCGGCAGCGTGCGTAACGAGCGCAGTCGCCACAAGGCCGAGCAGATCTGCCGCTACAAGAGCGGCAAGTACACCATCGAACGTCCGCTGCACCTGGGCGCGGTGATGGCTGCGCCGGATCGGGCCGATGAGCTGCTGCCCGCGCTCAGTTCGTACGGGCTTCCGCTGGGTGACGCCTTCCAAATGCGCGACGACGTGATGGGCGCGTTCGGTGATGCCTCGGTGACGGGCAAGCCGGTAGGTGGCGACCTCCGCGAGGGCAAGCCAACGCCGTTGATGGCGCGTGCCGTGGAGGCTGCGTCCTTCGCGCAAGCGGAAGTGCTTGCGTTGGTGGGAAGCGCCGGCCTGACCGACGCCGATGTAGAACGTGTGCAGCAGGTCATCGTCGACACCGGTGCGCTGGACGACCTGGAACTGACGATCGCTCGCCTCACGGTGCAAGCCGTCACCGCCATCGAAGTCGCACCCATCGAAGCCGAGGCCCGCGACGAGCTGGTCGCACTCGCCGCCTACGTCAGCCAACGCACCGTCTAGCCAACGCACCGTCTAGCCGCGACAAGCCAGCCGGGCTAGCGCTGGTCGTGAGTCCAATCTGGCACGTTCCTCCACCCATGGGTGGGTATAGATGCCACCTTCGTCATGTTGTGCCGTCCATGGGCGGCGGAGGGTGCCACCGCCCGGCGCGGACGGGGCGCTGTTGATCCGGCGCGAGCTGGTCAGGGTTCGTAGAGCGCGAGGGCTTCGGCGAGGGTGCAAGTGGCTACGCCGACTTCGTCGGCTACGGCGGCCAGCCACGGCGGCCGGACGACAGCGGTGACCGCAATTGGCTCCGCCAGGCCGCTGTGTTCCAGGGCGAGGCGCACGAAGAGACTGGCGTAGTCGGGTGGACGCAGGTCGCGCGACAGATCGATGAGGGCGTTCGGGTCGGGTGCCCCGTACGGCGGATCTGCCGCGTGGAAGCTGGTCGAGGTTGGCCCGGTAGAGCCGCCCCACAGACCCGGCCCGTCGCACAGCACAGCGCCGCGCACAAGCTGCGGGCGGGCACCGGCAATCATGAGCGCGACGTACGCGCCCAACCCGCGACCGACGATGGTGCAGGGCCCCAGGTGTGCCAGCGCTATGTCGGTGTCGGCCAACATGGTTTCGGCCGAGTAACCGCCGCCCATCGGCACGGTGGTGGCGCCGTGGCCGGTGAAATCCAGCCCGTACACGGGGCCGGACCACGGCTCTGTCCATGCCGGAGCGACTGCGGCAGTGTGCTCGCCGAGGCCATGCAACAGCAACAGCGACCGCCCATTGCCAGCGCGCAACAGGTGCAACGCGAGCTGGATCTTGTTGTGGGTGAGAAACGTGGTGCTCACTCAGCCACGCTCCAAGAAGTCGATGACCATCTCGGCGACCACTGCCGGCGCCTCGATGTGGACGAAGTGGCCGTTGTCCTCCAGCACTTCCAGCCGCCCGCCAGGTGGCAGGTGCGTGTGGATCTGATTGGGCAACGTGCCCCACCCCATCGGCTCTTGCTGCCCGGCCAACACACCGAGGAATGGCATGCCCAAACCGGGGATTCGGGTTGCCGTCCACTCCGGCCGCCATGGGCCGAAGCCTCCCATGCGCATGGAGGCGTCGAGCTTCCAGCGCCAACCATCGGCGTCTTCGCGGCCGCCGACGGTGACGAGGTAGCGCAGCCACTCAATCGCCAGTCGCGGGTTCATCCTTGCCCGGCGCTGCGCCAGTTCTTCCAGCGTGCCCGACTTGCGCACCGCGGTAGCAGTGGTGCGTCGGTGGTCCAGCCAGCCAGCGATGTCGCCGGCCATCATGCGGCTGCGCTCGTGGTCGGCCAGGTCGCTCATCGGTCGCTTGGACGGCAAGCCGTCGAGATTGACGAGGTGGCTGAAACGGAAGGGTTGCGCATCGGCCAGCTGAATCATCAGCGCGCCACCCTTGCTATGGCCGACCACGGGCGCAGGCTTGGAGGTGATGCGGCTCATGACGCCGATCGCGTCGCGAATGTCGGCGTCCCACCCGTACAGCGCGGCGTGCTCGGAATCGCCGTGGCCCCGCTGGTCCCATGCGATTGGGCGCCATCCGGCTGCGGCCATCCGTGGCGCGAATTCGTCGTAGGTGCGGGCGAAGTCGAACCCGCCGTGCACCAAGAACAGTGGGGCGGCAGCTTCGTCACCCCACTCGTGCACGGCGATGCGGACTCCGCCGATAGCGAGGTCGTACTCACGTGCCGGCGCCTGGGCTCCTGGGAACTGCACCGTTGTCATCCCGGCAGAGTAGGGCGCCGAGGGTTTCATCACCGAACTGGCCTAGGCTCGCCCGCGTGAATCGGGCTCGTCTTGTGTTGATGTCGGCAGCGGCGGCGCTGCTGCCGCTGGCGATTGTTGCCTGTGGCGACGACGCGAGGTCCAGCGAGACATTGCCCCCCATCTTCACCACCACGACCACCACCACGTTGAACGTCACCACCACGACGGTGTTGGAGGTCTACGAGGTGCAGTCGGGCGATGGCCTCGGCAAAATTGCTGAGCAGTTCGGCGTCACCATTGACGAACTGATCGCGGCCAACGGCATCACTGACCCCGAGCACATCGAGGTTGGCCAGAAGCTGAAGATCCCACCGCCGGCCACGACCACCACGACAACGGTGCCCTCGACGACCACGACCGCCACTGGGTGACGGCGCCGAAGGGCGCGATGGCAGAAACTGACCAACGGCCCTAGCCGATCGAGCGGGTGTCGCGCTGTGAGGCCTTGAGATTGCAGACTCGATGCCGAGGTGAGGGCCCACGGAGTTGCGTGCGTCTCAGCCACGTTCCCCCTCGCTAACCAGCGCCGTCGGTCGATGCTCCACCTCGCGGTCACGGTTCGTAGGTCTGGCCCGTGCGATCGAGGACAAGGGATCCATTGACGCAACGGGCTGTTTCCTCGATGCCGAGCAACGAACTCGTATCGATATCGACGTTGGTCTTGATTTCGCTGGTCACCAGCGTGAGACGGAGAGGCCCGCCGTATGCCGAAGACAGACGGTAAG
>Ga0105046_10016081_pt1 | contig 11492 bp, 7 predicted proteins | sample MAT03_FD_78385 | JGI IMG/M metagenome (GOLD analysis project Ga0105046, IMG submission 78385) | Freshwater microbial communities from Lake Fryxell liftoff mats and glacier meltwater in Antarctica - MAT-03 (megahit assembly) | ecosystem: Environmental > Aquatic > Freshwater > Ice > Liftoff...
GCGGCGCCGCCGCAGACGGCGCGCTGCCCCGGCGCAGATGCGCGCGACTCAGAATGTAATCTTGATGGCGTCGGCCTCTTGCACCTGCATGGTGGCAGGAGGATCGCACCGCGGGCGGGCGTGGTCAAGATCGCGCGGGCGTGAGCGATTCACTGGATGTCTCTTGGGACATCTATGTAGATAGCTCGGGCGGCGGTAATGCGGTGAGTAGCCAGTGGTGGGCGACCTGCTCGTCCTCGCCGTGGGGCTGCCACTCGGCGGTGAGCCGGCGCAGCAGGGCGAGCTCCGGGGCGCGCTCGGGGGGCAGGGCGAGCAGGGCGTCGATGAAGCGCGACTGATAGTGGAGGTCGCACAGCTCGCGGTAGACGGCGAGCCACATCGGCGGGGCGGCGCGCAGCCACACGGGCACGCAGGCGGTGAAGCGGGCCTCCTCCGCGCAGCCGAAGGGGGTATTGATGCCGGCGGCCTCGTGGTCGGTGCGCGAGATCCAGAGGCCGAGCAGGGCGTCGCGGTGGATAGGGTCGAGGTCGAGCGCGCGCTCGAGTCGACTGTACTGGGGGTGCAGGTTGACGTCGTGTCGGAGGCCGCGCTCGAGGTGCTCGACGAGCGGGGCGTGCAGGGCCGGGACGGCGGCGAGGCGGGCGATCTGCTGGGTTGAGAGGGTGCGCAGGGCGGGGTGCTCGAGCAGCGCGGACAAATGCGGGACGAGCTCCGGCGCGGGCGGGCCGGCAGGGCCGAGCAGGCGGTCGATGATGTCGTGCCAGACTTCGGCCGGGAGGCCGGCGGCGCGTAGCAGCGTGAGCGCGGGGACCAGCGCGCCGAGGTCGTGCGGCGCCTCGAGGGCGCGGGCGGCCTCGCGGAGCAGGGCGAGGTCGAGGGTGTATGGGTCGGTGGTGCGCAGGTCGGCGCGCGTCGTGGCCGCGGCTGTCAGTATCGACGGGTCGCACGCGGCGTCGGCGGGACGGTCGCGTAGGGCGTGCTGGCGGCGCAGGTCGTGGGCGAGGGCGAGGTGGCTGGGTCGCTCGTGGCGCGCGAGGGCGTCGACGTCGCCGAGGCGGGCGAGCCACAGCCGGGCGTCGGGACCGCCGTCCTCGCCGTGGCTGCGGCGGGCGAGGTGGCGGCGCCAGGGGGTCGCGATGGTGCGATGAAAGTGCAGCTCGCACAGGCCGGGCTGCCACTTCGCGAGGGCGACCCCGGGGTCTTGCCAGGGGGCGAGCAGGCGGGCGAGGTCGGGGAGGTGGAGGAGCAGCTCGCCGAGCGCGGCGAAGGGCGGCGTGGTGGGCGTGGGGAGGTTCTCGTGACGCGCCTGGGGACCGGCCTGGCGGACCAGCGCGGCGAACATTTCGGGGGTATCGCCGAGCGCCGGTCGGGCGCGCAGCAGCTCGCGGACGGCCCGCAGGGCGCGGGGAGCGGGGAGCGGGCGCTGGGTGAGGCGGGTCAAGAAACTGCGCCCGAGGCCAGGTTCCAAAGCACAGGGGCGCGCGGCCAGCGAGGTCCGCGAGGCGACGTAGAGCGCGGCGTCCTGGGCGAGCGGGCCGTGGCGGCCGCGCAGCGCGGCGAGGATCGCCTCGGGGTCGGGGGCGCGGGCGTGGGCGGTGAGCAGCGCGCGGCGCAGGCCCTCGATACCGGAGTCGCGGCAATATGTGCATTGATCCTGCTCGGCGACGATCCATTCCCACAGCGCGGCGAGGTCGCGACAGCGGGCGAGGATCTCGTCGACGGGCAAGCAGGCGAGCGACTCGCCGATCTGCACGGTGCGGTGGGCGAGGCCGTGGTCGTCGAAGACCTGGGCGTGGCGGCGCTCGTGGATGGCGGCGTCGAGCCAGGCGCGCGCGAGCTCGGCGGAGGGCAAGCTGTGATCGAAGAGGTCGTCGAGGTCGCTCCAGAGATCGCGGTCGTAGGGCAGGCTGGTGGCGGCGCGCAGGGCCGCGGCGGGGCTCTGTCGCAACTGCATGGCGACGTGGACCTGGGCGCAGGCGGGTTCGCGACGGGCGCGGCGGGTCAGCTCGCGGGGCCCGAGCTGCGCGGCGATCATGGCGTGGAGGGCGGCGGCGGCGGCGTTGTTGCGGGTCCCGACGAGCATGGCGAGGCCGGCCTCGAGCTCGCCGCGCGCGACGGCCAGCCACGTGCGCGCGCGGTCGGCGGTCCACCGGCTGAGCCGGTCGGGGACGGGCCGGCCGAGCATCTCGAAGTAGGGAACGAGGTCGGTGAGGGCGCTGGATCGGCGGGCCCAGGGCGCGCAGCCGTCGTCGTACCAGAAGCCGGGGTGGATCGCCTCGGGGTCGCCGTGGTCGACGAGCGAGAGGCCGCAGGCGTCGGCGAGCGAGAGGCACAGCGCCTGGAAGGCGTCGGCGATCTCGGGGTGGTCGTCGAGCTTGTGGGCGCAATAGAGGTGATAGCCGAGCAGGCGGAAGTCGCTCGAGACGGCGATCAACTGGCGGGCGATCACGCTGCCACGCGCGTCACGGAGGTAGAGCACGCGCTTGTTGATGTCGACGGCGTTGAGCACGGTGGAGTCGGCGTTGAAGCCGGTGCCGAGCGCGAGGCAGGTGCCGAAGGGGATCCCCATGCGCAGGACCTCGAGCGGGTCGTCCTCGATGCGCAGGGTGTGACGGGCGCCGGCGAGCTCGAGCGTGCGCTGCTGCGGGGCGAGCCAGGCGTCGGTGCGCATGTGGGCGGCGGCGCGGGCGAGCCAGGCGTGGTTGCGCGGGAGGGTCGGGGCGATCGGCTGGCCGGGGTGGGCGGCGGCGAAGCGCAGGAGCTGGCCGAGCAGGGCCCGGTTGCGATCGGCGGCGCCGAGGTAGAAGCGCAGGGCGTCGCGCCAGGCGGGCGTGAGGGTCGGCGGGGCGACACCGATCGCGTCGCGGAGCAGCTCGCGGATCAGGTGGTCGAGCTTGCTGGCGAAGGCGCGGGCCTGCAGGGCCTCACAGCGGTCGGCGAGGCGGCGCAGGGTCCAGCCGCGGTCGTCCGGTAAGGCCTGGGCGAGCTCGGCGTCGAGGCGGGCGAGGCGGGTGCGCAGCGCGGGTGTCAATGAGGGCAAGCCGGCGAGGTGGCGTTGTTGGCGGGCGAGGCGGTCGTGGCGGTCGAAGTCGCGGCGCAGGGTGGTCGACAGGGCGACGGGCTCGTCGGCGAGCACGCAGAGGTGACAGAAGCGGTCGAGCAGCGCGACGTCGCCGAGCCAGGTCGCGAACTCCGGGAAGTGGTTTTGGCCGGCGCCGGGCGTGGCGTGGCCGAGCTCGGCGAGCAGGGCCTCGGCGCGGCGCGGTCGGGCGGCGAACAGGCCGAGGGTGGCGCGCAGGCGGGCGAGCTGGGCGTCGGCGCCGCGCTCGTCGGGGGCGTGATGTTCGATGAGGCAGTGGGCGAGCAGGGCGAGGCCGCCGCGGTGGGTGGCGTGCAGGCGGGCGAAGTGTTGCGGACGCAGCTCGACCTCGACGCCGAGCCGGCGGTAGTGCGGGACGAGGCGCACGAGCCAGTCGGCGTAGGCGGCCGCGAGGGTGGCGTCGCCGGTGAGTTTGGCGAGTCGTTCATGTTGGTCGAGCGCGATGACCTGCTCGACGAGCGCGGGCGCGAGGCCGTCGGCGACCCATGGCGCGAGGGTGGCGCAGACCGCCGGCGGGACCGGGAGGCGCAGTAACCACAGGGCGCGCGCGAGGGACAGGCGCGGCAGGGGTGCGGCGATCGTGGCGCGCAGTTGGGACTCGGCGAGCTCGAGCTCGTCGGGCCCGAGCGCGGGTGGCTCGGGGTCGGCGGGGTCGACCGGGAAGGCGAGGGCGTACAGGCCGAGTACGCGGCGCAGGGCGGTCCACTGCGGCGGACCACGGGTGGTGCCAAGCGCGTGGATGAGGTCGGCCCCGAGCTCGCGCACGCGGGCGGCGAGGAGCTCGCGGGCGTTCGATGAGGTGTCTCTCGGGACAGGTGGCCGGGCGATCAAGCTGTCCTGCGGGACAGGTGGAGTGGCGGGCTCGGCGAGGGTGGCGTGACCGGGGGCGCGCGGCCAGGCGAGGACACGGCGCAGCAGCGGCTCGAGGCGACGGGCGGCGGCGCGACCGGGGATCTGGGTCAGACGGAGCAGCGTGGCGGCGGCGGCGTCGAGCATGCCGGCGAGCGCGAGCGGCTCGCGGCGGCCGGGGCCCGGGCCCAGCAGGCGACGCACGAGGCCGTCGATCCGGCGCCCGGCCTCGCGGCGACGACGACCCCCGAGATCGGCGCTGCGCGTCAGCCAGTCGGTGAGCGTGGCGGCGGAGTCAGGGCCGTGCAGGTCGGCGACGAGGTCGTGCACGGGGTCGGCCCGGGGTGTCGGCTCGGGTTGCAGCGCACCTGCGAGGGCCTGGATGCGGGCCTCGCGGGCGGCGAGCCAGCGCTCGTCGAGCGCGCCGAAGCTGCCAGAGTGGCTGCGAAAGTGGCTACGAAAGAGACGTGGCGCGGCGCGAACGATCGCCAGCCACGGGAGCGCGTCGAGGGCCCGCAGGTCGCGGTGCGCCCGGGCGAGCAGCGTGGGGGTCAAGCGCAGCGGCGGCTCCTCGCACTGCACCGCGGCCGATAGCGCGGTGAGGCCCGGCCGTCCGGCGCGACAGGCGTCCAACAACTTGAAGGGGTCAATGTCTGTGGGTCGCAGCAGCACGGGGCCGTCGGCGGTGCGCACGACGACACCCTCGAGCCGCGCGAGGTGACGGAGGCGGCGCTGCAACTCCTTGATCTCGTCGTCGGCCTTGGCCATGCGCGGCCGCGAGGATAGCCGATCCGCGGCGAGCGAAGCTTGCTGAGGATCGGCGGGTCGGGTACCGGAGCGCGCCCGCGAGCTGCCGGATGCCGGTCAGCAGTCGTTGGGCGAGCAGATGACCCAGCCGGTGTAGTTGACCGTGTTGCTGGCGTCGTTCCAGCCGCCCTGGACCCCGCAGCCCTCGTTCCACTTGTAGATCCGGAAGCCGGTGTTGTTGTCGCCTTTGGGCTCGTAGCCGCCGCAGGATACGTCGTTGTTGCCGTTGTCGGTCATCCAGAACGTGCAGTCGACGCCCTTGCACTTGGCGGTCCAGTTGTTGATCCCGGAGGCGCCGTTGAACTTGGGGAACACGTTGTAGAGGTTCGGCACGACGTTGCCGTTCCACCCGTAGATCGCGGTCGCGTGGATCTTGGTGCGTGGCACGATCACCTCCATGCCGGCCGCGCCGCACTTGCGGGTGTAGGCGTTTTGATCGCCGCCGAGGTTGCCGTCGTTGAAGCGGATCATCGTGTATCCGCAGGGGCCGGCGTCCATGTCACAGTGGACCTTGAGCGGCGCGATCGCGCCGCCGCCGTCGGGGTCGACGGTGTAATCGCCGTCGGGTAGGCCCGGGTCGGCGACCTTGAGCTCCTTGCAGCTCTTCGTCAGTTGGCAGGTGTTGTTGACGCAGGCGGCCTGGTTGCACTCGCTGTTCACTGCGCACAGCTTGCCGATCCCGCACTTGCCGCATACGCCGCCGCAGTCGACGTCGGTCTCGAGGCCGTTCTTGAAGCCGTCCGAGCAGGTCGCCTGGGTGCAGGTGTTGGTGCAGGCGTCATTGTTGCTGAGGTGGCCGTCGTCGCAGGTCTCGCCCGCGCCGGCCTGCGCCGCTGCCACAATTAACCCGCGTAAACCCACCGTATGACTGATCCGCCGCATATCCGAAGCCCCCTGATGGCCACATCGGCCACCCCCCGCGACCCTGTCGTCGCCAGACCACACTACGTCAGGGTGAGGCGCGGAGGCGCGTGCAGGGCCGTTTGAGCGGTCGCGGCCGGGGGCACATTGCGTGAGTTGGCGGGGCGGGAAGTTCGCTCCGGGGCTCGCCGAGGTCGGGTAGATTCCGATTCGACATGGCCAAAAAGCCAGGTAGCGACGAGCACCCCGTGACGCCGGATGGCCGCTACTTCGTGGTTCGCGGCCGGCTGTGGCGGCGCGCGAACCCGGGGCTGTCCGAGGCGGAGCGGGCCGAGCTGGTGCGGGCACTGATGGCGGCCCGCCGCGCGGTGCGGACGGCGATGCAGTCGGGCGAGGGGCTGGCAGACGCGCGGCGCAAGGTGGATGCGGCGAAGCGCGGGCTCGGGGAGCGCGGCCCGGTATGGTGGACCGACGGGGCGCCGGACGACAACCGTAAGATGGTGAAGAACACGGCGTATTCGGAGTGGTTCGCGGGGCTCGAGAGTTAACGGGGCGCGGAGCGGGCAGCCCCGGAGGGCGGTGAGCGCGGTGTGGGCTTCGTTGTTGGCGGTGGTGTCGCCGCTTCGCAGCCCGGCTCGCCGAAGTCACAGCAGGTGCATGTGATAGAGCCGTCCTGCGGGGCGCAGGTGCCGTGGTCGTATGTGACGCCCATTTCGTCGCCGGTCCGGCAATACTCGCGGCAATCCATCATCGCCAATCTGCCATGATAACATTGCAGGTGACGCGTCCCGTCACAGCGAGCCTCGTCGCTGGCGCAGGGGGTACCCGGGCCGACGCCGCAGTCCAGGACGCGCCGGCCATCGTACTCTTCGGATCCGGCCGCGAAGTCGTAGCCGTCGGCCTGGCACACCTCGTCGTCGGTGAGTTCCTTGGAGGCCGTGGTAGCGATCGCGGGGACCTGTATTGCCGGCTTCGCAGGGGCGGCCGGCTTGGTCGGCGCGGATGTTGTATGGGTGGTCGCGCAGGCGAGACCAAGGGTGACGAGCGCGGCGGCCCAGTGGCGTGATCGAGGCGAGCCCATGCGCCGCCATCGTACACGGCCAGCGCCGGTCACGACGCGGCGCGGCTGGCGGGCACGCGTGCGGCGGATGTGATCCGAGACGTGTTCGCCGTAGTGTTCGTCGACGAAGGGCGTCGCTGATCGGGTAGGCGTATTGTCGCCACCAGCGCTGGCGTTCGGCGTCCCAGTTGCGTTCGACGTGGGCGCGGCTGACGAGGTGGACGGGGCGCTCCTCGTGGGCCTCGATGAGCTCGTCGGGGGCGATGTCCTGGGTGGCGTGGAGGCCGTAGCCGTCGCGTTGCACGAAGCGCAGGGCGAGGGCGGCGGCGCTGACGATATCGAGGAAGCCGCGGTGGCCGGCGGGGTCGTGGGCGAGGATGATGTCGGCGCTGCCGGGGTCCTTGGAGGGGTAGAAGATCCCGCAGTTGGGGTTGAAGCGCGGCGGTGGCCGGGTCGGGGGCAAACATGAAGTTCGGGGTGGCGATGCCGAACTGATGGCAGACGAGCTTCATGGCCTCGCGGGTGGGCTCGAAGAAGGCCGAGTTCGCCCCCGTGAAGGCGGCGCCGAGGCGCTCGAGGGTCTGCACGACCTCGATGCCGGCGCGGTCCTCGTCCCAGGCGCCGTCGCAGAGGTTGATGAAGACGTCGAAGTTACCGCGCTTGACGAGGTCCCGGACCTGGCGAACGGCGCTCGACTTGTGGACGAGGTGGCGCTCGAGTGCGTGATCCTGCAACCATGGAGAGGGGTCGCAGGCGCTGTCCGGGGTGGAGGACGTCGAGTGGAGCACGCAGATCCGCACGTAATTTTCTTACGCTCAGCGCGCGGGGCACGTCAAGGCGGGCGGGGTTTGCTAAGGTGGCGCGGCTCGCATGGACATCGCCCTCAGCGTCACTCTCGGCCTCCTGTTCCTGGTCACGGCGTTCGCGGCCGTGTTCCTGATGTTCCACCTGTGGGGCTATCCCTTCGACAAGGTGGCCCAAAAGAGCGGGGCGCCGCCGGGGTTGATGCGTCTGCACCGGGTCCTCGGCTACGTCTACGTGGTCCTTTACCTGGTGATGATGTCGGAGATGGTCCCCCGCCTGTGGACGTACCAGGTCGAGCTGCCGGCCCGCACGGTGATGCACATCTGCTTCGGCTTGCTGATCGGCACGGTGCTGATCCTCAAGATCTCGATCATTCGCTGGTTTCGCCACCTCGAGGAGTGGATGCCGGTGCTCGGGGTGCTGCTGCTGTCGTTCACGCTGTTGCTGACGGGGCTATCGGTGCCGTTCGCGCTGCGGGAGTACGGGCTGGCGCGCTCGACCGCGGGCGGCAGCGTCTACAGCGAGGAGAACCGCGAGCGCCTGGCCGTGCTGCTGCCGCAGGCGGACCTGCCGGAGAACGCGGATCTCGAGGAGATCGCCACGCCAGAGGGGCTCCGTGAGGGGCGCGACGTGCTGGTCACGAAGTGCGTGATCTGCCACGACCTCAAGACGATCCTCGTGCAGCCGCGTACGCCGTCCGGCTGGTGGAAGACGGTCGAGCGCATGGCCCTCAAGCCGAGCTTCGCCGACCCGATGACGCTCGGCGAGGAGTACCTGGTGACCGGTTACCTGATCGCTATCTCCGGTGACCTGCAAAAGTCGGTCAAGGAGCGCAAGCTGCAGGAGCAGAAGAAGAACGAGGCGATGGCGGGCATGAAGCAGGAGGCCAAGGACGTCACCGCCGAGGCCAAAGAGGGGGCCGTCCCGGGCGCTGCGCTCGAGCTGCCGCCCTTCGATGAGGCCGAGGCGACCAAGACCTACGAGACGGTCTGCGCGCAGTGCCACGGGCTCGCCGATGTCGACGCCAAGCCGCCGACCACCGCCGAGGAGTGCAAGAACCTGATCCTGCGCATGATCGGTGAGAACGGCATGGAGGCCACCAAGGACCAACTGGACCTGGTTTACCTCCATATGGTGAAGAAGTACGCGGGCGGCAAGGCCGGCTGAAAGCTCACGAGCGCGCATGGGTGGATGGGCCTGTGTGGGGTGGACGGCCCCCCGCGGGCCCGCGTAGGTTCGCGTCGAGCGAAGCTGAGCGCGCACCCTCTGTGCGTCCGGAGCCCTCGCTCTGAAATATCGCGTGAACTACAAGCACCCTGTCCTGTCCCCCGCCGCGCTCGTCGCGGCCTGTCTTCTTACGCTGCCGGCCTGCAAGGATGGCGGCTCCGACTCCGCGACTGACGCTGGCACTGGCACCGGCACCGATGGTGGCGTCACCGAGGGTACGCCGACGACGGGTAGTCCCACGGGTAGTCCAACGGGCGACCCGACCGGTGATCCGACGGGCGACCCGACCGGTGACCCGACGGGCGACACGACCGGTGATCCGACGGGTGAGCCGATGGACGGGCCGCACGCGCTCGGCACGATCTTCCTCGGCGAGAGTCACCCGGCGGCCGGCGGCGCGACGGCCCCGGCGGTCAGCGCGTTCTTCGTGCCGGACTTCGATAGCGGCGCGGGCGGGGCCTGCACGGAGAGCGTGGCCGGCTGCCAGATCGCCCTGATCCCCGACTGTGGGTCGTGCGACGTGGACCAGTACTGCGGCTTCGATGCCGGCTGCAAGGCGACCTGCCAGCCGATCTGCGACGCGCAGTGCAGTGATGGCGAGGTCTGCTACTTCCCGTCGCCGGGCACCTCGGGCTGCAAGAAGCTCGAGTCCTTCGACGCGGGGGCGCTGACCTTCCTCGGCACGCCGATCCCGATCACGCTGTTCCCTCCGTACAGCTTCATGAGCGACGACAACGCCTCGCCGTTCGCGCCGGGCGGCAAGGCGACGGTGCAGGCCTCGGGTGCCAGCAACGCGGGCTTTGAGAAGTTCGACCGCGAGTTCACGGGCACCGACTTCGTGCAGACCAACCCCAAGCTCGACTCGCTCGGCTTCGCGGAGGTGTTCGGCGCCGGGCCGTTGCCGATCAAGTGGAACGCGAGCAACGGCGAGATCACGATCACCGCGACGGTGACGGGGGTCGACTTCACCTCGGGCTCGGTGACCTGCAAGGCCGACGACGCGGCCGGGAGCTTCGACTTCCCGCGCGAGGCGCTCAAGGCGGCGATCGACGGCGGCGACATCTCGGCGCTGTCGGTGTCGGTGCAGCGCCAGCGCGTCGACATCTACAAGGACCTGACCACCAAGGGTGAGCTCACCGGCGTGACGGTCCAGCCGGTCGGCCACCTGCACATCATCACCAGCTCGACCGAATACCACGCGTTCCAGGGCTGCGACCCGGGCGAGGCGGTGTGCAATGATAAGTGCGTCGACGTGCAGTCGGACGCGAGCAACTGCGGCGGCTGTGACAAGGCCTGCGGCGGCGACGACAGTTGCAATTCCGGCACCTGCAACGGCCCGATGGCTTGCGACGAGTGCGCGAAGGATGCGATGACGGGCGACTGCAAGGGGGCCGAGGACGACTGCGCCCAGGACCCCGAATGCACCAAGTTCGAGAAGTGTTACAACCCGTGCCAGACGCAGGCCTGCGTCGACATGTGCCTCGAGGGTGTCACGCAGGACACGCTGGACCTGTACAACGCGCAGGTGTTCTGCATCTGCGAGGACGCCTGCGTGGACGAGTGCGCCGGCCTGTGCAACTGAGCGGCCGGCCCGCGGGACACTGACCCGCGGGCGGACCACCGGAGGAGGCAGCGCCGCCGCCAAGTGTCCGAAAAGACACGTGGCGGCGGCGGGCACGTGTGACGCATTGCAGCGTCGCATGGCAGTCCTTCGTTCATCCAAAAACTCTGACAACAACAATCACGGCACTGGCGAGGTGCGATCGATCATCGGCAAGGCGATCGACGCGATCGTGCAGCGCTTCGGCAAGGGCGCGATCATGGCGCTGGGCGGCGACCCGAGCGATCGCCCGAGCTACGAGGTGGTCTCGACCGGCTCGCTCAACCTCGACAAGGCGCTGGGCGTCGGCGGCCTGCCGCGGGGCCGCATCATCGAGATCTACGGGCCGGAGTCGTCGGGCAAGACGACCTTGACGCTGCACACGATCGCCGAGGCGCAGAAGGCCGGGCTGGTGTGCGCGTTCATCGACGCCGAGCACGCGCTCGACGTGAAGTACGCGGCGCGGCTCGGGGTGAAGCTCGACGAGGTGCTGATCTCGCAGCCCGACTGCGGGGAGCAGGCGCTAGAGATCGTCGACATGCTGGCGCGCACCGGCGGGGTCGGGCTCATCGTCATCGACTCGGTCGCGGCGCTGATCCCCCGCGCGGAGCTCGAGGGCGACATGGGCGACCAGCACCTGGGCCTGCAGGCGCGGCTGATGAGCCAGGCGATGCGCAAGATCTCGGGCGTGGCGCACACCACTGGCACGATGATCGTGTTTATTAATCAACTGCGGCACAAGATCGGGGTGATGTTCGGGTCGCCGGAGACGACCACGGGGGGCAATGCGCTCAAGTACTTCGCGAGCGTGCGCCTCGACATCAGAAGGATCGCCACGGTCAAGGACGGCGAGGAGGCGGTGGCGACGCGGGCGCGGGTGAAGGTGGTCAAGAACAAGTGCGCGCCGCCGTTCACGGAGGCGCAGTTCGAGATCTCGTTCGGCACGGGGATCAACCGCGACGCGGAGATCCTCGACTGGGCGCTCGAGCGCGGGGTGATCGTGAAGGCGGGGAGCTGGTTCTCGCTCGGGGACGTGCGGATCGGGCAGGGGCGCGCCAACTCGCTGGAGTGGCTGATCCAGCACCCGGTCGAGCGCGACGGGCTGCTCGCGCGGGCGATGCTCGACCTCGGGGCGACCGGCGCGGCGGTGCCAGGGGTCGAGGCGATCGCGGCCTGAGCTACAA
>Ga0105046_10016083_pt1 | contig 11491 bp, 6 predicted proteins | sample MAT03_FD_78385 | JGI IMG/M metagenome (GOLD analysis project Ga0105046, IMG submission 78385) | Freshwater microbial communities from Lake Fryxell liftoff mats and glacier meltwater in Antarctica - MAT-03 (megahit assembly) | ecosystem: Environmental > Aquatic > Freshwater > Ice > Liftoff...
CCGGTTGTTCGCCGCCTGGGTCGAGGGGGTCTATCACCGCCGGGTCCACTCCGAGACCGGCGAGTCCCCCTTTGATCGGTTCGACCTGGCCACCGTGCGACTCCCGACACCCGCCGAGCTCCACGAAGCGTTCCTGTGGTCCGAGACCCGCGTCGTCACGAAGGTCGCGACGGTGTCGCTGTTCAGCAACCACTGGAATTGGGCGTCGGCCAGGCTCGCCGCGCACTGACCGCACACAACCGGCGCGGGCGTGTTCGACAACCTCGTCGGGCTCATCAGTCATCGACAACGTGTGGCCCCGCGACCCGCGTTGTTTGCCCTTCGCCCGAGCCGTGCCCCCAGCCGCCCGCCGCTTCTTCTCGGCTCGTTCTTCAGCCTGACGGGCCCGCTCCGCGACCGGGTCACGCGACGGCGGCTTCGAGGAGTTCCCCGAGTTCTTCGCCGTCTCGGCCTCCAACGCCACCACCCGGCGAGTCAGCTTCTCGTTCGTCGCCCGGAGCTCGGCGACCAGCGTCTCGAGGCCCGTCACGAGCGCTACCACATCGGCCGGCGTCAACGCCGCCGCATCAGCCTCGGTGAACGCTCTCGGAGTATCTGCCATGTCCCAAGCCCGCTCGCGCGGTGCTTGGACACGGTACGCGCGCTAGCGCGCGGGAGGGTGGATACCTGAATGGCTACAAGGACGAGGCGACGCTGCGAGCCACGGATCGGGCTGATGATCACCTCGCACACGGTCAGCGCGAGAGTCGCTTGATGAGCTGCATCGTCTCGCGCTCGGGCTCGATGCCCTCCGAGCGGAGAAGGTCGGCGATGCCGGTGGCGGAGTCACGGGCGGACGACGCCGCCCCCAACGCGATCTGGCAGCGGATCCCGACGCGGTGCGCCCGCTGTCCGAGCGGGTCGATGCGCTGCGCGTCGACGGCATGGCGGAGCGCCCCCTCCGGCTCCCCGCGGGCGAGCTGCAGCTCGGCCTGGCGGCACGCAGCGCTGTAGGCGAGCACGTGCAGGCGCGTGCGCTCGTGGGTCACCGTTGGATCGTCGATGCCCGGGATGAGCTCGCCCCGGTACAGGGCGTGCGCCGCCGAGTAGCGGTCGCAGGCAATGGACAGCGATCCCTTCTGCTCGGCCGAGCGAGCGGCCTCGATGTGCTCGTCGAACTCCTTGACATCGATGGTGATGCCCTCATCGGCCAGGTGGAGCCGGTCGGTGTCGGCCCGGATGAACCACGCTCCGTCGCGGGGCCGGTCGGGCTCGATCACGTCGAGCAGCTTCGACAGGGTCACCCGGAGGTTGTTCGCCGCCTGGTCCTGAGGGAGGTCGGGCCACATGGTCAGCGCCAGCGCGGTCCGCGAGACGGAGCCCTCGAGGGCCAGGTGGGCGAGCAGCTGACGCAGGCGACCCCGCCGATCGAGCGGGACGACCGCCACGCCGTCGCTCCGGGTGACACCGATGCCGCCAAGGGCCTCGATCCGCAGGTCGTAGCCCGGACGGAGCGGGTAGCTGGCCGAGAGGGTGCGGGCCTGCGCGCGGGTCGTACGGTCGGGGTGATCGAGGAGACGGCGGATCCACGTCGCGTGGCCCGGGATCCGCACGAGGTGCGCACGGGCGTCGGGCGCGCTCGCACTGGCGGCTACGGCGAGCTCGCAGAGCATCGGGCGGGGAACGTGCACCCGCAACAGGTCGATGGATCCCCAGGGCAGTGCGACCGCCCGGCCTGCGCCTCGCCCGCTCCGGAGGTCGGTGATGGCGCGGCCCGCGGCGACGGCGGTGCGCAGCGACGGTCCGAGGTCGATGTCGTCGAGCCATTCGGTGTCGGGGACCAGCGCACGGATCGGTGCAAGGGCTCCGAGGTAGGCCCAGGCCGGCCAGGATCCGAGCGGGACGTCGGCGAGCATGTCCTCGAATCGCTGCGCGGCCGCACCATCGCCCTCATTGACGAGCGCGACGAGCGCATCCGCGACCCGGGCGAAGAGCTGCGCCCGTGGGACGACCATGGGGACGAGCCCCATCGCCGCGTCGGCGAGGCGGCATGCCTCGGTGTCATCACCCGCCGCAAGCGCGACCGAGGTCACGATGCCGAGCAGCGGGAGCTGCACCACAGGCAGCTGGCGCCTGCTGTAGAAGTCGGGCAGGCCCGAGGCGATCGGCCAGGCGAGGTCGGGATCGATGTCGCCTCGCATCCACACCGCCTGTGCGGCGACGGGATCGGCAACGCCCTCAGCCAGGATCTCGTCGAGGGTGACCGACACCATCTCGGGTTGCCCGAGCGCGACGAACGCCGAGGCGAGCGATGCTCGCCGCGTGAGCGGATCGGGCCCGACGAGGTCGTCGAGCGCTGCGATCGCACCGGCGACGTCCTGGTCCTGCTGCGCGATCTGGCAGCGCACGAGCGCGACCGCCGAGCGGGCGAGGGGCCACCCGTCGTCGGCCAGCTCAGCCAACTCGTCGGGGATCGAAGGAGACGTCGGGTCGATCTCGCCGCTGAGCTGGATGATGCGCCACCAGGCGAGTGCACGCATAGCGTCGTCGTCGGCCTCCCGGGCCTTCTCGAGCAGGTCGTAGAGCACCGGGAGCGCCTCGTCGGCGGTCCACCGGAGCACCGCCTCGAGGCACAGGCCGATCGGCCCGGCGCGGTCCTCGGGGGAGAGCAGGTCGCTGATCGCCTGCGCATCGGACCGGCTGAGGCCGGCCCCGATCGACAGCGAGGCGAAGTGCCGGATCACCTCGTGCATTCGATGGGTCTCACCGGCGAACGAGAAGGCGGCGATCGCTCGAATGAGCTCGCCGCGTGCGAGGAGCGTCTCGGCGCCCCGGGCGATCGCCGGTCGCAGGGCGGGCCGGGGGACCACGTCGGCGAGGGCCATCTGCCAGAGCGCGTGGAACCGGTACTGATCGCCGAGCTCGTCGATGAGCGGGAGGCCCGCCGTGAGTTCGGCCGCCGACCAGTCGCCCCCGGCGACTGCCCGAACCAGATCGTCGTCGATCAGCTCGAACCGGGCGAGTAGGGCGAGTGCATCACGCCGGGCGGGGGGGAGGGTCCGCAGGATCTCCTCCCACAGGTAGCCGAGAGATGCGTGGTGGCCGACCGCACCGGTGAGCACGGCGAGTGCCGGCCAGGAGGGGAGCGAGCCGGCGAGAGCGGCGTCGAGGCCGAGCGAGTCGGCGAGCGTCGTGAGCTCGTGGGCATCGAAGCCGAGCGAGCGCTGGTCGAGCACGAGCGCCCTGCCCTCCGCCTGCAGCCGGCGGATCGAGAGCTCGGGCATCGTGCGGCTCCCGAGCACGAGGTGCGCGTTCGTCGGCATGTTGTCGAGCAGCGTCGCGATGACGGCCCACGTGTCCGACCCGTCGAGCAGGTGAGCGTCGTCGATGACGAGCGCAACCGACTCCGGTGCACGCAGCACGAGGAGGTCGATGAGGTCGACGATGGTGCCCGCGGAGTCGGGGACCCCGGTGAGTGATCGACCCAGACCGGCGATGAAGTGCGCGGGGTCACGATCCTGCGTCGTCGTCTGGAGCCACACATCACGTCCGGCGGGGTCGAGCGCGTGCTCGGCGAGGGCCTGCGCGAGCAGGGTGGTCTTGCCGTACCCGGCCCCCGCCACCACGACCGTGAGGCGGTGGGCGAAGCGCTGGTTGATCCGTTCGACCAGGCGCGCCCGTCGCACGAGGCCGGTTCGCAGCGACGGCGGCGCATGGCGGAAGGGTGCGTCGAACGTGGTGGTCATCGGAGCATGGTGTCGGTGCCCATGGAGGTGCGAGCAGGCCGGAGGCCGGATCTGTCGAGGTGCAAGGATGCCACGTCTCGCCCCGATCCCTCGTGTCCGGGGTCAGCCGGAGCACCGGTGGACCCGCTCCAGGGCCGCATCGAGCGGGGGACGGCGTTCGCCTCGAACGTCTCCCACGAGCGGCGCGGCCCCCGCCGATGGCCTCGATCACGCCGTGGAGCGAGTGGATCGTCTCGGTGACGTGCTCCCCGACGAGGAGACCCTCATCGACGACGGTCCCTGAAGTGGCACCCCTGATTCAGGAGCGCCGTCGCCAGCGCCGCCCCGGTGGAGGGGGAGGGTGAGGGTGAGGGGGAGGGGGAGCGGGAGCGTGTGCCGCCTCGAACCAGCCGTCGTAGGTCGCGGTGTCGAGCAGATCGGCCTGCCGCACACCGGCGAGCAGGTCGGTTCCGTCGAGCGCTGCGGCGACGGCGCGACCGAGTGCGGCGGCGTCGCGGTGGCGGTCGTCGGGGTCGAGCGAGAGCGCACGGTCGAGCTCGGTCGTGAACGCCTCGGGAAGGCCGGGATCGAGCTCGGCGACCGGTCGCGCCGGTGTGGCGAGCCGCTGGCGGAGGAACGCCCCGAGGTGGTCCACATCGGGCCACGGGAGCGCACCGGTGAGCAGTCGGCACCACAGCAGCCCGAGGGCGTAGACGTCGGTGGACGTCGTCGGCACGTGGTCGCCGAGTTGCTCGGGCGCCAAGTGCTGGAGGACGGCAGGGGTCAGCGTGGTCGCCGCATCGGGGGGCGGCGTCCCGAGGGCGACGGGCACGCCGACGCCCGCGACGGCGAGGCGACCGTCGGGCCGTTGGGTCAACCAGCCCGCTCCGAGGTCGCCGTGCACGAGACCGGCGGTGTGTGCGGCTGCGATCGCCGCGGTCGCCGCGACGCAGCCGGCGGCGGCGGAGGGTCGGTCGGACGCCTCGAAGGTCGCCGGCCGGTCGGTCACGAGCGAGGGCGGCTCGTCGATCAGCGCCTCCGCCGCCGCGAGGTGCGGGTGCGCCATCCCGTCGATCGCCCGGTCGAGGTCGCGGAGGGCACCCACGGCCTCGGTGCGTCCGAGATCGCGGATCGTGAGCAGCCGGCCGTCGGTCGTCCGCCGCCCGTCGCGGACCGTGCCCCACCGCCAGCGTGCGACGACGTCGCCGAAGACGATGCCGTCGACGGTAACGGGGGCCGCCGGAGCCGCCACCATCGTCCGCCGGGCCCGTCGAGGTGCGCCGTCGTCGGCGACGTCGCCCGAGTGGCTCGCGTCCGCCGGCGTGGTGAGGCGATCGGCCTCGGCTCGGCGGACGAGGGCCATCGCGGTGCCCCGGCCGCCCCCGACGTGGATGGTGGCGCGCCGGCCGGCGACGTCGACCTCGCTCGCCTCGCGGACGTTGGCCGCCGTGGCCCACAAGGTCGCCTTGATCTGGAACGGCCGGAGCTCGGGGTGCTTCGACTTCACGAGCGCGGCGAACGCGGCGATGTGAGGCGCCGCGAACGAGTTCCCCGTGGTGACCGTCGACCCGCCATCGAGCCACGGGACCTCCACGTCGATGCCGCGTGCGAGGAACTCGGTGGGAGGCTGGGGGTTGGCGTGGAAGCGCAGCGCGTCGCCCGACGTGTTGCACGCAACGCTGGCGACCGAGGCGAAGAGGGACGGGTAGCTGACGCGGGCGACGTTGTTGGCCGCCGTGACGACGAACGAACCGCCGAAGTAGGCGCGATCGCACACCTCGTGGAACGCGAGCGCCCAGTCCTTCTTCGACGTGCCCAGCGACAGGTTGATGATGTCGAACCCCTCCTCGACGGCCCACGCGAGGCCGGCGTGGAACGCGGCGGCGGTCCCGGTGAGCGACGGCCCGAGCACGCGGACGCTCGTGATCGTGGCCTGCGGAGCCAGCGTGTGGATGATGCCGGCGCACGCGGTCCCGTGACCGAACACGTCGCCGTGGGGGCCGCGCCGGGTGACCACCGTCCCGTCGTCACCGATCGACACGTCGATGCTGCCCTCGACGTCGACGCACCCCTCGAGCGCCGGATGGGCGGCGTCGATCCCGCTGTCGATGATGGCCACCCGCACCCCAGCGCCGGTGGACCCTTCGAACGCCCACTCGGGGGTGATGTCGACGGTCTCGGCCAGGTCGCCGAACCGGAGGATGGCCGAGTCGCGGGCCCACGCCGGTTGCGAGGGCGAGCTCACCGATCGCTGCCGAGCAGCAGTTCCACGACGTGGGCCACCTCTCGGTAGCGATGCGCGTCGGCGTCGGCGAGCGCGGCCAGCTCGGCGCCGAGCCGAGCCGGGGACGACACCTGGGGACCGGACTCGCCGCCGTCGTCGGCCAGGACCGCTTCGGCAATGGCCGCGTAGGACGAGAGGACCTCGATGTCCTCGAAGGTGAAAGCCCCGCCGCCCACCTTGTCGGCCACCTCGAGCAGGACGCGCCCGTCGCTGCCGGGCGCGACCAGCAGAGCCGACGGCACCCCAGAATGGCCTGCGATGCCCCGGTTGCTCGCGTCGGTGGGTGACGGCACGAGCGCGGTGGGCTGTCCCGACGCCAGCGCGTACCCCCGGGACCCGTCGAGGCCGACCGAGGTACCGGCGCCCTCGGATGCGCCTCCGCTCGCGGCTCCGACGACGGCGCCGCCGCCGCTGACGACGAGCAACCACCCGGTCGAGGCCGACGTCGCGGCGACGGCCTCGTCGACGAGCACCTGCATCGCGGGCCGGTTCGTCACGGACACGAGCCACCTCCGGGAGAACGATCGACGGTCACGGGTTGGCACCGGCCTGGACACGAGCAGCGGCCACGGCGGCAGCGACCTCCGCGGCGAGCATCCCGCCGGTGGCGGTCCCTCCGATCGTCGCACGTGCGGGGCCCACCGTGGGACGCAGCAGGCGGCCGGAGGGCGCGGCGGCGAAGGTGGCCCGACCGGCCTGCGCCTCGGCGATCTCGGTGTGCGCGGCGCGGAGCTCGGCGAGCGTCTCGCCGCTGAGCACCAGGAGCGTGGAGGGCTCGGTCATGCGCAACACCGTACCGGTCGGTTCCCCGAGGATCGCGTTGATCCCGAAGACGTCGCCGCTAGCGACCTCGCGCCGCGGGGCTTCGGTGTCGTCGTCTGCCATCAGCACCTCGGCGCGGCCCCGCTCGATGACGATCAGCCGGTCGCCACCCTCGGCGAGCACCTCACCCGCCTCGACGACCATCGGCGTGAACCGCGAGCCGACGTCGCGGATCTCCTCCGTCGTCAGGTCGGCGAAGAGCGGGAGCTTCTCGAGCACCGGTCCGAGGTCGAACGGGGGCTCGGGTGGCAGCTCGGCGCCGGTCTGCTCGGCCCAGAGCCGAGCGTAGAGCCCACGGAGCGCGAGCAGCTCGTCGTGGGTTCCTCGTTCGACGACCTTGCCGGCGTCGACGACGAAGACCACGTCGTGGTCGACCACCGACGTGAGGCGGTGGGTCACCGCCAGGACGGTCTTGCCCTCGCTGACCCTGGTGATCGTCCCCGAGATCTGGCGCTCGGTCCCCGGGTCGAGGGCCGAGGTGGCCTCGTCGAGGACGAGCACGGCGGGGTTGCCCACCAGCGCCCGTGCGATGGCGACGCGCTGGCGCTGCCCGCCGGAGAGGTTCCGTCCACCCTCGCCCACCAGCGAGTCGAGGCCGCGCGGCAACGCCGAGGCGAACGCCGTCACCTCGGCGGCATCGGCGGCCGCCTCCACCTGGGCGTCGGTGGCATCGGGCGAGCCGAGGGCGATGTTCTCGCGGATGGTGGCGTCGAAGAGGAAGGAGTCCTGGAACACGACGCCGAGCTGCGCCCGGTAGGAGTCGAGCGACCGGGTGGCGACGTCCACGCCGTCGACGAGCAGTCGACCGGCATCGGGCTCGTACAGCCGCATCAGGACCTTGAGCAGGCTCGACTTGCCCGAGCCGGAGGGGCCGACGAAGGCCACGTGGCTGCCAACCGCGATGGTCACGTCGACCTCGTCCAGCGCACGGCTCTCGGGCGTGTACGACATCGAGACGCCGTCGAACCTGATCTCCCGTGCGATCGGGGCGAGGGCCGGCAGGTCCGCGCCTTCGGGCTCGACCTCGGCCCCGAGCACCTCGTCGACGCGGATCAGGGCGCCCACCGACGACTGGATCGACTGACCCAGCGAGGTCAGGCCGGTGATCGGTGAGAGCACCTCACCCATGACCCCCAGGAACGCGACCAGCCCGCCCAGCGTGAAGTTCCCCTGGAAGATCAGCCAGGTGCCGATCCCGAGGATGGCGAGGCGGAGGATCGTCACGATGGTCTCCACGGTGATTCCGAACAGACCGCCGAACAGCGTGAGTCGCTGCTGAGCCCGGTAGAGCCGTTCCGAGGTCCGATCGAAGCGGCGCTCCTCGTGATCGGCCAGACGGAACATGCGCACGACGGGGGCGGCCTGGAGGTTCTCGGCGGCCACCGTCACGAGGCCGCTGACCTCCTCCTGCACGGCGAGGCTCCGGGTGCGGGCACCGCCGGACATGCGCCGGTAGACGAATGCGACGACCGGCGCCCCGAGGAGGACGATGATGCCCAGGGGCAGGTTGACCTGGAGCATGATGATCGTCGCGACCACGAGCGACACGGCCTGGAACACGCCGTCGTTGATGGCGGTCGACAGTCCCGACTGCACTTGGCCGACGTCGTTCATCATGCGCGACAGCACGTCGCCCTGCGGGTGGCGGTTGCTCCAGGCATCGGGTACCCGCTGGAGGCGCTCGAACATCTCCTGGCGCAGGTCTCGGACGACCGAACCCGAGATCCTCGACGTCTGGACGGTCTGGCGCAGCCCGGCGGCGAGCGTGATCGCGAAGGAGCCGGCGAGCACGCCGAGCAACTGGAGGACCGCGCCCATCTGGCCGCCGGGGATCGCGTCGTCGAACAGCGCCCGCGTGACGAACGGATAGGTCACGGTGAAGGCCAGGCTCAGCAGCATCAGCGCGAACACCTCGGCCTGCCGCCTCCGATAGGGGCGCAGGTATCGCCACGACAGCTTCAGGAACTCCCCCGACCCGACGTCGGACGGGGCTGTCGACGCGTCGTCGCGCCATTGGGCCTCGAGCGCCGTCGCCGACCGGCCGTACTCCGCCCGCCATGTCTCGGCGAGCCGCGTCGGGGGGCTGGCGATGAGCTTGCGGAACGCCTCGTCACCCTCCCGGGCGAGCAGGTACGTCACGAACGAGGCCGCGAGCGGACCCCGCTCGTCCGGGTCGAGCGACTCCAGGGCGCCGTGGATCGACGCGACGACCTCCGGGTCGGGGTCGGGGCTCCCTGCCAGGTGGAGCCCGTACCCCTCGATGAGGTGATCGACCTGGGTGGCGGCGGGCAGCGCCGCCCCGAAGAGCAGCGCGAGTGGCCGGTGGGGGTCCTCCGGTGGCGACTCAGCGGTGACGACGAGCCAGATCTCGTTGGTGGCGGCGTCGACGACCGAGCCGCTCGTGACGACGCGCTCGGGATCGTCGGGATCGGCGAACGGGTCGACGACGTGGATCGTCACGTCCGCGCCCCACGGTTCCGACCCGAGGTCGGCGAGCGCCTTGCGCGCCCGCACCGCGAGGTCGTGCACGCTTCCGACGACCTCGGCGCCGGCGGTCCCCTCGCGCGCCCGCACCACGATCCCCCTGCCCTCGATGATCCGTTCGCGCGGAGCCGCGCGCCCGGGCGGTGGGATTGGGGCAAGAGGCGCGGGCGGTGCCGCTGCTGGGGGCGGGCCGGGCGGACCAGGTGGACCAGGTAGGGCCGGGGGCGGGGCGGCTGCGGCCGCGTCGCTCGGCGCGCGGCGAACCGTGAGGGTGGTGTCGCCGATGCGAATGGTCGCTCCACCCGGCACCCCTTCGGCCTCCCCGATGCGACGCCCATCGACGGTGGTGCCGTACGCGCTGCCGAGGTCGCTCACCACGAGCACGTCGCCGTCGGGTCGGAGCGAGAGGTGTCGGCGGCTGACCGAGGGATCGTCGACGAGGATCGCGGCGACGCCTTCGGTGCTCGCGACCTCCCGCCCGACCTCGGTCGGTCCGTCGACGACCACGGTGCGCTCGCTCCCGTCGGGGAGCACGATTTCGATCTCGAATGCCACCAACGCCACCTCCGAAGCGCCCGGACGTCGGAGCGGGCACCCGGTTACGGCTCGTTCACGTAACCGACGTGGATGGACGACGTCCTCGTGGTCACCCCCGGGACGACCGGGCACTCACGAGGTGCAACTCCCGCATGACTGACTCCGATCACGGCATCCCGCCCCACTCCGACGATCTCGGTGCCGCCGCGAACGGGCTGATCGACAAGCTCAGCTCGTTCGCGGCGACGCTCGAGGCTGACGAGCGCAAGGTGCTCGCGGCGCTGCTCGCCCCGGGGATCGATGCGGCGTGGGGTGATCCGTCGGAGGTGAGCGGGTACTCGCTCGACTGGGACCCCGGTGTGCTGCCGTCGTACCTCGGTGAGGCGATCCGCGGTCGCAACCTCCGGATCGAGGGCCTGTAGCCTGGTCCGGAAACGGCAGTAGCGCGGTCAGCCCACGGCGGCGCGCAGCTTGGCTCTCGCCCGGTGCAGCACCACCTTGGCGTTGTTGGCGGTGATCCCCAGCGCCTGGCCGATCTCGGCCGGTCCGAACCCGAACTGCGCCGCGAGCGTGATGGCGGTCGCATCGCGTCGTGACAGGTTCTCGAGCGCCCCCGTGAGACGGCTGGACAGCTCCATGAACTCCGCGATCTCGTCCGGCCCGGGTGCGTGGTCGGCGGTCGCGTCGATGGCCAGGTCGTCGTCGTGGTCGAGGGTCGGCCGGCGCCCGACCTTGCGGGCGTGGTCGATCACCGAGCGTCGGGTGATCTGGAGCAACCACGGCCGGAAGCGCGCCGGGTCGCGGAGCGTGTCGAGGCGCTGCCAGGCGAGCGCGAACACCTCCTGGACGACGTCGTCGCCGTCGGCAGACTGTGCCCCGCGGCGGATCTCCGACCTCACGACCGAGACCACCAGACGTTCGTAGCGTTCCACGAGGGTGGCGAAGGCGCGTTCGTTGCCCGCGGCCGCACGCTCGATGAGGGTCTTGTCGTCGAGGTTGCCGGTCATCCGATCGACCACGGCCACGGCGATCAGTCCTTCCTCTTGCGGACCTGCTGGGTGCCGATCGCACCGGGGGTCACGACGGTGGCGATCGCTGCGAGGCACAGCAGCAGCATGAGCGCACTGGCGACCGCCGGGCCGCTGGTCGAGCTGCGGGTTGGTTCGACGACGAGAACGGTGACCTCGCTGACCGCCTCGTCGTCGCAGAGGAACTCGAGCAGGTGCTCACCGACGGGGAGCACCGAGGTGTCGAGGGCGTCGGCTGCCGAGGCCGGCGCCGCCTGGTCGACCACTCGCACCGAGAGCTGGCCGTCGCACTGCAGATCGATCGGGACGGTCTCGCCCCGCCCGATGGTGACGAGGTTGGTGCCCGGACCGATGAAAGCGGTCGGGGCCTGATCGTCCTCGCCCTCGTCGGTCGGGGGCGACTCGACCGGCGGAGGCTCGTCGATGCGGTTGGTCAGGGGGATGGTGGTGGTCGTTGGTGGCGCGGTGACGGTGGTTGGCGGGGTGACGGTGGTCGCCGGGGCGGGGTTGGTCGCCGGGGGCGTCGTGGTGGGAGCCGGCGGGGCTGGCGGAGCTTGGGGTGCCTGCGGGGTGGTCGTCGCCGGCGGTGCCGGTGGTGTCGGTGGTGTCGGTGGTGCCGGTGGTGCCGGTGC
>Ga0105046_10016084_pt1 | contig 11491 bp, 12 predicted proteins | sample MAT03_FD_78385 | JGI IMG/M metagenome (GOLD analysis project Ga0105046, IMG submission 78385) | Freshwater microbial communities from Lake Fryxell liftoff mats and glacier meltwater in Antarctica - MAT-03 (megahit assembly) | ecosystem: Environmental > Aquatic > Freshwater > Ice > Liftoff...
ATCGCCGCCGAGCAGGAGTGTTCAGAGCGGACCATCTATCGGGACATGCAGGTTCTGGAGTTGGCAGGCATCCCGGTGGAGTTCGATCAAGATGACCGCTGCTATCGCGTTCGCCAGGACTTCCGTTTTCCATCGTTGAGCGTCACCGAAGACGAAGCCCTGGGGCAAGGGACGGCCGCAGCCATCACCGCTGGGCCGGGATTGGACATCAACTCAGGGGCCAGGCCGGTCACCCGCAAGCTGGCGGCGGTCTCAAAGATTGAAGTGGCTCAGCTTCTCGCCGACGCTGAAGAGTTGGTCTCGGTTCTTGATTTGAAGTTGGCCGATCACTCTCGGCATCGGGACATCATCCGGACCATCCAGTGGGCACTGGTCAAACGCAAGCAACTGGCCGGCACCTATCGCAGCCCACATGAGGCGGATGAGGTGAAGCTGCAACTGCATCCCTACCGGCTTTGCCTTTTGAAGCAAGCATGGTATTTGGTCGCCCGGCCTGTCGGTGAACAGACGCCGCGAACGTATCGGGTGGCCCGGTTCAGGACGCTGCGAATGCTGGACACGAACGCCGAGGTTCCCGACGCCTTCGATCTCAAGGGCTACTTCGGCAACGCCTGGGCCGTCTATCGCGGCGACCAGTCTTTCGACGTGGAGATCGCGTTCACCAGAGAAGCCGCCGCCACGGTGATTGAGGGCGTTTGGCACCACACGCAGAAAATCCGAAAGAATAAGGACGGCTCGGTCACCTTGACGTTCCAGGTTGACGGGTTGAACGAGATTATTCGCTGGGTTCTCGGCTGGGGAAGCCGGGCCACGGTGATTCAACCACCGGAACTTCGAGAGATGATCCTCCATCAACTGACGCAATCCATCGAGGCCTACCGAGCATGATCCCCGACTGGGAAGCAACTGGTGTATTCCTGGCCGACACGCTCAAGGTCCGTCATCCCGATCTGTTCGCTCAACTCCATTCCCTGCTGACCTCTCACGGCGTCGAAATCCGACTGCTCAATAATGTCCGGGACATCTGGGCAAGAGATTTCTGCCCTATCCAGGTGGGGCCGGGGAAGCTGGTTCGATTCCGCTATGAGCCCGATTACCTCAATGAGCATCGCGAAGTTCGCACGGGCCGAGAAGTGGCTCAGCAGTTCAGCGGACTCGAAGAGATTCTGTATTCCGACATCAATCTGGATGGCGGCAATGTCGTCGCTTCCAGGAACAAGGCGATCATCACCGACAAGGTTTATCGAGAGAATCCGGACTGGGACCGGCGAAAACTCCGCGACGAACTTCAACGACTCCTCCAGGTTCAGCAACTCATCGTCATCCCCAGGGAGCCTTACGATCTCATTGGCCATGCCGACGCCATGGTTCGTTTCATCGACGAAGACACTGTACTGGTGAACGACTACGCCGAGGTCGATTCTCCTTTCGGAGATAGGCTGGTCCACGCACTTCGCTGCCAGGGACTGGCGATTGAACTGGTTCCCTACTTCCACGAACGAAGATCAACCGGTGGCATACCATCTGCCGTCGGCTGCTTCGTCAATTTCCTCCGCACCGAAAAGGTCGTGATTGTCCCCGCCTACGGCAGCAAATACGATCAGATCGCATTGAACAGGCTCAAGACTCTGTTCTCCAATGTTCCCGTCGTATCCCTCGACTGCACAAACCTGGCACGGGAAGGAGGAGTTCTCAACTGCATCAGTGCCGGATTCCGGTATTCGCCGCCCTCTTGCTGACACTGACCCGCTCCGGTCAGACCCGTTTGCGACAATGCCTGCATGTCCCTTGCCCGAGGAGAGCGGCTCCTCCGGGTATTCAGGGCGACGAACGACCACAACGGAGAATCCGACCATGAGCGACAACAACAACGATTACGTCCGGCCGATGGATGAGGCCGCCAAACAGATGTACCGCGACGATCCCGGCTTTGCCCTCAAGGTCGAGGGGCTTGGCTACATTGCCGCTGGGGCATTCCTTGCCATCTGTCTGGGCATCGGGTTGCTCATCAAACTTTTCAGTTGAGCGTCGTGCCAGTGTCACGGAACGAGGGTGAATTGAACTGTTCTCAGCGAGCCATGCTCAGAGCTTAAAGCCTCCTGCAGCAACAGCGAATTCCCTCTGCCGATGACGATACGGAGAATGCCAGTGCCAAATGCCAAACCGCACCTGCTGACCAGTATCGACCGTGCCACGGTGTTCAGCCTCTTGCTCGTGTTGCCGCTGGCCACCATGACCGGTGCTTTCGCGGGATGGGCTTCCGGCAGTGCAGTCGGGGAATGGCTGGAGTATCTTGGCGTCACGGATGCCACGCACTGGTGCGGATGGGTTGGAGGGATCCTGGGGACTGTGCTTTGTCCCGCCTATGTTGTCCGCAAAGTCATCCGCAACGCGACCAAGACAGAATCAGAACGAAGGGATAATCCAACCTCATGCAATTGACCATCCATCGTGGCACAAAAGAGATCGGCGGCTCGTGTGTGGAGCTGACCACGGCAACCACTCGGCTTGTCCTCGATCTCGGTCTGCCCCTGGTGGATGCCAACAGAGAGCCGTTTGATTCCCGTTCCGCTCTGGCAAAGTCACCGGACGAATTGAAGGCTGCAAAGGTCATCCCTTCGATTCCTGGCCTGTTCGACACCGACCATCCGGCACCCGACGGCATCCTGCTCAGTCACGCTCATCTCGATCACGCCGGCCTCCTGCACCTTTCCCGTCCCACGGTCCCGATCTATGCGACGAGTGGAACTTCAAAAATGATGTTGGCTGCTGCCGTTTTTGCCGCTCAGAAACAACTCGACAAAACTCGATTCCGGGAGGTGGTGAGCCAGCAGTCCATCCAGATCGGTGATTGCCAGGTAATGCCGCTGGCCGTAGATCATTCCATCTTCGGCAGCGTGGCCTTTCTGATTGAGGCCGAGGGAAAGACCATCCTATATTCCGGCGACTTCCGCAATCATGGCCGCAAGCCAGGCATGATCCGTGATCTTCTCAACCACCTGACGAAGAAGACCGTGGATGTCCTCATCGTCGAAGGAACCCACTTCGGAAGCGAGAAAGAACAAGGCGATACCGAATACGATCTCGAAGACCGCATCGTGGAGATGGTGCAGACCGCTCCGGCTCTGGTGTTGGCGACCTTCTCGGCACTGGACGTGGACCGGATCGTCACGCTTTACAAGGCCGCACAGAAGGCAAGACGGGTTTTCGTGGTGGACGCATACACGGCGTTCGTCCTCTACCTCATCGGCAGGCAGGCCAAGGTTCCCCGGCCAAGCAGGGACATGGGCATTCGGGTTTTCTTCAACCATCTCTTTGAACGCCGCAAGCTCGATAACATCCGGGAGAAGTTCGTCGCCGATCAGATCGAACTCAGCGAAATCCTCGCCGAGCCGATGAAGCACCTGATGGTGTTCCGTCCGTCGATGGCCGAGTTCGACTGCAACGGACAACTGCCGTCCAGGTGTCGCTGCCTTTACGGCTACTGGAAAGGGTATCTGACGAAGAAGGACTGGGTGGACTTGCAAAAGCTGATCGCCCAGGTGGAGGGGGACTTCATCCCCGCCCACGTCAGCGGACACGCCTACATCGCCGACATCATCAGTTTCGTGAACTCGGTCAACGCCCGCACGGTGATTCCGATCCACACCTTCGAGCCGCAGATGTACCAGGAACACTTCCCCAACGTGACGATGCTCAAGGACGGGGTGTCGTTCGATGTTGCCTGAATGAGGACGTGAACACGACGCAGGGGAGTCTCATCCATGACCACAATACCGTTCCTGGGAATCGCCAACACATCGGAAACAACTCCGGATACCGACGGCCTTGAAGCACCCGATCGGCTCAAGCAGTTCTGCACGCTCGGCGGGATCGAGCAAGATTCCACTGTGCAAGAACGTCTGGATCACAAACTTCGCGTCATCCACGAACTCGGCCTCGACAACTTCTTCCTGGCCCTCGTGGACATCGATCGTTTCGCGTCGAGCCAGGGCCACATCTCCATTCTTGAAGGCCCGGCGGCAAGTTCACTCGTGGTTCATCATCTCGGCCTGAACTCGGTGAATCCCCTGCATCATGGCCTGCTCTTTCAGCGGTTCCTCGATCCCGATCAGACCTTCGCCCCGATGCGTCAATTCGGCATCAGCGAGGGCGGCCAAGAGAAAGTGGTCCGTTACGCCCGAAATAAGTTCGGTTGGGATGGCACGGACGAAGCCTGCCCTTGGCGAGCCTACAGCCAGCCCTGGCAATTACCAGGAGGGGGAGCGAATGACCGGGCTACCATCGACATCGTCGTTCATCCGAGCATGACGGTCTTGAAAAGAACCGTCACGTTGATCCAGGAACGCCATGGGCCGAATGCAATTTCCAGCCGATTGCCGATGCACGACGCGAAGACCATGGCTTTGTTCCGTCACGGCGACACCGCCGATATTTATCAGTTCTGTTCAGACCGTTCTCAGGAGCTACTTCGCAAGGTAAGCCCCGATGGCATCGACGATCTGGCCATCGCCTGGTCGCTGAGCTACGAGGTTACCTTTGAAAATGGCGTGGCCTCCGATTACCTCGATCAGCGACATGGGAACGCGGAGTCGCCGAACCGTCATCCCTGGCTGAAGGACATCCTAGCCGAAACCCACGGCGTCCTCCTTTACCATGAGCAGGTCATGGAGATCGTCCACCGCATCGGGGGCCTGGCCAAGCGAGACGGGATAAAACTGATTCAGGCGATGAGCAAGAAAAGTCAGAAGCTGATCGACGAATTCCGGGACAAGTTTGTCACCGGGGCCAGCAAGAAGCAGATTGAAACCGGTATTGCCGAAGACATCTTCGACAGCGTCAGCCATCGAGGGCAGTTCACCCAGTGCAAGGCCAACGCCATCAGTGCCGCGACCATCGCGTATCAGGTGGGCTACCTCAAGGCTCACTTCCCGGATGAGTTCGTCACTGCCAGCAAATCCGCCACGCCGTCATGAACAAGGTCAGCCGAAATGTGCTTCCTTGATCGACGTGGTTCCACCGACAGGAATTACGCAATCGGGAACAAAGCCAGGGATGTTCACGTGGCTCTGAATCTGGGCAGCATTCTCCTGGACGCCTCGTTTCTGAAGTTCGTCGAATCCGAAGATCAGCAAACGTGGAACAGGGTCGATGGCGATGGAAGCCGGGGTATTCATGCCCTTCAGCCAGTTTGGGTGCCCCGCTCGCTTCTCAAAGAATCCGCCGCGTAACTTGCCAAAGATGGAAACCACATTCCGATAGGCCGCCTCCAACGGTCGCCGCTGAGCAGTCAGGAAACGGTGGTAATCTTCCAATTGACCACAGACCTTCGGAGTCCCCTTGGCTCGAAGCTCTCCATTGGCGTAGAGCTTGGCTTCGACAACCACAAGGCGGAGGTCCGAAGTAAGGACGATCAAGTCCATTCGTCCTCGGTCCGCCAGGACTTCCGTCTCGTTCTCTGGATCAGGTTCTTGATCCAGCCTGTCCTCGAACGCCGCCTCCATGTCGAGAACAGTCAACACGCGACAGGCAACCTTGTTGGTTCCCTTCCTTTCGTCGCCAGCAAATCGTCCGGCTCGTTTCTTGATCCTGCTCAAGTGGGTTAGGTAGCCCTTTTCATCAGAGACGATTGGACGGGTTCGTCCTGGGATCGATGCCAGCAGATCGACGTAGGGATCTCGGCTCGTCAGCGTGAGATACTCTTCATGGACCAGCAGGCGGATGGTCCTGTTTTCGCGTACGATCTTCCCGATGGACATGCCGCAGGAATAAGCGTTGATGCAGTTCTTCCGGATCGCAAGGAAAACGTCCGTCGAGTCCACGAGTTTTCGCCACCATGACGCCGGTTGCTCGTGAAGCAAATTGAGAGCGTCGATGAATGCCTGGTCCAGGGTTCGCTGAAACGCCATGACTGAACTCCAAGCCGATTGTTGGAATTCAGAACCCTATCAAACTGCATTGCCAACTGTGGGTCACACTGATGATTTGGCCGCTCTTGTTTTCGCTGAATTACCCTGAACGAAAGCCGGTACGACCCAGTAGAGTCAGTGCCATCTGCGATGATTCTTCACCTCCAAACTCCAGGTGCTGGGATCAAGCAGGCCGATGGCCAAGAAGCGGACTGATGCTGAAAGGCGAGCTCGCCAGTGTGAACGACTGAGTCGTTTACTCCGCGTCCTTCGTCTGATCCTTGGCCCAGGACGCTGGGACGCCGACTCCATGGCCCGTGAACTCGAATGTTCCCCTCGCACCGTTCATCGAGACCTTCAAGCCCTGTCGATGGCGGGCGTCCCCTGGTTCTTCGACAACGAGTGCCAGGCCTACAAGGTCCGGCCCGGTTTCAAGTTCCCGGCTATCCACTCCTCGGCAGGCTCGGAATCCGGCAACAACCCGGACCCCATCGTGCTGATCGCCAATGCCAAGAAGATACTGGCCGAGGGAGAACGATTTCTCGGTTCCCTTCGTCAACTCATTTGCTGTCTTGAAGGTCTTTCGGACACCACGGCCAATTGAACCCTATCAGAACCGTGAAGTAGGCATCGGCCGGGTAGCAAGACCATCGCATCAAGAACGATGGACTTGAGGAATCCCGACCGTGAAAAACCTGGCTCAACTTCAAGCTGAATGTGCCGCTCACGGAATCCAGGTGGAGACGAAGGGACGTGCGAGCAAGGAGCCGTACATTGCCGCCCTTCGCGACCACCATTGGCGGAGCAATCATCCCGGCGAACCTCTACCGGCCCAGATCATGCCGATGCTGCTCGGTTCATGGGAAGACCTCGACGACGCCCAGGCCGAAGTCCTTGAGCAGGATCATCACGCCTGGATCGTTCAGCCCAAGATGGACGGCGTTCGTGCCTTGCTCCACATCGAGGATGATCGCGTCCGCATCACCGGCCGCACGGTTTCCGAAGTCACCTATCGGCTCTCCGAGTTTCAAGACAACCTGCCGCACCTGGCTGAAGACCTATCCGGGCTCAACGGCTCTATCCTAGATGGTGAACTGGTATGCCCGGTTTCGCGTCTCGACACTGGCAGCACCATTGCGGAAAGTTCGCTTCAAGCGACGATGGCAATACTGGCAGCGTCTCCGCACAAGGCCCGCCAGTTTCAGGAAGGCCAACACGCCCACGTCCGCTTCCACGTCTTCGACATTCTCCGTTCTTGCGGGCAGGACGTGACGTCGCTGCCCTTGATGGACCGTCAGGACTTCCTGGCACTTGCCTTTCGCAAACAGACCAACAACTTCATCGAGCCGGTCCCCAGCTTCGTCGTGAACAAACCCGATATCCATCGCCGCATCATCGAAGCTGGCGGCGAGGGCACCGTCTGGAAAAAAGCCAACGCCGCCTATGAGCCTGGCCGACGTGTCAGTTACTGGATCAAGAGGAAACGGGGCATTGAAGTGGAAGCCTTCGTCACCGGCTTCAAGCCGGGGACCAATGGACATGAAGCGATGATCGGTGCCATCGAATTTGGGACAGCCAATAATGGTTCCATTGAACCAATAGCATGGGTAAGCAGCTTGCCGTTAGTCAACCGTTCACGAATGACGCAACTTGACTCTGCGGGGAATGTCAAGCTTGCTCCTGGCTACCTGGGTCGAAGAGCGTTAATACTCGGTCAGGATCGTTCAGCCAAGTCAGGGCGACTACGCCACGCAAGGATCGTGAGATGGCTGGCCGGGTGATTTCAGATCTCTTACTCATGGTCATCCCGATCAACACGCCACTGTTGCTCCGCCTCTGCTCCGTATAGAGTCTCGACATGAAAAGCCGCCTGTGGTGTCTCTCCCGCCAGCATGCGGGCCAGCATCTGGTCGATCTCCCCGTCGTCCGGCTCCCGCTGTAGTGCTGGATTCCGGACCATTATTTGTGATGGGTCACATCCGAAGAACGCACACAACGCGTCGATAAAACGCGTATTCGTGGCCCGAAGTGTCGAGTTCCTTGCCAGGTTCAACAGCGACTTGTACTGGATTCCGGTCAAGAGGGCCACGTCTCTCAAGGTCAGCGGCGGCCGACCCTGACGTTGCCGCCTTCTGTTCATGGCTTCCAGGCGACGATCAACCTCGAATTTCCAACCCATCAGGGGGCTCCCGAAAAAATAAATCCAAAATGGGCTTGACTCTCCCCTAATAGGGGACGTATGCTTCATTTGTCCCCATATAGGGGACAGTATACCTTACCAGGTAGCTCGTTTCCGATCAACCCATTTTGTGTCCAGCACTCTTTCGAGAGGGCAAAAAGGCCTTATCGGGCCAGAAGGAAATCCCATGTTTGAGACCAAGAGCCAGGGAGTCGTCGTACCCAACCCGAATCACACGGAACACGCTGGTGAACCTTTGAACAAACTGGCCACGCCGGCCAATTCAGCTAAATCCGTGAAGTTAGCCGAACGAAAGCAAAAGAAACAACTCTTCGAAAAACGGCAAGGAATGGAGGATGCCCAGAAGTGGGTGGATGCTGCCCATCCTGTCGAAATCATTGCATTCGTCAAAGCAGTCGGCAACGCGTATTCTCGCAGCCGTGATCCATGGGCGGGGCTACGCTTCGAAAATCAGAAGCTTCATGACGAACTTGAGTCGTGGGGGAAGGACTACTCTTACGCCTTCATCTCGTGTGTCCGCACTCATTGGCATGTCGTGAGGGCGTCCTGGGAGCACATCATGTATGTCGAGGGTGTTGCCGACGGACGCCAGTGGTCCCTCGAAACTACTCATCCAGAGTTTGTTGATAACCTTCGCTCATTGGTGACAAGCAATCCTCTTGAAGTATTGCCGAATGAGCTGAGTCATAGTGACGAATGGGACTTCATCTCGCCGGCACACAAACTGGTGGCGTCAGTGCTGGGCGATGACTACCCACGATCCGAACCTCATGAGGGAGATGAGATCGGCGACATCATTCCCGACTGCGATGAATTCAAGGAATTCTGGCAGCCCTTTGTCGATGAACCGATGGACCAACTCGTTAAGGTTCTTGAAGACACCACGTTCTTCACCTGTAAACTGCAAAGCTCGACTTATATTTCCGGGTTCGTTGATGGAGCCTTGGGCGTCAGCGATAGCTTGAAAGCAAAGCATCTTCCTGACTGAGCTTCAGAAAGAACGCGGTCGATGTTGATTCCCGCACCTCCGGCCCGCCTTGTGGCGTGACCTTGGACTCCAAATCGGGGGAGCTGACCCGGGGTGCGTAGCGAAATCTTGTTGGAGGAGACCATGACAACACAAGTGTTTCCTGCTTGTGCCTGGTGCTCGCCGACCTTTATTCCGCAATCGCGGAAAAGGTTTGGCCACCATGGCAAAGAACAAGGGGCGGCAATCGCCCAAATTCGCGCAGCAAGCCTATAGGTGCGATCGTCCGGGTAGCGATGGAAAGGCAGAGGTCTCGCCGGCAGTGCCAAAAGCGAAACGTCGCCGTCGCAACTGGGAGTTTCAAATGATCCTCAATGAGCCTGTCCCGTTGATTCGGGATCGTTCCTCGTCTGGTTTCTCGCCGGAGCAACCTGGGGTCGGCGATTCCATCGCCAACAATGACAACCATCCATTGGCAGGTCTTAGCCCTCAGCGAAGGTCTCAAGAGCGGATCGACGCGATTGCATTGATCCTGGCCCGACTTGCCCTCAAGAGTATCTCAAAGGACAAAGAGGCGTCGAAATGACCAAGCACCAAACTGTAAACAGTGCGGATAAGCCAGTCCGAGTCGCTGCGTACATTCGCGTTTCGTCGGCACGCCAGGCGAACGAAGGGGACAGCCTGACCGCCCAGGAAAACGAGATCGAGGCAGAGCTTGAATACCGTTGCCGTCGCGACAAATGGATCATCGCTCACAAGGACTTCTACGTTGATGCTGGGAAGAGTGCCAAGAATCAGAACCGTCCACAATTGCAGCGTCTGAAGCGTGACATCGAGGAGGGGAAAATCGATGTTGTCATTTGCTTCAAGCTGGATCGGATTACCCGAAGCCTGAACGATTTCATCATTCTGTGGCAGATGTTCGCCAAGCACAACGTGGACGTGATCTCCCTGCGGGAGAAGTTCGATACGTCGATGCCCACGGGCCGGGCGATGCTGAGCCTCATCATGGTCTTCGCTCAGCTTGAGCGAGAGATGACAGCGGAGCGGACATTCGCCATCATGAAGGACCGTGTTGAACGCGGGCTCTGGAATGGTGGCCATATCCTCGGCTACAAGTCTGATCCCGATGACAAGGGCAAGCTGATGATCGACGAGGAAGGTGCGAGCATGGTCAGGCGGATATTCGACCTGTTCGAGGAACTGGGTTCAGCAGGTTCTGTGACTCGCAAGCTCAACGACCTGGGAATCCGCTATCCGACGTTCACCACCCGCAGTGAGAAAGTACGGGGAGGGAAGCTCTTCACGAAGCAGAAAGTTATCGGGATCCTTCGGAATCGCGTCTACCTGGGCGAGATTCACTGGGGCGAGGCGGAGCAGGCGGATTGTCACGCGTCAGTCATCAGCCTGGAACAGTTCGATCGCGTGCAGCACCGTCTGGGGCAAACTGTCAAACGCCGTCACAACCTGAAAAGGTCAAACAATCGCCGCTACCTGCTGACTGGATTGCTTCGCTGCCAGTGTGGTGCCCACATGGTGGGGGCAGCAGCTCACGGCCACGGCGGCGTCTATCGCTACTACATCTGCACCAGGCAGAACCACGAAGGAGGAAAGCATTCGTGCCAGGCTCCCCGACTTCCGTCGGACGCCCTGGAGCATGCCCTGTTGGAACGGCTTCGCGAACTCGGCACCCTCGTGGAGGCCCGCGACAAGGTCGTGCGTCGGGCTCTCGAATGCCTGGACACGGAATCCGGCAAGCTCAAAGACGAGGAAGAAATCGTCCGGCGTCAGGCCGCCAGGGTGAAGGCCGATTCGGGACGATTGCTGGAGGTCCTTAAGTCGATGGGGACGAAAGGAATCGCCAGCGTGCAGGATGAACTTGAGCGGATGGAGGTCGAAGAAAAGGAACTGCGGGAGAAACTTCTCGAAATCCAGAAGCTACAGGAGCCCATGCATCGCGTCAGCGAGGAGGCGAAGAAATTCGTTCAGACTTGGACCGATGTCGGCGAACTGCTGGATCAGGTCACTCCGGACGAGCGATTCCTGATTCTCCAGCACTACGTTGAGGTTCTGGAGCTTCGTGCCACCGACGAGAAGGGCAAGACGGGTACGTACGTACTCCGGCTGTTCCCAGAGGTGCGTCCGCATCGTGGTCCGGAAGGCCCCGAGGGTGGAGCAGCGGTCATTCTGCCGCCCCAGCCCCCGCCGGAAACGCCAAACGGGGCCGTTACCGCTGCCGGCAACGACCCCGATTTGTTAACCGAAGACGGTCAGGTTCGGATGACCGTCCAAAAAGCTCCTCCGGTAGGATTCGAACCTACGACCCGCCGGTTAACAGCCGGCTGCTCTACCGCTGAGCTACAGAGGAATGAAGCGTCGTTATAGGCTCTCCGTTGGGGGAGAGCAAGAGGGCAA
>Ga0105046_10016085_pt1 | contig 11491 bp, 10 predicted proteins | sample MAT03_FD_78385 | JGI IMG/M metagenome (GOLD analysis project Ga0105046, IMG submission 78385) | Freshwater microbial communities from Lake Fryxell liftoff mats and glacier meltwater in Antarctica - MAT-03 (megahit assembly) | ecosystem: Environmental > Aquatic > Freshwater > Ice > Liftoff...
AACCGACTTTTTCGCTCTGGCGCGTCCGGCGATCTCACTCGCGGCCGCTCCGCCGTCGGCAACCCTGGGGCTCGTTGAGCTCACCAGGGCTGTCGAGTCGGTCATCGACGATCCCAGCGGCTACGTCGCACGATTCGAAGTCGCGCGACAACGCTCCGTGATGAGAGCCTGGGGAGATACGCTCTATGGGTTGAGCGCGAGTCGATATCTCGCGGCCATCGAAACCCTGGAAGAGCAGCGCAGAACTCGATGACAATGACCGTCTACCACCTGGGCCGCACCGGTGAGATCGCCGGCGGAATGACTCAGGTGATCAACGACTATCTGCAGTGGACGTTCCCTGGGTCCAGCCAGAAGTTGATCGTGTCGCGAGGCTCGGGTGCTCTGGCGACAGCGCGATTATTCTTCTCCGCCCGGTCGAGCATTTCGCGATTGAGCGCCACGGCTCCGAACGTTGTCGTCGCCCACTTGTCGCAGGGTGGATCGTTTTTGCGCGAGGGCGCGCTCGCCATATTGGCGCGGCGACGAGGGCTTGCAGTCGTTGCCCAAGTGCATGGGAGTTCGTTCGCGGCGTTCTCGGCGCGCCATCCAATGCTCACCAGACTGGTGCTGATGCGTGCGCACGTAATCCACGTGCTTTCTGATGAGACCCGGGAGGCTGTGATCGCTCTGGGCGTTCCCGGCGAGATTGTGCTGATCCCCAATGGTGTCGCCCCTAGCCCTACGCCATTGAAAGAGAATCTCGTTGTATTCGGCGGAGCCGTAACCCGCCGTAAAGGTGCTGACGTGCTGTTGCGGGCGTGGCAATCGCTCGATCAGATCGGCGACTGGCGATTGGTGCTCGCCGGGCCACACCGCGAACCCGACATCGTGAGCAGCCTTCCCGAGGGCGCGACGGCTCCTGGGGCATTGCCTCGCGACGAGTTGAGAGAGTTGCTTTCTCGCGCGCGCATTGCCGTTCTTCCGTCTGTCGACGAGGCCATGCCGCTTTTTATTCTTGAGGCGCTCGCCAGCTCGGCGGCCGTTGTCGCTACACCGGTTGGGGGCATCCCGGCGGTGATCGATGAGACAACCGGACGGCTCATTCCTGTGGGAGACGCTGACAGCCTGGCAAGCGCCTTGGCCGACCTCATGACCGACGCAGCCACGCGTGACCGGTTGGGGGCCGCCGGGTTCGCGCGGTGGAACTCGACCTATTCGGCGGCGGCGGTGGTTCCGCAGCTTGAAGCGGCCTGGATGCGCGCACTCGCCTTGCGAGACTAGCGCGCCATTAGTCGTCTGAATACCGGAGGGGTCGCCCAAGCGATTAGCAATAGGCCGGTGTTCTTCACGTCGCGTGTGCGCAACAGGGCGAATATGTGCGCTGGCCGGACTGCAGCTCGTGCAGAACGATATCTGGTGCGACGCTCATCAGGCGAGTAGTCCCCGCGAACCGCATCACGAAGCCGAGACAGCACGATCGCTCGGGCAAAGAAACGTGCGTACAGCGACGAATCGATCAGCTCGGGGGCAGCAAACGCAACCGATTCGGCCACCGAAAGTGCGACGTCGTCGAGCGCGTCTCCACGCGGCTTGGATGACCTAATGTTTGAACCCGGGTTTTCCACGTACGTGTACACCGGGCGGTCTACGGCACGCACCGCTTGCAGGCGAGCCGACAACCGGGCAACCATCACAAGATCGGAGTGGATGCGCGCATCTGTGTAGACGTCGGGGGTGAGCAGAGACCGTCTGACGAACTTGTTCCAGAGATGGCCAGTGATCGCACCGGAGAGCATCATGGTCAGCACCTCACGTGCACCGGAGAGCGCGGAAAGGTCGGGCGAAGGCATAAGTCGCACGGCGCCGTCTGGGCTGCGGCGCCACGCGGGTGCAAACACAAGGTCCACACCCTCAGAAGCTGACGCAAGCGTCTCGAGTGCATCTGGCGGCCACTCATCGTCCATGTCGATGTTCCAAACGAATTCTCCGGTGGCTGCTGAAAAGCCGGCTCGGCGAGCGGCACCGGCACCCGCGTTCGGGAACTGCTCAATTACCCGGATCCGCTCATCGAGCTCCGCGCCGACTCGCAGCAGCGCCACCGTGTCATCGGTCGATCCGTCATCGACAACGATGACCTCGAAATCCGTGAACGTGAGGGCACGGAGCTGCTGCAGTACAGCGGGGACGAAGTGCGAAGCCTGATAGGCAGTCATGACGATCGAAACCCGCGGCGTTCTGAGGTTGATGGTAATTCGTCTCTCCTTATGCAACAAGCTCAGGTAACCTTATCGGCGGTCTCGAGCGGCGCATTCCGGTACTCTTAGCAAGCGCCGCTTTCGTCTGCGCGACGCTAGCTGCCGCCCTCCCCTGCGGCCGGTTCAAGCAGATGGGTTTAGAGCCCGACTAGCCCGCATCGTCGCGCGACAGGAGTGCAGTGAGAGCGAACGGAGCGACAGTGAAATTTCTGTTTGTCGCATCCACGGGCGGTCATCTCTCGCAGCTTCTTCGCCTTTCGGTGGCGATGGATGCTTGCCCCGATTCCCTATGGATCACATTTCGCACGCCGCAGAGCGAATCACTGCTCGAAGGTCGCCGCGTCGTCTACGTGCCATACGTTCGATCCCGCGACATACTCGGAGTTCTGCGAGCCGCCCGGGTGGTGCGTCGGTTGCTCAGCTCGGAGCGTTTCGATCGGGTGGTCAGCACGGGTGCCGCGCTCGCCGTCTCCGCTCTACCCCTCGCACGCCTGAGGCGCATTCCTACTTTGTACATCGAGAGCGTGTCCCGCGTGCACGGTCCGTCACTGACCGGCCGGATAATCGCCGCGACCCGAGCTGCAGCGCTGCGAACCCAACACGCCTCGTGGGCGGGCGGACGGTGGAAGGTGCATCCGAGCGTATTTGGCACCTACTTCGCTGAGCCCCGCGCACAAATCGAGCGGCCCCGATTGCTGGTGACGGTGGGCACGATCAAGGGTTATCGCTTCGATTCTGTAATTGACGCGGTGCTCGCGAGCGGACTCGCAGACGAGCGCACGGTCTGGCAACTCGGGGATAGCCTGCGCGAAGGACTTCCCGGCAGGGCCGTTGATCAACTCGAGTCCGCGGAGTTCACCCGTATCGCCCAAGAGGCCGACGTGGTGGTCAGCCATGCCGGTGTGGGTACCGTATTGGAACTGCTCGAGCTGGGGATCTACCCTGTGCTTGTCCCACGTCGACACGGCCGGCGTGAGCATGTCGATGATCACCAGCGACAGATTGCAGGACTCGTCGAGGGCATGGGTGTCGCACGGGTAGTCGAGGCTGACGAGCTGTCCCCTGGCGATCTCATTGCGGCGAGCGGATTCGTGGTCCGACACGGCGAGGCCGCGGTGTGAGACGCATCTTCGTTCCCGCCATCGGCCAATACGACAACATCGGCGACATTATCCTGAGGCGCCCTCTGTTGAACGTCCTCAGGCCGCTGGGCGAACTTCACGTCTACCTCGGTGCCTACCCGGCGGGGTACCGTGCAGCGCTCAGACTCGAGCCGGGAGACGTAGTGTACCGCTCGTTCGCGTCGTGGTACCGAGCGTTGCTCGCGGCCGCGATTCGGGGCGAAGCCGACTATATCTTCAAACCGGGCGAGATCCAGCTGACCCTGCGAGGAATGAGGGAGCACGTCGGTATGCTTCCGGCCCTTATCGCGGTCCGGGCGCGCCGCGGCGCCGTACTGCGAATTGGCGCAGGTGCCCGCAACCGGGCAGCAGTTGCCCGTGCCATGATGAGGCCGTCCTTGGCTCTCACGCACGCCAGTGTGTGGCGCGACGCCGGAACAGCCGATTACCTCGGCGGCGACTGGATGCCCGACCTCGGTTTCGCCGAGGGAAACGCGCCGCCTGAAGGGCAGCCCCGCCCCCTGATGCTGGTGTCCATGCGTGGTGACCTGCCCATGCCGGGTGCAGCGTGGATCGACGCCGTCTGTTTCTACGCACGTGCGCACGACCTGTTACTGCACGTCGTCACGCAGGTGGCTCGAGATGACGACCGCACTCGGGCGCTCGCCGCCGCCCTCGGCGCTGCCAGCCTGCCTTGGGATGGCATTGACCACCTCGATCAGGAAGAAGCTCTTCGGGGACTTTACAGGCGCGCGGCTGTCGTCGCGAGCGACCGACTTCACGTGCTGATCGCTGCAGCGACTGAGGGGGCCACCGTCGTCGCTCCTCTTGTGAGCGGTCGCGACAAGATCGACCGCCATTTCGGTGCTGCCGGATTCACGGCGGTTTCCATCGTGACTGATGCCCTCAGCTCCGATGAGATAGCTGACGCCATCAACACCGTCGTCACGGACCAGGCAAACGCGCCCGAGGCCTTGGCAACGGCCCGGGCGTCCATCGCCGCAGTCAACGGTCGTATCGCGAACCTGATCTCGGGTACGACTCCATGAGGCGCGGAGCCTGGATCGCGATCGTCAGCGCTGCCGCGGCAACAATCGGCACGGCGTTCGTCTCGCAATCAGCAGTGTTGCCGGTGGCTGCGTTCAGCGCCCTCAGCGTCTTGGCATGGTTCCTTCCCCGACTTTTCGCAGGGGTTGGGCTATTGCTGGTTGTTCTTGCGGCGACCCTGCGTGCTACTTTTCCGTCGCTTAACTTAGGTTTCCTCGACGAGATAGTTGTCGTTGTTGCAGTGGTTGTGCTGACCACGCGACGACTGGTGTGCCGGCAACTCCCGGTCATTCCGTCCTGGGCGCTCTGGTTCCTGGGTTTTGTTGCCGCCGGCCTGCTGTCGTCACTCCTGAACGTCGTTCCCAACAACATCGTCTTTGATGGTGGGTTTCTCGCAGTCAAGGCGATGTTGCTCGGTGTCGCGTTCGCTCAGATCGATTGGAAACCCGGAGACCTCCAGCCGTTCATCGCGGGCGGGGGGATTCTCACGGTAATCATCTTTGTCACGTCGATGATTAACCTCATCGCTCCCGATCTCTGGACGTCGTTGGTTCTGGGACGCAACGAGCAGTTCGAAGGGGAATTCGGGCTGCCCGCCCTCATCGGACCCTTCGAGTACCCCGCCACCCTGGGCAGGTTCTGCGCTCTACTCGCGATCGCGATCCTCGCTTACCGACTCACTGTGCGGGCCACGTGGCGATCTGTGACGCTGCTCGCGATGGCGTCGATCTCGGCCTTGGGCAGCTTCCGAGTCAAAACCGTGGTGAGCCTCATCGGCTCGGCGGCCTTGGTGGCCGGGCTGAGCCTTAAGCGAATGCCGCCAAAGCTGCTCCTCGCCTTGATCATTGGTGGTGCTGCCCTGGCAGTTCCCATTGGCTTATTCGTGTGGGCGGACATCGTCAAGTACATCGTGAACGTCTCAGCTCGATCGCTGCTCACCTTCGGTGCGGTCGATGTGGCCGCGCGCAACTTCCCGCTCGGGGCGGGATTCGGACGTTACGGCAGTTACACGGCTGCGGTGTACTACAGCCCCGAGTACATTCGCCTCGGATTTAACAGCGTTTATGGCATGCGGTCAACACTCGGCGGCGGTCGTTTTCTGACCGACACCCAGTGGCCCGCGATTCTGGGTGAAACCGGATGGCTCGGCGCCATGCTTTTCGCTGGTGGCCTAGTTCATATCGCGATCACGTTTTTACGCAAATCTGCGGCACGCACAGAGCCACTCGTTGCCTGGCTGCGGATCACCGGGCTGGGCTGGTTGCTCATTCTTGTAATCGAATCGATCGCTGCCCCCGTCTTCACTTCTCCGCCGGCCTACCCCTTGCCCTTCGTGGCGGCCGGAATCTACTTCTCACTTCTGGCGGGCCACTCTCAATCTACGCAGGAAAAGTAGGTTGATGGCGTGACCGGTGATGTGACCGCAATCATCCTCGAGGCGGGACCTGGGGATAAATAGGGAGCACCATGCCCGAGCACCACGTCAGTGTGGGGGGCAAAATTTTGAGGGATCGTGCACTACGAGGTTGAAAGACGTCCGCGCCCGACTCTTTCGAGGCGTGCTATTTGCGGAGCCAGCGCACCAACTCGATTAGGGATGCCGGGCTTCGTCGGGTTGCAAGCATGTAAAGGCCCAAGAACGCCGTCGTGGCCAGAGCCGTGTATGCCCAGAGGGCGACCGCAGAGTCGAACAGGATGTCGCGAAGGAGAAGGTAAGACGCGGCGATGACGATTGCGCTGCCGAGCGATGCCGCGCTGATGCGCACGATGCTGACCACGGTCAGCTTGCGAAGACGGAAACCCCGCAGGCGCAGCCGCCTCGCCTTAAGCGGCATTTCGACAATGAATGAAAGAGAATAACCAGCCGCTGCCACGAAGATCACATACTGCGGCGCAATAAAAACCGCCGCGAGGAGCACGATCCCCACATTGATTACCCCGATAACCAAGGCGCTCAGGAACGGGCGGAAACCGTCCGACTGCGCAAAGAAGAGCCGCAACATGACTCTGTGAAGCGCGTTGGGGAACAGTGAAAGGCCGCTCAAAGCCAAAGCGAACCCGATAATCTGTGCTGCCGCGGCGTCCGTACTTCCCCGGGTGAAGAGGATCTCCGCGATCGCCGGTCCCAGGCACAAAAAGATGCCAGTCACCGGGATAGTCACCGCAGCTATACGCAACGCCGCGGTGTCGAGGTCCGCATTCGCAGCGTCATGGTCACCTACGGCGTAGTGGCGCGACAGTCGCTGCAAAAGAACTGTGACGAGGCTTGCAACTGCAATCGCCGACACCACGCCTACAAGAGCTTGCGAGTAAAAATAGGCAGTGTATCCGCGGCCTGGAGAATCGAGGCGCTGCGCCGCGGTGCCAGCCTGTGTCGTCACGCCAACTACGACGACATTCGAGAGTTGGTAGGCGGCCGTCGCGAGCGCAGCAAAAAGTCCGGTCTTCGTGGTGGTCCGCAAGCCGAGTCCGCGCAGCCCGTCGGGCCACCTAAAGCGGAATCCCTGTCGCCTCAATACGATCAGCAGGGCAGCCGTTTGCACGGCTGCCCCCAGGGTCGTCGTGCCGCCGAGTGCAGCTACCATCATTGGGGTGACCGCGTCGAGATCGTCGGCGGCCACACCACCGAGAGTGAGCACCATGATGCATCCGATCAGCACGACGATGCTGCTGGTTGCAGGCAGCCAACTCACGCTCGAAAACTTTCCACGGGCGTTCAGGATTTGCGCAACGACCCAGTAGACGGCGAGAAAGAAGATCTGCGGAGCGCACCAGACAAGGAAGGCAAGGGCGACGCCGGATTGTGCGTCACTCCACGCGTTGCCGCCCAGGGCTCCAACGAGCAGCGGCCCAAGAACAATCGAAAGCACAGTGACGAGGGCACCGGCAATGATCGAGACGGCAATGAGCACCGTGCCGTACTCCTCGACCTTGTGATCAGAGACTCGCGCATGGCGCACAAGTTGAGGCACAAACACGGCCGCGATCGTGCCCCCGCCCAGCAACAGAAACAGCGTGTTCGGCAGGTTGTCCGCCACGTTGAAGGAGTCGGCTACGAGACCAGTTCCGATCGCCGCGGTGAGAGCGATATTTCTTACGAACCCGAGGATTCGCGCAATCATGGTTCCCACGGATGCACCGAGGGCCGCGCGGCCCATCCCATGGCGGCGCGCTTCAGCCACGGGCAGCCCAAATCACGTCAGATCTCACCATTCTCGCACTAACTATTCCGTACGCAGGGTGCCGAGGATCCGCTGGGCGATCGCGGAGTACCCGGCGTCATTGGGATGGAAATCGTCGCTGATTCCTTGATACACATCCAGGCCGGCAGGACCTTTCATCCCGGGCGTCTCATAGATGTCAGCAAGTGGAACGAAGGCGCCGCCCACAGCGAAGCATCGATCGCTCATCAATTTGTCGTATGTGGCTACGTTCTGTGACCCACCCCACACTCCGAGGCAGGTGATCTGCGACGAAGGGGCGAGCAGCCGCACCCGATTGAGCACATCACGGTAGTCCGCAGAGAACTGCTGTGGGTCTGTTCTGTTGACGTAGACGTCAGTACTTCCCAGTTCGATTATGACCAAGTTCGTAGTCGCCGGAATCTGCGCGTTCAACGCGACAGCTTCGAGTTTGCTTTCGCTCGCCGCGTTGCCCCGTGTTTGGTCGACCGGTACGCCTAAGCCGTCAGTTACGAGCGGACGGAAACCAGCGCTCTCCGAGGTGGCGAAACGACTGTCAGTGAGCGAACCGCCCAGGAACACGGCGTGGACTGCGTCATCCTGGCCCAGCTCGATCAGGAGTCGGTTGTCGACAACTATAGGTGGCCGAACGAGCAACGAGGCGAGAAGTCCGAGGATGATTCCGACGAGCGCGCCAACCGCCATCCACTTAAATTTTTGGGCTGGGGAGGCCTCAGTCCGCGCGCTACTCACAGGCCGAGTCTAGCTATTTCGCGTGAATGCCTGGCTCTCGGCCTCCCCCGGCCCCAGCCGTGCGTTTGACGGGAGACGAAGGTGCCGCCATAGTGTGCGATGTGCCTGCTTACGCGCCGACACCCTCTTCGCGGGTGCGCATCGTGTTCGGCGTCGCCCTGCTGCTAATCCCCATCCAACTGGGAGTGAGGGCGGTCTGGCGCGAACCTTACCCGGCCCTCATCCAGCCGGGCTTTGCGTACTCCGCGAAACCCCTCCCTCGGCACGACTCGGTCGGCGAGTCCCGAATCGAAGTTGAAGTTCGGCTGGGTGACGGCACAACGGCGACTCTGACAGAGAAGGAACTGGTGCCCTGGTCGGCGGGTATCTCTGTGACGAGCATCCTCGGTGCCGCGTTTCTCGACACCCAAGGCCCTGAAGACCGGGTGGCTTGGTTACGGGATCGGCTGAAGTCAGTGCTGCCGGGAGCCCGACCTTCGAGTGCTCGCATCGTGGAGTACACCTTTCTTATCGATGCTCGCACCCTCGTCGAGTCCGACATGACGATCGTTGATGAGGCAACGGTGACCTTTGGCGACACGTCGTGACGGCGGCCGCACGGTTTGCGAGTTGGTTCGACAGTTGGGTTCAGAGCGGGCCGTTTACCCAAGGGGATGCCGCACGGTTCCGGATCATCTTCTCAGTGGGTGCGTTACTCACCCTTTTCGACTTCAGCTGGTGGGGCGGCTTCCCGACATCAATGTATTTTCCCCCGCCCGGCCCCTTTCAGCTGTTGCCGGGGTTGCCCCCGGCGTGGGTTGGGGCCGCAATCGAAATCGCCGTGGCGTTGTCGTTCGCTTGTCTTGCGTTCGGATATCGGACGCGTCTGGTGTCCTGGTCAGCGACCCTGTTAATGCTTCTTGGATTTGGCCTAACGTACAGCTTTGGCAAGATCGACCATCCCATCCTGTTTGTCATCGCTCCCGCCGTTCTCAGTTTCACCGGCTGGGGCGGCGCATTGTCGGTGGACAGCGCACGCGGCCTCCGCTCCAGTGGTTTCCAACAGTGGCCACTTCGGCTATTCGCCGTGCTCATCGGTCTCGGGTTTTTCACTGCCGGTTTTGCGAAGCTGCGGGCCGGGTGGCTTTCTCCAGACACGCAGGCAAGTCGGCGAGAGTTTCTGACCGCGTACGTGGAGGGCAACCGCGGAGGGATCCTGCCCTCGTTCGTTACCGTCGACGCGCCCGTTATCTGGGAGATCGTGGACTGGCTTACTGTCGCGCTCGAGCTCGGCCTTGTCTTGTGTGCCCTGTCTTGGACTGCTTTTCGCGTAGGGATCGCCCTGACCACCCTCTTCCATTTGAGCGTGATGATCATGCTCACGATCAGCTTCGGGTTCAACGTGCTTGCGTACGGGGCGTTTGTGCAGTGGAGCCGGGTGCCACTGTCTGCGCCCGCCTGGACGGTGCGCTTCGTCACTCGATGGTGGCCCGCCCTGATCCCGATTATCGGACTCGGGCTAGCTTTGCTTTCCCACACGATCCCGCACACCGCGCACCAGTCCGGTTACTTCATTTTTGTGGGCGCGGGCGTCGGCGTCGGGTATCTCATCTACCTGGTCGTGCGCGCGGCCAGTCGCCGCAGTAACAGACATGCGGTATCACCTCCATAGATGCCGTCGTAGTCGGGTCGGGGCACAACCGTCTCGCCGCCGCGGTCACTCTCGCTCCAGCTGGCCCGTCGGTGGTGGGGGCCTGACCGTTGGCGCTCTCGGCGTTCGGCGAACAATCGCGCGCCCGAGGTGGGGTAAATTCCCGCCGGCGTGCAAGGACTGTCCGGGTCACATGATGCGCCGCGGCCTGGCGTCCAATACTCTGACCCAATGGCAGCTCCTCGAATCCGCACACGCGCGGACTACCGAGAGTTTCTGAGCCTCGATCTCAAGGCTCACGGGCTGAAGCGATGGAGGCTTCATTACTTCCTTACCCACCCTGAGTTGTACTACCAACGACTTCTCCGACGAGCTGAATACGCGAGTACACGCCGTGGAGTTGGCCGCCTCGGTTACGTCATCGCGCGGTTTCGCCTCGCGAGGTATTCGCTGAAGACCGGAATTTCAATTCCCCCTGGTGTTTTTGGTGCTGGCCTCTCAATCGCCCATTACGGCAGCATCGTCGTCAACGATAATGCCCGCGTCGGCGAATTCTGCAGAATTCATTCCGCGACAAACATCGGGCTGTTCGGCGGTGGGGCACCCACACTGGGTGACTTTGTGTACGTCGGACCTGGCGCTGTTCTCTATGGTCCAATCACTGTCGGTTCTGGCGTCTCGGTGGGCGCAAACTCGGTCGTGCATAGAGATGTCGCCGATTACTCGACTGTGGTGGGTGTCGGCAAAATTCTCGACGCCAGAAGTTCAGCATCGGTGATGCCTCAATGGATTTCCAGCCTGATGCCGTGCTCGCCTCGCGGCGACTAAGTCTTCGCCGGCTGCGTGGGCGCTATCTCTGCTAATCATCGACGACCGACGGGGGTGACGTGAATGGACCAGTGGGCTAGCGCCGCGCCAAGATGGCATTGCGAGACGGGTCGGCTTGGATTCGCCTGCGCTCGGTGTCAACTAGGCACAGGCCTGCGCCGCTTCAACGCGGTCGACAGGGATGAGCCGATCGACCGAATGTCGCGGCGAACGCCCGGCACCGCCCAAGCCATTGCGGCGAGCGCCGCTGCGCTCCCGACCATCGCCGCCAGCCGGGCGGGGTCGGGCCAGGAGGCGAACCACAGCACATCGGCCCCTGTCGCGGCCGCACCAATCAGTATGTACACAACCACCGGACGCACGCTCGCCACGAACAGTGGTACCGCGTCCAGCCCGATCAGTCGCATGCCGATGGTGCTGTTGACGAGCCAAATCAGCAGGAGGCCCGCCGTCACAGCGCCCGCGACACCCACGGCGCCCCACTGAACCCCCAGGAAAGCGAGCCCGATCATTGCGAGACGCGCCGGCAGCATGACGGCCAGTTGCGTGCCAACGCGGGCACTGCTCACGAATGCCCAGTAGTAGACATACGCGAGAGCCTGAAACACCCCCCCGATCGCAAGCACCCTTAGTACCGGCACTGCGGGTCGCCAGTCGTCGCCCAGCACGAGCGGCACAAGAGGGTCGGCGAAG
>Ga0105046_10016088_pt1 | contig 11490 bp, 14 predicted proteins | sample MAT03_FD_78385 | JGI IMG/M metagenome (GOLD analysis project Ga0105046, IMG submission 78385) | Freshwater microbial communities from Lake Fryxell liftoff mats and glacier meltwater in Antarctica - MAT-03 (megahit assembly) | ecosystem: Environmental > Aquatic > Freshwater > Ice > Liftoff...
CGCCGTAGGCCTTTGGGCTTTTCACCTGTTCCGGTGAGGCCGAACGTGCGCGGGAACGTTTGCAGCCCCTCCTCGGAAATGCGAACGGTGTGCAAACCGGGCACGGAGCCTTGCCCACGCAGCTTCACGACCTGCAACTTCCGCACGACGGAGTTGCGCTCCGTCTGCTGGGACAGCCAGAGTAATCCGTCGGCCACCGTGAAGACTGGGTTGTCGCGAATCTCGCCCTCGACGTATTCCCCGATCAGGAACGTGGTCGCTTGCCAGCTTGCCAAGTGCAGGGCTAATCGCTGGATGAACCCTTGTAGTTCAGTATCGCTGACAGCACCTTGAGCCTTCCGCACGACCGTGCGGAACGAGTCCACCAGGACGAGTGCGGGATTGGCGGCCTCGACCTCACGGACGATGTCGGCCAGGACCGCGTCCAAGTCTTTCTCCAACACGACTTGGCTGAGGTTGATGAAGCGAATCGCGGTATTCAATTTTTCATGGTCGAAGAAGGCATACTGTTGCTGATAGCGCAGCATCTTGATCGCCGGTTCACCAAGCACGGTGAAATAAATGGCGGGCCGTTCCGGGGTGGCGTTGGCGAACATGATTTGATGCGAGAGCGTTGTCTTGCCGCTGCCGGGAGCGCCTGCGATGATGTTGAAGGAGAACTCAGGAAGCCCGCCCCCCAAAATCTCATCGAGACCAGGCACACCGGTCGGTAGCTGCCGAATAGTCACTTTGTTCTGCATACTCATTGTTTTTCTTTTTCTTTCGAGTCCGTAAAATCGATGGATGCGTCCGGCCACGCCTCGCACGCGAGCCGTTGCGTCAGAGATTCGCCAATGAAGGTCGCCAATAGTCCCAACAAATGCCCCACGAGAGCCACACGGCCATTCTCTATTTCTAATTCCCCGACGTCTTGATCATGCGTGATCTCATCAAATCCCGCCAAAGAGCCGTCTGGACGGACCTGCACCAACGTGAGAGAAGGAACTTCCGCCTTTGCCAATACCAAAGCCCGAGACAAAAGCGACAAGAATCCCGCAGGCCCAGTGAATCTCGAGAGAGGCACCTGCAACTTTCCACATACCCGCACCGCTTCATCGACCGGAGTGTTGGCCGGTTTGTCGCGTGCCGCCTCGATAGCGAGTATTCGCCGAGCTAGATCTTGTATTGCAGGAAAAACTGCCGTCATCCACTACGCCTTACTTGGGTTCCAGGAAGCTGAGCCTTCGACTCAAAGGCTATTACGGTAATTAGACTATATCAGGAGTTAGGACGGGTTGCTATTGGTCCCGATGCCCTGCGTGGCTTCTCAAGCCGGGCCAATTTACGTCAGGGCATTTTTTCGAGTTTGTCGCGTAGAGGTTGGAATGGGAAGTGTTGATTCAGCAATTCTATCTTAAGCGGCCATAGGCCTATTCTTTCAATCTACTTTTGATCTTTCGTTTTCTCCCGGCGGTATCGTTCTTGCGACGCAGAGTCTAGCCAACAAGTCCAAAGGCTTGTCAACCGTTTTGAAGTTCCAAATTGCTAATCGGGAAGAACGGTAGCTTGCGACACAGGCAAAGAACAAAATAGCAAGTTGATCGTTCCGCAGTCTGACTGATCGCGGACCAAACGCTGTGATAGATCTTAAAGATCAAAATCGGCGTAATCGTTAAGTCGTTGTGCAAAATAATTTTCGGCACGCGCTTTGCTTGTGTCGAATACAGAGTTTTTAAATCACCAGACCTAAAAGGAAAATGAAGATGAAGATCAAACAGCTTTCTATCGCCTTGCTCGGTAGCGTAGCGTTACTTGGCTGCGACCAACCGAACACAACAATGAATGATGCTTCGATGAAGAATGGGACATCGACGGTTGTCAATCGTGACAACTCTGCCGTGAACAAGCGGGACCGCGATACCGATGCCAAGACCTCGTTGGATCAGAATGAAAACAAGGTTGACATCGGCATTACGTCGAGCATCAGAAAAAGCGTCGTCGATACAAAAATGTCGACTAATGCACAGAACGTGAAGATTATTACTCAGGATGGAAACGTAACTTTGCGAGGTCCGGTCAAAACTCAAGAAGAGAAAAATCGGATTGAAGAAATCGCTCGCAGCGTTGCGGGCGTAAAGGCTGTTGATAGCCAATTGGAAGTGGAATAAAACCTTAGTTTTGGCCAAGAGCCAAAGGAGTTTAATCATGGCGAGAGCCGTATTTTGCACAGTAAAAACAACCGCCGGAGCTTCAGCGATCGTGGATCGGCTAAAAACAGCTGGGTTCCATGCGAACGATATCTCGGTCCTTGCCCCTGATAAAGAAGGAACGAGGGACTTCGCAGTCGATAATGAAACGAAAGCTCCGGAGGGGGCGGCAACAGGGGTCGGCACAGGAGCATTGCTCGGTGGCGGTTTAGGCTGGCTTGCCGGTATCGGCGCGTTAGCTATCCCTGGCGTAGGTCCACTCATCGCTGCTGGACCAATCATGGCTGCATTGACCGGAGCTGCAATTGGTGGTTCCGTGGGAGGTGTGACCGGTGCCCTGATTGGCCTCGGAATTCCCGAGTACGAAGCCAAGAAGTATGAAGGCAGAATAAAAGGTGGTCATTGCTTGATTTCAGTGCATGCTGAAACCTCAACGGAAATTGACAAAGCGAAGAAGATATTCGAATCAGCATCGGCTGAAGATATCTCGACCTCGCGAGAACCAGCCGAAGTTTCACGCAGCTAGTTCAGAACCGGATAAGTACGGGGTCGCGAAGTCATGGAGGATTTCGCGATTTTTCAATATCTGTTCGGTAATCACCAAACGAGTTCGGCCCATCAACACGAGTTCCCTCTATTCAAAGGACGTCTAAATTGCAGAGGGGTAAACAATTCACAACAGAAAACTTAAAAGGATTCAAAAAGATGGCTACAAAAGAAGAAGCTGAGGGTACATGGAACCAATTGGCGGGTGCTGTCAAGAGCAAGTACTCGCAGATCACCGGCGACGATTTGGCGGGAGTCAATGGAAACATCCAACAACTCGCAGGTGTGATCCAGAAAAAGACAGGAAAGGCCAGAGAAGAGATCGATGAGTATCTTCGATCGCTTTCCAAATCGACAGAATCGACTGTTGGCAGAATTTCAGAAGCGGCCATCGACATGGCGTCAAAAGCTTCTGAGAGTATCCGTGACGGTTACGATTATGCGAAGGAAGCGTCCTGTGACGGCCTGAAAGTTGCGAAGGAAACCGTTCAACATCGACCAGGCGAATCGATTCTGCTAGCCATGGGCATTGGGGTTGTAGCGGGCCTCGTTATTGGCACGAGTATGGGTTCTCGAAACAGGTACTGAGTTCTGTTACCGACTGTCGACTGTCTCTCATCGGATGTAGTACACACCTAAAAAATTCTGATCGCGAAATGGACGGGAGTTTCTGCCGACTTCGTAAGGAAACGCGCAGCGATCAGAATAGAGCTCGAAGATGTATACCGGAACGATGAGATTTTAGAACAGATGATTGTCGTTGGATCATGCGATCGAAAAGTTGAAAAGGTTAAGGAGATTGTTGGCGATGTCAACAAGCTTGCGCCTGTAAGACTATACATTTGCACCTGGTTGATTGATTTGACTTGCTTGTTTTTTAGACAGGGATTTCGAAAAGTCTCACGATGCATTTAGGAGATTCAGATGACAGCAAATCAATTAAAGATCGAGAGCGTCGTGCCTGCGAAAACACAGAGCAAACCCGGTATTGAATCCGAAATGTAACCTAGGACGTTATTCAAGTCGCCATGTTATCAAGCCTCGTACAAGCTTCTAAGCCAAGTTGCGTTGATGACCGGAGGAGACTTCTGGATTGGAAGGGCTGTGAGCGTTTTGCATGCGCGGGAGGGGGCAGATGTGACTATTGTTTATTTGCATTCAGAACAGTGAGATGCGGGGGAGACGGTAGAAACAACACAATCCGAAGGTCGACGAGTATTTTTGCTGCCGGGCGATGTAAAACATCCCTCATTTTGTGTTTCCGCGGTGGATAAAAATGTGGAACGCTTCGGCAAATTAGACATCTTGATCAATAGCGCGGCATAGCAGGAAACAAAGGATCGACTTGAAGACATCACCAACGACGACTGGGAATTGACCTTCAAAACAAATATCTTTGGATATCTCCACATAGCAAAGGCGGCTCTAAAGGTAACGAAAAAAGGATTAACCATTATCATTTGCGACTCGAGGACAGGACTGGAGGGAAGTAAATCCTTAATGGATTACTCCTCGACAAAAGGTGAGATCCACGCGTTCACCAAATCCTTGGCGCTAAATCTTGCCGACCGAAAAATAAGGATCAATTTTGTCGAGACTGAGCCTATCCGGACTGATCTTCAGCCGGTTTCAAAATCTGCCGCTGCGGTTGCAGAGCATGGTGCAAAAACTCCAATGAAAAGACCTGGCCAGCCAGAGGAAATTGTCCCTGCATTTGTCTTCTTCGCTTTAAATGCCGATTCAAGTTACATATCTGGAGAAGTGCTTGCCATCCTCGGCGGTCAACCGACGGCGTCTTAAAGACTGATCTCGCTCAACTGCTTTCCGTCGAATACTCTCATGAATATCATTGTTCTTGTTCCGAAGCTCTACCTTTTGCGACGTACGCCAATTTGACTGTTTTTTAGCAATTCGTTTTTTTGGCTTTTCGTTCCTGCAATTCCCTTCGGCTTTTGCGATTCGCCCCGAATGGAGAATCAACAATCTGGACCAGCGCCGCCCGGGGTACGGTGTCCGCAAACGAGAGATTGCCCTGAAGGGGCAAAACTCGTTAGGATCGGTCGTCTGTTTCTGCGCGACTGGTCGGCTCCTTCATGGCAATGGGCGTTGCGCGCGGATGAGTACCCAGGGCGGCGCATTGCTTTGCCTCGGGCTAAAATGTTTAGGCCGGTTGGGCTAGAAACGCAAGAACATAACACAGCAAACAATCCAATCTACTTCAGCATGCATTAAGGCCTATGCGGAACAAAAATCACATAAACATGATTCTTGTGATCTCCTATTTGTCGCACAACCCAAGCTGAGCCTGCAATTCAGTGTTTTTCGCGGCAGAGCCCTGGAACCAGTTGGTGGCAATCGGCGAGAACTGTTTTACACCTCACGGTTAACGGTGCTGATTGTCGGATGTTACCAATGCGATTCCAACCTCTAGATTTTCTTTATCGATGCATCGCGTTGTAATTTGGAGTTCACGATTTCCAATCTTCACGAGCGACTGACGGCAGACCCTCAAGGTAACATTGACATGGAATAGTTGCTTTTCGAATTCCCGCTCAATTTTTTCCGACAGACTTTTTTTCGTTAACTCCTCAGCGATGCCTCGGACCTCCTCCTTTGTGGCTTCAGCTCGGACCATGGCGACTCGTTTAACCAAAACCCCCTTCATGCCTTCAAGATGTGTGCCGACCTTCGTTATCGTTAACGACGTTATGGTATCCAACTTCACAGGCGAAGTTGTTAGTTGGACTCCATCAAATCTTACGATCTTGATTGCTGTGAATGATGTCGATGTTGTGGAGTTGATCTTCACTGGACCGTTCGTTCCGGTGTTTTCTGACTCAATCACACCTTTCATAACGCATCGAATTTCAGCTCGTCCATGTACAGCGTCCATAATTGATACCAAACTTCCATTGCATCGCGAAACTCCCGTGATCTTTGTGCCAAGAATTTCGCACTGGACCAATTCCTCCCCCGAAACCTGTTGATCAATCTGCCTGCTTAGCAACGTCGCTGGCAACCAGATGGTTGACCCATTGTTTCGGTTTTTATCGCGATGTTCTAGTTCTGCGATAGGAACTTGACCCAGTGTTGCTAACCGCCACACTAAGATTACCGCAATATTGATGCATATGCTCATCCGTTCAGTCCTTTCATGACTTACTTGCCGACGCAGTCATTGTTCTGACTTGCATACCGCTGAAGCTAAATTTTGCTGGTACCCCCAAGCGTATTGCTCATCCGGCCACCGAAGCAACCATAAGCATCAATTGTGCCAAAACAGCCTTGCCAATAGTCCGTACTGAGATGTTGGCTCTGTAATTGCCATATAAGCACAACCAAGAGGAAGGGCGAGTTTGCACGCGGAGTCGCCTGACTATCGAGGTGTATGGCGAGCGTCCATCCGGGAACTTTAATGATCAATGGTTGTTCACGTTGCTCAACGCGCTGTTCTCGACTGATATTGCGTTGAATTCGGTATGGCATTTGCAATTGGACACTGTGAGTAATGGGAATCCACGGGAATCCATGGTGCAATTTCCATTTGGCACAGCAAACGGGCAAACTGAAATACGACAATTTCCACTTGAAGAGATGGGTTTCCGAAGATCGCGATGGATACTAACTTGGAGCATACGCCGAAAAAGCAGACAATTTTTTTTTATGTGCTAGCTGCGGCAGCAATCATTTTGTTTCTGCAGACGTTTTCGTTGCTATCCTCAATCTATTTGTCTTTCTTACTGACATTGCTAATCGCGCTTGCACTCAATCCGCTTGTCAACCGATTAAGGAGGATTACAGGTGGCAGAAAAGGTGCGACAGCTGCCGTCGTTTTTTTGGTACTCACGGTTTTTACTCTCTCTGGTTGGGCTTTTTACATTCCTTTGAGGGATTCGGTCAGCAATGTATCGAAAGTATTGCCAGGTTACTGGGAGCGACTGCAAAAGCCTTTGATTAAAATAGAACAGCATGCCAAGCGTACTGAGACTCGAATGCAAGTGGAAGTAAATACGGAAGTTGCGAAAGACTTTAATCCAACTGAGATTGAAGACGGTCAACAATCACTGGATCTCGAACCATCCAACTCTTCAAAGGACTCTAACACACTTCGATCTACCTTGGCTGAGATGCTAAGGGGTGTTGTGGGCAGTTTTACTAAGGTTGCCTTCAACGGTGCGCAAATTTTGATGGTGCTTGTGACGGTATTTTTCGGTGTGATTTTTATGTTGATGAACCCAAGACCGATCATTGGGGCATTTTTTTCTTTTGTTCCAGAAAGCCAGCATGACAAAGCTACCGCTATCATAGATCGAATATGTAAGTTCGCCCCGGCATGGGGAGGATCAACACTCGCCGGAATGCTGACCATTGGTTTACTCGTTTTTTTGTTGATGTGGCCGCTGCTAGGCTTGATGGACGCTTTGGTTCTCGGACTGATCGCTGGTTTACTCGAATCTATTCCATTCCTAGGACCAACGTTAAGTACTTTTCCAGCTCTTCTTTTAGCGATGGGGAGGGGCGGAATGACTCCGCTTTGGGTGCTCCTCGCTTATGTGGGTGTCCAAGCGCTGGAGAACAATGTGATTTTGCCTATGATCATGGCCAGAGGGATGAAATTGCATGCCGTATCGGTCATCTTCTCAATGCTTATCTGCGTTACAGCGTTCGGTATGCTAGGCGTTCTAATTGCAGCACCGTTGCTTGCGATTGTTAGCATCTTTCACGAAGAGCTTTATCGCAAAAAGTTTCTCCCGTCCGTTAGCGATGCAGACTTGGACAGACTCGCTCGGAACGTCTTGCACGAAAAGAGCGTTGCGATCGATTGAGCGACTAGGGTAACAACTCGGAATTGTTAGGCAACTAAGCTAACGGTCAGTCGATCAATAAGCTTCCGATTTTTGAATTGGAACAAGCTTCCGGCCTGTCATTTTTAAAGCGACAGGCTGGAAGCTTACCCCACTAATTGATAGAACGAACCTAAAGTGAGTGGCTACCGTTAAGAGATGTTTTTATTCGCGCGCTATGCTCGATGGGTATCTTCTTTTTTGCTGTCACGGCTACGACTCCCTCGAAAACTGGACAGATAGTCTCTAATCTCGCTTCACTATCCGTCATGGGTGTAGCTTTTTTCCCGCTCGATTTATATAGTGAACCATTGGATCAAACCACTGCGAATGAGTACAATCACAATTTCAGTCAGGATTGTTCTTCATGACCCTCGCAATATTTTCACTTTATCATTTCCCGCGGGAGCATTTTGGGCTGCGGCCCAAAACTCCCGATGAACAACGAGATGCTTTGTATTTGGCGACCGGTATCACTATTGTCGGTTGCGTAGTTCTAATGGGAATCCATCTTTTTCTTTTGCCTTCTGCATTCAAAGCAAAACTCAACCAATTCAAATTTACGTTCTGGATGGAGTGGATTGCAGTATGGCCATTTTCCGCCGCTTGGCTGGTCAAGGGGCAAGCACTGTTTGCCGATTCGTTTGAAGCCAACGAAATCGTGAAGGTCGAAACTTTTTGGAGCCAAAGTTGATGAACTGAGTTTACGTCCCCTGATCCCCGACTGAGGTCGACACACCCCTCGCCCATTAACTCCAAATGCGAGATGATTGATTCATTTCCAAATCTCGTTCGATCCCATAGGGCAAACCTATGGGATTCATTCGGGCCACGCGACTCGCCAGCTAAGTTGGAAAAACCCCAGGCAATCAGCCGGCGATTTACACATTAAAGTACACTACCGATTCAATCGCCAACCAAGAAACAGTCCAAGCCCGAAGCACCACACAGCTGCAACGTCAGGTCGTGACTTGACGTAATCTTGCACCAAGCCAAACAAATCCCTTGCTGGCTCCGCCAAGTAGTGGTCGCAGTACTGCACAGCCGTTTCTTTTGCCGATGTGGCAGCCATGGTTAACTGTTCGCCCTCGCCGTGAAAACTGTCTTCCCACATCTTCGTAGATGAATGATCCCTGGATTGATTGCTTGTTGCCATGATCGATTTCCTATAAATTGAATTAGGAGTAGAAAGAATAAAAATCTTCGCAGTAATCACGCTTGTGCTTCTGAATTTACGGTCTCAGCAATGACAGTCAAAGCTTCGTCAGTCTCTTCCTCTTCATTCAGATTCAACTTCAGCAACTCGAGGGCTTCTGTGTAACCGAGCAGTTTTGCCCATGTGCAAAGAGTGCCATAAGTCGCAATTTCGTAGTGCTCGATTTTTTGAGCGCAAGCAATTAAAGCGGCGTCCATCACTTCAGGTGCCGCTTTTTCTTCCATCATCGACGAAGCTTCCTTAATCAGGCCCTTCATGGCTTCGCAAGTTTTCGCACGTGCAGGCTTACCTGTGTCTGAAAATGCTTGCTCCACTCGAGAAGCTTGGACGATAGTTTGTTCTAGATGTTTCTCGAGTGCGTTTTTCAACTCGTCACTGGCTGCCATCTTCGCCATTTTTGGAATGGCTTCAATTAGCTGACGCTCCGCACTTAAGATATCCCGCAACTCGTCATGAAACAGATCTGCAAGGTTGTTCAGCGACATTATTTTCTCCAAGGGTACATCGAATATTGGTCTGACCCGCCACATCCATTTGTAGCAGGCACTTTGATGCAACCCAAGGCAAATCTTGTGCCCAATCAACTTCGTTTCGTAATCACTGAAAACATAGTCCGTTGAGATGTTGTCGATTGTATCGATATCGAACTACGCGCACGCAAATTACACAAGTTGATCGATCGCAAACCGCACCTATGCCCTTCGATATCACATCGTTCTCTCGACAATCGATGGTCGTGAGCCTTCCTAACAGGGCTACTTCAATGCCAAGGCTGCTCCAAGACCGGTTCCCATTGAATGTGCACCCGGCAGGCCCGTAATGGGATCCTCGTTACTCAGTTCAGTTCCGGTTGTTTTGGCACTATTCAAACTGTGATCCATGTTTTCTTCCTTATTAGCTTCTTTTAAAAGTCTCGCTCGACGACGACCGCCGACATTGTTTCATAGCGCAATTGCTATGCCACTCGGGCTTGTGCTGCTTAAATCGAATCGAGATTTGGATGCAAAAATTCGTTCTCCCCGCCACTTAGATAGAGTTTCCACATAAACTCCAAGGACGGCACGGCGATTGCATCTTGCGACTTCATGTAGTAGCCAAAGGATGACCAGTCCAACAAACGATGATCGACGTCCGCTCAGACCCGAGAGAAATGAAATGAAATCCAACACTTGCTTATTGTTAATCGCCATCATGGCAAACACCGCTTTGCATGGTTCGCTGTATGCCCACGAGTGGAAAGACAAATCAGGGCATTACCGAATTGAAGCGGAGTTGGTTACTGCGAATAAGGACATGGTGGTCCTTCGAACGGCAGACCATCGCCTCATTGCAGTGGACCTCATTCAACTGTCGGAAGCGGATCAAGCACTCGTCCGTTCGAAAATGGAAACGTCTGTTAAGACTTCAGGGCCAACGAAGTCTAACAACCCATTTACCCCCTTGGCTGAGACAGCTGGCGTGGCAGAATTGTCGCCAAAACCTTTGACGGAAATCACCCCAGATACAACCGGTACAGCGTCAAGTTTAAAACATCCAAGTGCAACGGGGGCCGGGGAATGGCCATTGATCGACGGACAGCGAATTGGAGGTGATTTTTTGGGGTTTGACCTGAAGCCTCTTTCAATCAAAAGGGCATTGTCTGAGGTTTACGTAGGAGGAGTGTTGTTCTCGCAATTAGATCCGGTCTATCAGCATATTTTGCCAATGGTCATCGCTCATCTAGAAAAGGCAAAAATAGAGGACGTTCGAGACATCGAGAAGTGGCTTGTAAAGTCTGGTCCGGGGCCATGGACGTACAAAATCGAAGCGGTCATGGTTGAGACCCCGAGCCGTGGTTCGGTCGCCATCCCCACTTTTCTACTCGAGAAATCTTCTCTCGATTCGATTGCAGTTCCACTTCGGCGTTGGAGGGAAGCGCTCGCAAGTGAAGTCAGCGAAGAGGAGAGAAACATTTACTTCGATCGCGAACGTTTCATGACCCAGGCCTCTATGGCGGCTCGAGTTGCCGATTCGAGCGTAGAGCAGCAAGCGCGCTATATGCGATTGGAATTGCTGGCAGCGGCGAGCGGGGCCACAGACCTATGGAACGTGTCTTTGACTCCGAACAGCGGATACGGCTACCCGTACTATGTTATCGTTCCAGGACAGAATAGCGATGCAGCCAGGGTCGCTGCCCTGCAACGCTATCCGAACTATACGGTCGGCGGCATCGCCAGGCACACCCGATAGCAAGTCTGGAGATCCAGTAGCAGTTGATGGATCAGTCTAAGTGGTTTTGAATCATTCGAGATGTAGGGGGAGCCATGGGGACGCACACTAACCATGACCATATCCCCGGTTTTGGTAGACTTTGTCCATTAGTCGGATTCTACGGAGAGGTGATCTATGGCTTGGTAGCTTCGTGTCGAAGTGTTCGCGTCCGATGAGGTTGCCATCGTACATCACGAAGAACTTTGGGATCGATTTTCCTTGCTATGCCTTTTTTTCGAATCACTTTTATCTGGTTCTTTGGTCCAGGCCTAGTGTGGTGGCGGCTTAGGATAATTCCGAGCTCATCCCCGGACCTTTTTCCTTAGAGGAGGAGAGAGCGACGGTGTTAGTTAAAGGCAAGTGTAGATTCAGAAATTTGTAAATTTTTGAATTCCTAATCCGGCCCGAGGTCGTCGTGCCGTGTGTACTTGGGGCCAGCCCCAAACCC
>Ga0105046_10016090_pt1 | contig 11488 bp, 9 predicted proteins | sample MAT03_FD_78385 | JGI IMG/M metagenome (GOLD analysis project Ga0105046, IMG submission 78385) | Freshwater microbial communities from Lake Fryxell liftoff mats and glacier meltwater in Antarctica - MAT-03 (megahit assembly) | ecosystem: Environmental > Aquatic > Freshwater > Ice > Liftoff...
CAACCGCTCAACATCGCAGCGCACGGCCTGCTGCGGCCCAAACCGGTCCAGGCATTTCGCGGCCCGCTCACCATCCAATTCATTGGCATACGGTGTGACAGTCCAGGCTTTGGCGGCGTAGTCGAGAAATTCGCCTTCGCCCGCATAGGGGTCAAGCAGTTTGTGGGCCGCGCTGCCCGGCGCGACGAGGGACACAATCGCGGCATGATGATGGGCTTCCACGGGGTAGTATCCCATTTTAGCCTTCGCCTCTGGACGCATAAGGAGTGCCTTTCTTAAACACAAACCGCCCGCGAAATTCATTCGCGGGCGGTTGTCACTGATCGATTTGGGGTGAGTGAAAATTAAGCGGCGTGCATGATGGCCTGGGGTTCGGAAAGCTGTTTTTGTCGTTTGCTCATCATTCTGATTCTAAAGTGATTTCAGGGGAATGCAATCACCCCGTTCGCCAGACCGCCTGTGACAAGCCGTGTCCAGGCTGATTCATCCAGTTCAACAATCCACAGATCAATCCCACCGCCCTGCGGGGACGGTTTTCGCACCAATCCCGCTGTCTGCCCTGCCTGATACAGATAGCCCGACCACTGCTCAAACACCGGAATGTTCACCAATTGGCGCACATGATACAGCAGTTTTGCCATCGCCTGCTCATCGCTCGTGCGAAAGAGACCAGTGATGGCTTTCCCCAGATAGTTGGGTTGTGTGAGCCAATCATGCACCAGAATGGCACTCGTGAACTTGGCTTCGGGCAGTGTGTTCAGATAAGCGGTATACATGCCTGTGTTGGCTTTGCCGTCCGTCTCACCGGCACTGAGTTCGAGCGCAGGCGCATCAGAGGGCACAAGCGAGATGATTTCGCCTTTACTCAACTTCGCGCGAATCGCTTCAACGGCCATACGCGGCCCCCCAAAATTCAAGTACACCAGCACCTGTTGATGCACCGCAAAGCCATACGAATAGACCTGTCCGGTGATGCTGCCCGTCAGTTCGCCACAGCAGTCCTGGTGGATCGGTGTGCGCGTGTGAGATGTGCGCGTAGCTGAGGGATTGGGTTGCAAGATCGGTTGGCACTGTGCCTGACGGATTGCTGTTTGCACCACATCAAGGTCACGACCATCAGCCGGGAGCAGAACAGGCGCAACAACACGAATAGCAGGCGGTTGCGAGGGATCATCAGCGGGGAGTTCAGGAACAGCGTCCCCAGTTTGTTCATCAAGCGAGGTTAGAGGCAAATCCGCTCTTGCAGAGGTCACCTCATCCAGCACTTGATAGTCCTGCGGGATGCGCTGGCGGCGCTCGATATTGGCGAGAAACGCTTTGTCGGCTGATGCGCCAAACATGAGCATCACTGTTTCATCGCGTTCAATGCCGCGCAGATTTTGCGGCTGACTATCGAGGTTATCCTGAAACACACTGTGAATACCGTGAGTGGCAAAATCGACATCATAGGCAAAGGTATAACGAAAATCAGGCGTCTTTTTGTATGCATAACGTCGAATAATTGTTCCAGGCGTGTCCATGCGCAGCTTTTTGTCCACGGTCACGCGCACGTTGGTCGCCAGATACACCGTTTGGCCCAACGTAAATTGATGAGTAGGAACAGGTGTTTGCGATGGCGTGATGCTGGCTCGTTCGCTGGCCTCTGCTGCGTCATCCTCGATCAACGCCTGTTCAATCGCAGAGGTGAGAGCGGGTGTCATCGTTGGTGTCACAACAGGCGTGGCCTGAACAAGATGCTGGATGGCCTCCGGCAGCGGCGCACCCTGAAAGTACCACGCACTCCGCTTTTTGCTCCAGCGACAGCCTTTGAGCTTCAGCAGATCACGGTGCGGATATGTCTCGCCTGTGAGCCACCACCATCCTGGCTCGTGGGGTGAGCGCTGACTGTATTCGGCGCGTATGCCCTCAACAGTGGTGATCTTCTCACCGCTGCTTGGTGACACAATGCGATAACGAGTTGGATCAATGCTCGGCCCCGTCCGATTGGCAACGAGCGAGAATTCGGCTTCGCCTGTATAGGGAAAGTGCCACCACTGATTTTCATGCCACCAGAAAATACCTGTCCGCCGCGACGGGTGAACCCGCGTGATCTGCTTGACTCGTTCAAATTCATCCTCGGTCAGGGCCAGCAGCAGGAAGCCATTATGCGCGCTTACATCCTCTTCAATACTGACGTAGTAATGGCGAAGCCCACCGAAGGTATAACTCGCGTGTTTCGATGTTACATCAAGCGCACGCGAGCCATTAAGGGCGAGTAGCACAGCGCGACCAACCGTGCTGTATCCTATTTTGTAAGCCGAAACCATTGCACCCGAGGCAGGCGCACGTACCCTCTGAGACCCGTAGGTCTCCAAAGAGATGATTTTGAGCGGAGGCTGCATATCTGTCCTTTCCGATAAGGCACTTGTCAAGCACCTGAGCCATCTTCGCCCGCCCCGCCGCGCTAGCGGCGCACGCTGAAAGCGTAAGCCTGTAACGACCAGAATATTGGTCTTCTCTGTTTCAGAAAAACGACTTACACAACATAGTTTTGTGGCTATCCTCTTTTATTTGATATACTCAAAATAGGGAATAAACCCTAAAGCTAACGCTGGAGGCGAATTCTATTTTGGAAACAAAATAGGGTTCGCCTCTCCCCGTCTATCCCCTTTTCTCTACCAATTCTTCAATTTGGGTCATTTTGGGTACCGAATCTATTGCTATCTTTGGCATAAATTTGATACACTCTTTCTAGCGTTAGCAAAGAAAGAGGTCCCTCATGACCAGCTCAAGTAGGCCAAGCACAAAAGTAACTCTTCGTGGCAAGAACAAAGTCGGTAGTATCGGAGAAGAACCACTAGGTTTCTGTGTCGATGCAGGCAACGGCAATATTGATGGTATTTCATCTGTTATAGATGAGGTCGTTAGCTTTGAGCCCGTTGTTGCACCAATGACAGAGCGGCGTGGCCTTGAAACTGACACGTCATATCCACAATTTAGTCTTCTTCACGGTGGCGAACGAAATCAACCTGCGATAGTAGAAGTCTTTGGTGTGGCAGATGTCTTTGGATACGGAAAAAGAGACTTGAAACGGCGTTTAAACAGCAAAGAGCGTAATCTGGACACCGATTACCTGAATATGCTTAATCTCTCGCTCTTTCATATCTTCAAGCCATACCGGAATGCAACTGAGGGTGATGTCATTGCCCCGGTGGGAATCATCAGCCTTCCTATCTCTCAATATCAGAAAAAGGACTTGGTGGCTTCGCTTCGTGAAAAGTTTTCAGGGGCTCGTGTCATTACTGATGGACGCAATAACACACTCTACATATACATCAATCCTGACAAGTTACAGATCTTACCTGAATCAACAGGTGGCATGTTCCATTCAGTTTTTGACCCTCACACACTAAAGCGTCGCCCTGATGCCGGGACTGGTGGCACTACCCTCTTCGTCGATATCGGCTACGAAACAACTGATTGCAGCCTGTACGAAGGGATGCGCTACATTCAGGATCGCAGTGTTACTGTTGAACGTGCTGGCATGGGAAACGTAGTGCGCTCGGTAACAGATTACCTGATGCAGACATACCGTGAGGCTGACGAAAATCGCATTGATGTCGCTCTCAAAAAGGTCGCTGGTATTGCCCCAAACAAAAAGAAATCGATTGAAATTGCTCCTGGTGTAAGTGCCGATATCACGGCCGTATACGACCAAACACTAGCCGCAGTGTGCAAACGCATTTCAGATCGGATCTCAACCTTCTATACCGAAGCCATTACCCGCGTGACATTAGGCGGTGGCGGAACTCATCACATGACAATGGCGCTATGGCCACGTCTCATGGAAACGTTCAGTCTAAATGCCGATACAGTCTCAGCCTGCCCAGAACCAGAAAAAGCAAACGTTCTGGGTGGTCTCAGCATGCTTCTTCAATTGGCAAAAAAGACCGCGCAAAAATAATGTCATTCCAGGGGACTAGCTGTCCTTTGGGACAAGGAGAAAAAGAATTTATGTTGTCGACACAAACCGCCTACCCTCGTCCTAATCCACAGTCTAAAAGACACTGGATTAAAGTGCGGCTGGGACGCGGTGAACAGAATGAAGAAGCTGCCGAAATTATCAGCGACTGGCGTGAACAACGTGAAGCTGCTCCGAAATTGACACGGGCAATAAGACTGTGGGATGCGCTTGAGCGTGGTGATATGGATGTACTGCAAGAGTTTTTGCCACTGATGGGAGCGGGTCTCGTAGCAATGCTTGGAACCAATGGCATGACGATCGGAGTACCAAGCATCAACCACGAAACCAGGATTACTCGAATGCCTGCACCAGCAGTCATTGAAGCTGTGCAAAAAAGCGAAGAAGAAGACTCTGAAGACTTCTTCGAATCACTTGGTCTCGACACTTCGCTTTTTAGCTAATGATCTACAGCAGATCGGCAGCTACGATTGCTGATCTGCAAATTTACTTGGAGGTTTGCATGAGTTCATTCAATACCAGAACCACAACAACGGTTTGGCGGATTGGGCTTTGTTTTTGCACCTTCAAAATGAAAAAAATTGAGGCTTATACTGATTTTCTTCACTTAAGGCGAGGCAATAATGCCCGACATAGAAGAGGAGAAGTGTAGGGAGCGATTAAACTTTTCAGCGGCCCAATGTATGACTGGTAGGTCTGGACAACGTACCCAGTTTACACTTCCAAAGCTGCCTAACAAGTCTCATCACCCCCTGCGCTGGTGCTGCTTATTGTGGTCGGCGTCACGTTCGTCACACCAATGGTGGCGATGGTTGAACGTCCTATATGAAGGAAGTAGATATGGATAAATCCACATCGCTTTCTTCATTATATGAAATTGTCTTAGATGTTTCAAGGAATCTAGGACTTTCTGTGATTCCTTTAACAGGAAAACGTCCTATTGACGGGTTTGATTTTTCAAAATATCAGACTCACAGACCCAACCTGACCGATCTCGACCTCTGGTTTAGAACCGGAACAGTCACATCATACGGTGTTGTTTGTGGCAAAGTTTCCGGAGGATTGCTCGTACTCGATTTTGACGCAGACACTGCATATCAAAATTTCACCTCAAACTTCCCCTTACTAGCCCTGTCCTACACAGTAAAAACGCGACGCGGCTTTCACGTCTACCTTAGATCCCAAAAATTTCTACGGTCACGCAAAATTTTCGGCGGAGACTTGCTAGCTCATGGATCACTGGTCGTTGGGGCTGGATCTGTCGTAAATGGATATGCCTATCACATTGCTATAGATGCACCCATCATCAACTTAAGCGAAAGCGACTTGGCTAGAGTACTAGAGACGTTCACCTCTGTAACAACACTAGATGTGCAACATGAAAGGTCTAACACCGGACTAAATGAGATAAATTCAAGATCAAGAGCTATATCAAGATTAATCACAACCTACAAGAACAACGCACCTGCCATAGGTCGCAACAATGCACTTTACAGATCTGCATATTCAGCGGCATGTGCGGGTCTCAATCTGGAAGATACAGTCGGCTCTCTGGCTACATTACACACAGCAACACCTGCGTTCTGGGCGCATGCTCCTGAAGCAGAGCCAATACGCTTGCGCGAGGCGCTTACAACGATCACCAGTGCTTACAGATGCGCTCAAACTTCTACACCTAAGAGAGGCAGAAAGAACGAAGAAGATGCAGGTTTGCCAAATGCTATACGAGAAGCCCTACTCGCAGCTCACACAGGCTCTACAGTCGCCGCACGATTGCTCGATGCCTTTGCGCTGGCTGGTTGGGCGGCCAACCATATATTCTCGACATCAGATGCAGTAGCACTTGCTAAAGGATTTGGCATTGGTAAGTCGTCAGTCCTTGCAACTCTCTCAGGGAAATTCTCGCAGGTGAATGGAGTTAGGCTCGTGCATACAGCCGCAAAGCCTATAGAAGAAGATGACACGCAAAGCAGTTCGCATAGCCAATCAACAAAAAACCCTGTTGGGGACAGGGACAATAAGAAATTTAATCCCCCTGGTCGCAAAAAAAATTACTATTCTGTGCCTGATTTGACTCACCTATATACAATTTGTGATATCGTTCCTGTTAAGAACAGTACCTCTGACAAACTTACAACAGAAGATTTGGTAAGCGATAAGGCCTATCGCATGGCTCTGCATCGGGAATTAGTACGACGTGCCTCGCCCGAATTGTCGTATAAGTGGCATGCCTCGCGGCTCACAGTCTCTCAAAAAACAATTCGCCGCTACAACGCAGCCTTAAAAGTTATTGTAACGCCTATTTTCGGGTATATGCCTCTCTCCTGGGATGCTATTGATACTCCATCTCTGTGGGGTGCTGTGCGGGTGAACCAATTAGGTCGTGATGTAACTCCAGGGCAATGGCTTCAAAATAAAGATGGTAAACGTTATCCCGCTATTCAAGGAATTGGCTCTCAGTTACTTACCCGTCGAGAGTCAGCCGTGATCTGTAAGCGACTGCCTTCTCGTATGCAACTACCTGAACATGGATTGCCTGTTATTCTCTATCCATGTATTTGGCGGCGTCTCAATATTGCTGCACCAGATTGGGGAGGAGGTGAATACGATTATCCTATTCAGATTTTGTCGATCTCGCCTTCCTCTGGTGCTACTCAATCTTCTGATTATGTTGATTTTGATTTAGGCCCTAATAGCGAACCTGACAGTACAGCACAGGACGCCTTACTTCAATACATTGAGATAAAACTCTCAATGCCACAAGATCTAACAGTTATCAAGGGAATAGGGGAATGGCGACAAAAAGTGTTAAATCACATTGGTATCACGCGTTATAAAGAACTGGCAAGTGCAGATCCCAATTATATATTGCGTCGCTCTCATCTCGGTCAATATCTGACATTGTCACAAGTCGCTTTCTGGATTTACCAAGCGAAAGCGATCTCGGATGGAGTTATCATGCCCGAAGCTCTTGAGGACTGGTCTTATAAAGATTGGAAAGTATACGAATTTGAACGAACACGAATCGTTGGTGCCAATACCAGATTACGAATTGCACTGGCGGCTGAATTTAGAGATCACAACTGGCTGAAGTATCGCGGAGAATTGCCTGCTTGGTTTGTTCAGTTAATAACAGATCTAAAGGGATGACAGTCTTGATTACAGATATAATTTAGGTCTCAGGTCTATAAGGAGGCTGATTGCATGTCTACGGATAAAGACATTGTGAAAATGCAGGCTGCTAAAGCTTTGATGGCAGAAGGTCATAGCGAAACTGCCAGGGCTGTTCTGGAGGTTACATCTCATCCTAAAGCGTCTGAATGGCTGGCCAAACTGCCAAAAGGGAAAGGGGCAGTCTCAAGTTCAGGACGTTCACCTCTCGTCCTTGGAGGAATGATCGCATTAGTGCTGTTGGTTGGAGTGTTATCATTTGTTGCAGGTCGAGCAACTGCACCGACTCCGCCGACGCTGAATGAGCTAATCGCAGCTACGCCTGGCCCTGAAATGATGGCTACTTTCCAAGCTACAAGCGACGCTATAATTCTAACCAGTGAATACCTAAGCACAGTTATTGAACTCACATCTGCTGCGGCCCCGCCAACTCCAACTCGCTTTGGTGGCTAAATAAATTCGCGGGAGTAGTCGGTCTATAAGCGACTGCTCCCATCAAAAAACTGCCTGGCCCTTTTGCCTTGGCGGTTTGTAAGGATTTACAGCAATAGCCCTACTGACCTGGTTGCAGTTTTTTGATGAGACATTGTAAAGCCGTATCGATCATTATTGTTCGGGTGGCCTCGATCTCCGCTGTTGCCGGAATATAATCCGCATTAATCAGCAGTTGAAAAGCGGTCTCGAAGAGATAGGCACGATTCTTCGTAAAGTAGAATGAGCGACGAGTTCCAGGAGCATGAGGATCATCATTCAACTTATCTGTTTTACCCTTTTTATGTTTCCATCCTGACAGAGACAATTCTGCAATGACAATTTTGCTCCCGGCATTAAGGCTCTCAATCAAAGCTTTAATCGCTGTGTCGATAATTAGCGCACGGTTTTCTTCAATCTCTGAGTTTTTGGGTAGGTGTCCAGCATTGACCATCGACTCAAAAGCAGTCTGAAAAAGGTTAGCACGGCCTTCGGTAAAATATATCGTGCGTCTCACTGCTATAGGCTGTTCATGCTTAACACTCTTGCCATTCATTTCACGACTCCTGGTTATATCCAGTGTGTTACTCATATTCTGCTCCTTCTTTTTGTCAGCAAGTTTCGGATTATATCGTGATCTTGCTATGAATGCCTATCGTCAGCGTAGGGTCTAAGTTAGAAGTTTGCTCTAATCACCCTTGATACGTTTTTCCATATGGTCCAGCCATTCACGCATCTGAGAGATATATCCAAGGGCCGCCGCTGTTTCTTTCGGCTTAAAGTCTGCTGGATCGCGCTGCGCAAACTTATCTAAGGAATGAAAAATGGGTCTAACATCTGAAGGGTCACGCGGTATGTTAACCTGGGTTAACATATCCTGTTGCTCTACAGGGGAAGCTAACATCTTACGGATCTGCTTCTCAGGCCAATCTTCTTCATCTGCTTGCATCCAAACATCATCAGATACATCAAGCAAGGCACGATATTGAGAAAGTTGCGCTCTACTTTTTAGACCAGATGCTTGCAATATACGTTCACTCATACCCTTCGGCACACGATAGACAGTGCCATCGACAACCTGGGCATAAAATGCTCGATCAGACTCTCCATCAGGAACCATTTCTTCATAAGGCCAGAAACTGATTCCATCTTTGTCACGGTAAATATCCATCATCAGTAAAGAGAGCTGTCGCGCTATTCCAATAGCATTGAGTGGGCGACGAGCATTATTTTCTGTCGCTTGCTTCCACACGTTTGCTTTATCCACCACACGCGCCGCAATCTTGCTAAATTGCTCTTCTCCCAGCGCCCCATAAAGCATGACGTAGGCCTGCCAGCGCCGCTCTCCAGTCTCGATCTGGTAACGGTTCATGCCAATTTGCTGCACCGTGATCGGGTTAGTTAGCTTGTCGCGATAGATACTGGCTGCAAGTGCAACGAGATCAAGAAATGCATCGACGAGCGGAATACCAGCAGGCTCTTCCTCTGGTGCATCTCCCTCGCCCTTTAGGAGAGCTGGTAAATTTATGTATTCACCGCGTAGGTGTTCAGCAGTTTTATGCCAAGCTTCCCAGTCAGGCATCTCATATTCTCTGGCAGTTCGGCGGACACTCGGTGGAATAGCCCGGCGTGGTTGAGCCAAATCTGGGATGATTTGTGTGATCAGAATAGAATTTGCTATCTGACGTTCGCGGCCTGGAATACCTACAGGTGATCCACCAAACACAGCAGTGTCGACCTCCTGTAGAGTCGGAACACCGCTCACGGCTGCCGCCTTTGCTTCTCCGTTTTGAATCGGATCGTCGTCGTTCTGCAGAAAACTTTTCTTTGCCATAATTTTCCAAACCTTTTCAGGGATGCAGCCTACTGCATCCCCAATCTCTCTTGTTAACCTATTTTGCGATTGAGTACATCCACTACAGCCCACATATCGGCTTCAGCCTGTGATTCTGGCGCAGCGGCAAAGATAGTTTTCTTCTCAAATTCCGCCTCTCGCCAAGAGGTCAACGCTCGCAATGCTGGAAGCACTTTATCGCCAAAGCCTTTTTCCAGCATTCGCATCCCATGACGATGAGCATCTGTCCGGCCCTCGTACATCGTTGGCAGAACCCCTCCTAAATCCGCTGCTTGCAATCCTAACACGTCACGTTGAGCATTCAGATTTTTGATATGCAATATCGACTTGCCGAGGCCCTCAAGCGAGAGGTACTGGCACTGTGTTGGGTAAACCATCAGATCCGTTGCTACATACAGCATCGTTTGAAGTAAGGAGGGAGTAGGGGATGTATCGATGACAACGAGATCAAAGTGTCCTTGAAGTTCTTTGAGCCGTTCCCGCAGAAGAGTGATATCGTCAACGGCCATAGGTATAAGGCGAGTTTCAATATTCGAGGGCAGTACCACAAGCTGGCCTTGACCTTTAACGGTATAGCTACCAGCCCACACTTCAGAAGAAGACTCCCGAAGCACCACCTCCCACTCTGCATCTCGGACGATCAAATCATATAACCCACTCGATTCTTTCAATCCCAATCGCGTCGTACAATGACCTTGAGGATCACTATCGATAATAAGGACCCGATCTCCGAGAATAGCACGAGCTGCCGCGATGTGAATGGCACATGTCGTCTTGCCCACACCGCCTTTTTCATTGAGAAGAGTTATTGTTTTCATTGCATAGCTCTTTGATTATAATGGAGTTATCAGAGTGGGCGGGGGCGTGCGCAATGTTAGACGCAGGGCACATGTCCCCGTTTGCTGTTATCATGTTTTCACACGATCCGACACATCTGCCTCATCCTTCCTCAATACCTTCAAAACCCCTAAAAACTCATATGATTTCGAAGACAAAACATCAGAGGGCTAACTGGCGGAAGTGGCACATAACGTAATAATCTATTTTAGCATCTATCGCTTTAATCGCGAAATTATTTGCATCTGAAATTGAGGGGTTAGAGTATGGACTATCAGCATTAGGGTAACTCATATTTATGAGGGTCCTATAAATTTATATTTATCAGTTAAATATTCTTTCGTCTTTTCCGCCAAATGGCTTATGTTCTATTTTCAGAGATAATCAGACAGATGTTTCCGTCTCATTCAGCCTCTTGTAATAAAAACCAATTTGCAATATTAGCCCAGTGCCAAAAGTCAGAGTCTATCACACACCGCTTCCAAAGAATCTATATATCTTTATATTACTCACATATACCTTACAAAAGGCAAATAGTGACATATTAACTCTCTTTTTGATCAATAATTGCAGGACTTTGTAATCATTCACCTATCCATACGTTACGGATTATTTAGCAGTCCATAGAGTTTTTTAATGGGCTATGGTGGGTCAAATTACCGAGACTGCCGCAAATTCTCACGGAGAGGTGAATGATTACTCCGTAACGTATGGATAGGTGAATGATTACCCATAGAGTTTTCCAATAGGCCACTGTGGGTCAAATTACCGAGACTGCCGCAAATTCTCACGGAGAGGTGAATGATTACGGCTGGTGGCCGATGCCTTTAAGCCCCTGATTGAGCAAGTCATCAATCAGACCGATGGCCTTCTCCTGCCGATTTTTACCATCGCGATGCTCGTTCTGGCGATCACCTATCTCGTCTCAGTGTTTGCCCAAATCAAGATCGTGGAGATGCGTTCAGCCCTGATGTGGCTGCTGTTCGCCGTCTTCATTTTTCAATTCGCACCTGAACTGTATGAAGGCATAGAGCAGCTGCGGCGTGGGATTGGGGGAGAGTTTTATACGGCCAGCTTCAACTCATTGGATGGGGAAACGGGCAGTATCGAAGGGCTGAACAATATTGGGGTGTCGGCGCAAGTGGCGATGGACGCGCCCATGAATGAGTTCGGCCCGTTTGTGCCCTTTGATA
>Ga0105046_10016093_pt1 | contig 11487 bp, 8 predicted proteins | sample MAT03_FD_78385 | JGI IMG/M metagenome (GOLD analysis project Ga0105046, IMG submission 78385) | Freshwater microbial communities from Lake Fryxell liftoff mats and glacier meltwater in Antarctica - MAT-03 (megahit assembly) | ecosystem: Environmental > Aquatic > Freshwater > Ice > Liftoff...
ACAGCCACTGATGCGAATGGCTGCACCAAAACGGCCACGGCTACGGTTAACCAGCCAGATGCTGCGCTGACCGCTTCAACGACTGCGACGGATGTTTCATGTTTTGGTTTTGCCACAGGGACGGCGACTGCCGTCACATCAGGCGGCACCGGAACGGCCACCTTTGTGTGGAACAACGGACAGACCACAAAAACGGCCACCGGCCTGATCGCCGGGGCGTATACGGTGACAGCGACAGATGTGAACGGCTGCACGAAGACAGCGACGGCCACCGTATCTCAACCACCGACTGAACTGACCGTGGACCTGATATTCGCGAATATTTCCTGTTTCAACGGTTCGGACGGTGCAATCAACTTAACGGCTTCAGGCGGAACGTCCGGCTATACATACAAGTGGAACGACGGTGCGACTGATGAAGATCGTACTAATCTCTCACAGGGCAGCTACACTGTCACAGCAACCGATGTGAATGGCTGTACTGCTACTGCTACTGCGAATATCGGGCAGCCCAATGAACTGATCGCTTCAACTACAGCGACCGACGCTTCTTGTTTTGGCTCAAACAATGGTGCCTCTTCCGTTGCAGCAACAGGCGGCACGGGAACGGCCACCTTCGTGTGGAGCAATGGTCAGACAACAGAAACTGCTACAGGCCTGACTTTCGGCTCTTATACGGTAACTGCAACTGATGCGAACAACTGCACTACTACTGCTACTGTCAGTGTCTCACAACCGCCTGAATTGAATGTAACCACTGAAAAGGTAACAGACGCAATACCAGGAAGTAGCAATGGTGCTATTGATATCACAGCAACCGGAGGTACTTTGCCCTATTCGTTTACTTGGAAGCACTTAGCCTCAGGGGCTGTTTACACCACCGAAGATTTGACAAATATACCAGCCGGGACGTACCAACTGACATTAGAAGATGGTAACAAATGCACCAAAGTGGTAGCCTTTGAGGTCAAGGAAGTATCAGCGACAAACATCCTTATTGAATGGAAAGACTGGCATTTGTTCCCGAACCCTAATGAGGGCAAGTTCACGATAAGAGGGAGTTTTTCTTTTTATGCGGACGGGTTGAAATTGCAAATATTCAGTGCTATCGGTGGCTATCAGGCGAGTTTTATACCTTCGGCTTTGGAACTATCAAACGGGTTTGAGGTCGCTATGGAAAATGCGGAGCCAGGTATGTACTGCATTCAACTTTGGTCTGAAGACGTACTCATCGGTTGTCGCCTGTTTCTGGTGACTCGTCCATGACACATTGTATGAAAAAATATATTTTCACCAGAACACTTGCTCTTCTTGCATTCATATCGGTCGTCAGCACAGTATGTGCACAGCCTGTGCTGACGACTGAGCATGAAAAATTTGACTTTTTATTGCTTCAAGCAAAACAGTTGGCTGTTCGATGCAGCACTGTTCAATCCGTTTCTTGTGATAGCGCATTATCCACCGCTTTGCAAGCATTGGAATTGTTGAAAAAAAAGCAGGATAATAATCTTCAAGGTCTTGCAGAGACATACTTATTGATCGGTGATATTTACCACCGGAAAAGGTCGTTCGAGCAATCCGTTCAGCATTTAACAAAAGCAATGGAACTGGCCGATTCCCTATACAGTCCGTATAACTCACTGTCTGGAGATGCTTTTCACCTGCTTGGCTTGGTCGAAGAATACCATCAAAATTACACTAAAGCGATCCAATACCATCAAAAGAGCCTGTTTGTTCGGGAGCATTTGAAAAATCCGAGTCCTCTGGATGAGGCAAGAAGCCACCAACGCCTGGGAGCCTGCTATGGCAACGTTAGAGAAAAGCAGCGAGAGAAAGATCACCTGGAATTTGCCTGGGGAGCCTGCCAAAGATGCGGTTGCCAGGATTCATTGATTTGCATCTCTATTCTTTTGGATCTGGCAAAAAATGCGCGCACTAGTGGGCGAGGCAATGAAGCAATTCAAATTTATGAACGAGTACTAAATATAAAAACACTCTCGCCTTTACAGCGATCTGGTGTCTGGCTAGGGTTGGCCAACGTCTATCACAACCAAAAAAATTATCTCGAGGCAGATACTGCATACCAGCGCTGTATTTCGCTTATGGAGGATTCTATTGGGAAATATTATTCATGGCTGACCTGGCCATATAGCGATTTTGGCTCCTTGAAGGAAACGCTTGGAGATACAAGTGGCGCTATTCACTGCTATCAGCAGGCTGTTGAAATTGCTCAAAACAGTGTGGGCAGTAAACACTACAGTGTAGGTACTTCGTACTTCCGAATTGCTTCCATGCATTTCAACGGCGGAAAATACCTGACTGCGCTAGATGATTTACAAAAAGCCCTGGTCGCCCTGAATCCGGGTTTTGAAGACATGTCTATTGCCGCAAACCCATCCTTAGCCCAAAGTAACAATTACGACTACTTCCGTAGGGCGCTCTGGTTGAAGGCTCGTATCCTTTCAATCCTATCCAAACAACCTTCTTCCCTACAGCAAGGATATTCTGAAAATGCTCAAAAAACCTATCAAAAATGCCTTGATCTGGTTGAACAGTACCGGAATGACTTGCCTACTATTGGAGCAGTGAGCAGCGACCTGCCCATGATGTACAGCCTATTCGAAGAAGCAATTTCATCGGAAATCTCTCATGCAGGTTTCAAAAAACAATCTGTCTCTAAGACTACTTTCGACATTGCTGAAAAATCTAAAGCTACTTTACTGTTTTCCGCCTTGCGCTCCAGCCGCGCTGTGCAATTTTCAAATATCCCGGCAGATTTGCGTCAGCGGGAACAATCCTTAAAGCAACAAATCAGCCTCCTTGAAAAACAACGAACCAGTGAAAGCAGTAAACAGACGATGAATGGTGATTCTATGGCGATGGCCAATGACAGTCGGCTGTTCAGTTTGAGAGCGGACTACGAAACCCTCCTAAAAACCTTCGAATCCACTTACCCCGCCTACTACCACCTCAAACACGACCGTTCCACCGCCGATCTCGCTGCGACACAGGCGCTGCTTCCCCGTGGTCACACCCTGCTGGAATACTTCACCGGCGACAGCAGCATTTTCATTTTTGTCGTGCAGCGCGATGCGTATCAGGTCGAAGAAGTCAAAAACAATTTTCTGCTCGATTCCCTCGTGCGTCAACTGCGCAACGGGCTGTACGGGTTTTACGCACTGAAGGACCCGCCCGACAGCCTCTATGACCATACCCTCCGGCAGTACATCGTAGCGGCTCAGTTGCTCTACAATCATCTCATCGCCCCGGTTCAGGCGAAACTGACGGATACACTGATCATCGTACCCGACGGCGTACTCGGCTATGTGCCCTTTGAGGCATTATTGAGCGGCCCGCCGCTTGCTCAGGACAACTTTGCTTCCTATCCTTTTTGGTTACGACGTAAACAGATCAGTTACTGCTACTCAGCCACATTGCTGCGCGAGATGGAGCAAAAAAAACATCAAACACCGCCCACAGCACGTCTGCTGGCGGTGGCTCCCTGTTACAAAGGCAGCGAAGCGGGGCTGCGAAAACAGTTCGGTACCAAGCCTAAGACCCTGTCCGCCAGTCCAGCCAGTTCCAAAAACACCCTGGTCGCTCGCGGGGGCTTCGAGCCGTTGCCCGCGAGTGGCGAAGAGGCATATCGCATCAGCGAGCAATGGGCGGGTCGTCGGCTCATCAATCGGGAGGGTACCATGAAGCAGTTCGAACAGATCGCTGCCGATTACCGAATCCTGCACCTTTCCACACACGGTCAGGCCAACAGCCAGGCCGGCGACAACTCCTACATCGTCTTCGCAGGAGCATCTGACAGCGTGGAGTATGAGTTGCTATACGCCCGCGACCTCTACAACTTCCAGTTAAACGCCGATCTGGTTACGCTCTCTGCCTGTGAGACCGGCATCGGAGAACTGCAACGAGGCGAAGGGGTGGTCAGCCTGGCGCGTGCATTTGCCTATGCGGGCGCGAAAAGCATCGTCACTAGTTTGTGGGCAGCCAACGATGGTGCTACAAAAGACTTGATGAGCAATTTTTATGAAGCGCTGCGTCGCCCGGAACGCTCCAAAGATGCTGCCCTGCGGGAAGCCAAATTGCGTTACCTGCGCGACTTTCCCGGTGAACGGGCGCATCCGTTTTTCTGGGCAGGCTTTATCCCGATCGGAGATATGGCACCGATCGGTGAACGATAAAAGCAATAGCCATATGGGATGATTGTGCTGCCTGCCCTGAGTGAATCATAATTGCTAAGATCACCTACCCGCCGCCAACACTTTCTGCAACGCAGTGGCTTTATCCGCAAAGGGATGTGATTGTTGCGGGTCGCGTATTTTGCGCAGCAATGTGTCAAACCTGGCCTGCTCCGCTGGCAAAAGCGCCAGGTAGCAGAGCAGGAGATGCCATTCTGCATCATTGCGGTAACGCCCGCCGGTTTTTGTCAGGTCTTCAAATTCGACGGCGGCGAGGTTGTAGTTTTTCAGGTTGAAAAAAGCGTGGGCGCGGATTTTGAGCGCGTCTGTGCGCTGGTTGGGAGGAATGCTGTCGAGCGTTTGAGCGGCCAGGGCAAATTTTTTCTGTATATAAAATGCGGCTGCCTGCTCTATCAGTGACGGAGAGCCGCTGGCGTCGGCCCCACCTTTTCGGATATTTGAAAAATCAGGGGACTGGTAACTCGCCTGTGCCAAAGCCAGATAGCGATTCTCCTTTGAAGATGGCTTTTGTCCCGGTGGCGCTTGAGTAGGGATTTGATTATCAGGTTGTTGTGCAATGGGCGCATCGGGCTGGCCGGGCGCAGGTACTGTATTTGCAGGTGTTTTAGCAGGATCGGGGGCGGATATTGTCTGCGGATCACTTGCTGCCCATCGCCACACTGCAACGCCAATCAGCAGTGCAAACGCTGCGCCTAATACCCAGCCATAGCGGGATAAATTTGTTTTGGGAGTCGGCAACTCCTCTTCCCAGCCGCCCATTTTTTCTCTCAGACGTTCCTCCAGAATTAATTCCATGCCTTCACGCTCCAGACGCATAAACTCAATGGCCTCCGCTGTTTCCGGGTCAACCGCAGATTTTTGTTCGAGCGCCATCGCTTCGTCGGGAGGCAATTTGCCGCTCAGGTAATCGTCAATTTTGTCCAGGAAGGAAGCGTCTAGGTTCATGATTTTGCAGTTTTGAGGTTAAGAACATGGAGCAGTTCGGGCGAGTTGGAGATGAACTCGCGCAAGCGATCTCGGCAACGTTTGGCCTGTTGTTTGGCGTTTGCCTCACTGATGACGGCTTGCTCTGCTATTTCTTTCATGCTGTAATCCAGCATGTACATTTCCAGTAATTCCGGACATTCTCCGGGTAGTCGCGCAATCGCTGTTTTCAACAACTTGCGGCGCTCTCCCTCAATCAATACGATTTCCGGGTGCTCCGTAGCGCCATCCAGCACTTCGGGTTTTAACTCTTGGGTCTGATTGCCTTTTTTTCTGGCTTCATCCACCAGATGCCATTTGACGATGCCCACAAAATAAGTGCGCCAGTTGCTTCTTGATTCAAAAGCACCTGTCCGGATAGCCCGGTCAAATTTGATCACCGCTTCCTGAAACACATCCTTCGATCGTTGCTCGTCGCGCACCAATCCACGGACGGTACTCCGCAATTTCACATCCAAAAACACCCGCCTCAGCGCCATATCGCGTTCGGCTGGGGTGCCTTGTATGCCGGTGATGATCTCTGCATCTGTCCAGGGTTCCATATATAGTGGTGCGAGTTGGGAAAAAGTGACAAGATGTATTGCTCAATGTAAACGCAAACTTACACTTCAAGTCCTAGAAATTGGGTTGCGGAAATTTTTTTGAAAAAAATGGCGGTTCGTGTCACCATTCGATGGATGTACGCACTAACAGGCAAATCATTTTTTCACATCAAAAGGATTGTCATGACATCGGTAAAAACGAAGTATCCCGCTCAACAACTTCCCGCTCTCTTCCGCCTTGTTTTCTGTGTTGTGCTACTGGTTTATACGAGCCAGATTCTCCAGGCGCAATCCAGCAACTCAAATGCGGCGCTTCCCCCACCGCAACCCGCTCCAGCTTATTTCAAGGTGACTCGTTGGGACAAATTGCGCCTGGAATTGCCGCTGGCTGTGCTGCTCGATCCGGGCTATCAACGGGCCAAACTAATGGTCGGGTTTCGGGCAATGCCCAAAGTTGAATTATTTGCGGGCGCCGCCTATGGTTTGGGTGCAGAATCGCTAATCAGTTTCAATGCCAAAAAAATTGACCAACAATTTTATGAAGTCTCCCTGGGAGGCCGGTTTTACTACAGCGAAAATCAGGCAAAAAAGCGCAACTACTACCTTGAATCTCAGATCACCTATATGCCTGAGCGCTTTTTCCGAAGCAATGACTGGTACTACGACCATAACAGTTACCGGCAGTTCGGGAGCGCAGTAGCTACCAAAGCCGGTTACCGGGTGGATTTTCATTTTGGCAAACAACGCCCACTTACTCGCAACCTCTATCTGAACTGGCATTGGGGCTTGAGTGTGCGGGCAAAAAATATCCGGCACACCGCACTTGATGAAGCCATTATAGACAACAAGCCTTTGGCTGGCAGCTTCATGCGCCCTTTCGACCGAAAGGAAGGCCGGTCGGTTGGCGTGACTCCTGTGGTCGGTATTGCCTTGAGCTGACAACCGCTTGTGCAGACCGTTCGATATAAACAATGATCCTTCACTTTTCAACATCTTTTACCATGATCAAACTGATCAAGTACCTCCTCGTGCCCCTGTTCATGTTGGGCGCCATCACCACGGGTGCTGTTGGGCAATTTGCTCAAAAATCATCTGCCTCGTGCCCCTGTTCATGTTGGGCGCCATCACCACCCTGGATCGCTTCCGGGTAGGTTTTGCCCTGCTCCATCCTCGTACCCCTGTTCATGTTGGGCGCCATCACCACCACCAACACCGGTTGCAATATTGACGATCTCGCAGAGTCCATGGACGAAGCCCGGGAGACCATTCGGCTGGGAATAGACAAAGTCGTCAAAAACTCGGAAGACTGGCAGACGATCGTCGTGAACGACATTCTGCCCTTCATTGACACCCGGCTGGTGACCACTATTGATGCATTGCAAAATCTGGTAACCAAAGCGTTACAGGACGCCCAATCCGGTGCCGCCTGTGTTTCCGACCAAATTGGCCCGCGAGTGGTGAACGGACTCAACAGGATTGTTTCCAACATTGACGGTCAACGCCGGGTGGATTTTGTGCAGCCATTTGTATGTTTGGTCAGTCCTACAGTGCTGAACTTAAACTTGCCAGTGTCCAACCGCCCCAAGGTAGAGGTTAGCGGATTTGACTTCATAGAGGAAAAATCCTTGCAACTTTTTTTAGAGAAGAATGGAAAACAAACTCCTGTTATCCAAAACCGCTTCGCCCGAGCCAACAACTATCGTTTTGTGGTAGATGCTTCTAAATGGGATGACACCCCCTGGCAACAACTCTTCCCCCAACCCCCAACCCCAAAAGCCAACCGCAGCGCCCACGACGCTCGTGAGGGTCTCCGACCCGACACACACGCCTCGGCCGACCCGACCCCCTGGCAACAACTCTTCCCTCAACCCCAAAAGCCATCCGCAGCGCTCACGACGCTCGTGAGGGTCCCCCCTGGCAACAACTCTTCCCCCAACCCCAAAAGCCAACCGCAGCGCCCACGACGCTCGCGAGGGTCTCCGACCCGACCCGACACGACACGCACGCACGCCCCTACAGCGAGCACACCACGCACGTGCATGAAACACCCCGCTGCTGCAGGTTATCAGCGCCTGATTAGCAGCAGCTGTCTGGACAACAATACACATGATATCGTCTAGTCTGCGACCTAAGGTTAATTTCCCTCATAGTCACAGACTGGACGACCGCCCATTCCCCTTCACCCACTATAATAATTATTCTCCTCGTCTTCACTTCCGATCTTCTCCTGCTCATCATCCAGTTCTGAGCCTGGAACATCCAGATCGTCTCCCGATACGTCGTCGGAAAAATCTTTTTCGTTGTTACTATCGGGGTCTTTTTCATTGGGTGCTTTGAGCATGGAAGGATTCTCTGGATCTATATCCTCCTCTTTTTCCGCGCGATTGTAAATGTCCTCGCTGGGTGGATACAAGGGGTATCCTTCGGGGTTGCTGCCGGGTTTGTTGGCTTTGGGAGACGTGCTGGCCGTGTCTTTCATATTTTAGTTTGTTTGAAAACGATGATTGATATGAACTTGCACAAAAAAATCAGGCCAACCTGCTGCCCCACCAATTCCACCCGCCGATTCTTGCCCTTTCCCGCTTCGAGCGCGGGTTTGGATTCCGGTTTCAGGGCCGCCTGGCCGCTTTCAAAATAAATTTGCTGAATGACCGCCTTGCCTGTTTTTTCAAAATCGCTTTTAAGTTAGACGGCTGTGACGTTGACCTGCCCGGTCTTCATCGGTTTCATGTCTGCTACATCCAGGCTGTGGTTCACTACTTGCCTGCGATTAGATACTCTGCTTCAATTCATTGATAATCAATCAACAACTCGCTTTTTTTAAACTCCGCTAGGTGTGCCCACGAAATTCTCGCGCGTCCGCAACTGGAAAGCGGCTAATTTCGCCCCTTCGTTTTGATCATTTTTCCGAGACAATGAAACGCAACACAATTATTACAGCCGCGCTGCTGGTGGCTGGCGGCCTCGCCGGGTACTTCTTTCTGAAAAAAGCCCCGCCCAAGCCGCTCTCCGAAGTGGCCCGCGAACTGCAAGCCGATCCCGAACTCACCCGATTCAACGCGCTGCTGGCGCAAGACCCGGAAAATGATTCCCTGCTCTATTTAAGGGCCCGGGCTTATTACCAACTCGACGCGTATGACGAGGCCATCCGCGACCTCAGCCAGGCCATCCGGCTCGATTCGCTGCACCCCGCCTATTACCACCTGCTGGCCGATACTTACCTTGATTATGCCCGCCCCAACGACTCCAAAAATGCCATCAACACCCTGTTGACCGCTGCCTACAAATTCCCTGGCCGGGTGCCGACGCTGCTCAAACTGAGCGAGTTCCAACTCATCGTCCTGCAGCACGACGACGCGCTGGCGACCGTCGGCAAAATACTGGAGCGCGATCCGGAGAACGCCGACGCTTTTTTTATGGCCGGGCGCGTGGCGCTTGACATGGGAGATACGGTCCGCTCGATCGTTTCCCTGAAAAAAGCGGTGCAGTACGATTCGGGCATCAAAGACGCGTGGATGTTTTTAGGCAAAATTTACGCTGACCTGGGCAATCCGCAGGCCATCCAATGTTTTGACAACGTGTTGCGCCTCGACTCTGTGGACCTGAAGGCCCGCGAATACAAGGGCGTGTTTTACAAACTCAGTGGCGATCACCCAAAAGCGTTTGCAGCCTACCGCGACCTGATCATTCACAACCCCGATTACGCCAACGCCTATTTTGACATAGGCATGTTGTACCTCGAACTGGATTCATTGTCAAATGCTTATACGAATTTTGATATTGCCATTAAGGCGGATCCGCTTTTTGTAAAAGCCTATTATTACCGGGGTATTGCGTCGGAAGAGATGGGCAACAAGGAGGCGGCTTTGGGCGATTATATTCAGGCAAACAAAATGTCGCCCAATTACAAGGAAGCCAAAGAAGCCAGGATGAGGCTTGAAAAATGATGGCTGGTTCGTGGTTCTTAGTTCGTGGTTCTTAGTTCCTAGTGTCATGATCCGAATAACGGAGAACCAAGAACTAAGAACTAAGAACCAAGAACCAGGAACCAAGAACCAATAACGGGAACTGGCACCATTTTTTAACTTTGCAGCCTAAACAACTGGCTTGCTTATGAAATGGATGGTCAATCAAGTGATCAAACAGTACCTGTCGCTCCGAATGAAGCGCATAGAGCGCTACATGCAGCATCCGGAGGAAGCACAGGAACGCTGGTTGCGGACCTTGCTGGACACGGCTCAGAACACTGAATTCGGGCGAGCGTACAATTTTGCGGGCATCCGGAATGCCGATGATTTTGCGCGCGAAGTGCCGGTGCACGACTACGAACGCATCAAGGGGTATATCCAGCGGATGATGCATGGCGAGCGCGACGTGCTGTGGCCGGGAGAGATCAACTGGTATTCCAAAAGCAGCGGCACTACCAGCGACAAAAGTAAGTTCATCCCGGTTCCATATTCCAACATGTACGGTTGTCACATCGCAGGCAGTTGGGACTCGCTGGCGCTGCTCTACCACAACAAACCGGACATGGAGATTTTTCGCCGCAAAAATCTCGTGATGTCGGGCAGTTTCGAACCACTGGCTGATTATCCCAAAACCCACTACGGCGACGTGAGCGCCTTGCTCACCCACCACATGCCTTCCATTGCCCGTTCTTTTTACACGCCCGATCTGGAGGTGGTACTGCAATCGAATTTTGAAAAAAAACTCGAGCAGGTGGCGGAAATCACTAGCAAACAAGATGATGTTGTCATGTTTGGGGGGGTGCCGACATGGATCATCGTGCTGTTTCGCATGATTTTGGAAAAAACGGGTAAGCAGAATATGCTCGAAGTATGGCCCCACCTGCAAGCCTATATGCACGGCGGCGTGGGTTTTGAACCTTACCGACAGACCTTCCGCGAGTTGATTCCCAGCGATGATTTTGTCTACCAGGAAATTTACAACGCCTCCGAGGGCTACTTCGGTGCGCAGTGCGATCTGGGTCAAAACGACATGCTGCTGCTGATGGACAACGGGGTGTTCTACGAATTTGTACCAATAGAAGAGTGGGACAAAGACCACCCCAAAACAGTGCAATTGCCTGATGTGGAAATTGGCAAGGACTACGCGATCATGATCTCGGCCAACAATGGCTTGTGGCGCTACCAACCGGGCGATACCGTGGTGTTTACCCGTCGCTATCCGCATTGCTTCCAGATTTCAGGCCGCACCAAACAATTCATCAATGCTTTCGGAGAAGAAGTGATGGTGGGCGATACCGATAAAGCGCTCGCAGAAGCCTGCCGACAGATGGATGCGGTAGTGTCGGAATACACTGCCGCACCGGTTTATTTTGGCGGTGGAAAAAGTAAGGGCGGCCACGAGTGGATCGTCGAATTTGACAAGGCGCCGTCAGACATGGAGCGGTTCAATCAGGTGCTTGATGAAACACTGCAACGTATTAACTCCGATTACGAAGCCAAACGTTTCAAAGGACTGGCACTTCAACGCCTGCTGCTCCGGGTAGTGCCCAAAGGAACGTTCCACCGCTGGATGCGGGCGCGTGGCAAATTCGGCAACCAAAATAAAGTCCCGCGCCTGGCCAATCATCGGAAATTTGTGGAAGACGTGGTGCTCTACACGGAAGGCTAGTGCCACGTCCGGTAGTTGGCGTATGAATCCAGGAGACATGTTTTTCCTTCCTCAAGGCGCGAGGAGGGCGAAATACGGGATATTTTAACCGACGAGCAACGCAGAAGAAGGGG
>Ga0105046_10016094_pt1 | contig 11487 bp, 11 predicted proteins | sample MAT03_FD_78385 | JGI IMG/M metagenome (GOLD analysis project Ga0105046, IMG submission 78385) | Freshwater microbial communities from Lake Fryxell liftoff mats and glacier meltwater in Antarctica - MAT-03 (megahit assembly) | ecosystem: Environmental > Aquatic > Freshwater > Ice > Liftoff...
AGCGCTGCGTGGCGGGCAGATCCTGGTGCCTATGGATACCGGCGCTGAAATTTGGTTGCGGGCCCTGGCAGATGTTGCCGGAATCCCAGTGGAGGCCGGGGCATCGACTCTGACGCAGGAAAAATTGAATCCGCAGGCCATTCATCTGCTCCCGGCGCGTGACGCGACGGCTGCCTCGGTTTTGCTGGCAAAATACCGTGATCGCATTGCGGGGCTTCGTGGTGCCGTCTTCCCGGATCGCTCTGGCTTTGCTGAGGACCTGAATCTTCTGGTGGCTGCGAGCGCGCGACAGGGAGAGGGAAAAGCCCTTTCACCTGATATCCCCACATTTTCTCCTCCTTCCACCGGAGATGCCCCCGGTGCCTTAATTGTCTGGCGGATTTCGCTTGGCGATGGGGGCAATCTCGGTGGGATTCCAGAAGCGGCCGTGCTGGCGCATCCGGTGACCCATCAGATTCTCCGTTTTCTCCAGCAGTTTCCCGATGCGCGTCTCCTGATCCGGGGCGGCGCGGATTCTTCGCTGGCATCGCAACTGCGTGCGGAGTCGGAGACGCTTTATTTGGAGACGGCCATGCAGGCGATCGATCTGGGGAAATCACGCGCGCAAGCGTTCAAAGCAGCCCTCGTAAAAGACGGCATCGAACCTGATCGCGTAGAAACCGAGGGAGCCGGTTGGGACCTCGGCGAAGGCAGCGGTGCCCTGCTTGAAATCTGGGCCTTGTTCAGCGCAGGGAAATGACAGTCGCAACCGCCCGCTACTGCATTTCAGCGAGCTTTTTGAGCAGGTCGTCGGGTTCCGCGCGTTTGCGGTAGTCGGCTTCCAAGTAGGCGTAAGTCACCGTGCCATCCGGCGCGATGATGTAGGTGGCCGAAAGGGGGAGTTCATCGGAATCATCTCCATTGCGCGCGTGCAGCTTGGCGTTTTTCTGCATGGCTTCGGCGACATACGGGGTCATTTTAAAGACAATGCCGTATTGCTTCGCGACCTTGTTGCCGGGATCGGAAAGCACATCAAATCCCAGTCCGTTTTGTTTCACAGTCTCCGCCGAATAATCCGGGAGCTCCGGCGTGAGAGCGACAATGCGGGCACCCAGCGCATCAAACTCCGGCAGGCGTTCCTGAAATGCTGCCAGCGCGATGTTGCAATAAGGACACCATCCACCGCGATACCAGGTTAAAACGACGGCCCCTTTTTTCAGCAAGTCTGAAAGCCGCACTTCCTTGCCGTTGATATCTTTCAACATGAACTCCGGTGCTTTTCCGCCGACTTGCAGCGCATTCGCGTAGATCCCGGATTCAGCCACCGTCTTGATTCCTTCTTCATAACCCGCCGCGACCTCGGGGGAAGCTTTACCGGAGAATTCTGCCTTGCGCGCTTCGAGTTTGGTTTCGAGCGAGTCGGCCAACAGCGTCCAACCTGGTATCGCAACAAAAAGCGCGAGAGCGCATCCAACTTTAACCGCAAAAAAAGATCTATTTTTCATCATAAAGAGTTCTGTTATCCACCCCATTTTTATCGGGAGTGCCTCCCTCTTTGGTTCCAGCTAATTTGCTTCTACTGCGCGCCCGATTCGAATGCTTCCTTGAGCACCAACAAAAAACCTTTCCCCATCATGATTTCGCCAGCGGGCAAATTCGGGTGCACTTCCGCAGGGTCCGCGCTGTATTCCGGGCAATACACATTGCCGTCGCGGAAGTCGTCGCTTAAAATTGCCGCCATGTCGTAGAGCGGCTGTTTGCCTTTGTATTGCGCGCGCACTTTTTCTCCGAAAGCAAAGGAAGCCTCGTTCGATTTGGCGTGCTTGGGGCCCATGTAACCGGAGGTCACATAAATGAATTTGATTTTGGGATATTGCGCCCGCCAGCCATCCATCGTTTTGGCATAATCATCGAAGATCTCCGGAATCGCGGAGTGATAAAACACAATTACGGCGTCAACCGTTTTTCCAAATTCAGACGGCGGATTTGCCAGGAGCGTGTTCATTTCCTCCAGCCGTTTGGTCAAGGGCCAGTGGGTGCCAAGGAAATGGACGAATTTTTTTGTGCCAAAAATATCAGCGGGAATGATGTTGACATCGCCGCCACCTCTAAAGACATCGAAACGCTCGTAATTTCCGAGGAAATCGTAGCGTGGATTGTCACGCGCGATAGCTGTTAGACCTTTCACGAGGTTCAGCCCAAATGAACGGCTTACAAGCAGGATCTTTTTTCCACGCAACATTTCCATGTCGGCGTCGGTGATGGACTCGAAACGCTCCTTGATCGCTTTACTGTCTACATAAGACGCGCCGACCGGCTCTGCGCGAACGCCACTGCTTGAAAAACAAAGTGCGGCAAAAGCAAACAGGGGAAACCATGGCGTCTTGCGAGAGCGCGGTTTGGCGAAGTGCATCGCCGGCAATCGATCACATATTTGATTCTGCATTCATCACCGGTATCATAAACAGCGTGAATGCGCTCGGATTTTTTCGATTTCACGCGTGAATCCTGCGCACGATGGCGCTAGAGTGAGGTTATATGGATACAGACCCGAGTTTTCGTCCGGCGACTTTCAGTCCACGCAAAGTTGCTGATGGGCGTTATGTGCCAAGCACACTGGAAGCGGCACAAAGACGTGTTTTAGTGGCGGAAGATGATTCGCTTTCGCGAAAAATTATCTGCAAATTTTTGGGGGGCTGGGGTTATCAGACAATTGAGGCGGCGGATGGCCAGGAGGCGATGATGATTCTCCGCAGGTTGGACGCACCACCCATCGCAATTCTGGATTGGGAAATGCCGGCGATGGATGGCTTGGAGATTTGCCGTCGTGTGCGTGAAGCGGATCGGGTCGCTTACCTCATCATGTTGACTGGTCGTGAAGGTAAAGAAAGCCTGGTCGCCGCGCTCGATGCGGGTGCGGATGATTTTCTCGAAAAACCCTGCGATCCGGATGAACTCCAAGCGCGGGTCCGGGTGGGCGAACGGATCATTGGACTTCAAAGTCTGCTCGCCGATCAAGTCCGCGAGCTGCGTGAGGCGAAGGATCAGCTCGACGCCTTGCGACGCAGAAGTGGGATGTAATCGCAGCCTGTGCGATGTTTCGAGCGACGCGGCTATTGCGTTTTGATGTGGACGGCTCTAATTTCTACCCCTTTCTCCAAATTCTGCCTTTAATATGAACGTCGAAGTCGAACATCTCCCCAATTGCCAAGTCTCCCTCCGTGTCGTGTTGCCAGCTGATCGTGTCGCTAAAGAACGAAGCCGCATTTCCAACACTTACCAATCCCGTGCAAAAATACCGGGCTATCGTCCGGGCAAAGCCCCGCAAAGTATTGTGGCCGTGAAATTCAAAAAGGAAATCGAGGACGAATTGAAACGCGTGCTGGTGGATGTTGGTTTTCGCGAGGCCGTGAAAGAACAGGGAATTCGCGCGCTCTCAATCACAGAGGTCGATGAAGTGCGGTTTGATGAAGAAACCGGCATGCGTTTTCGTGCGAAAGCCGTAACAGCCCCGCAGTTCGAACTACCTGAATACAAGGGTATTCCGATTGCCATCCCTTCCACTGAGGTCACAGAGGCGGAGATTGATGTGGAGATTGAAGGGCTTCGCGAACGCACGGCGGAATTCGTTGATTTCGAAGATCGCACCCTTCAGGAAGGTGATTTTGCCGTGATGAATTTGGATTCCACAATTGAAGGCAAGCCCGTGGGTGAATGTTCGCCTTCTGCGGCCAAAACGCTTCAAGAACGCAAAGATCTTTGGTTGCGTATCGCGCCAGATAGCTTTCTCCCAGGATTTACTGAACCTTTGATCGGCGCAAAGAAGGGCGAAACCCGCGAGTATTCCGTGACTGTTCCTGCTGATTTTCCTGATACGACGCTGGCCGGAAAAATGCTGGATGTGAAATGCGAAATCACCGCAACCAAGACGCGCACGCTTCCTGAAGTGACCGATGAATGGGCCGGCAAAGTGGGGACCGAGCCATCGATTGAAACATTGCGCAAGTTGATCGCCGATTCGTTGAAATCCCAAAAAGCGCAATCGGTCGGTGAAGCACGCCGCCGTCAGATTTTGGATTTTCTTCACAGCAAAATTGAGTGCGAATTGCCTGCCAGCTATGTGCACCGGGAGACCCGCCGAATTGTGGAGAACATCGTTCGCGAAAACCAAACACGCGGGATCGCCGACGACACCTTGAAGGAAAAAGAAGATGAGATTGTGCAAAACGCGACGGGTGCCGCGCGGAATCGCGTGAAGACCGCATTTATCCTGACGCGCATCGCGGAAAGCGAAGGCATTAAAGTCACTGAGTCCGAGTTCAATGCGCGACTGCGAACCTTATCGGTGCGTCATGAAATGACGGTGGAAAAGCTCGTCAAACTGCTCGAACAAAACAATTCCTTCGGACCCATCGAAGAGGAGTTGCTCATTGGCAAGGTCCTTGAGTTTTTGGACAACAATGCTAGCGTCTCCGAAGTCGCAATCGAAGCTCCACAAAACTGATTGTGATCCAATATTGCAATGCGCCATTGCATTCCAACAAAACGTGGTAAATTTTGATACCCGCTCCATCTATGCACACTTACCCTATGTTTGATTCCGCCTCACGCCGCACCCCGCAATCCGCTCTCATCCCCATGGTGATTGAGAAAAGCGGTCAAGGTGAACGCGCTTACGATATCTATTCGCGTCTATTGAAAGATCGCATCGTGTTTATCGGCACGCCGATCGATGACTTTGTGGCGAATGCCGTCATCGCCCAATTACTTTTCCTGCAGATGGAAGATCCCAAAAAAGATGTGCACATTTACATCAATTCACCGGGCGGCTCCGTCACGGCAGGATTGGCCATCTACGACACGATGCAGTTCATGACCTGCGATGTGACGACTTATTGCCTGGGAATGGCCGCCAGCATGGGAGCGGTGTTGCTGTGCGCGGGCACCAAAGGCAAGCGTTACGCGCTGCCCAATTCGGATATCATGATTCACCAGGTTTCCGGCGGCGCGCAAGGACAGGCGAGCGACGTCGAACGCACGGTGGAATACATGCTTAAGCTCAAGAATCGCTTGATCGGGATTTTAGCGGATCACACCGGCAAACCAGCCGACCAGGTGCGCTTCGATTCAGATCGCGATTATTATATGTCAGCGCAGGAAGCGAAAGTTTACGGACTCGTTGACCACGTCGTGCAATCCCGTAAAGAGCTCAAGTCGCAGCCCGAGCTTGAGCAACCCAAGATTGAGGAGCCCAAGATTGAGCAACCCAAGATTGAGGAGCCCAAATCTGAAGAATGATTTCGACTGCAAAGATGCTGGCAATTTTGTGCGGCTTGTGCGTATAATTGGGTAATCCCCATGGCACGCGCTTCCAATCTCACGATGTGTTCCTTCTGTGGCAAAAGCCACGCGGAGGTGAGGAAGCTCATCGCCGGTCCTGGCGTTTATATTTGCGATAGCTGCATCAATGTTTGCAAAAACATCCTGGACAAGGAGTTGGGCGATGAATCGCGCAGGCATCTCGTACCCTTGCAGGTGCCTAAACCGATGGATATCCGTCGGCAGCTTGATGAGTTTGTGATTGGTCAGGACACCGCCAAAAAGACGCTTTCGGTGGCGGTGCACAACCATTACAAACGCATCAGCCAAAGTCAGCCGACCGGCTTGGTCTCCACCTTGGGCAACGATCCTTACGCGGATGTGGAGATTGAAAAGAGCAATATCCTGCTGATGGGGCCGACGGGTTCGGGAAAGACCTTGCTCGCCAAAACGCTGGCCAAAATTTTGGACGTTCCATTTTGTATCGCGGACGCCACCACGCTCACGGAAGCCGGTTACGTCGGGGAAGATGTCGAAAACATCATTCTCCGTCTGCTGCAGAATGCGGATTACGATGTGAAACGCGCCGAGATCGGCATCGTTTACATTGACGAAATCGACAAGATCGGGCGTAAAACCGAGAACGTCAGCATCACGCGCGATGTCTCCGGCGAAGGGGTGCAACAGGCCCTCCTGAAAATCCTGGAAGGCAGTGTCTGCAATGTGCCGCCTCAGGGGGGACGCAAGCATCCGCATCAGGAATATATTCAGGTGAATACCGACAAGATTTTGTTTATCTGCGGCGGTGCTTTTGTTGGGCTGGAAAAGATCGTGCAACGCCGTCTCGGACGCAGAACCCTCGGGTTTGGCTCGCGTATCTCGGTCGAGAGCGACGAGGAACAAACCAAGGCCGCCATGCGATTGACCGAGCCGGAAGATTTGCTTTCGTTCGGCATGATTCCGGAGTTCATCGGACGCCTTCCCGTCATGGCTTCGTTGGAACCTCTCACGGAAGATGAGTTGATGCTGATCCTGACCGAGACCCGCAACGCGATGATCAAGCAATACAGCAAGCTATTCGCGATGGAGGGGGTCGGGCTCACATTCACGCGAGACGCCCTGCGGCTCCTGGCGCAATTAGCGATCACCAAAGGTACCGGTGCCCGCGCCCTGCGATCCATGCTGGAAAAGATCATGCTCGACATCATGTATGAATTGCCGAGCCGCGAAGATATCGCGGAAGTCACCATCAATCGTGGCGTAGTCGAAGGACGCAAGCCACCGATTATCCGCAAAAAGCAGGATAAAGACGCCGCCTAGGCTCGGTGGCCAAATAGTTTTTTTACTCTACACAGCTGGGCGCGACTGAAAGTGGGTGCAAAATGGAGAGCGTCAGCGGACGGGTGCATGACCAAAGGCATGGAAAATCACGCGGCTTTGCCATCGTGCGGCGCAGCCGCCCACAAATCTGTCTGGGTTCAGGAAAAGGGAACGCGCCCCTTCCATGTCTGCAACCAGACGGCATCTTGCCGTCGTAACGACCCCTCAACCCGGCAGGATGCCGATTTGAACCTGCTGGAAGCAGGCGCTACGGGGGCACGGAAAAGAATGGCGGCTTCGCCGCGTAGGGTTGTCATCGCGTTCCCCCATAGCTTGGGCGCGGGGAAGCAAGGCGCTACACCATGCCGAGTTTCATCCGGCCTTCTTCGCTGATCATGCTCTGATTCCACGCCGGATCCCAAACGAGATCCACTTGCGCGTCATCAACGCCATCAATCGACATGATTTTCGCCTGCGCATCGGCGGCGATGGAGGGGCCCATTCCGCATCCCGGTGCGGTTAAGGTCATTTTGATCTCGACCCGCGTATTGCCTTGCTCTGCCTTGATCAATTGGCAGCTGTAAACCAAACCCAAGTCCACGATATTGACCGGAATTTCAGGATCGTAAACCGCTTTCAAGCGTTCCCAGACCTCATTTTCCTCGACATCACGTCCGGAACCAGTCGACGGAGTCGCGGTTTCTTCGCCGCTCGGGCTGAGCCCCAAGGCATCCGCATCTTTTTCCGCGATGCGCGCGAGTCCGCTGGGGGTCGCCACGGTATAAGTTCCGCCTAAAGCCTGCGTGATGACGACGCCCAGTCCCGCGCTTAGGATCAGCAGTTCGCCGCTTGGAATTTGAATCGCATCGCAATCGCGGTGCAGGGTGATTTCTTTCATTTCTTCAGTTCTCATAAAATCAAGGATGGTCAGGAGTTTGAGGTGGGTGTTTTAAATGCAATACGCGGTTTGGTGCCGGTAGCAGTTCCGGCATTAAGTTGATCAAAAAGGGTATCTGCTTTCGCTGCGGCGGGCGCGGAACTTGCAGGGGCGGGAACCCCGGAGAGCGCGTTTCGCAGCGCGCCTTCCACCAATTGCGCGCAATGAATTTTCATTGGTGGCAAAGCGCCCAAAGGCGCGGACAAAGCTTCGCCGGAGAGCTGCATGGCTTCTTCCGGCGTTTTACCGCGAATCATCTCAGTGGCCACGCTCGCGACGGCGATCGCCGTCTGGCAACCGAAGGTTTGAAAAGTCGCACGGTCGATTACTTTGCGTCCGTCCTCTTCACGAAACTTCACCCACATGCGAAGCATATCGCCGCAATCATCGCCGTTGACTCCTACGGCATCGGCGTCGGTCATTTCGCCTAGATTGCGCGTCTGCGCGATGGCGTCGGCGATTCGTTGTTCGAGCGGGTCGTTCGTGCTCATGCCATCTCCAATTCGTAACGCGGCATCGAAGGATCAACCTGCGCGCACCACGCGTCGATGCCTCCGCGGAGGGCGCGGATGTTTGAAAAACCGTGGCCTCCAAAATAAGCCGCCGCGTCTAGCGCGCGATCTCCGGTGTGATCCACAATTATGATCGCACCGGTTTCGCGCGGCCACGTGCCGACAATTTCCTGCATCATTTCCTGGGTGAAATGCGTGGAGCCGGGGATTTGCACGGCATCAAATTCTTCGCGGCTGCGGATGTCGAGAAAACGGGTGGAATCCGCATCGGACTCCTTCAAGCGGGCCGCCTCGCCCGGGTGCAGCAACATGACCTCGTCCTGCGCATGCGCTTCTGTGATCGTGCGAATGGCCTCCTGCACGTCCAGCGCGTCGTTTCGTGCACAAACTTCTTCCAGAGTTTCTTCCGCTCGAAAGCCACAACTGGCGCATCCGCCAATGTGATAAGCACGAAACAAAGCGCGGCGCGCGCCCGGAGCGGTGCGGGCCAAAGCGTTCATGGTCATTCCCGGTGAAAGTTCGATAGGCATCAGGGGGATATCATGCGCTGGTTTCGCGGTTGACGCAAAGCGTTTTGCAAGGCGGACCACGGGAGTTCAATGCAACGTCTGCGTTGCGGATACGCGGCGAGCACGGCAAGGAGCGCGTTCCAGACCGCGTTGGTGTCGGTTGTTTGGCCTGCAATCAGGCCCTCGGCGAGCGCGTCGAGATCGGCGCTTAGTCGCCCGTGCACCAACTCGCAGAGCATGGACGCCGAAGCCACGCAAAGCCCGCAGGCCTTGGCCGTGAAAGCCGCGTCTTCAACAGAGCCCCCATCAGAACTAAGGGTGATCTCAATCTCGACAGCGTCCCCACACCGGGCATTTGTGCCTTTGCCACTAAGGTCAGGCGTTTCCAAACGACGGGCATGTTTTGGATCCCGTGCGTGCGCTTTTAACAGCGACTCGAAAGTGTCGTCAACCTCCGAATTTTTCATACAACACCCGCATGATCTCCACAAAAGCGTCCACTTCTTCTGGCGTATTATAAAAATAAAAACTCGCGCGCACCGTGGCGGGCACCCCGAATTTACGCATCAAGGGCTGTGTGCAATGATGTCCGCCGCGCAAGGCTACCCCGCGACGGTCTGCCATCGTCACCAAGTCATGCGGATGAATGCCGGGCAGTTCAAAACTCACCACCCCGCCACGTCCGCTCGATGGACCGAAAATTCGCGCGCCAGGCACGGCATTCTTCAAACCAGCAACCGCTTGTTCCGCGAGCCTTTGATCGTGATCAAAAATCCGCTGACGCCCAATGGCATCAATATAATCGATGGCCGTGTGCATGCCGATGGCCCCGGCAATGTGCGGGGTTCCGGCCTCGAATTTATGGGGCGTTGTATTCCACGTGCTGCTTTCGTATTCCACGCTGGAAATCATTTCCCCGCCGCCTTGCCATGGCGGCATCGATTCAAGCAACGATTTCCTTCCATACAAAATGCCCATCCCAGTCGGGCCACAGATTTTGTGCGCGGAGAATGCCAGAAAATCGCATTCCAAATCCTGCACATCCAGCGGCAAATGCCCGGCGCTTTGGGCAGCGTCGAGCAGGGTGGTGACACCATGTTTTTTGGCCATGGCGATCATGCTTTTTGCGGGGTTCACAAGACCGAGAGAATTCGAAATATGGGTGAAAGCAAACAGCTTCACCGGTCCCTGCAACAACGATTCGAGCGCGTCGAGCTCCAGTGCTTCGCCGTCGCCGATCACCGGCACAAAGCGCAGTCGCGCACCGGTGCGCTCCGCGAGCATTTGCCAAGGAACGAGATTGCTGTGGTGCTCAAGTTCAGTGAGCAAAATCACATCGCCCTTTCCGACATGGGAAAGTCCCCAGGTTTGTGCCACCAGGTTGATGCTCTCCGTAGTGCCACGAGTAAAAACAATCTCCGACGATTCTTTGGCGCCGATGAATTTCGCGACGCGATCGCGGGCCGCTTCAAATGCGATGGTGGAGCGATTGCTCAACTCGTGGATTCCGCGATGCACGTTGCTGTTGTCGGCAACGTAATAATGATGCAGCGCTTCAATCACCGCGAGGGGTTTTTGGCTGGTGGCCGCATTGTCGAAATAAATGAGCGGATGCCCATTCACCTTCTGGTCGAGGATAGGGAAATCCAGACGGATTTGTTCCCAATCCGGTAAATCCGCACTCATTGCATTCGGCATCACTTGCGTTTCAATCATTTCAGATATCATAACCCTCCCCGACAGAATCGCAAGGCCGTGACTTCTTCACGATGGCATACGAGGGAAAGGATAAACTCTCTTGACCGATAAAATGAAAAAAAAGGAATCGGTAGATGGAGCCAATGTGTAGCGGAAGATCGTCAATAGGCGATAGTAGAAATAAAGCACCAACCGTTTGCCGCGATAGTCCGCGGGGCGTGAGTGGTTTGCGTTTGATCCATTGCACTGAAGGCCGGTGCAAGGGATCCGATTTCGAGGGGTGGCGTAGGTAGATTTGGGTTACGAAACTTGTTTGAATTTCGAATTTATCGCAAGTCCAGAGGTCACACAATGCGCTTTCCACGTCGAGAGTGACCCTTCACGCAACCCAAATCGTAGGGTGCAGGCTTCCAGGCTGGACAAGCCTTTCGAAATTTGGTCATTAATGTAATATGGGCGACGACTCTTTCGTGCATCTGCACGTTCACACACAGTACTCTCTTTTGGATGGGGCAATCCGGGCCGGCGACCTGACCCGGCGCGCCTTTGAACTCGGAATGCCGGCGGTCGCGATGACGGATCACGGGAACATGTTTGGGGCCGTGGAATTCTATAAAGCAGCGAAGAAAGCCGGCGTAAAACCGATTATCGGCTGCGAAGTTTACATGGCTCCGGGGAAAATGGATGACCGCACCCCGACCGGTCCGCGTGATGCGTCGTTTCATTTCACCTTGTTGGCGGAGAACAACACCGGGTATCGCAATTTGATGCGTCTGGTGACGGCGGGTTATTTGGATGGTTTTTATTACAAACCGCGCATCGACAAGGAGTTGCTTGCCCGGCATTCGGAGGGCCTAATCGCCCTGAGTGGATGCCTGAAAGGGGAGATCAATATGGCGATCCAACAGGGGGATTTGGAGAAAGCGAAGAGCGTGATTGGCACTTTTGCCGATATGTTTGGCAAAGACCGTTTTTTTCTGGAGTTGCACGACCATGGGATGGAGGCGCAGAAACGTTGCAACCGCGCCTTGGTGGAATTTTCGAAATCATTCGGCCTCGGCTTGGTGGCGGCAAATGATGTGCATTTTTTGGAACGGGATCATCACGAAGCGCACGACGTGTTGATCTGCATCGGCACGGGGGCCATGGTCCACGACGAAAAGCGCCTGCATTATCCGCGCGAAGTTTATCTGAAATCAGCCGGGGAAATGGC
>Ga0105046_10016095_pt1 | contig 11487 bp, 9 predicted proteins | sample MAT03_FD_78385 | JGI IMG/M metagenome (GOLD analysis project Ga0105046, IMG submission 78385) | Freshwater microbial communities from Lake Fryxell liftoff mats and glacier meltwater in Antarctica - MAT-03 (megahit assembly) | ecosystem: Environmental > Aquatic > Freshwater > Ice > Liftoff...
GACGCAGGACGCAGGACGCAGGACGACGTGGCAATCAGGATCGTGTGAAAAACGAAGAGAAATTAGCGTGCCAACAAAACAATAGCGTGCGCAACAATCGCCTGTTTTTGCCCAACCGCATCACATTCCTCATTCGTCCTGGCTTTGAGGCCGACGCAGTCGAGAGGAATGCCGAGCAATGCTGCGACGCGGGCGCGCATGGCGGGTTTGTGCGCGCCCAGGCGTGGGGCTTGGGCGATGATGTTGATGTCGCAATTCAAGATGCGCCAGTCGGCCAGCGCCGGCAGGGCACGCACAGCAGCGATGAACTGGGCGGAATCGCGGCCACGATGCGCCGGATCGGTGTCGGGGAAATGTTCGCCGAGGTCACCCGCGGCGACTGCACCCAAAAGCGCATCGCACAGGGCGTGCAAAACGACGTCGCCGTCGCTGTGTGCGATGACCTTATAGGGACAGGGGATCAGAATTCCGGCGCACGCGATACCGTCGCCGGCTTCTAGGCGGTGGATGTCGTAGCCGATACCGATGCGCTGCCGGGGTGGCGGCGGGGGCGCGGGTTCGGTTGCTCCCGCAGTCGCCGCGGCTGAACGCAGGCTGCGTGCGCGTTCGGTACCTGAACGGTCGCCGCGGGGGCCTCCGAGTCGCCGGCGCTGGCTCAAGCGCGGATCTGGGCTTCGTAGGCGTCTTTGCTCAAGAGGCCGTCGAGCGGATCGGTTGCAGCGGGCTTGATGCGGGCGAACCAGCCGCTGACCAGGGGATCCTGATTCACGGTCTCAGGGGCATTACCGAGCGCCGTGTTGACGGCGATGACCGTGCCATCAATCGGGCTGTAATAGTCATTCACCGACTTGACCGATTCGATTTCCGCGCAGGGCTTACCGCGGTTGACCGTGGTTCCGAGCTTGGGCAGCTCGACGTGGATGATCTCACCGACCTCGCCCGCGGCGAAGGGGGACAGCCCGATGACCACGGTATCGCCGTCGAGACGCGCCCATTCGTGGGATTTCAGGTAGAATTCGCTCATGCAACCTCCGCGGTGGCAGCACATTCCATGCGCAGGCGGGCGTGGCAAGCCTGGGCTGAGTGCGTGCTACAGATTGCGGGCCTGCGCGATGAGGATCCGAGGTCCGTCTTGGCCGGGCACCGCCCGTGGGGTAGAGTTACCACCGAGGGCAATCCGGAATTCCCATGCAACCCGTGCAGGGGTGCGCAATTGCGCAGGATCGCCCACAAGCGAGGCTGGTTGACGTGAACGATACGACGGTCGAAGTTGATGAGGATTTCCGCTATGGCCAACTCGCCATTGAGGGCCGGCTGATCACGCCGGACCAGTTCGATGCGGCGATGGACGAGGTCAAGCAGGGGGGCAAGGGTCTGCCCGAGATCCTGGTCAAAAACAACTGGGTCGACGCCCAGACCGCCGAGCGCCTGTCCAAGGCGATGCGCCGGATCATCCGCGATGAGCGCGCCAAGTCCGAAGGGGGCCTGCTGGTCAAAAAGCAGATCGCCGGCTACAAGCTCAACCGCCGTATCGGAGAAGGCGGCATGGGTGAGGTCTACCTTGCCGAGCAGTTGACCATGCACCGTACGGTCGCGCTGAAAATCCTGCATCCGAAGTGGGCCGACGACGAAGAATTCCGCAAGCGTTTCCTGCTCGAAGCCCGCGCGGCCGGTAAACTGTCGCACGTCAATCTGATCCAGGTTTACGACGTCGGCAAATATCAGGGAAAATATTACTTCTCCATGGAATACATCGACGGCGTCACCGTCGAGGACCTGATCAAGCACGAAAGCCGCATGCCCTTGGAAAAGACGGTCGATATCGTGCTCCAGGTCGGCCAAGCGCTGAAATATCTCAGCGCCAACGACATTGTGCATCGCGACATCAAGCCCGCGAATATCATGATGACCAAAGATGGCACCGTTAAACTCGGTGACTTCGGTTTCATCCAATCCGTGTACGACACCGAATTGATGCAAGAGGGCACCACCATCGGCACGCCCGATTACATCAGCCCCGAACAGGCGCGTGGCGAGCGCAATCTCGACGTGCGCAGCGACATTTATTCGCTGGGCGCCAGCCTGTTCCACATGCTTACGGGCGACACCCTGTTCCGGGGTTCGTGCAGCAAGGTGATGCGTGACCATATCGACACCGAGCCACCGGATATCGACAAGCTGCGCAAGGATCTGCCCAAGGACATGGTGCGCCTGGTCAAGAAGATGGTGGCCAAGGATCCCATTGATCGCTATCAGACTTCCGACGAACTGATCGCTGATTTGGAGCTATTGAAACTCGATCTCGCCGCCGGAGATGGCAAGTTGCCGACCTCGCGCAGCCAGATCATGAATGTGATCTCGGCCGAAAAGGATCGCATCACCCAGCTCGAAGCGCGCCTGCAGACCCAGGTCGGCCTGAATGTCTTTCTGATGATCGCCGCAATCGCTGGGTGGGTTGCCGCGGCAGCCTGCCTGGTGTTGCATATGATGCGTTGAACACCCGTTTACGCCGTTTCCACCGGAGATCACCCGTGTCCATGCCTGTGCTCAGGTCTTTCCGCCAGATCGCTGGCTTCTAGGATGCACTGCGATGCATGAGCTGGTCTTCCTGACGGGCGCGCGCGCGGGGCAGCTGGTCACGGTCAATCGGACCATGATCGCAGGGCGCAGTCCGGAATGCCAGATCGAGGCACCGGATCCCAACGCCAGCCGTCAGCATTGTAAATTTATCTTCGACGGTCAATCGGTGATGATCGCCGACAATAATTCCTCCAATGGGACCTATCTTAATGAGGTCCGCCTGGCCGCGCCGGTCCGTCTTGAGATCGACGACGTGGTGCGCCTGGGAGAGACCCGCCTGCGCTATCAGCTCCAGGGTGGCGATGACGATAGCGGGGCATCCAGTTCGATTTTTGATTTCCGCGAACAGGACGAGGACCTCAGCCAGAGCATCGTCCTGTCAGTCGCCGATCTCGCCCAGCGCAACCAGTCGCCCGAGGTCCTGGCCCAGCGCCTAGCCGCGATCATCAAGGTCTCGCATACCCTGGTGAATATCGATAAGATCGACGAAATCTTCGCCGGAATCCTGGAGACCCTGTTCGAGGTGTTCCCGCAAACCGATCGTGGCTTTCTGATGACCGGCCACGACGTCAACCTGCTCGAGCCACGCGCGATCCGCAGTCGTGATGGCGGCATGACCGAGAACCTCAGCGTATCGACCTCAATCTGCCGCCACGCCTTGAGCACCAAGGCGGCGATCCTCTTTGATTCGTCCAAGGGCGGCGACTTCGACCAGGGCATGTCCATCGTCAGTCTGAAAATCCGCAGCGCGATGGTGGTGCCGCTGCTGGTCGGCGAAGAGGTCTTGGGCCTCCTTCAACTCGACACGCCGGACCGTCATCGCGCCTTTGCCAAGCCGGACCTGGAATTGGCCCTGGCGGTCAGCCAACAGGCGGCGATTGCTCTCAATAATGCGTTGTTGCTGAAAAAAGTGTCGCAGGAAGCGACCACCCGTAACAACTTGATGCGTTTCCTGCCCGGCCCGGTGGTGCAGCAAGTCATTGATGGACAGCTCGACATCGCGGTCGGCGGGCGGACCTGCACCGGCTCGATTCTGTTCAGCGACATCATCGGCTTCACCGCGTTGTCCGAGACCCTCGATCCGGCCCTGTTGATCACCTTGATGAATGCCTATTTCAAGCGCGTGGTGCCGTGCATTCAGCGTAATGGTGGCAGCGTCGATAAATTTATGGGTGATGCGATCATGGCCGTGTGGGGCGTGCCGATCGACAAGGGCGACTCGGCCCTGCAGGCGACCCAGGCAGCATTGATGATGCAAAATGTGTTGATCGGCTTCAACAGCCTGCAACAGCACGAAGGCGGTCCCCAGCTGGCGCATGGTATCGGGGTCAATACCGGACCAGTCACTGCCGGTAATATAGGCTACGAACAGCGCATCGAATACACCGTTCTAGGCGATACGGTCAATACCGCCCAACGCATGGAGGCCACCGCTGGCCGCAGTCAGGTACTGATCTCGACCGGCACCTGGGAGGCTCTGCAGGGCAAGGCCTATGGCATCGCCCTGCCGCCCGTGCGGGTGAAAAACAAAGCGGAACTCCTGCCCACCTTTGCGGTGCGCGGCTTGCGTCTTGATGATGAGATCGTGCTGCATCTTCCCTGCCGGTCGGGTGGCAAAACAGTGTTCCTGATCCGCCGCCTAGTCGATGGATCATTTATCCTGCTCTACCCGGAGCCTTGCGAATTGCTTACGGCACCCCTGCTGACGGATGCCCCGGAATGGCCGGGAATCCCCCTGGGTGTGCCGGTCATGGAAAGCGTGTTGCCCAGTCAGGACAGCGACGGGCATCTGGTACGAGCCCAGGTCCGTCTGTCGGACGAGACCCTTGCCGGCCTGCTCGGTGAACGTGCCTTGCCCTGCGCCTTGGTCTGGGAACAGATGGGCCGCTCTGCCGTTGCGGCGAAATAGTGCCTGACTGGGCTGGTGCTTCCCGCCCGTGATCCGGCTGCGAGCCTGTCGGCATGCTGGATTTCGCCTCTCCCGACACCCCCGCCCATTGGATCCGTGCGCGCACGTTTCGCGTCGATGCGGTAGCCCTTGAGCTGCGCATCGATCTCGACGCGCGCACCATTCGCGGCACGGCCACGCACACCATCGTCTTTTTTCCGCATGCGTCACGTCTGACCGTCGATCTGGATTGTGACGGACCAGTCATCGAAGCCGTCAGCTGCGCCGGGTCGCCGGTTCCCTTCAGCCACGTGGGCGCCCGTTTGAGCCTCGCCACTGCGGCCTTGTCCGGGGAGCATCAAGAGTCAGCGGAGCGTCAAAAGTCCGCGGAGCGGCTGGAGCTGGTCATCACGTTCACCACCACCGCGCCGCGGAAGGGAATGACTTTCATCGCTGCGGATGCGAACCGCAACCAGGTCGCCATGGCGTGGACTCAGGGTGCCATGGAAGATCATCATTATTGGTTTCCGTGCTTCGATGACCCGAACAATTTTTCCACCTACGCCGTCACCATCACCCACCCCGTGGGCACGGTCGCCCTGGCCAATGGCGATCAGACCGCGCACCAGCCGGCCGAACCCGGCTGGTTGCGCACGTCGTATGCCCAGACCAAGGCCCATGTTCTGTATTTGCTGAATATTGTAGTCGGTGACTTCGTCGGCGTCGATAGCGACGCGGCGGTCGTGGCGGGTCGAGCAATTCCGATTCGGCATTGGCTGCCCGCCGGACATGCGCATGAAGCCGGGGTTTTCCGGGCGACGCGCTTCGCCATCGAATGGTTGTCGGACTACACCGGAATGCCATTTGCCTGGAGCCGCTACGGTCACGTCGTGGTGCATGAATTTTTGTGGGGCGGGATGGAGAACACGACGTTGACCACGATCACCGACCGCGTGCTGATCGACGACGCCACCCGTGCCGCCGAAGATGTCGACGCCGATTATCTGGTCATCCATGAATTGGTGCATCAGTGGTACGGCGATCTTTTGACCATGAAGGCGTGGAGCGACATCTGGCTCAACGAAAGCTTCGCCACCTGGCTGGAATGCCGCGGAACCGCCGCCTGGCGCGCGTCACGCGACGAAGGCGACGAGAGCGAGGTCCGCCACCTTTTGCTGTGGGAGAATCGCGAGCACTACCTCGACCAACACACGAGCCGCTATCGGCGACCGCTGGTCACCAATCGCTACGACGATGCCTATGAATTGTTTGACCGCGTCGCGTACGAAAAAGGCAGTTTGGTGTTGGAACACTTGGCTCAGCTGCTGGGTGAAAAACGCATGCGTGCCGCGATCGCGCTCTATACCACTCGACATGCGGGCGAGCTGGTCGAATCCGATGATTTCCGCCAAGCCATCGAAGACGCTACCGGCGAGCCCATGGACTGGTTTTTCGCGCAGTGGTTACGGCGCGATGGGCATCCGCATCTCAGCGTGGCCGTCAGCCACGACGCTGGGCGCGGCCAGATCAGTGTTACCATTTCACAAAAGCTCGCCGATAAAGAAGAGCCGTGGCGCCTGCCGACCGTGGTGGCGTGGTGCGTCGATGGAATCATCCAGCGCACCGCCCTGAATATGAGCCGACGCGACGAGCACCTGGTCCTGGCCTGTTCCGCAGCGCCGACCTGGGTCGTGGTCGATCCCGATGGCCATCTGCCGGTCGAATGGAGCGAGCCCGGCGATGAAGCTGCGCTGCTTGCCCGGGCTCGGGAGCCGGGTTTGTCGGCCACGGCGCGGGCGCGCGCCTGTGTCGCTCTTGGTGAACGCGCCGCGAGCGCGACCGCCGTCGCTAGCCTTGCCGATCTGGCCACTGCGGGTCAGCAGCCGGAATTAGTCCGTCGGCAAGCCATCGCTGCCCTGGGCGCATGGCGCAGCCTAGCGGCCATCGCGGCTCTGCAGGCTGCCGCCGATCTCCCGCAGCCGCGTCTGCGGCGCGCGGTGGCCGAAGCATTGGGGCGCTGCGCCTTGGCCGATCCCGAAATCGTCGCAGCGCTGGCTGCAGATCTCGTGCAGCGTGCCGATGCGGAACCCAGCCTGCTGACTGCCGGTGAATTCCTTGCCGCCCGCGGAGCGCTGCGTCATCCCGGGGCCACCGCGCTGCTGCGCAGTCGCCTGGGCAAGTTGAGCTGGAATGATCGTCTGCTCATCGGCGCGATTCGCGGCCTGGGTGCCAGCGGTGAAGCCGCTGCCATTGACGAAACCCTGCCGCTGTTGGCGGATCGCCAGCGCAGCGGCCCCGTCCGTCAGGCCGCGGCGGCCGCCGCGGCGCGCTTGGCCGCGGAACATATTCCCGCGCAGGTGCGCGTGCGCATTGCTCTGCAACGCCAGTTGGCGGATCCGTCGGCCAGCGTGCGTGCCGCCGTGGCCAAGGCGCTGGGATCGTTAGGAGATCCCGCTGCCCGCAGCGCCCTGGGCGAGCAACGCGGTCGCGAAATCTACGGTCACATCCGCCGCGTACAGCGCGAAGCCCTGCACAGTTTGGAAAGCAAGGCTGCCCTCAGTGAAACCCAGGCTGGGCTAACCCGGAAAATCGATCAGCTCACGGAAGAGAATCGGGATCTCAAGCGTCGTTTGGACAACGTCGAAAAACGCCTGGCCTGACCGCCGTCCTCATCCTGCTTCGGTGAGATCGTACAGGGCGACGAGGTAGGGATGCGCCGGATCAGAGGCCGTCAACGGTTGGGGGTCACTGACCTCACCGAGTGAACGGCAGCCGTTTCCAGAAGTCGCTGTCACGCTATTGCCAAGGTCCTGCCGGCACGCAGCAAGCAGCGCATCAAGTTCGGCCACCACCTGAGGCTGGTGCTGCGCGAGATTTGTGGTCTTTCCAGGATCCTGCTCCAAGTCGTAGAGAGCGTCTTGCGGCTGATCGCCCTTGTACACATGCCGTTTCCACCGCCCATAGCGCACAGCTTCGAGCCGGTGTCGCATATAATAGAAGAACGGTCGTTCAGGTACATTTTCGCCGCGGCGCACCGCTGAAATATCACCGCCATCGATGACGCGATCGGTTGGTGGATTGATGCCTGCGAGATGACAGAAGGTTGGCAGCAGATCGAGGCTGGAACAGACCTCGGAGCGAACCTGACCCGCGGTAATTCCAGCTGGCCAGTGCAGAATCGCGGGCAGGCGCAGGCCGCCTTCCCGGGACTGGGTCTTGTGGCCGCGGAGTGGACCATTGCTGCCGCCCTCACCACGGGCGCGCGAGCAATTATCGGACGTGAACAGGATGAGGGTGTCCTCAGCGATACCGAATTCATCCAGGGTGTGTCGTATTGCCCCCACCGACCCATCGATGGCTGCCACGGCGGCCCCATAGCGACCATTCCGCGATTGCTTGAGGAATGGCGCACTGACGTAATGGGGGTGGTGGACATGGAAATGAGCCAGGCAGAGAAAAAATGACACCTACGCCTTTGTTTTGATACATGCTTGGGATTCAGCGAGGTATCGTTCGGTCACGGCGTCCTGATCGGGTTGCTGTTGGACCACCGAATTATTGCGCACCAGAGGCAGGGGCGGGAACGAGGTCGTTTTCCCGTTAGGCGGCGCCTAGCGCCCCATGTCATTACTGTAGGGCAGGCCGAAATAGGAATCGAAGCCATGCTGACGCGGCAGAAAGGCCGGTTGATCACCGCAATGCCATGTGCCCACACAGCCCGTGGCGTACCCCGCATTTTTCAATAACCGGGCGATGGTGATCTCGCTCGGATCAAGTCCGTACGGTTGCCCGGGAAAGAGCACGCCGTGACCGCCGAAGTCCTGAAAGCCGATGCGCGGTGGAATGCACCCGGTCATCATTGCCCCCCGGGACGGTGAACATTATGGCGAGGCTTGATAAAAATCGGTCAGGCGGAGGCCTTCGGCGGCCAATTGATCCAGGTGTGGGGTCTGATTCAGGGTCGAGCCATAACAACCTAGTTCGCCATAGCCGAGATCATCAGCGTTGATCAGAATGATATTCGGGCGTGGGGCATGCATGGACTGCAGCGTCGTTTATTGACCGGTCGGGGGCAAGGGCGGCGCAATCACATCCTTGATACCATCACCGGCCAAGGTGTAAGAATTCAGGGCGGCGGTCAGGTGCGGCCCCTCCTCGTTCCAGCGTGCGGCCAAGCCGGTGGCGGTGAGCAGGTGGATACGATCGCCAGATTTGCGCGCCCGCGCTAGCCAGTGCAGATCCAGCTTATTCATAGTGCCGGTATATTCGTAGCGGATCTCGTCGCTACCCAGGTCACTGCTGACCACGTCCAGGACCCCGTGCGCGAATTCCTTTTGGGTTACCTGATGATATTCGGCCAAGGTCCCGGTGAACGGTTGGACGAGCAGATTGATGTTGGCAGCAAAGCCATCAGCGGCGGGCATAAAGACCATGAAAACCTGCCCAGTCGCCTCGGCCGGGAAGGGAGGAGGGGCAAAGCGAAAGCCCAGTTCGTCATGCGTCAGGGAGTTGGCGCCGACCAAGGGGGAAGAAAGCATCAGGGCAGTACAGATAGCAAGCAGGGTAGGCATGGTCGATCCAGAGAATAAGGAGTCTTGGTAGGATCAACCTGGCGGCTGATCATCGGGAAGGGGCGTGCGATGGCGGTGACGGATGGGTACCGGCGCGAAGCTGCCGCTGTCGGCCATTTCAGCCGGATCAGCTTGGCCGCGAATAAACCGCTGGACCCAGGCGTTGTTGCTGGCGCGGATCTCGTTAGCCGTGCCCATGGCGACTATTGCGCCGCGATCAAGCAGGAGAATGCGGTCAGCGATTGAAAAGGCGCTTTGCAGATCATGGGTCACCACCAGCGAGACGACGCCCAATTTCGAGCGCAGACGCAGAATTATCTGATTAATCACCGCCGTCGTCACCGGATCCAAGCCTGAGGTCGGTTCATCGAAGCAGATGACTTTGGGTTGGTTAATCAGGGTGCGCGCCAAGCCGACCCGTTTTTGCATCCCGCCTGACAATTCAGACGGGTATTTATCGATCGCCTGTTCCAGACCAACCATCGCCAACACCCGCACCACGCGTTCGCGGATCTCCGTTTCATCGACCCGATCCTGGTAGAGGACAAAGCCGACATTCTCAAGCACGGATAGACTGTCAAACAAGGCCGCGCCTTGGAAAACATAGCCCAGATCGCGGCGCGCCACCAAGCGTTCACGCTCGCTGAGGGTATGCAGATTCCGCCCAAGGACCTCGACCATGCCCGCATCCGGATCTATCAAGGCGATGATGGTCTTCAGCAACACACTCTTGCCGGTGCCGGAACGCCCCAGGATGGCGATGATTTCCCCCCGATGTACCTCGAAGCTGACCCCATCCAAGACGGTCTGACCACCAAAGCGTTTGACCAGTCCACTGACTTTGACGGCTATGTCAGTCATTTCCATTTCCTTTCCATAAGTTTTGTTTCAGCGGCAGCGTATTTCGCGTGTTACAGGACCATCGTCCTGCGTCCTGCGTCCTGCGTCCTGCGTCCTCGCAATTCGCATTGATTGCACCTGGTCCAGAAGTCCGGAAGTCCAGAAGTCCGGAAGTCATTAGTGCAGGGCTATTTGCGAAATACCCGTAGGTAACGCTTGCCTGGCGACGTTCCTCACCTGCGCCATCTCCGCTGTCGCGATCTCTCAGGACCTTGGACCTCGGACCTCGGACTGCGAGAAATGCGAGGACGCCGGACGTAGGACGCCGGACGCAGGACAGGATCGAATTCGAGACGCAGGACGCCGGACGCAGGACGCAGGACGACATACACGGCGACCCAAGTTGAAAAAAAAGATGAAACATTAGAATTGTCCAACCGTTGGTGAGCGGCGAGAAACCAATTTCCGTAACGTTTCCTGATCGTCATTCAAATCGGGTCGTAATAAGGTGAGTACCGGGTGCCCTGCGGCCAAGCGGTGGGCGTCGCTGTCGCCGTCGTCGGCGGCGGCGACCCAGTCGCCGTGCAGACGCCAGGCGAGCTGGTCGCGGTTTTCGCGGACAGCGCGGTAAGATTCTCGGAAGCCGCTGTGGCCGTGCTTGGCGACCAACAGGGGTTGCCAGCGTTCGCGCTCGCCGGCGGGGATATTCAGGTTGACGGTACGGCCACGGTATTCACTGCGGCCTATCAGCCACGAGGCTACCTCGGCGGCGAGATCGGCGGCCGCTTCGAAACCGCCGCTGCCGTGGTCGCGATTGACCGCCATGGACGCATGTCCTTCGACGGCGGCTTCCAAGGCGGCGCCGACCGTGCCGCTATAAAATAAGCTGCGCCCGCAATTCGCGCCATCATTGATACCGCTGACGACGAGTTGCGGTTTTTCGGGCATGATCGTGGTCAGGCCCAATTTGACACAGTCGGTCGGTGTGCCGTCGACAACAAACGCAAAGAAATCGCCATCAAGACGACTGCTCACCGGCAGGGCGCGATCCAATGTGATCGCATGCGCCTGACCAGAGCGTTGTAGCGCGGGCACCACCACTACCACCGGCTTACCCAACCGGCGGCGCAGGGCGCCATACATCGCCCGTAAACCAGGGTGGTCGACCCCGTCGTCGTTGACCAGCAAGATCACGCGAATGACCTTTTCTTCGGAATTGTATCTGATCTAACGTCACGCAAACGTCCTGCGTCCTGCGTCCTGCGTCCGGCATCTTCGGATTTCTCGAAGTCCTTGCAGTCCGCAGTCCGAGGTCCGAGGTCCGAGGTCCCAAACCCGCGTGGCAGGGGAGTGGTTGCGTTGGGAATCGCGGGGAAACCAGCATGACCTGACAGCGGTGATAGCGTGGATGGTGACGCTGCAATGAATTTCAGACTTGCGAAATTCCAGAAATTGGAATCCGTTGAAATTTCACTACGCGAAGACGCAGGACGCAGGACGCAGGACGCAGGACCAGTGGCACTGAAACATCGAACGTCGCGACTCGAAGACGCAGGACGCAGGACGCAGGACGCAGGACCGGTGGCAATGAAACATCGAACGTCGCGA
>Ga0105046_10016097_pt1 | contig 11486 bp, 5 predicted proteins | sample MAT03_FD_78385 | JGI IMG/M metagenome (GOLD analysis project Ga0105046, IMG submission 78385) | Freshwater microbial communities from Lake Fryxell liftoff mats and glacier meltwater in Antarctica - MAT-03 (megahit assembly) | ecosystem: Environmental > Aquatic > Freshwater > Ice > Liftoff...
AAGAAGAAATTGTAAACATGCCATCCCCTGCCTGTTCCCCAGAAAATGATCTGAGTTGACCCGCTCTGACTGGTCTCGGTTACGAGCAGTCGATCATCAGGACTGAAAGCTGGACTATTGTTGTCATAATTCCACAAGTGGTAAGGTGATGTAACCAAATCAAATTTCTCTTCATGCCATATTCCAAGCTTCTCATACTCCTCAGAGTATTCAACGCGCATTGTGCCATCGTGGGAGGTGTTGGGGTCTTTAAAAATGGGCGGATCTTGTATATCTACAGGTTGGCCGGTTGTCATATCCCACGCCCATATTTGTCCCTCCTCTTTCAAAAATAATGTCTGACCATTTTCTTCAAACATGATTTCCGTCTGATAATCATGCCCATCAATAGGAATGCGCCACAGTGTCCGACCTGTTTCAAATTCCCACACATATATCCAGCTATAACCTCCTACAGCCAGTAACCGACCATCAGGGCTGAAGGCAATATACCCATATTCATTCCGTGTAAAAAAGCGTTGCAGCATTCTGATTTCGCTCACATTGGATGATGTGAGGACTGTGCTATCTAATGGATCGTCAGGCTCTGTGTGAAGAGGACAGCGTAATGACGTGCGATCAACAGCCCAAACACGAACTTGATTTTCAACCCGCGTACTGGCAAATGTCCGACCATCAGGACTGATCTCCATATCAGAAAATTGGGATGGAGCGGTCGTAATCTCTAAGTTGCGAAGATATGTATTCGTTTTTGCATCCCAGAACTGCAATCCATCGACATGAAAGCCAGATATCATAACCTCGCCGTTTGGTGTATAGCGAGGATACTGCGGCTCAATCCACTCGAAAATCACTTCTTTTGTCGCAATATCGTACATTTTTGAAGAGGTTGTTGTATATCCATCGTCTATTGAAAGGATGATTCTTTTACTGTCAGGAGTAAATTCAAAAAAAGGTTTAGAGTTTGATCCTTCGGGAAAGGTAAAGGTTTGAATTTTTTGTCGTTGATCCAAATCCCAAATTTCAAGCGATGAGAGATCGGCGACCGCCAGTAAATGACCGTCGCGGCTGAACTTTTTCCACCCTCCTTTGTCAATTTTTAAAATCTCCTGCCAGGTATCTGTCTCCCAGATATGCAGGCCATCCCAGGACGCTGTAAAATATTTACCGTCAGGGCTATACGCTAAACTTCCATAATATTTCTTGGAGGGAAGTGTCCACTCTTTAACGAGCGTGCCACCGACCTGATCATAAATCTCAACGCGACGCGGCTCATCATCTGTATAAAGAAAGATTTGTCCTGTGTGACTGAACAGCATCATCAAATATTCAGAAAGAAATGCCACCTCTTCATGCGTCCGCAAATCCCAGACTGTAAGATGCAAGGTTTGCCCGTTTAGCACCACATAATTTCCATCAGGGCTAAAAGCAAGGAAATCTGTGAAATCAGGAACGCCTTGTGTGCTCACTTCAAAATGGTGTGTGCGCTGCCTCTCAGTCACATTCCAGATATCGACAATCTCAAAGGGTCGTGGAGCACTTGAACCATAAGACCCAGCCATCGCGTAGACAGCTAAGGAACGACCATCAGGGCTGTATTTCAAATCACGAATTCGGAAGTCTTCGTAAGGGAGACGCATCACCTCAGACACATACTGCACGTTCTCCGGTGTCATCACCTCATACTGCTCTGTTTCAGCAGGGATGAGAGGGACAATCGGCGCGGCAGCTTCCGGGCGATTCATCAGCCATATCGCCATAAAGCCGACAGCACTGAACACGAGACATACTGTCATTATCCGCAAGATGCGCCGCATATATTTATTCCCATTTTTGCTTGAATTTGAATGATAATAACAGGACTTTGGGCTACATCGGGGAAGCGGTGGGCAAGCGTGGGTGGTTGATCAACGAGGTCTTATTTCTTGCGCCCCCGCCACCCCCACAACGGCCCCAACACCCGCCGCCCGCCGCGAATCGCCGCCTGCAAGCCGCGCACAAACATCTCCGGTTGGGGCAGCGGCAGAATCTCAAATGGCTTCAGGCCGTTTTGCTCTAAAACCCCATTCGCAGCGGCCATACCCGTAATCGTGGCGCGTTCCATCCACAGGGCAGGCGTCGCATAGCCCACCCAATCGCCACAGGCCCACAAATGCTCCCAGGGCGATTTCACATGCAGGGTATTCTCATCGGGCACACGCCAGCGCGTATGCACACCACTGTTGCGCCGCACGACACCATGCACAAAAGAGCCTTTGAGCGACGGAAACGCCCGCTGCACATCCGTCACAGCAGTAATCATCAGACTGTTATCCGGCTGATCAAGGATGCTTTTGGGGCCGTAGATATGCACTTCGATGACGCTGCCGCCTGTTTCGTCATGCCATGCGCGGCAGTCGCTGTACATCCGATGCAGCCAGAAAAAGTTATCCGGCACAAAATCACCTGTGAACATGCCGCCTGCTGTCCCCGCTCGCGCCTCCCGACTGAACCACAGCCGAATCACGGCATTGCGCAGCCCACGCGGAAAGATCATCGTCCTGGCATGATCGGCCAGCGCAGGACTGTTGTGCAAGAGCCGCTTTGCGCCTGGGGCGTGCGCGGCCAGAATCACCGACTCCGCATACAGCGTGCGCCGCCCCTGTCCCGCCACATCCACGCTGATGCGCCAGCCATTTTCATCGGGTTCGAGTATCTCAGCGATAAATCCCTGCTTGAGCGTGCCGCCGCGCTGTTGAATCGCGTCGATGAGCGGCTGAATCACGGCGAGATGGGCATTGTCGGGGAAGTAGGACATGGCCCAACTGTCGCGGCGCAGCATGGTGTAAAAACGCATGGCCGCGATAAAAGACGCGAGATCAATTTCATCGGCGCTGGCCGCTAAGAGATTGACGCCCACGCCTGTAAATGTGGCCTTCAGATTGGGCGTCCAACCGCGAAAGTATTCTTTCAGCGTCAGGCCATCGAGAGGGCGCTTTTCCTCAATCGGATTGAGGCCAACGGTGAGCAGCACACTCGCCAGAAAGCCAGGCAGCGAGAGGAAATCGAGCGGAATAATGGCGGACCAGATCGAGGGTCTGAAAAGAAGCTGCAAATAGTGGAATGGCGCGGGAATCCAGCGCGAGCGAATCGCATTGCCCGCTTCGATGGCACGCACCTCACGTCCCCAACGATTGATCCATTCTTCGCCAAATGAGGGCTGCAAAATGGTGTCGGTAAAGCGATCCAGCAGAGCCCGCAGATTGACGTAATTGCCCCATACGGCATGCACGCCATGTTCGGGCTGAAATGACCACTCGCGTCCCTCATAGGTGAAGGTGTCGTGGTCGCCACCTGCCAGACGCCCCCCGGCCCAGGTGGTATCGGCATCGATGACCAGGGGCACAAGACCGCCCTCGGCCAGATGCACCGCTGCCGTGAGCCCCGCCAATCCAGCCCCGATGACAACGACGGGGAAACGATGCTCGTTATTATTAAGATGAGAGATCATTGGCCCTCACCCCCGAGGGGTGAAAGGCAAGTCACAAAAGCCCTTCTACACATGTGGGCTGACGAGAGCAAGATCAGTTTGTATTTTGTGCTTGACGCTTTCAATAATGCCCATTTTTCTAGTCAAAAAATGCCTTTTCTGCTCCCCTCGCCCCTTGTGGGAGAGGGGCCGGGGGGTGAGGGGTTGCACGTTACGCATCAGCAAACTGCAAACGCAGCGTCACGATTTGATGGGGATCAATCGTGAGTTTGATCTTGCCATCGTGCAGCGTCATTTCGCTGTGCGCGACCTCGGCCAGACTGACGCGCCACGCTTGTGTCAGTCTGGCCAGCGGCGACAGAGTGACATCAATCGGTGCATAGGTGGGATTGAGCAGACGGACAATCAACCCTTTGCCACTCTGCGGCGGCTTGAGCGCCGTGAGCAGAATGCGCGTATCCGACAGCGTGAGATAACTGCGCTGCTTCTCGGCAGGCGCTTCACTGTAGACATAGGCCTGGAGCGGCGCTTGATATATCTGTGCCGTGTGCAAAAAGCCTGCCGGATCATTCGCGGTCAGGAGGCAGATCATAAACTCCGCCGCGATCTCGTGTGTGTGTTGTGCGCCGGGGACGGCTTGGGTCCGTTCTGCATCAAGCCAGCCTGTTGAGCGCAGCAGGGTGAGGGCCAGCGTCAACTGCCCATCAACCTTAATCGGCTCAATTTCATGCAGGCCGCGCGTAAAGAGGCCAAGCATCGCCATGCTGCCCGCCACGCCGCACGCGCTGTGCATGGGCTGTAATCCAATGCTGCCTGTGGGCGGGAACATGCGGCGAATCGCACCAAATGGCCCATCCACCAGCAGATGATCAGGGCGTAAGCCTGTGCGCAGATGAGCCCGCAAACGATGATCGTGTGCGATATTCTGGAACCAGACACGGAACGACAGACCGGGCAAATCTTTATAGGCCGTGATGGACGTTTTAATTTCGAGCAGACGCACGCCGCGTTCACGGCGGCCCTCATTCAAGCCGGGTGCAATACGCATACGATGTTGAAGAATCAGCCGCTCAAACACCTGCGAGACTTCGACCTCACTGCGTTCCGCCATCCCCGCCTGCACCACAACATCCGGCGTGGGGATGTGATACTGCACCACGCTGCCGGCATCACCGCCGTTTTGCAGATTAAAAACATCATGCAGTGTGCGATTTTGCATCTGCCAATTAAGCTGACCATTGGTCACATAGATGAGGCCGTTGTGCGTGTGGATACGCTCACCATCTTGCACGGTTTTGAGGCGCAGCGGATCAATATGCTCATCAGTGAGCTTGAGCGTGTAGAGCGAATAGCCGACAGGCGGCGTGTTGGCCTTAAAATGCAGCGTCCCATTTTCCCAACAGAAAGGAACTTCCTGCTGCTGCGGATCAAGGAGCGTTTGCGGGTGAACATTTTTGGGCAGCGGCACCTGTAGGCTGACACCCTGCTCCACCGCCCGCGCATGGGGATTCCACACGGCGACATACGTCTCGCGGACTGAAGACGCAATGGAACTGGTCATGCGTTTGCCCGGCAGACGATCCAGCGCTGTTTCACACAGATGATTCGCCACATCTTCCACACGGCGAGTCCGCGCCCGCACTTCATCGCTCACGGCATCACTGCACGCACCGCTCAGGAGGGGCAAAGCCTGATTCGCCAGCAGTTCGCGCCAGCTATAATCCAGCAGCGCCCGTCCATTTTCTTGATGCAGATACGTACCATGCACAAAGGAGATGGCGGTCAGCCGCTCGGCAAAATAGGTGAGCAGAGATTGGGCTTGTGCATTCAACTGCTTGAGCGGAATACGCGCCGAATAGCGGCCTGCATTGGGGATTGAGGTTTCGAGTTGAACCTCGCCTTGCAGCAGCGGACGCATCGCATCAGGGAACTCGCCGCGCAGGGCCTTCACATATTCCACGAGTGTGCTGTGGAACACGGGCAGACCAAATGGCGCGTTGATCTTGGGGACAAGATTGATTTCGTTCTCACAGCGATTGATCCACACGAACGGGCCATCGGGCTGCATATCGCGTTGGAGAGCCACTGCCTGGGCCGCTGTGTCCGTCTCACGGTAGGGGATCGCGATAATATCGCTGCCATCGGGGGCCTGCCAGCGAAAGGGCAGCGGCATGTGCGGCTGTGTGAGACTCACAAAAGCGGCCTCAATACCAAAGCCGCGTAAAATTTGCGGGATTTGCGCCGTATATTGGCTCAGATCGGGCAGCAGCGCCACCGTTGAGAACTTCATGCCATGCCGAATGAGATCCGCCCGCCCCAGCAGCAGATTGCGCACCATCGCCTCGCCACTCACCATGAGGCTGTCGGTCTGCACATACCAGGGGCCAATGCTCAAGCGTCCTCCGGCATTGTAGATCGCCAGCAGCGCCATCAGGCTCGGACGCACCGAGATTACATCATCGAGCAGAATTGTTTGCCCACCGAGATGGAAATGCCGCAGAGTGGCCGAAGCATCTTTGCTCGTCTCCATATAGCCCAGGAGTGTTTCGAGAATATCAAGAAGTTTGGCGCGTTGTCGCTGCAAGGAACGTCGCCCCTCACGCTGCCATGTCAAACACGAGATGATATGCAGCCGCGTAAGCGTATCGGGCTTCCCACTGGCGAGTTCAACCATATTGTGCCTCTGTTACAAAGTCTTGCGATGACGAGGATGAAATGAATTTACTATGATGTTTTCATTCTAACTAAAACTCAACGGAACGGCAATTTTGAGAGTGAGAATAGGCTAAATGTCTCATTTACAAAATCAATGAAGTCGGAAAAGAGATTGTTTTGGGTTCAAAAATTGTGATTGGGATAAGATTCTCCTGGGGGCACAGCATGCTGATATACTCTAAAAGGTCATAAATTGCGCCTTTTCAAAGGGCTTAAACCGTACTTTGTCCCCATTTTGAGTATAGATAGACTTTAACGTATGAATACGGATAAAAAGCCGTTTTCGGAGTCTTCTAAAGAGAGGCCCTACGTTTTTGTTGCGGGCTTGATTTAGACCTTCGGTGGCCTACGGCTCAAGCCCCTACAGGTCAAAATTTGAGATCCGTCTTCATTTCAGGACTTTTGCTTGGATAAATCAGAACGGGTCATGATAGATCAAAATCTAAGAATTTGAACCGTTGACAACCGTCTTGAATAACCCACCCTCAAATCTTATAATGAATATGGAATATATTCTCTCATTCCTCCCTGACTGTCACCATCACAGGCATTGAGAGGCCCGATTCAAAGACAAGAATCATCTCAAACCTCTGCCCGATCTCTAAATCCTGCTCAAGATCATTCAACATCACATGTGTGCTGCCTGGGGCGATCTCAAAGATACTGTAAGGGGCAATCTCCAGTGTATCCAACCTGATCATGGTCGCCACATCGTTCTCATTCCGCGTTTCATGAAAATCAATGTTCCCTGAAACCGATGATGTGGCCTCAATAAGACGTTGCGCGAGGGGCGTATTATTTTCGATCTTGAAATAGACCCCGCCCGTCATACCCTGCTGGGCAGGACGCGCATACGCCTCGAAGATGGTGACAGTTCCACTCTGTGCCCATGACACCGCACTTATGAGGAACACCAACCCCACCCCCACCGCCGCGCCCGCCAGAATCTTGCTCCCGATGTGATGCTTTTCAGAGAGCCATACCCCCAGAAAGCCGCCCACGCCCAGGAGCATGCTGCCCGTCAGCAGCGAAACAACAATCTGCGCGGAGAGCGGCGGGCGCAAATCGATATTGATGATAGGAGCAGGAGGGGCAAGCTGGACGTTGACGTTAAAATCGATCACCGTATCAAATTGTTCGGGGCGCTGGACGTTCACACGGAGACGCCACTCACCGGGGATACTGAGATTGGCTCCTGTGGCGTAATAGGCCCCGTTGTCGGCAAACGTTGGACGCAGTTCGCTCTGTCCAACGCTTTTGTCGAGATTGTCGAAGCGCAGGCGAATAAGTGAGGCATCATTGATCGGCTCACCCGTTTCATGATCGGCCAGACTGACGCGAAATTCATTTTGTCCCACAATCCCCGGCACAACATCGAGGTGAATCATCAGATCGTTGGTCATCTCCATGCCAAAATAGGGCTCCGGCATGGCAGGCTGAGGCCATGCAGCAATCTCTCGCAGCGTTTGAATCCCTCTGGAAGGACGCCCGGACGTCATGAACGCCACCGTAATCAGAATGCCGCACAGCAGGACAATCTCAGCGCTGATTAAGCCGCGCAAATAGCCCACCCAGATAGCCTGCCCCTGCTGCAATTGGCGAGATGTCCAGAAAAGATTGATCGCGGCGAGGCCCAGAACAGGCAAAAACAGGATCAGCTTGATGATGAGTGTCTGGCCGTAAATGGTTGTCAGCAGCGCTTCAATGGAGCCAACGTGCAGCCACGCCGCATAGAAGCCCGTGACAATCAGGGCGGCAACAGCGACTCGCGCATAATTGGTAAAATAGCTCACCAATGTGGCCGTTTTTGCCGTCGTGGAGTCATATTCGGCCAGCAGCGTCAGAGCGAATGCCACCAATCCCCCAATCCACAGTGTTGTCGCAAACAGATGCAGCCAATCCCCTGCGGCAGCGGCCATATCCTGGGTGGCGCTGGCATGGCTAAAGAGACTCTGCATGACCAGCACCAGCGCCCCGAATCCCAGCGCCGCCCACAAAGCACGGTTGTCGTGTGCGGTAAACATGAGCGCCAGACCCATCATCAGCCAGACGCCCATGCGAATCAGCCAGAGCGTGCCAAAACTGGAGCGTGTCAGGAGATCAATCAAAGCCGGATGCGTCAGCGCCTGCCAGAATGTCACCTCAGCGGTGATACTCGTCTGGAGCAAAAGCAGCAGTACAGACGCGATCCCCAGACATACCCACCCGAATCGCATGAGCCATTTTTGCCAGACAGCCGCCCGTTTGCTCTGTCCACCTGTGGGCTGCCACACGAACAACCAGAAGCCCAGACTGCCAAGCGCCAGACTCGCCGCCAAAAGATTGAATGTACGAACGATCACAGCATCAGGTCGAACGCTTTCATTGATGGGGGTAGCGGGCGTATTTGGCCTGCCGATTGTGGCGATGGTCATTGCATCATTGATGCCAAACGCAAAACTGCCCTCGCTGGGATGACCATCTGCTGCTGAAATCACGCGCCATACAACGGTATAGAGGCCATCGGGCAGCGAATCGAGAGGCAGCACTAGCTGATGAACATCCTGTGAATCGACCAGACTCGCGGCTGTCTGGACAACCGTCCCCGTGCGATCACGCAGGGTGATGCGGCTAAAAGCAGGCTCAAGCGGCTCAGTGAACCATAGGCGAATTTCGTTCGGGGTTTCTGTGAGAGATGCATTGGCGGTTGGAGATGACATCTCTAAATTGGCATGGGCACTCACCCGCAGCGCTGTGAACACAAGCGCCAGAACAACCGCCAATGCAATCGTATATCTCATCGAAACAGACTTCTTTCATAGCGTCGCAATGAAAAATGCTGGACAATAGCTATTGTCCAGCATTTTTCATATTTTTATTTGGCTTCGAGTTCCGCAAGACGCGCTTCGAGGGCTTCGATGCGGGCCAACAATGCCGCCACATCCACGATGCCCGCTGCCGGGAACATGACATCGCTGCCAGGATCGACAGAGCTAAATTGACCATCGGTGGAGGTGAAGACTTCATCAATCTCTGTGTCGCCAATGGTGCCAAACACGCGAAAGCTGTAATCACCGGGCATGGAGGGAATCAAATCCGCAATATAGTGGCCTGTTTCGCCAAAGGCTGGACGCAGATCAAGCGTTTTGCTTTCGCTGCCAAATGTGACTTCGGCTTGCAGAGAGACTTCAATATCGGCAGGAAAGGGGGCTTCTTCGTCTTCTGATCCGTGTACATGAATGTAAATTTCGGGTCCGTTGGGATAGCCTGTGAGGGCGGGCTCACTGCGCCAGCCAAAATGAAGCTCGTACTCTCCCACTTCGCGTCCTTCGTGGGCCAATGCAACACCAACAATCATAAGAAGCAGAACTGCTAAAATAGACAGACGTACCTTCATGTGACTCTCCTTCAGATCAATTTTTAAATAAACCTCAGACATCATCCGCAAAGAGATTACGCCTGCTGTTTCCCCTTTGGACTATGCGCGTTTGCCTGATCACCTGAAAGAGGGTTTTTGAATAAAACGCAGCGCAAAGGATCAATAATGATATGCTTTGGACTTCCTTCTTTTATCGTTCATATCTTTCATAAGCCTAACTGGTCTGTGAATAACCCGCATTCAAAAAGGGTTGTGAGAACAGGCCCACCCATAAAGCCATTCAAGTGGCACAACCTTAGCCCACCCTAAACCCGCTTATGGATCAATCGAATCTTTAACCCCTGGATTGTCAAATTCGCTCTCATGCCCTTATGCTGCTTATAACAAGCAAAAGGACAGCACATGGATGTATCACGGCAGCAGGTGAATCGGGTCTTATGGATCACATTGGTTTTAAATGTGATCGTCGCCGGGGGCAAGATCAGCCTGGGTCTGCTCACAGGCGCACTGGCTATTGCCGCCGATGGTTTCCATTCGCTGGCCGACAGTGCAGGCAACATCGCCGGATTGATCGCCAATTATTATGCAGGCCAACCGCCCGATGATGAACACCCCTACGGCCACCGCCGCTTTGAGACCTTAGCCGCCCTCCTCATTGGCGGGTTGCTGCTGCTCACGGCCTGGGAGGTGGGGCGCGGTGCCCTCGAACGCTTGCAAACCCAACACCAGCCCGATGTATCACTGTTAGGGATTGGGATTCTGATTGCAACGCTAGTCATCAATATCATGGTCAGCCGCTACCAGAAAGCGGCGGGTCAGCGCCTTCGCTCTGAGATTTTGCTGGCCGATGCTCAGAATACAGGAGCCGATGTGTGGGTAACCCTGTCGGTGCTGACAAGCACGATCCTGATGAAATTGACGAACTGGTGGTGGCTGGATGTACTCGCCGCGATTGGCGTCACGATCATGATAGGCTATGCCGCGATTGGGATTTTGCGCCAGACAAGCCGCGTTCTGGTTGATACCGCGCCCTATTCACCGGAGGAGATCAAAACGGCGCTGGGAGATATTGAAGGCGTGCAGGCTCTGGGTCGGGCACGCAGTCGCGGTACCGTCGATGCGGCCCATATTGATCTTGAGATTCACATCTCGCCACAGATGAACGCCGCCCAGATTCACGCCATTATTGAGCGTGTGCGGCAAAGACTGCATGATCGATTGGAAGGCCATCTCGATATTGATATTGAGCCGCTGGTGGGAACGCATGAAGTCACAGATGCAGCCCTGATCGTGCGGGTGACAGCCGATCTCTACGGCCTGACCACACATGAGATTCAGCGGCATGGCCCGGAGTTAGAGCTGCATGTTGAAGTGCCCCCAGGCCAGACGCTGGCCGCCGCACATACGCAAGTGAGCGCCTTTGAAGCAGCGATTCAGGATGCCCTGCCCGATATTGATCGCATTACCACGCACATTGAACCGAGTGTTTCGCTGGAAGCACACACGGAGCCGCATCTACCGGATCGTCTGGCGGCCCTGGCCGATACAATTCTGCCTCTCTTGCAGACGCATTATCCGCATATTGGTTGGCATGATTTGCGTCTGCGGCCTGCTGTGCCTGGATTCGCGCTGGCCGTTCATGCGACTCTGCCCCCTCAAATCACTGTTGAGGCCGCTCATCACATCGCAGAATCGGCGGAAACGCTGCTGCGGGGCCAATGGCGGCAGCTTCAGCGTGTGACCATTCACACCGAGCCCTTTGATCATGAGGGGGAGGCGAGTATGTAATATAATTCACAGAACTTTGCGCTATGATGTATATGTAAGCATCCCCACACCTAAAGGTGGGGGCTTTTAGCCCCAATGCTTACCAGACTTAGCCTGAGAAGGCTGCGTTAGAGACGAATACAGAGGCACTTCGGAATGCCTCACCAGTTCCGAACT
>Ga0105046_10016102_pt1 | contig 11484 bp, 10 predicted proteins | sample MAT03_FD_78385 | JGI IMG/M metagenome (GOLD analysis project Ga0105046, IMG submission 78385) | Freshwater microbial communities from Lake Fryxell liftoff mats and glacier meltwater in Antarctica - MAT-03 (megahit assembly) | ecosystem: Environmental > Aquatic > Freshwater > Ice > Liftoff...
CATCGTATTGCCGTGATGGATCAGGGCCAATTGGTTGAGTTGGGTACACACGACGAACTCATGGCCCATGCGGGTATCTATGCCAAGCTGTACGATATGCAGTTCCGTATCGCTGAGGTGGTTGATCCGCTGACGTCCAATGCGTAAGAAAAGCGATTGAGACGTAAGAAAACACAGGGTCAAGGCCACAGAGAAGCATAACCTTCTACGGACGAGAGAGGGTTCTATTTTAACGCCCATCTCGCCCTGTCCATCAAAGGATGATGTCATGCAGCTTGATGTTTGGTCTGATTTTGTATGTCCCTGGTGTTATCTGGCTTATACCAGCGTGGAGAAACTCGCTGAAAATCACCCTGTTGAGGTCGTCTGGCACTCGTATGAGCTGCGGCCTGTTGGTGCGCCGCCCATGACAAAAGACAAGCTCACAATGATCCAGCAAACGCTGCCACGCTTGAAAGAGATCGCCAAAACACAATACGGCCTCACCCTTGATCTGGGACCGCTGGACATTAACAGCCGTGCGGCGCATGTGGGCGCGAAATTTGCAGCGTCTCAGGGCGTCGGCAAAGCCTATCATGATGCCGTCTATAAGGCGTATTGGGAGCAGGCCCGGAGCATCGATAATGTCGACCTGCTGCAATCCATCGCGGAATCGTTGGGATTGGATGGCGCGGCTTTCCGTGCGGCACTGGACGATAACACCTATATCGAACAGGTCGATGGCGATGAGGAACAGGCGATGGCGATGCAGCTCGGCGGCGTTCCGGCGCTCATCTTTGAGCAGAAGTATCTCGTCTCAGGCGCGCAGCCCTATGAACAGCTTGTCAATGTGGTTCAGCAAATCCAGGAGCGCGAAGGCCAGAACGCTCAATAGCCACCGTTGGCATATCAAGCAAAGACCGATATAACTTGGAGGGGCGCGGCAGAGGCTGCGCCCCTCTTTGTCTTTCTCGCAAAGGATCGACGACAATGAGCGATTGGACTGGCAAAACAGTCTTTATAACAGGCGCAACAGGCTTTCTGGGCGGCGCGATGGCTCGTGAGCTTGCCGCCCAAGGCGCACTCGTCAAGGCGCTGGCGCGGCGTCCAGGACGCGATAAATATCTTCAGGGCGTGCCAGGGATTGAGATGGTGTCGGGCGATCTGAGCAATGTGACGCGGTTGGCCGAAATGATGCGCGGGTGTGAGACGATTTTCCACGCCGCGGCACAGCTGGGCGGGACTTATGCCGTGCAGTACCCTGCCAACGTGATCGGTACACGGAACATGGCACAGGCCGCTGCACAAGCTGGCGTCAAGCGCTTTGTGCATATCAGCAGCGCGGCGGTGTATGGACCGCGCATCCCGGCTGTCGTGACAGAAGACACCCCGCTCAATCCCGGCGCGAATCCTTATAACATCACCAAAGCTGAAGCCGAAACTGCATTAATAGAGGTGGCACAGCAAACCGGCCTCACCTATACCATCATTCGCCCTGGCATGATCTATGGGCCGCGCAATGGCATGTGGACCGCGAATCTATTTCGTCTGGCCGCCCGTCGCCCCCTCTTTTTTGCAGGCGATGGCAGCGGCTCGGCGTATACGATTTATGTCGATGATGTGATTGATCTCGCTCTGACCGCTGCACAGCACTCCGCTGCTGTCAACGAAGCCTTTAACGCCGTGAATGATCCGGCCCCCACCTGGCGCGATTTCATCGGCGGCTATGCAAAATTGGCAAAAAACGACTCCTGGGTTGCTATTCCAACCCTGATTTTGCAGCCTGTTGCCTATCTCATCGAGGTCTATTTGCGTCTACGCGGCGAGCCGCAGGGCCTGCCAAGCCTGATGAATGATTTCTTTCTGCCGCGAAAACGTATCAGCATGGATAAAGGACGCCGTTTGCTCGACTGGCAGCCTCGCATCGCCCTCGACGAGGGGATTGCCCGCTGTGAACCTTATTTGCGTGAGAAAGGTCTGCTGCGATGACGAATGTGGTGATTGGCCTGGTGGTGATTGCTCTGGTGATCGCCATCTTCTGGTGGCTGTTTATCGCTTCAGAGGGCGTCTATCTGGGGCCGCGCGTTGTACGATGGCTGTACGATCTCTATGCGACGCGCTACGACAACATCAAGCAGAACGATCCTGAGCAAGATCATGCCTATATCGCGCATCCCCTGATGACACGTCTCACACAGCCTGATCCTATGGTTTTGGATGTTGCGACAGGAACAGGGCGTCTGCCCCTCACGCTGTGCAGTCATAGTGAATTTGAGGGCTATGTTATTGGTCTGGATGCCAGTGAGGGAATGCTGAAGGTAGCCGAGAAGACTATCCTTGAATCGGGCTGCGAGGACATGGTGACGCTGATGCATCGTTCAGCCGAGCATTTGCTATTTGCCGATGAGTCGTTTGATGTGGTGACATGCCTTGAAGCGCTTGAGTTTATGCCTGATCCCGCCTCCCAACTGGCTGAAATCTGCCGCGTCTTGCGTCCTGGTGGTCTGTTGCTGACCACACAACGTGTCCGCACACGGCTCTATCCTGGCCGTATCTGGGATCAAGCCAGCTTTCGCAGCCATCTCGAAGTGAACGGCATTGAACAGGTGATGTTTATTGAGTGGCAGTACGATTACACGCTGGTCTGGGGGCGCAAAACAGGCCAATCTGAATGGATTGGCCCGCAAATGCCGGAAGATATTATCATTCAAGCATAGGGCACACAAACGCGCATTGGCATTAAGCTAAGGAAAATATCCTCTTTCAGCGTGTTTTGCCCTGTCGTCAGAGGTTGAACGAAGTCAGCGAAGCTAAAACCCCTGCCTTGCCTGTTGCAAGGCTCAAAGCCTCGCTCACGCGCTCACATAAACCGGGTCAGAAGCGGGGTTTTCAACCCGCAACCGGGGAGACAGGGACTTTGAGTCCCTGGCGGATGGCGATTTGGAGGATGTGAACCGCCCTGATCGCGTCAAAATCAGCCCAAACCCCTTCGCTTAATGTCTATGCACAAACGCGCGCCCTACACAGATCGTTTTTTACTCGCCTTGCACCTGCGGGTTCAACACGAAACGTTGATTGACCAGATCTCCGACACAGCGCCCCTGGATTATTCCGTTCTCAATAGCTGTACGGAAATGAATGCCACCATACAGACGTGAGATCGCGGCTTCGCTGGCCGCTGCCTGGATTGTCGTGAACGAACGGGCAGGCAAATCACGCTTAATACCTGTGCTGTCTGTAAAGGCCACGATTCCGAACAACTGCGTCAAAACTTCGGCTGCTGCTGCTGAGGTTGTTGAGTGACCGGATGGATATTCCGGGAAATTGGGCGTCGCAAGATAGGGACGCCAGCGCTTATCAATATGGCGATTGATATACGATTCAGGGCGAAGCAGAGGGTCTTGATACTTAATCGACCAAGTTGAGATAAAGGAATCCGCCAGCGCCATGCCAACCAGAGCATACATCTCGGCTGTGCGCGGCAAAGGCAAATCTAACTGCTCTGCAAGCTGCCCCTCAATCGAGACCCAATGACCAGCGGGCGTCCCCGTTTGACCAGGGGTATCAATCCAGTAGCGGGCAATCAGCTTCTGCTCTTCTGTCAGATTATCGCCCGTGTCTTTCACTTCCATCGCCTGCGCATAGAAGGCCGTGTCAGGCTCCACGCTGAATTCAGGGCGTGGCGACCAGACCGCACATTCGTCTGCATACCCCATCGCGAAGGGGCGAAGCTGTCCCCAACTTGGCTCGGCAATGGGCAGGTCAGGATTGGTCTTTACCCACAGATACTCTTCACCCTCTGGCACTACATACGCAGCATCCAAATCTTTGAAGGTGTCGTAACCATCATCGCGAATCCAGGCATTGAGTTCTTCACCCAGACTTTGACCATAAGCAATCGAGTCATTGATAACGTCTGTGCTGTAGAGATCACGACGCGATTCCAACTGTTTCTTGGCTAGATCGTCGATGAGTGCAGGAGTCTTTTTGCCTTCATCGGTCGCATTTGGCACAGCATACTGAAAGACAGTTTGCATAGTCGTGATCGACACCGTGATGCCGTCGTACTCGACGCCCTCATCCGGGTATGGCAGATCGCCCAGGCTTGTAATCTGCCCGATGAGCGAGCTGTTGGTAGGAATGAAATTGACGAGTGATTCGTACAGCACCACCCCGGCATAACCGTACAGGCGCGAGGCCGCTGGCGCACTGATGCCCTGCGCTTGAATACGATCATAAAGCAGTGTCATCCACTCGACGGCATAAGCACGATCTTCCCCAGAAATATCCGGTAACGCGACTGCGACCATCGAACCAGACGTGCCACCGCCTTCGCCACCGGCTGAAACAACAGCCCCAATCCCTAGCAGAACACCGCATAAAAGCAGCCCAACCCAGCGTTTCATCTGATAACTCCCCTAAGTGTTTTTGTCATTGTTTATAGTGAGAATAATACCGGACGAATCAAGATTCTGAACGGGATAAACACGTTTACCCTCCGCTTGCTCAACGATTAACGAGTTCACTCTGTGCCCCGTTATCAACTTGTTAACAGGATTTTTATAAGTTAGGGAGCACACGTCACACGCTTCACGCCATCAACCGCCAACTTGGGGAAATAGCTGGTATTCCACAGACCATAACGATTGATGTCGCGCTCCTCGCCGGGACAGGCAGGCGCGATGCAGGTGACATCACGCGGGAAATCAAACGCCAGATAAATGACCCATCCTGCCAAGCGATTGCTGCTGACTTCTTCCAGCGACTGATACAGCAAATTGCGCTGCGCGATTTCATCAAGTAGATGCGTGCTGTAGCCAATCGATGTGAGCAGAATGGGCTTGCGCGGCACATTGTCGCGCACCAGAGCCATTGTCTGACGGAAGGGTTCATATTCACCATAAAACTGAAAGCTGACGAAATCGACCAGCGGCTCCGTCACCCATGAGTCTTCCCACCAGCCCGCTGTCAGGGGATGATTGGGATCGGTGCGATGGATCAGGCGGGCGGTTTCAGCCAGCCATGTGAGAACCTTCTCGCGCGTAAACAGCCCACTCAAATAATCCTGATCGCCGCGATCACGCAAATCCCAGGCCAGCAGCGCAGCTTCACTGCGATAGCGCTCGACGAGAAATTGGGTTTGCGCCGCGATATGCGGCGGATTGTCATAGAGGGGATAGCGCACAAGATCGGCATCCTGATTCAGCACGACAATGAGACGAAGCTGCTTTTGCGCAGCCATTGCAAACATGCCATCCAGACGTGTAAAAGAATCCACATTCGGGATCGCGCCGCTGCCAGGACACAGAAACAAATCCTCATAGCGTAAGAAAATACGCAGCGTATTGATCCCGGCAGAGCGCATAATATCCATCTCGGCGGCCACCACATTGAGCGGCGTCTGCGTCAGAAAACGCCCAAAGGGGTATTCGCGGGGATAGTAATTCACCCCGTAAACAGGATAGCGGGCATTTTCCAGCACAAAGCTCGTCTCTTGAATGCGCACAAAACTGCCATTGGAGGGCACATACTGCGCAAGAGTCTGGGCAGACTGCGAGGCTGAATCGCACGTTTCCAGGGGCGCGGGTGTGACCACTTGCAGTCGTTCTAAGCGTACAGCGGCTTCTTGCCCCAGCGAATTGTATTGCAGTGCCGTTTGATAGGCCCGCAGCGCTGCCTCATGCTCGCCCTGCTGTTCCAGTCCGGTGCCATAGGCTAGATAGGCCGTATAGAGACGCGAATCAATCGCCTCGCGATCTTTGCACACAACGCGCAGGCGGTATAACGCCTCCAGGGCTTGAATCGTCAGCGGCCAATTGCGATTTTCATAATCTTTTGCGATCTGACACAGAGTCGTTGGATCATTCGCATCCAACGTTGGCACAGCGGTCACGACAGAGAGCGACGCCGGGTCAGGCAACTGCGGGGTGCAGGCGACCAGGAATAGGCTGCACAGAATGCAGAACATGAACATATAAAACGGGAAAAAAGGTGATTTTTCTGGAGAAGAACCGTAGGGGTATACCTTCGGTGACTTCGTTGGCGTGCCATGCCCTATCTTGTTTAATCTCTTATATTTCAGGAAGGGCATGGCATGCCATGCCCCTACACATCCTCTTTTTATATCAACCTTCATTTGACTGACTGTATAAAGGCACACTGTTCGCATACGTTTAGAGCTGCACAGTGGGCAGGCTGAACGTGAAGGTGCTGCCCTCATTCAAGACGCTGCTCGTGCGAATATCCCCTCCGTGCCGCCGAATAATCGTGCGGGCCACCGTCAGACCAAGCCCGCCCCCCGCAATGACGAGCACCCGTTCATCGCGTGCCCGATACATACGATCAAAGATCAGGTCCAGTTCATGCGGCGCAATGCCGATGCCGCGATCTGCCACACTGCAAAACAATTCGTGGTCATCACCCCAGGCATGGATGACAATATTCTGTTCAGTCAGCGAGTACATAAGCGCATTATGAAGCAGGTTATAAACCACCATGCGCAGCCGTGCAGGATCGCCCATCACAATCGGGAGAGGCTTTTGCACAGACACAGCAATGCCCAACTGCTTACGCTGGGCAAATACAGACAATTCGCGCACCGTTTGCTCGATCAATTCATCGAGGCGAATCGGCACATGCGCCAGCGGCATTCCAGCCTCAATCCAGGCCAGATCAACCAGGGAGAGAATCATGTCATGCAGTTTAGAGCTTGTCTGGCGAATGCGCGTGAGAAACTTCTGCTGCGCCTCATTCAACGGGCCAACGCGCTGGACCAGATCCGCAAAGCCTGTCAGGGCCGCAATCGGATTGCGCAGATCATGGGCAATCGCTTTCGCCAACGCCTCCCGCCGATCATCAAGCGCCCGTTTCTCGGTCACATCTTGCAGCATCACAATCCGTTCACCGGTCGTCATCGTCTCTGCAATGCCCTGCGCCAGACGTTTGTGAGCCAGCTTGACATCGATCTTCTGTTCCCCTGGTTTCAGGACGAGCTGCACAAGCGCCGGGTTTTTACGAAAATAATCCGGCGCATAGCGATTCAGCGCATCCTCCAACGTCACCCCCAGCATCGCTGCCGCCGCCGGGTTGAGATGAATGATGCGCTGGGTTTCGTCCAGAATCAAAATGCCATCGCTTGTTGTGCGATACAAAAATTCATATATCAACGTCGTGTTTGTTGTTCCCTCAGCCATGCCCAACCGCCGACAATCGTACTTATAAATCTAAAGTTCGCGCTCCACTTTAATGATAATCCGTTCTGGGGCATCTGTGCTAGTAGATACTGGCGGCTCAGCATTTCCAGCAGGTGGCGGAGGCGCTGTTACGGCCCGAATTGGCTTCGCCTTCGGATCAATGACAAGCTGCCAGGGCGTACCTTCTGGCAGTTCAACCTTGTGGCCGGAGGGAAAACGAATGTTGATTTTGCGCGTGCTGCGCTTGACGACGACGCCATGCTGCTCAATCGTAATCGCTTTGCCCCATCCAAACGGCCCACCGATCCAGACGCGGCCAGAACTGGCAATTTGGACCCCAAAAGCGGCCACAATAAGCGCGGGCGGGACAATCCCATGCACATGATGCGTCTCGCCTGAACCAGCGGATTCATCAGATGTATAAAACTGATAAAAACTTTTTTGCGTGCTCAAAACAGTCGTCAAAAGTGAGAGCACGGTGCGCAGAAGATCGCCTGCCTGTTTGGCGGCTCCGGCCTTTTGCAAGCCTTCAGCCACACGCGCCAACCAGTAAAACCAGACACCGCCGCCGCCTTTAGCACTGGTGGGGTCATAGTGCGGGTCTTGTGCTGAAACCATCGCGAGGCCGCTTGGCCGCCAGAAATAGGTCGGATCGGTTGCGAGGCGAATGAGAGCGTTTTGCTGCTCAGGCGTGAGATTGGGCACAGCCAAAGGCATGAGGGCATTAATATCAAGGCCGCTCAAATCAGGCGTTGAGACTGTCACACGATACACACGGCTGAGGCCCTCACAGCGCACGCGATCAATCTGACTAAAGACACGCTGAGACGTGAAGACACCGCGACGGTTGTACCAGACAAAGGACGTGGAGTCGATTCGTTCGGTAATCGGTGTGCCACTCTCCGACTGGCCTTCCAGCACAATCGTAAAGCGCGGCACCATATTCGCCCCACCCGTGACCATAATGAGCAGGCGCGAGGCGGGATCAAACTGCTCCGCAAGCAAAAGCTCCTCATCGCCTGCGGCATCTCTAGCCAGTACGCGGCCCAGAGGCGATTCATGTGTATCGCGATCCTGATAGCGGAAGCGTGTGCCATCCCACAGACGATTGAGGGCTGTATTGAGGCTGTTCAGTCGCTCGGTAAGGGGCTTCTGCGATTTATCCTTGACAGACTCGGCCAGATGCTGAAGCGCCTGCCCTTCCATCAGCAGCAGCGCAGCCAGATCAGGCGATTCAACGGTCCGTAAATCAACGCCCTGTCCCCAGGGCTGCGCGGCGGCAAAGGTCGGGAAGGCGACATAGCCCATCTGGCGCTCATCCTGCCACTCAGGAAAGCCATCACCATCCACATCGCGTTCCTGGGTAAACCAGCGATCAAAAAATCGGCGCAGTCCTGGCAGCACTTCGCGGGCAAAGCCTGCATCCCCTGTGACCTGATACAGCTCCCACGCCACCTGTGCCAGCAGCGGCGCACTCAACATATTGAGCCGCTGACCGCCCGCACCGGGAAGCGCGTCGATAAAGCCATCCTGTTTGGCCTGAATCGCCAGATAATTTTTAAAGGCTCCCAGCGCCACGTCGGGTGCAATCGTGGCGAGAGCAGGCAAAATGAGCCACGCGGTAAAGGGGTCCTGCCGCCAACTGCGCGGATGATCGCTGCCATCGCCTTTGGGGCTGTAGCCCAAATTGGGATTGCGGCCCGCGATAAAGGTTGGATTGGGATAGTGAGCCGCTGCTTTGAGCGCACTCTGCATTAAACGTGTGTGTGAAGCACTCAGGACAGCATCCCAGTCCTCATCCCCGGTCTCGATCTGAGGAAGCGCATGAGAGGCGTTTAAACTGGCCTCAAGATAAGGCCTCCAATCCAGTTTGAGCCATGCCGCACCAAGCCCAACCGCATTTTGCAGGCTCGGCAAACCGACATGCACCCAACGCAGCGTCACCGTCGCATTTGCGGCCAGCGCAACAGTAATCCCCATGCGTGGGCTGAGTCCCTCATCGCCTGGCCCACCCTTATCGAACATCACAACAGGGGTGAGATTGCCAACAGGCAGCACAGGGATGAGAGCCAGCGGCAGACCCGGCAATACAGCATGCGTCAATTTTTGCTCGTGACCGCCAACACCTATATGCCAGAACCAATCGAAGCGCCCATGAATCGTTGTATTGGTCGTATTTTGCAGGGTAATTTGCCCGCCGAGGACCTGCGATTCATGAGCGCGAAAAATAAACTGCGCACTCAGGCCGGGCACGGGCGACGAATCAACGATGATGGTATCAGGAAGAAGAGTTGTGAAAGTAGGAGGTACAGCATAGGTCATGCTCTGATAGATCTGTCGACCTTCAATCGTCCAGATCGGCACAAGGCTGACAAGACCTGCTCGCCCACCATAACGGGTATGCAGCGTCACGGCAGGTTGGTCGCCTGCGCCGAGACGAACATCCCACACTTGATCATCGGTAAAAGAGGTGCGGCTCAGACGCGCATCGGCGGCAATGAGGCAGGAGGTCGGTGAATCAGTAGAAAGCGTCCAGCGGCGGAGAGATTTCATCATCGCTAAGAGGCACAGCGGGATTATCGCGCCGCAGCCCCGACTCCTTTCGCGTGAGGACAATCGATAAAGAGGATGGGGTTAGCCCACCCTCTTTAAAGTGTACCATATCACACGCTCTTATGAGTCGCCTGGAGAGACACGCCATGTGTTATCAGCTTCATCAAATTCCATCATCTGCCCATCGAGCAGGGTGATAACGTGGCGGCCTTTGCCCGGCACATATTCGTTCTGAGGACTGACCGATCCGCCTGCACGATACTCGTAACGGGTGACATAACCGATTTCAGTATCGTCTGCCCAGCCGGTGAGGGCCTGCACATCGGCATTCTCGCGCCACAACTTGCCGAAGCCGCGCTCCGGTTGCATAAGATCAGGGGGCGGTGTGAGCGTGGGATTGATCTCTGGTTGTCCATCCACAAACGTATCTTCAAAGGCCAACCAGATTTGCTTGCCATCTTTGTCTGTTGTGGCGACCCAGATTTGTTTAATCGGCTGCAACCAGTACATGTGTCCGTTCTGGAAGGCTTGCTCTGCAACATAAATCTGTCCCACAACCGCCGTCGGGAACACATCCGGCGTCGATGTAACGGAGAGCGTTGCTGTTGCTGTGGCCGCAATGGTCGCGTCGGGAGTGGTGGACGCGCTGATTGCCACCTGCGTTGTACTGCCATTCGGAGTCGGTGTAGCAGGCAAAGTGCCCAGAAGCAGCGGGCCGGAACTGGTCGAGTCCGCCCCCGCCGTGACAACGCGCGTCACTTCTCGGGTCACCTCCATCACATAGGTGATGGGTGGCTCTCCCTGGCATGCCGCGACAAGAATGGTCATTACAGCTAAACTCAAGCCTAACCCAAGTCGAAATCGCATCATAGAGTATTCCTTTTCAGGCTCGTGGGATTACACAGAAACGCATTGTAGCAGAGGTTTGGCCCTCTACAGGTAAAAGGGCGATAAACGTTGGGCAAGCGGTAGGTTTGTGAAATAAGAAAAGAGATACAGATTATGCTATATTGAACGTTCGCTCATTAAGAGGCTGTACGATGTCCAAAACGTTTGATTCTCTCCTCAAAAATATTACTCATACTGATCCGGCAAAACGGCAGGCCGCGGTCAAATCATTAGGGCAGAGCAGAGACCCGCGTGCTGTGGATACACTCATAACGCTGCTCAACGATCCTGATGAGAGCGTGCGCGATCAGGCCGCCGACGGTCTTGTGGCTGTGAATGACGAAAAAGCGATTCAGCCTCTCATCGAGTGCTTTATCGATCCCAAGCGCAAGTCAGTCCCCGATATTGATGGTCATGAGAGTACGCATATCCCGGCGGCTATCAAACACTTTGGCCCCAAAGCAAGCGCCTATCTGCTGCCCTCCCTCGACGATTCACTCGATGCTTGGCAGAAAAACATTCTCTGGTTGTTAGGGGAAATCGCAGACCCCGGCACAACTGACGCGCTTATTGACGCGCATAACAAAACAGATGAGGGTGTTGTGCGTTACGCCCTCAAAGAAGCCATTAAAAAGATCAACAGCGGCCCTGCCCGCGCGTTTATTGGCAGCCTCAAAAAGCGCTGGTAATCGGGTATCCAGGGGTGCATGAATGCAGGGCAATTGCATCTAAACGTAATTCAGTGAAATTAAAGAACTCACAACGGTTCTTGTAGGGGCATGATGTATCATGCCCTGGGCGCAGCACGCTGCACTCCTACATAAATACCCTCTGTGAGCTTTCGTGAGCCAAGAAATTTAAGATGCAATCA
>Ga0105046_10016106_pt1 | contig 11483 bp, 11 predicted proteins | sample MAT03_FD_78385 | JGI IMG/M metagenome (GOLD analysis project Ga0105046, IMG submission 78385) | Freshwater microbial communities from Lake Fryxell liftoff mats and glacier meltwater in Antarctica - MAT-03 (megahit assembly) | ecosystem: Environmental > Aquatic > Freshwater > Ice > Liftoff...
CAGTACCGGCAGCCCGTGCAGCGGCCCGCGCAACTTGCCGAGCTTGCGTTCGGCGTCCAGGGACTTGGCCTGGGCCAGGGCGTCGGGGTTCAGCTCGATGACCGAATTCAGCTTCGGGCCGCGCTGGTCGATGGCCTTGATGCGGCGCAGGAAGTGGCGCGTCAGCGCCTGCGCCGTCAGCTTGCCGGCGGCCATCTGGGCCTGCAGGGCCTGCGCGCCTTGCCATTCCAACGCTGCTGCATCGGCCGCGCTGGCAGCCAGTGCCGGCCCGCTGCCAGCGGCCATGGCGGTGCCGGCCAAAAAGCCGCGTCGGTTCACGGGTGCGTTCATTGGGGGTAACTCCGTTTGATTGGAAGCATGCTTCAGTGATGCGCAAGCCCATCAAGGCCGCAGCAGCGGCAGCGGATAACTGGCCAGGCTGGCGTGCCCGAGTGCCGAGAGGGCCTGCACACCGAAGACCACGTTGTCTTTGGACACCGGCACCGTCACACGGCTGACGCGGCCCACATCCTGAGCGCTTTGCCAAGTGGCTGAATCGGTGTTGCGCCAGACCACGCGATAGCCCGTCACCAGCGGGTCGGCGCTGGCGGCCCAGCTCAGCGTGCTGTCGTTGCTCAGACCCGAAGCGTCCAGCTTCACCTCCAGCGGCGCAGGTGGTGCCATGGCCAGCGTGGCCAGGCCGGCTGCGTTGATGCGCGCCACATCGGCCACGTAATCGGGTTCCACGAATTCGGCCAAATCACCGAAGCGGACCGTGCCTTCGGTGCGCAGGTTCTGGTGCTGGTGGCGGAAGTTTTCGAAGGGCTCGGTGAAGCGCACGGCGGAATAGCCGCGCTCCAGGAATGGCAGGTGGTCGCCACCACGCAGGTAGCGGTCGCGGCGCTGGATCAGTTGCACCGTGAAGCCCGGCAAATAGGCCTCGCCGGCTGCCTTGAGGTGGCGGCCGAGTTGGTGTGTGGGCATGTCTTCGCTGCCCCCGGCCAGCGCAATGGTCTGCAGCCGGGTTCGCACGACTGCATTGGCTTGGGCTTCTGCCGCGGCGGCTTCGGTGTGGGTATCGGTATCGGCAGGTCGGTTGGCCTGCGACTGCACCAGCAGGCGCAGCAAGGGGTCGAAGCCGTCGGCAAACAGGCGCAGTCGCTTGGGGTCGCGCGGGCCGAAGTCTCCGGTGGCGCTGCCCACGATGTCGTTGGTGATCATGGCCTCGATGTTCGTACCCAGCTTGCGGGCTTCGCGGGCGAAATGCGCGGCACCCAGCAGGCCCTGCTCTTCGCCGGGCACGGCCATGAAGACCAGTGTGGCGTCGAATTCATGGCGCGCCATGGCGCAGGCCAACTCCATCACCACCGCAGTGCCCGAGGCATCGTCGTTGGCGCCCGGTGCCGCGCCTTGTGCGTCCATGACGTCGGAATTGCGCGAGTCGTAATGCCCGCTCACCACCATCACGCGCTCGGCGGCAGGCGACGCGCCAGGAACGACAGGACGCGTCCGGGCTGGCAGCGTGGCCATCACGTTCACCAGCGTGGTGGGCTTGCTGATGCGCCGGCCTGCGGGCTCGACCCATTCCTGCGTGCTGACCTGCAGGCGTCCGCCGCTGGCCTGCGCGCAGGCTTGAAACTCGCGCTGGATCCAGCGCCGCGCCGCGCCGATGCCGCGGGTTTCAGACGCGGTTTCCGACTCGGTATGGCGGGTTTCAAAATCCACCAGCTTCTGCACACGCTGCTGGATGCGGCTGGCACTGATGTCGCGCAGGATCTGCTGCACCACAGGGTCGGGCGGGGCCGCCGACGCTGCGCTCGGCACGGCAACGCACAAGCTGCCCAACAGCCAGGGCCAAGCGGCCCGCAAGAGGCGGGACCATGAATTCGAACGAATGTGCATAGGTGGTACCGAGTCTGCGATGTAAAACCGTGGACTCTAAGCACAGGCGCTGAAGCCTGTCGGCCGCGGTGCGTTACAACGGCGACGCCTGCGGACGATCCGCGCCAGCCCATCCAGCGAACCCCACCGAGATCGACATGCCATTCAACACACGCCCATTCACCAACCGCACAAGCAGCGCCACCGGCTCGCTGGTGCCCACCGCACTGGCCGTGCTGCTGGCCAGCAGCCTCAGCTGCAGCGCCCTGGCGCAGACACCCACGGCCACAGCGCCCGCTGCAGACGTGCCCCTCATCGAGCGCGCCAAGTTCTTCGGCAACCCCTCGAAGGTGGGCGGCCGCATCAGCCCCGACGGCCAATGGCTGAGCTGGATCGCACCGCGCGACGGCGTGCTGAACGTGTGGGTGGCACCCGCCTCAGACCTCGGCAAGGCCAAGCCGCTGACCAGCGAGAAGGTCCGACCCATTCGCAGCAGTTTCTGGGCACCGGATTCGAAGACCGTGCTGTTCATCAACGACAAGGGCGGCGACGAGAACTTCCTGCTCTACGGCGTGAACGTGGCCACCGGCGAGCAGCGCAGCTACACGCCTTTCGAGAAGACCCGCGTGCAGGTGCTGGGCATCAGCCGCAGGGTGACCGACCGCATCCTCATCGGCGTCAACAACCGCGACCCGCGCTGGCACGACGTGCACAGCCTGAACCTGAAGACTGGCGAGCTCAGCCTGGTGATGCGCAACGACGGCTGGGCCGGCTTCGAGAGCGATGAAAGCCTGAACCTGCGCGTGGCCAGCAAAGCCCGCCCCGACGGCGGCACCGACTACTTCCGCCTGAACGACGGCAAGGCCGAAGACAAGCCTTTCGTCAGCGTGGGCCTGGATGATTCGCTGACCACCGGCCCGCGTGGCTTCACCGCCGACGGCAAGACCCTGTACTGGACCGATTCGCGCCAGCGCGACACCGCGGCGCTGATCGAACAAGACTTGGCCAGCGGCCAGACCCGCGTGGTGGCGCAAGACGCGCGCGCCGACATCGGCGGCACGCTGAACGACTTGAAAACCGGCCGCGTGCAGGCCTACTCGGTGAACTACCTGAAGCCCGAATACGTGGTGCTGGACCCCAGCGTCAAAGGCGACATCGACTTCCTCCGCAGCCAGATCAAGGGCCAGTACTACATCACCGGCCGCACCGACGCCGACGACAAGTGGCTGCTGGCCGTGGACCCCACCACCGCGCCGTCCACCACCTACCTGTACGAACGCGCCGCCAAGCGCCTGACGCCGCTGTTTGCCAGCCGCCCCGAACTGGAAGGGGCACCGCTGGTAGCCATGCATCCGCTGGAGATCAAGGCGCGTGACGGCCTGACGTTGGTGTCTTACCTGAGCCTGCCCAAGGCCGTCGACCCGCAAGGCAGTGGCAAGGCCAGCAAGCCCGTGCCGCTGGTGCTGTTGGTGCACGGCGGCCCGTGGGCGCGTGACGACTACGGCTACAACAGCTACCACCAGTGGCTGGCCAACCGCGGCTATGCGGTGTTGTCGGTGAACTTCCGCGGCTCGACCGGCTTCGGCAAGAACTTCATCTCGGCGGGCGACCTGCAATGGGGCCGCAAGATGCACGACGACCTGCTGGACGCCGTGGAATGGGCCATCAAGGCCGGCGTCACCACGCGCGACAAGGTCGCCATCATGGGCGGCAGCTACGGCGGCTACGCGGCGCTGGCTGGCGTCACCTTCACACCCACCACCTTCGCTTGCGCGGTGGACATCGTGGGCCCGTCGAACCTGTTCACCTTGTTGGAATCGATCCCGCCGTACTGGGAAGCCTTCAAGCAGCAGTTCTACAAGCGCATGGGCGACCCCACCACCGAGGCCGGCCGTGCGCTGCTGAAAGAGCGTTCACCGCTGAACTTCACCGACAAGATCGTGCGGCCCTTGCTCATCGGCCAAGGTGCCAACGACCCGCGCGTGAACGTGCGCGAATCGGACCAGATCGTCGAGGCGATGAAGGCCAAGAACATCCCGGTGACCTACGTGCTCTTTCCTGATGAAGGCCACGGCTTCGCACGCCCGGTGAACAACATCGCCTTCAACGCCGTGACCGAGAACTTCCTGTCGCAATGCCTTGGTGGGCGTGCCGAACCCATTGGCAACACGCTGAAGGCGTCGACCGCGCAGATCAAACACGGCGCGGAGTTTGCGTTGGGCCTGAAGCAGGCACTCGAAGCCAAGTAAGAACGGGTCGACAGGCAGCATGAAGAACCCCCCCCTGCAACACGGGGCGGTGCGGCGCACGACCAATTGGCGGTGTCTTGCCGTGATGTCTGCGGCCGGTTTCTGCGCGATGGTGCATGCACAAGTACAAGTACAAGTACAAGTGCAAGCGCCATCTCCGGCATCACCGCCAAGCCTGACGCCGACACCAGCGGCGACCTCGATTCCGCCGCTGGGCCCGATCGCCAACCCGCTGTAGCTGCGCTACCCCCGCATCTCGCCCGACGAACAGCAGTTGGCTTTTGCCTTCCAGGAAAATCTCTTCGTCATGCCGACGACTGGGGGCGTGGCACGGCTGCTGGACAGCAACGGCAGCCACAGCCTGCAGCCAGTGTGGTCGGCCGACAGCCGCAGCATCGCCTACGCCTCAGACCCTTACGGCAACTTCGACATCTTCGTGGTGGCGGCAGCCGGCGGGCCTTCGCGGCGGCTGACCACGCATTCCGCAGCCGAGTTGCCCGTCGCCTTCACGCCCGACGCGCGCGCAGTGTTGTTCAGTGCGCAGCGCCTGGAGACGCCGGCCCATGTGCAGTTCCCCGCACGCGGCGCTTCCGAGCTTTACCGGGTCAGCGTCGAGGGCGGCAAACGCCCCACACAGGTGCTGACCTCGTCGGCCCTGAGCGGACAGCTGAACAAGGCCGGCACGCAGCTCGTCTACAAAGACTGGAAGGGCGTGGAGAGCCCCTGGCGCAAGCACCATGTGTCGCCAGTGGCGCGCGACATCTGGCTCTACGACCTGAAGACCGGCAGCCATTGGCAGTTGAGCAGTTTTGGCGGCGAAGACCGCAACCCGGTGTGTTCGCCCGACGAGCAGTCGGTGTTCTTCCTCAGCATTGCCGCGAACGGCACGCCAAGCTTCGGCGACGACGGCGAGCTCTACACGCTGTCGCCGGGCGGCACACAGGCCACCCAGGCCACCCGCGTGGTGATGCCGGGCGAGATGGGTTATTCCTGCAGCGACGGCGACGAATGGTTCGAGTGGTCGCCCGACGGCCAGAGCCTGCTGGCGGGTTTTTTCGACCGCAACCGCTGGAGCGCCGAGGTGAGCCTGTTCGACGCGGCCGGCAAGGCACCGATGCTGAACCTGACGCATCGCGGCTACGAGGACACCCGCCCGGTGTTCGCCCGCAGCGGCCACGCCATGATGTGGCGCAGCGACCGCATGGGTCTGCGCGGCGCCAGCGGCAACGCACTCAGCGACCTGTTCGCGATGTTCTTCACACGCGCAGATTTCGACCGCTTCAACCTCGACAAGGCCGAGTTTGCGCAGCTGAAGGCCCGTGGATAGGAGGAAGCGAAAGAGGCCAAGGAAGCGAAAGACACGAAAGACGTCAAGGACACCAAGGCCTGGAAGACCGCGTGGTGCGTTTGACACCCAATTCTGGCGACATGCGGGCCGGCGTGATGACACCCGACGGCGAGACCGAGCTCAACCGCTTGAAGTTCACGGCCGAGCTGCGCCTGAACCGGGCCGCCGAACGTGCCGAGATGTTCGAACACGTGTGGCGGCAAACGCGCGAAAAGCTGTTCGTGGCCGACATGAACGGCAAGGACTGGGTCCATTACCGGCAGGTCTACGCACGGCAGCTGCCGTTCGTGTCCGACAACCACGGCTTTGCCGAACTGCTCAACGAGATGCTGGGCGAGCTGGACGTCTTGCACACCGGATCGGGCTACCGGCCGCGCGACCCCGCGGCCGATGCCACCGCTTCACTGGCCGCATTCTTCGACGACACGCACCGCGGCGTCAGCGTGAAGATCGTGGAAATCATCGACGGCAGCCCGCTGCTGGGCGCACGTTCGGCGGTAAAGGCCGGGATGGTCATCGAGAAGATCGACGGCGTGTCGATCGAGCCCGACGCGGAGTTCGATTCCTTGCTGAACCAGTAGGCCGACAAGCGCGTGGAGTTGTCGGTGTGGGACCCGGCCACGGGCAAGCGCTTCGATCAGACCGTCAGGCCGCTGCCAGGTCCCGCCATGAACGAGTTGCTCTACAAGCGCTGGGTGAAGACACAGCGCGCGATGGTCGACCGGCTGTCGAACGGGCGGCTGGGCTATGCGCATGTGCGCGGCATGGACGAGGCCAGCTTCCGCAGCGTGTTCAGCGAAGCGCTGGGCCGCCACAGTGGCAAGCAAGCCCTGGTCGTAGACACCCGCTTCAACGGTGGCGGCAACCTGCACGACGAACTCAGCACCTTCCTCAGCGGCCGCAAGTACCTGGAGTTCCTGCCGCGCGGGCAGTCGCTGGGCTGGGAACCCACGGGTCGCTGGAACAAACCGTCGGTGGTGCTGGTGAGCGAAAGCAACTACTCCGACGCGCACCTGTTCCCGTGGGTCTGCCGCCACCTGGGAATCGGCCAGCTGGTCGGCATGCCAGTGGCAGGTACCGGCACCGCGGTGTGGTGGGAAACGCTGCAAGACCCGACGCTGTTCTTCGGCATCCCCGAAGTGGGCTTTCGCGACGCGCGCGGCGAGTTCATGGAAAAAGCCCGCGTGGACCCCGACATCCGGGTCGTTAACGACCGCGCGCTGCTGAAGCTCGGACGTGACGAGCAGACCGAAGCGGCGGTGGCTGAACTTCTGAAGCGGTGAACGGCTGCAGCCCGTCGGCTACAGGTCGCTGCCCATCGGCGGCGGCTGGTCCAGGTCGGCGTGGAAGTTCATCAGCACGCTGGCCAGTTCCAACGCGCGCCACAGGTGCGGCGGCATCTCCATGATGGCTTGCGGGGTCTTGCCCGCCGCAATCCAGGCACCGATCTCGGCATGCTGTTCGGCGGTCAACAGGTGCAGGCTGCGCATCTCGTCCAGGGTCTGCATGCGTTTGGCTCCGGTTGCGGGTTGAGAGGCTTGAAGCGCAGCGCACAGCATACGTGGTCGACTCAGACGGCGCGTTGCGCAGCACAATCCGCGACCCGAACCCCCCGCAATTGGAATATTCATGAGCACCGCGTCCGCCCCCCGATGGAAACACGACGGCGTGGCCGTCGTGCGCGCCGATCAACTCGACACCCAGACGGCGCAAACGCCAGGGATGAACCGCGCGGCGGCCATCAACTTCGCTCGCACTGGCGCGCAGAAGCTGTGGGCGGGCACGGTGCACATCCACGCCGGCGCCAAGACCGGTGCCCACCACCACGGGCACCTGGAAAGCGTGATCTTCGTGGTCAAGGGCAAGGCCCGCATGCGCTGGGGCGAACAACTCGAATTCACCGCTGAAGCCGGGCCGGGCGACTTCATCTATGTGCCGCCTTTCGTGCCGCATCAGGAAATCAACGCCAGCGACGACGAGACCCTGCAGTGCGTGCTGGTGCGCAGCGACGGCGAGGCCGTGGCCGTGAACCTGGACATCGAACCGGCCGAAACGCCGCAAAGCGTGGCGTGGGTCGACCCCATCCACCGCGCACCTTGATTTCCGAAACCGGAGCCATGCGTTGAGCGACCCGTTCAGCGCCACCGCGGTCAGCCCCCTGCTGAACGACCCGCGCGCCCTGCTGCGCCATCTCTACGACACCGCCGTGCAGCGGGCCTTGCCCGCACACAGCTTGGCGGCGTTTCTACCCACGCCGCCGGCACGCGGCAAGGGCCGCACGCTGGTGCTGGGTGCGGGCAAGGCCGCGGGTGCCATGGCCGAGGCCGTGGATGCCTTGTGGCCGACCGAAGCCGCGATCAGTGGCCTGGTGATCACGCGGTATGACCACGTGCCGCCGGCGTACCGCGCGCGGCTGCAAAGTGGCCAGGCGCGGCTGGAGGTGGTGGAAGCGGCCCACCCGGTGCCCGACGCCGCCGGACTGGCGGCCACGCGCCGCATCCGCGAACTGGCCCAGGGGCTGACGGCCGATGACCTGGTGTTGTGCCTGATCTCGGGCGGCGGTTCGTCGCTGCTGACGCTGCCGGCCGAGGGACTGAACCTGGCGGACAAACAGGCCATCAACCACGCGCTGTTGAAGTGCGGCGCGGCCATCGACGAAATGAACTGCGTGCGCAAGCACCTCAGCGCGATCAAGGGTGGTCGGCTGGCGGCGCTTTGCGCTCCGGCGCGGGTGGTGACGCTGCTGATCAGCGACGTACCGGGCGACTCGCCCAGCGTCATCGCCAGCGGCCCAACCGTACCCGATGAAACCACCTGCGCCGACGCGCTGGACATCTGCAAGCGTTACGGCGTCGACCTGCCCGCCGCGGCCCTGGCCGGGCTGCAAAGCGGCGCCTTCGAAACGCCCAAGCCCGGTGACCCGGTGTTTGCCGGGCACACGGTGCACATGGTGGCCACGCCCCAGCAAAGCCTGCAAGCCGCGGCCGACGCCGCGCGGGCGCTGGGTCTGCACGCGCACATCCTGAGCGACGAAATCGAAGGCGAAAGCCGCGAGGTGGGCAAGGTGCACGCAGCGCTGGCCCGCGCCGTGGCCCGCCGGAGCGCACCGTTTGCCAAGCCCTGCGTCATCTTGTCGGGCGGTGAAACCACGGTCACGGTCAAGCACAAGGGCCAGCCCGGAACCGCGCCCGGCCGGGGCGGACGCGCCACGGAATTTCTGCTCGGTGCTGCCATCGCACTGCAAGGCGAGCCCGGGGTGCACGTGCTGGCTGCCGACACCGACGGCATCGACGGACACGAAGACAACGCTGGCGCGCTCGTCACGCCCGACACCCTGTCGCGTGCCGCCACCCTGGGCCTGAAGGCCGCACATTTCCTGGACCGCAACGACGCCTACAACTTCTTCGAACCCTTGGGCGATCTGGTGCGGACGGGACCCACCTACACCAACGTGAACGACTTCAGGGCGCTGTTGATTGTTTGACGTGACCGCAGCCCCGCCCGTCACACCGCCATCCAGCCCGGCCCAGGTGCTGAGCACCGGCTTGGAAGCGGCGCTGGTGGCTGCCGCGCTGGGCTTCATGTACGCGCTGCTGGTCAGCGCCCCGCTGGGCGCAGTGCCGCTGGCGATGGCGATGGCGTCGATGTTGATCGGCCATATGGTGGGCGGCGTGACCCATGCGGGGGGTTCGGCACTGTTCCAGCGCGCGAACCGTGCGCCGAGCATGGTGCTGGCCGTGGTGGCCGTGGTGGCCACCGGCCTGCTGGCAGGCCTGCTGCAACTGCTGTTCGGGGCCTTGCGCCTGGGCAGTGCAATGAAATTCCTGCCCTTCCCGGTGGTGGCCGGATTCACCAACACCATCGCCGCTTCCATGATCGTGGGCATGCTGCCAGCGGCGCTGGGGGTGCTTGGTCTGGGCACGCTGTGGCAGGTCGGCGGCGGCTGGCAGGCGGTGCAACCGGGTGCCGTGCTGTGCGTACTGCTGGGCACGGGCGCCGGGCTGGCCTGCGCTCGGCAGTGGTGGTGCACAGCCGCGATGGCCGACAGATGGGTTCACGCCGCGTGCGACCGGCAAGCCAGATGCAATTGCTAATGAACGGGGCGCGCAGCTGCGCGTGATCGAGCTCAGCCACTTCCTGTACTTCGGCACGGTCGACGAAGTCTCGCGCACGCTGCAGACGCAGGACCCCGAGGTGCGCTGGCTGGTGCTGGCCGGCCTGCCGGAAGGCGATCCGCAGCGCGTGGCGTTCGACCTCTTCGTCGGCCAGAACCTGCAATTCCAGGCCGATGTCGACATCGCGCTGCAGCAGGTAGAAACCGCCTTGCTCGGGCCGGACGAGGACGACCCCACGGACATCGACCCGGCGGCCCGCACCCTGCCCGCACCCTGCCCGGCCTGACACGCGCCGAGCAAGCCTTGTTGCACCGCTATACCTCAGCCGCGTCACCATGCGGGTGCGGCAGCGTGTGTTTTCGGTGGGCGACCCGGCCGACGCGCTGTACTTCGTCGTGGCGGGCCGGTGCGCGCTGTGGGTGCCCCAGCGCGCGGCCCAGCCCTTGCGGTTGATGAGCTTCGGCGCGGGCGCCCTGTTCGGCGAGATGGCCCTGCTAGACGGCCACCGCCGCAGCAGCGATGCCGTGGCCGACACGGCCGTGGAGATGCTGGTGCTGACACGCCCGGTGTTCGACAGCCTGGCACTGACACAAGCCGAGTTGCACGCCGCGCGATCACGCGGGGGCTGATGCTGCTGCTGGTGGGCCGCTTGCGCGACACCACGCGGTTGTTGCAAGAGCGTGGCTGAAGCGCGGTCCGCCATGCGCGATCTGGAGCCACTTTTCATCGGTTGAACCGGCCTGACTCGCAGGCGGTCTCACCACTTGCAGCCACCGTCCTTGCCGCGCACGGCGTCCACCGCCAGCGGCACCACCGCCAGCAAGCCGGCACCAGCCCAGGCCGTGCGGCAGTCGCCGCGCGCGGACTTCTGAATGTCCTTGGCCAGCTTTTCATCGGCCTCAGGCAGCCGCGGCAGCACCGGCAGCGCGCCACTGCCCATGCCACGCGACAGCTCACCGCCACGCTGGCGTTGCAACTGCAGGTTCAGCCGCGGGGCGCTGGCAGGTTGCGAGGGCGCGGTGGCCACATCACGGCCGACTCGACTGCCCGCATCGACGGCACCTGAGCTACCCAAAGCGGGTGCGGGCGCGGGCGCAGGTGCTGCCGCTGCCGCACCGGGCTGTGAAGCAGGGGCAATAGCGGTGGTTGCAGCGGCCGGGGCGGCGGTCGGAGAGATGGTCTGGGCGGGGGCCGCAACCGGAGCAGGGGCCGCAGCTGGAGCAGGTGACAGCGCAGGCAAAGGCGCTGTGGGAGGCGGCACGAGATCGGCAAGCACCGGCAATTCGGTCGGCTGCACCGCAGCGATCGCAGACGGGCGTACCAAAATCGGTTCCACCGGGGGCGGCACAACCGAAGGTGCCACGAGGGATGGGATCAGGGGCGCAGGGCCGGGTCGAGCCAGCGCTGGCAATTCGGGCAGCGAAGCGCTAGGCACGGTCGGCAGCGCAGCAGACGGTTCGGCGCCGGCCGAAAGGCCAGGAGCCGGACGCTGCAAGGCAGGCAGAACCGCTTCGTTCAGCACTGGAAAAGAGGGCGATGCAGGGGTTGGCAAATCCGCTCGAGGTGATGAAGACAGCTCGGCAGACGCATCCGGAGTCAACGCAGCAGGCGGCGCTCGCAAAGTGGGCGGCAACGGCAACGGCAACGGGTTTGATGGCAACGGCGCTGGTGCCCATTGGCCCAACCGGCCGGCGCCGGGTTCGGCCTGTGGATCGGCAGGCGGCGTTTCCTCAGCGCGCACGGCACCGCCAAAACGCGGCGTGCGGGCCGTGCCGACCGCGCCCGAAGGCGGCAAGGGGGGCGTTGGCGCCGCCACTTCGGTGGTGCCCCGCAGCGCGGCACCGCCCAGCGTGATATTCAGGCTGCCCAAGACCCCCTGCCCTGGCAAGGCCGTGCCGCCCGGCGCGCTGC
>Ga0105046_10016107_pt1 | contig 11483 bp, 11 predicted proteins | sample MAT03_FD_78385 | JGI IMG/M metagenome (GOLD analysis project Ga0105046, IMG submission 78385) | Freshwater microbial communities from Lake Fryxell liftoff mats and glacier meltwater in Antarctica - MAT-03 (megahit assembly) | ecosystem: Environmental > Aquatic > Freshwater > Ice > Liftoff...
CGCCGGATCGGCGTGAAGCACTTCACGCACTGTGAAATCCATGCGCTGCGTGATCTCATTTCCCCAGGTGCCAAGGAGTGCAAGCGTGGCAACAATGCAAAGCATCCGTGCAACGGTTCGCATGTAGGTGCTCGGGCTGCGACGGGCAGAGATGCCAGACGACAGCACTCCAATAACAATGAACAGGAATGCAACCGGCAACAGGACTCGACGGAGTTCCGCGCAATCACTGGCAAAGTTTGGGAATAAGGAATTGAAGTCGTTCATGGGTCATTCCTCCGGGAACTGCGCGGGTGTGGAATCGAGCTGGAACGTCTCGCCGTATTTTTTCAGTGCTTCGGAAAACTCGGCTTTGCGTTCTTCCTGACGTGCCTGTTTTTGCTTCTCCGTGTCGGCGCGGTTTTCGGTGTCCTGCACTACTACATTGCCCAATGCCTGTTCAATTTCCCGTTCCACGCTGGATAGCTCGGCATTGTAGCCTGTAAGCACGCCGGTCAGCTTTTGGGTTTCGGCGTCCGTGGAGGAAGCCTGGAGCTGAGACGTGGTTTGAGCGATCTGCTGACGAAGCTGGGTCCGTCGCTGCGCTACTTCATCGTAAACCGTCTGATAATTATTGGATGTCTGCTCAATCGCGTTGAACTTCCGATAGGCATCTTCATCTCGCTGGTGAGATTCACCCGATGGTGTGTTGAATGAGCTTCCGACATTTTGAAACACACCTTGTCCGTCGTAACTAAACGATTGGTTGCCATCGGTGACGCCCCGCAATTGCAGAAGGTTTTGACCACTGCCATTGCTTTGCAGACTGGAAATCAGGCCATCAGCTCCAATAATGGAAGTCAGTTCTTCGGGATTTCCGAATGCGTTCACATACGCCTGAATCTGCTGCAACTGCTGGTTCAGCGCGTTGATCTGCTCAACTTGGTTGCTGATCATTTCCACCGCTTTGGCGATGTCTTCAATATGTTGGATTTCACCAAACGCATCGGACACTGGATTGGTAACAACGTATTGAGCGTGGAGTGATGCCGCCGCCGCCAGACTGATAATAAGAACGGTCTTCATGGGATTATTGCGCGATACGAAGTGTGGCGTTGGCAGGAGCGAGCTGTGCGCCGTTGGAATCGCGTTGCGGGAGTTCCAAATCGAAGAGACTGATGTCTTCGCCCTGCCCGGTAACATCGGGCCGCTGTTGCTGAACCAAAGTTTGGTAATGTTGTTTAACTGCGTCGCTGCGTCCTTTTTCATATCCCGAAGCGTAGGCGGTATTCTGACCCCGTGTGCTCGCGGACGAGAGCGACTCGCCAAGGAGCATTCCCGCTCCCGCGCCTGCTGCGGTGAAAGCAGCATTACCCTTACCGATTTTATTTCCGGCAAACGCACCAATCGTCGCGCCTGCGACATTGGAAACAATGCGAGTGGGATTGGTTCCAGCGCAGCCGGAAAGCAGCGCTGCTGCTATGATGAGTGAAAGATGTGTGAGCTTCATGCTCACGATACTTTCAGATTATTTTAACAAGTTGGCTCCAGAGTGAGCCCAACTTTACAGCTTAGAATAGGAGATGTTAAACAAACAGAAATCTGCGCTATGAGCGAAACCACAAATCGTGAGCCATGCAGTTATCCGACGGTTTCATTCTTAATAAGTGCATGTAAAAAGCACAGTTATTGATTTCGTGATCTGCACTACCAACATTGGCACATGATTGGCTACGCTGCCGAGCCTCACACAGCAGTATATCCCCGGATGTCCGCAGGCGTGATTCCCATAAAGTCTCTTCCATACTTCGCTCATGTCCGATCCCGATCATTCCCATTTTTGGAAACGTAAACTCGCCGCCTACCTTCACGACCCGCCAAGCAAATGCGTGGATATACGCCTCCACGAAGAGCATGCGCGGAGACTTTATCGCCAGGCTGGATTCGTAGTTGAGGAAGAAAATCGTCATTTAAGCGATGCTTACGCCAAACCTTCAGACTTCGCTGCTAGTGCAGCAGATCGATTTCCATTTCCAAAGTCGCGAGGCAATTTGAGTTCAGTGTTTGATGGGGTGCTTGCGATGTTTCACCATCCCTTGAGTTTTCAGACCTTCCCGTTTCATAAAACATTTCAGTCAGCAGAAATGGCTTTGGAAGTAGATGAAACTCTCCAGCCAATTGCTACTGACGTGGACGGCTGGAGCGAGAAAGAACAGTGGAAGGCCCGCCTTTTCTGTCACTGGCGTCTTTGGGAGAAGTTTTGCACAGAAAAAGATTACCGCTTTGCATTTTTGCCCGCAGAAACCCGGCTTCCCGACCACACCGTCTGGACTCACATGCAAGTGGTCAGTGCGTTGGATGGATGCGCAGATGGCGTCGGCAAGAACGCGGTGCTTAAACCAGCATTTCTTAAATTCCAACTCGGCCCCGTGCAGGAGTTTATCGCAGAGGCTCGCAGCGTGCGTGATCTTTGGAGTGGCTCGTATCTGCTTTCATGGCTGATGGCTGCGGGAATGAAAGCACTCGCCATGAAGGCCGGTCCCGACTCCGTCATATTCCCAAATTTAAAAGGTCAGCCCGTGTTTGATCTCCATTTGCGGGAACAGCTTTGGAGTCAGGTAAAGGTCAACAAAATGACTGTATGGGATCACCTTGCTTACACAGATAAAGATCTGCTCACCCCGAATCTCCCGAATGTTTTCCTCGCTGTCGTGCATAGGGATCGGGCCAAAGAACTCGGAGAGAAGGTTGAGAAAGCGATCCGCGATGAGTGGGAAAATATCGCGCAGTCTGTCTGGCAGTTCTGTGAAGAGGAAGAGATGATACCTAAAGAGGAAGCTGGTTTCACGTCGGCCCAGCGTAAAGAACGTTTTTTTCGGCAGGCAGATCGTTTTCTTTCGTTAAGCTGGCAGACCACGCCTTGGCCCGAAACGCTGGATGAGGCGCTGAAACTACGGGGTTCCTTTGACAAAGATTCAAGCGGTGCAGTGATCAAAGACAAGAATAGTAAAATGCCGATCCAAAAGGCTTCGGAGCAGGTGGAGGCTATTGTGGAATACGCTACCAAAACCATGCCCGAAGCGGATCGGGACGGACGCTATTATATCGGTGGTGATCAAGGCACTAAGGCTCAACTCAACAATATCGGGCTCGGTTGGTCGGTAATTCTGGCACTCAACGGCTGGCAACTAGACGCAGTGAGACAAAGTCGTTCTTTCAAGGCTTGGAGTGAGGGAGGATGGAATGTCGGAGTATTTGGTAACAAGGATAGTCTGGGCGGAAAAGCAGAAGCCGTGGCGGGAGGGAAGGAATGGTGCAGTTCAGCCAAAAAGAAAGGTGGTGCGTGGAAGGCTTTGTTCAAAAGCGAAGACTGGCTGGGAGCGTCAACGCTGATCAAACGGCTCTGGCATCTGTCCTATTTGCAAAAGAAGCCGTGGAATCTAAAGACTGATCCAAAGAACTTCCCTATGCCAAATACTCACGGGATCGCCAAAGGAGAGCCTGAATCCTCAGATGAAAATGAAGACATTGAACTGCTTTCTGGTGAAAAGTATTTTGCTGTGCTTGCTCTCGATGGTGATGAAATTGGCAAATGGGTTAGCGGGGAGAAAACGCCTAAATTCCAATCTCAGTTTTCCGATTATAAAGACGAAAATGGCACCGGGTCTCAGCGTCAGGGGGCATTAAGATATTTTGAGGACAACAATGGTCAAAACCTACTCGAAACATCGCGAGCACTTTCACCCAGCTTTCACCTTCAGTTCAGCAATGCACTATCCAACTTTGCACTTAATTGCGCCCGGAATATTGTCGAAAAACACCGTGGGCGCTTGATCTACGCAGGTGGAGACGATGTGCTCGCCATGCTTCCTGCGGACACCGCACTAGAGTGCGCGCAGGCCTTAAGAAATGCTTTTCAAGGACGTGCTCCCGGTTCTGCCGAAAACGCTAATCACCCCCAAGGCTTTCTTTCCATGGGTAAGGATTATTCTAAGCAACCGATTTACTTCATCGTCCCTGGTCCTGCGGCGGATTGCTCCGTAGGGATCGCCATCGCCCATTTCAAATCCCCTTTGCAGGATGTGGTCCGGGCAGCGCAAGCGGCGGAGAAGCGAGCGAAGAATCAACTGGGGCGCGCGGCAATTGCCGTCTCCCTTTTTAAACGCTCTGGCGAGATCACCGAGTGGGGATGCAAATGGGAGTCCGGCGGGCTTGCACTTTACGGGCGTATTGCACAAGCACTCGACAGTGGCTCCTTGAGCGCGAAATTCCCTCACCGCGTCTGCCAGTTGTTGGAGCCGTATCTCACAAAGCGAAGCGGGTTTGGTAAACAAGGTGAAACTTTTGATGAGAAGTCCACACGCGAGATCATTGAAAAAGAGTTCGCTTTTACGGTCTCGCAGCAGTCGTCGTCCCAATACCTAAAGCAGGATAAGGAGGGTCTTCGAGAGTGCCTGAACGGATATCTCAAGCAAATCATCGCGGAGTTTCATAAGAACAATGAGCGGCTCATAGAGGAAAATTCACCTCCCATCCCCAAGGATATCCTTCCTCAGATTCTCCTCACCGAGCTCATCGGCTTATGCACCGCTGTCGCCTTCGCGCACCGAACCAAGTCTGCTCCCAAACCCACCGAAAGCTCCATTCAGTCGAGCACACACTGATATGAATACCATCCTGCTTCAACCCACCGATGTTCTTTTCTTCCGCGACGGACGCCCCATGGGCGGTGCGTCGTCCGGCCACGGCGCGGCTTGGCCCCTACCGAGTGTGATCAGCCATGCCTTTCACGCCGCGCTTCATCGGGCGGACTTTTCAGACGTGCATCAACACCGGCGCGGACGCAGCGGCCATTATGAAGAGCATGCGAAAAACCGTAAATTTGGCTCCTTAAAAACCGCAGGCCCCTTTCCGGTCTGCACTGTAGGTGATAGTCATACATGGTTTTTTCCCCACCCGTTGGATGCGGATGATTCTGGAGCATCCGTAATCATTCCTTTTCAAAGCACCGCATCATCCAGCTTGAATCCTCCCTGCAAATACCCTGTGGGCTCCACAGTTCCGCCATCCAAGGTTACACCGAAAACGTGGTGGAGCGCTGAAGCCTGGAATGAATATCTCAGCCGCATACCGGGGCAGCCCAAAGCAGGCACCAAGACCGAGTCATTAAAGAACGATCGTGATTTCTCTGACACTGAACATCATTACGGGATCGGGATTTCGGACGACACCAACAGTGTCATGGAAGGTCAGTTTTACTCCGCGCATTACCTACGGTTGAAGGATGAGGTGCGTCTTGGTGTGCTGGCTCAGGCAGAGGACAAGGACTTCGAGCATCAGGAATACGGCAAAGATCTCGTCATAGCGTTATTAAACGGACGAGGGACGGAAATTATTGCTGGCGGTCAGCAGCGCGTCTGCACCGCCACACTGGACGTATCTAAAAAAGGACAACTGCCACTCCCGCATGGAATGGTCGCTACCTTCGAAAAAGCCGGGGGGAAATGGCTCGTGAAATGGGTATTGCTGACACCCGCAATCTTTCCAGCTATCGGCGAACATCAAGGCGGATGGTTGCCAAGCTGGATCAGCCACACAGATGGAAAAGTTTTACTCAAGGCTGGTGACGATCACTCCGCCATAGAGCGCCAGCCCGGTGAGCGCCGCGACCACTGGCGCGAACGCGTCAAAAACCTCGGCGGCATTGCCGCCCACCTCGTTGCCTCCATCGTAGGAAAGCCCATTCCGGTCACAGGCTGGGCGCTTGCAAATAACACGGATCGTTCCGAGGGCGGTGCCAAATCCACTCATCTCGCCGTCCCTGCCGGAAGCGTATATTACTTTGAGTGCGACTCCGCGGAGGCCGCTGCACAGCTTGCCGCCGCACTTAACTGGCATGGAAGCGAAACTGCTTCCGGCCAAATCAAAAACCGCCGTTCCACTCTCATGGGAGAAAAAGGCTTCGGCCTCGGCGTCTGTAGCACCTGGAATTTTCACCCCACATCATCGCACTGATATCCCCGGATATCCTCACACTTCACCTTTTTTTAAACACCTTCATTCTTCTCAAATCATGCAAACCAAAGTCCTCACCCTCTTCACTCGCACGCCGCTTCACGTCGGCGCAGGTGCCAGCGTCGGCGCCATTGACCAACCCATCCAGCGCGAACGCCATACCGGCTTTCCCATCATTCCCGCCTCGGCATTGAAAGGATGCTTTGCGGATCAGTGGCCTGCTACGCACGACGGTAAAAATGGTGGAAAGCAAAGGCTTTCCACTACAGAAGAGGATAAAGACGGTAAAAAGACGCAAGTTCTCACGCAGGCTGATCAGTGCGCTTGGCTTTTCGGCAGTGATACGACCGATCTTCCATTCGCCGGCTCCCTCCTCTTCTCCGAGGCCCGTGTCCTTGCCTTTCCCATCCGCAGCGCCAAAGGCAGCTACGCTTGGATCACTTGCCCGCTCATGCTCCAGCGGGCGAAGCGCGATGGCGTTATTTCCGGCGAGATCCCCGTCGAACCGGCAGACGACCACGCCATCTTCAAAAACGATGGACCCCTCTCGCTTGGCACCCAAATCGTCCTTGAAGAATACTGCTTCAATTCCACCGGCACCTATCCCGCCGATCTCGCGGAAGCCATTGCCCGTTTGGTGGAAGACGACCTTTTCAAAAGCATCAAAGACCGCCTCGTCATTCTCTCCAACGGCATGATGTCGTACTTCGCTTCCACTACCTGCGAAGTAGCCCAGCACGTCCGTATCTCCGACGAAACCGGCACAGCCGAGCCAGGCGCGCTTTTCAATCAGGAAAATGTCCCTGCCGACACCCTCTTCTATTCAGTCCTTGGCGCGACTAAAAGCCGCGTACCGAAGGGGGATCTGCAAAATAAAACAGATGAGGCCGCCCTCGCTGAATTCAGCAATAAAGTGCAGGCGGTGAGAGTTTTCCAATTCGGGGGCGACGCCTCGACGGGCTTGGGTTTTTGCAGTGCCCGTGTTGACGAGCGGCTAAATCCTAGCTAACCTAGCTAATTATGATTACCGCAAACATGCACGAAGCCAAATCCCGTCTTTCTGAGTTGGTTGCTGCCGTTCAGGAAAGAGGCGAAATTGTCATCCTCTGTCGCAACGGAAAACCCGCTGCCCGCATCGTCCCGGCAGACCCCTGTTTCCTGGATCACTTTCGCAGCGATCCGCGTTTAGGGGTGAAATTCCATCAAGATCCCATGCTGCCCGTCTCTGATGACGCCTGGCCGGAGGCACTTCGATGATTCTACTCGATACCTGCACCTTGCTCTGGCTGGCTGCCGACCAATCCCGCCTCAGCACCAAGGCGATCGAATCCATCCGTGGCTCAGGAGAGTTTATCGAAGTCTCCGCCATCTCCGCTTGGGAGATCGCTTGGAAACAAATGAAAGGGCATCTGGAACTCGGCATGGCGGCTCGCCCTTGGTTTCAACTGGCCTTGGAAGTCCAACAAATCCGCGAAGTGCCCATCACCGCCGCCATCGCCCTCCGCGCTGCCGAACTACCCCGCCTGCACAACGATCCCGCCGACCGCTTCATCATCGCAACCGCCCTCGAACTCGGACTCCCCATTGTCACCCCCGATCCTCTTTTTCAACAATATCCCGGCCTCCAAACCCTCTGGTAACCCACATCATCCATTTATGAAAAATCTCGATCAAATCCGTGCAAAAAACGCACTCAGCGCAGCACTAATGAAATCTGGCAATAAACCGCATTTTACTCGCACCGATGTTGCAGGATTCCCTGCTTTAATTATTCAAAACGGCCTTTTGGCTGCATTTGCCTATGCAGCGGAGGAAGGCAAAACGACTCGTGATGGGATTAGATTCGCTTGCGACAAAACAACTGAGCACCTCGCTGATGAGGAGATAGGCATCAGTGTTTTAAAAGGGAAAACCAAGGCTAGAGGGCTTGTCGAATCTCTGAGCTCAAATAAAGCGACGTGCCTCGATCTGCAAAGAGCTACAGCGGAGGCGCTCCAATTTTTCGGCTACCTCAAGCGCTTCGCTGAAAAGAAAGACTAGAATCTTACGTTATGCCTATCTACGCACCATCAGACACACTCAAAGCCCTCGGGAACGGCTTGAAATACTGTGAATCCCGAACTTTGCAGCGGGATAAGTTCAACCTATTCGACTCAGGCCTTGATGCAGAGAAACGAGTATCATTGGATTTGTATCTTCCAAACGGAAGGGCAGATATAGAATCAATAAGGACTGAGTGGAGTGATGCGAAAGCAAAGCAGGAACGAAAACGCGATGAGGGTAAGTCAGTAAATGAGAGAGAACTTGAAAATTGTATCAGTGCGCTTGAAAAGACCCGCAGCTTCGATCTTTCTTACAATGCTACTCCCAAAGTTTATACGCAGAAGCGCTCTTGGTTGGATATACTCAATCCGGATCGCGTTATCAAATTCAAGCTTACTACCGCTAGTAGGCTTTTGGTGGGATTGGCGAACGGCACCTTGGAAAATGCCGGGTGTACGCTTCATCCAAGGTTGGGCTTCCCCGTCATTCCTGGTTCAGCCCTCAAGGGCGTAGCAAGAGACGCAGCGGCTGCTTTGAATCTGTCGCATGAATTAGAGAGTTGTATTTTTGGTAACCAGGTTGAGGAGAAAGAGAATTTCCGGCAGGGAGATGTTTGCTTTCTCGATGCGTTTGCCTTGGTTGAATCTGGAACGCCCGATCTGGAGTTGGACATATTAACTCCTCACTACCAAAAATATTACAAACAGACGGAAAATCAAAAAGCTTTAGACGAGGAATCTCCAATCCCAAACGTCTTCCCTGCCGTTTGTGCTGGCATTACATTCGAGTTTGCTCTTGTTGCGACAACTCTCCGCCTTAACGATGGGCAAGCTAGGAAACATTTGGAAAGTGCCGCCACCTGCTTAAAGCATGCTCTGATTCATCATGGGGTTGGAGCCAAGACAGCCGCAGGCTATGGATACTTTCAAGAGGCGGATCGTAAGATGTCATTCTCGACCGACTTGTTTCCGCCTCCTGTTCTTTCGCTGTCTGAAAAATGGACAGGAAAAACCAAGAATACGTTTAAGCTGAAAGAGTTGATCAAAGACTTATCGCAAGTCACTGACACGAAGGAATTGGCTGCATATTTTGACCAAATCATGCCTGCGGAACATCTCTCCAATTTCCGATCGGCAAACCCCTATTGGGCTGCCTTTCTCCGCGAGGGAGGGAAGGCAATTCTCGAAAAAATTAATCGTCCTCTTCCACGGTCATGAAACAGGCGCAAACATTCGAACTACTTACCCCGTGTTTTTGTGCGGGCTTTAGTAAAAATCAGCCTGAAATGCGAATTCCGAGTATTCGCGGACAGCTCCGGTGGTGGGCGCGCTTACTGAATAAACCCGGTCGTTCCGAATACCAAAACTTTGGTGGGATCAAGGGCAAAGCCTTCGAGTTTACAAACGACGCTGTTGCAAGTGCGTGGAAACTGACTTTGCAAGAGAATCAAAATGCACAGCCAGACGATCGCTATCTTGTTCCACACAAAGAAAACGGACGGGGAGGCGCTGGGTTTCTTTGCAAAGCTTTAATTGAGGGCAATCGTTACACTTTAGGTTGGCAACCGCAGCCTCATCCGAAATTTAATGGGCACCTCACCAGCGAAGATGCGCGCGGTGAGTTTACACGGATTCTGAAAACCTGGATGCTGCTCGGAACGGTAGGCCGCAGAGCCACTCGGGCAATGGGCTCCGTGTGGCCACTCGACTACTGTCCCACGGAGGAGGAATTTCATGACGCACTTAAAAAACTGCGCCTTCCTAACGAGCTGCGATTTCAAATTTTAAACAAAACTGGCGCTGCCGATGAGCTTACCAGAATAGCAGGTGAAACAGTGCATGGACTTAAAATGGGCGATTTCACCCGGAATCCACTTGGCTTTGTAAAAGGAAGCAGCCGCAAATCTTCCCCACTACGTTTCAAAGTTGGGCGTTTCAAAGGTGGGCTGAAGTTAATTGCCATCTGGGATGCCCGGACTGATCGCAAGGGGGACTTGGGCGAAGCGATTGGATCACTAACCGAGCCTTTGCGGGAGCTTATGAAGAATTTCCCCTTACTTTAAACCCCACACCATGCCCACCGCCCAACTCTACGACCTCGCCGACGCACTCTACCGTCTCGCCCCTTGGAAATGGTTACATGAAGATCAGCTCATTGGCTTGCGCCATCCTGTGACCGGCGAGCTTGCGCACATCAGCATCATGGGGGCGTTGGACGAGCATCGCGCTCTGGCTTTGTATTTAGGGGAAGATGCGCTCCATCGTTTCAACCTTCAGCAAAATGAAGAATACCTCTACGATCTCTCGAAGGAAGACGGTGTGCAGCTCACTCTGGAGGCGCGGCAACTCAAAGTCAGTTTTGAGGAACGCCCCAACCTCGCAAAGTCGGAACTCGCAGAGATCAAGGCAATGGGACGCAAGTATCGGGGGCGCAACTATCCGATATTCCGCAGTTTTCATCCCGGACGCTGCCCCGGCTTTATCAATGAAGCGGAGGCGGAATGGTTGATCTACGCCATGGAGCAGGTCATTGAAGTTGCCCCAAATTTGGCGAACGACGACATGGCGGATCTCCGAGAAGATGAAAAAAATAATCTGGAGGCGATCACCCGCGAATTTCGCGACGGCAACTGGCACACCACGTGGCTGCCGCTGGACGAGCGAACCTACGTCATCCCTAGTCCGGACCCCGATCCAGCATTAGTTGCAGCACTACTTCAGTATCGTCCCGAGTTGGAATTGGAATGCCAGTTCCAGCTCCTAGCAAACCCCATTGGTCTAGACCGGCATAACGCAGTGTTTCCCTACTCCATAATGAGCGTTCATGCGGAAAGCGGTTTCGTCTTCGGGTTGGATTTACTCACTGTGGAAAAGCAAAGTCATGAGGAGCTGGTCGCTTCAGTGCCAGACTGCTTTCTACACCAATGGATAAAGCAAGGAATCCGTCCCGCAGCCATTTACGTCGCCACACATGGCACTCATGAGATTTTGTTAAAAGTAGCGGATGCCCTGGATGTTCCCCTCGTGCGGGAGCCAAAGCTGCCAGCACTCAACAAAGCATTCCATAGTGCCATGAGTTTCATAAATCGTGGACTGTGATGTGTGTTGCCCGACCCCGGCTGTGGCTGATTCTTATTACATCAATCATATCGCAATGCATCCGGTATCCCCGGATATCCGCAGCAGTGCGCTTTTTTAGATCCCGTTCATCCTTCCTCCCATGTCGAACCTTACCCTTATTCAGTTGATCAGCGAGCAGACCATCCAAAACCTTCTGCCTATTCTGCACCTGAAACCAAAGCGGCTGATCCATTTGGTCACCCCGAAGACTGCGGCGCGCGCGGAGCACCTGCGTCACGCGGCGCATTCAGCAGGAATAGACCCTTCCGTGGAAGTCATCAATCTATCCTCCATGCCCGCTATTCCGGAGTGTTTCAATGCGGTGAG
>Ga0105046_10016108_pt1 | contig 11483 bp, 12 predicted proteins | sample MAT03_FD_78385 | JGI IMG/M metagenome (GOLD analysis project Ga0105046, IMG submission 78385) | Freshwater microbial communities from Lake Fryxell liftoff mats and glacier meltwater in Antarctica - MAT-03 (megahit assembly) | ecosystem: Environmental > Aquatic > Freshwater > Ice > Liftoff...
CTATTCCCTTCCAGATTATCCTGGTGCCGCTTTTCCTGTTGATGTTGCGGATTAATTTTCTGGACAGCTATCTGGGGATCATTATTCCCGGGGCGATCAGCGCTTTCGGCGTCTTCTTTATGCGGCAAAACATGCTCAGCATCCCATCGGAATTGATCGACGCCGCGCGCATTGACGGCGCGTCGGAGTGGGGCATTTTCTGGCGGATTGGACTGCCGTTGGTCAAGGGTGCCCTTTCTGTATTGGCAGTCCTGGTTTTTCTGGGATCGTGGAATGATTATCTGTGGCCTTTGATCATCCTGCGCAGCACAGAGAAATTTACCTATCCCCTTGGGCTGGCGACGCTCTATGGGCTCTATAAAATTGAGTATGGGATGATTCTGGCTGGTGCTTTTTTGGCCACCTTGCCGATTATTGCAATTTTTATCGCGGGGCGCAAGCAACTGTTGAATAATCTGACGATTGGCGCAATCAAAGGCTAAAATAGGACTGGTTGCCCATTTACTCGGCTTGCTGCCAGGCCTGCCGCCGCACCTGCATCGGTGTCAATCCGGTGGCTTCCTTGACTCGGCGTGAGAAATGGTAGCTTGTTTTGAAGCCGCAACGTTGGGCGATTTGCTCCACGGTCAGCCCGGTTTGCTCCAGCAATTCGATGCCCATTTTGACCCGTTGATGCCAGACATAGGCGAGGGGCATTTGTCCTGCCTCGCTGCGAAAGAGGCGGATCAAGTGCGTAGGTGTGATCGAGACGACCTGGGCAAGTTGATCGAGGGTGAGCGGCTCACCAAGATGCAGCGTCGCATAGCTCTGCACCTGTTCGACGACGAAGATGATGACTAAAGTAGAACCCTTGGTAAATTACCCAAGCAGAAAGGACCTTCACCGATGCTTATGCAGACAAGCGAAACCGACGCGGCAACGCCTACGTTAACCCGAACGATCAGGCCGGCAAGTGCCCCCGTGCGCACGCCGACGCCACTTTGCCAGGGTAGCGCAGTTACGATCACCGACGAACATGCTAATTTCTACCGTGAGAATGGGTATTTGGTGATCGAAAATGCCCTCAGCGCTTACGAAGTAGACGCGCTGCGCCAGGAGACGGTGCGGATCTGTCGTGGCCAATTGGGCCATGTGCGCGGATTGCCACCCGTGCTTTCTGAAGACACAGATGAAGATGTGATCCAACGGACGCTTTGCGTACACTTCCCGCACAAGATTTCCGAAGTGATGTACGACTTTCTCGCCCAGCGCACGATCGTCGATGTGCTGACGCGTGTGATCAGCCCGAATGTTAAGTGTATGCAATCGATGCTCTTTATCAAATCTTCCGGCAAACCGGGCCAGGCCTGGCACCAAGATGAAGGCTTTATCCCCACGCGCGATCGCTCACTCAACGCAGCCTGGATGGCCTTGGACGATGCGACGGTGGAAAATGGCTGTTTGTGGGTCATCCCCGGCTCACACAAGCGTGGCCTGCTGTGGCCGCATCGCCAACATGATGATGATCGCTTTGATTGTGTGGTAGAATCATTCCAGTTTCCCTACAGCGATGATGATGCTGTGCCCGTGGAAGTGAAGGCTGGCAGCATTGTCTTCTTCAACGGCTATCTGCTGCACCGCTCGATGCCCAATCGGGCGCAAAGTGGCTTCCGACGCTCACTGGTTAACCATTATTGCAGCGCCGAAACGCTTCTCCCCTGGCTGCCGATGGAAAAGCCGGTTGGCATCGCTGTCCACGATCATCGTGATATTGTGATGGTCGCCGGCGAAGATCCGTATGCCTATAAAGGTATCGAGGATAAGATGCACCCCCATATCCGCCCCAATCGTGAAGGCGGGTGTAAGTGGCCTTCAAAGGATGATTAATTGGTGATGGTTAATGATCGATTTTGAATAGCCAATTTTAATTTGATCGGCACTTTTCTGCCGTTGTGGGTGCCGGCCTGGTTTGGCTCGGCGTTTTACATCTTTCTCATGCGTCAATTTATGCTCACGTTGCCGCAAGAACTGGACGAAGCCGCCCGCATTGACGGTGCCTCTAACTTTCGCATCCTCTGGCAAGTGATCGCGCCGCTTTGTGGCCCGGCGATCGCCACCGTCACAATTTTCTCTTTTCTCTTTCATTACAACGACTTCTTAGGCCCACTGATTTACATTTCGGAAAATGACATGTTTACGCTGCCGTTGGGGTTGCTCTGGTTCCAGGGCCGCTTTGGCAACTTCTGGCATCTGGTGATGGCGGCGTCGATGATCACGATTACGCCCGTGATCTTGCTCTTCTTCTTTGCCCAACGCTATTTTGTGCAAGGTACACAATTTACTGGCTTGGCCGGTCGCTAAGCCTAGCGAGATTTATATCCCTATTCTGCCTTCTGTGCTTGCCGTCGATACTCGGTTGGGCTGCGGCCATAGTAGGTTTTGAATTGGCGCGAAAAGTAAAAGGCAGACTGAAAGCCAACTTCGTGAGCAATTTCGCCGGCGCTCAAGGCGGTGAATTCGAGCAGCCGCGCTGCCTGCCGCAATCGCACATGGAGCACGGTCTCCATAATCGATGCGCCTACTTGTTTTTTGAAGAGATGGGCCAAGCGCGAGGGCGACAACGCGACCAACGCGGCCAGACTGGCGATGTTGATCGGCTCGCGAAAGCGTTGATTGAGATAGGCGAGAATCGTCTCGATGCGCGCATCGAGTTGCGGGGTGTTTTGCTTCTCTTGGTGTTGGGCGAGCAGGAGGATCACTTCTTCCAAGGCATTGGCTGCTAATTCTGCTTGCCAAGCGCCAATTCCCTGGCTATCACGCAGCAGCCGTACGAAAGCTTGATCGAGCCGTTGCTTCAATTCCCGCTGCTCGATCTTTTGCATATACAGACCGGGCGCAGGTTCGGGCAGCCGCAGCCAGGGCAACCAATGTGCGCGTGGCGTAAAATGGGCCCAATAAAATTCCCAGCGCTGGGTTGGGTGGGCCGTGGCGTAGTCGTGGACTGTGCCCGGCGCTAAGATGAAAATATCCCCCGCGCAACAAAAGTGGGTCTGCCCGGCCAAACAATAGCAACCCTCGCCGGCCAACGTATAGGTGATCAACCAGTCGCGTGTACCATGCGGGCGCCGCACATGATAGCCAAACGAAGCGCCGAAATGGTCGGCCGCGAGAATGCCCGGTGGTGGCGCTTGGCTATAAGGCATATTATTCGCCGGTTGATGGATAGCAGGATCGTGCATGAGTTTAGCAGAGAACACTGTAGACAACGGGTGCATATTTCAGATATTATAGCTAGAACTTGCGTCTTTCCCCAAACCCAGTAAGACAGAACATTACATCACCTTATAAACTCCAGGAGTTGGCGATATGTTGAACAGAGAGCAAAGAGAATTTTTTGATCAAAACGGCTATGTAATTGCGCCGGCGCTTTTCAACCACGCCGAAGTTGAGTTCTATCTCGGCTACTACACCGAGCTGCGCAACCACGAGCAATGTCGGCGCGACACCAATGTTGCGAACGGCACCAGCGGTGATCCACTGCTGCAATATCCGCGCCTGATGCAGATGCATCGTTGGGACAATACCACGCTCAATTGGCTGCTCGACCCGCGCATCAATCAATGTATGGTTGATCTGTTAGACCGCGAGCCCCTCGCCGTGCAGACGATGTTCTATTTTAAGCCACCGCATGCGCGCGGTCAGGCCCTGCACCAAGATAACTACTATCTACGCGTGCAACCGGGCACCTGTATTGCGGCGTGGATGGCGTTGGATGCCTGTGAAATTGACAACGGCTGTCTGCAAGTGGTGCCTGGTAGCCATACTTGGCCCACCCTGTGTACCACAAAGGCAGATACTACGCAGAGCTTCACCGACGTAACTGTGCCGATTCCAGACGGTTACACGCCAGTGCCAGTGCTGATGCAACCGGGCGATGTTCTTTTCTTCAATGGGTCGCTCGTACACGGCTCCTTCCCCAACCAGACGGATGATCGTTTCCGCCGTTCACTGATTGGCCACTACATCGAAGGTGACTCACAAAAGGTGGCGCAGTGGTATTTCCCCGTGTTGCGTATGGACGGCACGCCGGTCGAGATTGATAAGAGCGAACAAGGCAGTGAGTGTGGTGTTTGGGTAACCGAGGATGGCCAGCCAGTGATCGAGATGGCTGGGTACGAAACCCCAGGCAAAAAGACCGAATAAGCTGACCCCAATCTTTATATACACGGATCGGGGAAAACACGGATAACAACGACGAAAAATATCCGTGTTTTTCCTGATCCGTGTCGACTGCTTGTCTGGCTGTGTGGCGGAGAGCACCCGCTTTTAGGCGCGAACGTTTGAGGTGCAGCTTCGCTTTTAGTTACCTGATGCGATAGACTTGCCGCATAATCTATACCCTGCTCGCCGACATTCTAATCTCTTGCTTTACCTTTTTCTCCTTAGCTGACGATCTGTGATAATCTGTTGGTATATTTCTTACACCACGCAGAAACAGAGCCGCCATGTGGAAAGTTGACCTACACTCGCATACGATTTGTAGCAAAGATTGTCTCACGCGTGCGGCCGATCTGATTACGCGCGCGCGCGCCGTTGGTCTGGACAAGATCGCCGTCACCGAGCACAACCGGTTGGATGGCGCGCTGGCCGCCAAAAAGCTGGCCCCCGATCTGGTGATCGTAGGCGAAGAGATTATGACGACTCACGGTGAGATCATCGCCTATTTCGTCAGCGAAGTCGTGCCGCGTGGTCTTTCCCCCCAAGAAACAATTCGGCGTCTGCGCGATCAGGGCGCGGTGATTAGTATCCCGCATCCACTGGATTCGCTACGCCGTTCGGCTATGCGGTTGGAAAATGTTCTCAGCGTGATCGACGATGTTGACGCCTTGGAAATTCTCAACGCCCGCTGTGTCCGCCCTGCCGATAATCTGGCTGCTGCGCAATTGGCGCAAAAGCACGCCAAGCTGGTCACGGCGGGCAGCGATGCCCACACCCTCTTTGAAGTGGGCCGCTGCTATTTGGAGATGCCAAGTTTTGAGGACAACGCGACCAGCTTCCTCGCCGCCCTTGCCCACGCAAAATCGGCGGGGATCATTAGCCCCTTTTGGCCCCATTTCGCCAGCACCTATGCCAAGTGGCGCAAACGATTTGTACCAGTGAAGGAGATAAGTGGTAAGTGGTAAATGGTACGTAGTGCGTGCCCACGTACCACTTACCATTTACCGCTTTACCACTACCTAACCTGTGGAGAAATCTTACCTCATGCTAGCGCTCTTTACCATCCTCTTGGCGGCGATCGTGCCAACGTATCTCTATGTGCGGCTCTTCTACTGGGCGGATCGCTACGAGCGCGAGCCGCGCTGGTTGGCCACCGTTGCGTTTTTGTGGGGTGCAATTCCGGCTATCATCGCTAGCTTGATTGGCGAAATGATTTTGGAAGTACCGATCGGTGATGCCGCTTTGATGACCAATTCCGGCTTCGGCGCCATTCTTGAAGACGCGATCTATGCCCCGGTGATTGAAGAATTGGCCAAAGGTTTTGCGCTGCTGCTGATTTTCTGGTTTGTGCGCCGGGAATTTGACGGCGTACTGGACGGTCTGATTTACGGCGCGTTGATCGGTTTTGGCTTTGCGATGACCGAGAATATCTTTTACTTTATTGGTGCTTTTGATGAAGGCGGTTTTGGCAACCTGGCGATGGTCATCCTCCTCCGCACCCTAATTTTTGGCCTCAACCATGCCCTTTATACCGGCCTTACTGGGATTGGCTTTGGCTTTGCGCGTAACGCCACCACCAGGCTGGGACGCTTGATCTGGCCGCTAGTCGGATTAATGGCGGCGATCCTGGCGCATAGCTTACACAACTTTGGCGCAAGTTTTGCGTCAGAAAATGGGGCTGCCCTGTTGCTCAGCCTGGTGGTTGCGGCGGCTGGCTTTTGTATCGTCTTGCTCACCATTTTGCTTTCCTGGCAGTACGAACGCAACTGTATCCGCGCCGAATTGGCGGAAGAAATTGGGGTGACGCTCACCCTGCAAGAATATGAGAACTTGATTAAGCGCTGGCGCAATCCATTGCGTCGTCCCAAAAACGAACGGGCTGAGGCGGATCGTATGCATCTCTATGCAAAACTGGCGCTCAATAAATCCCGGCTTCGTCGCCTGGGCGCAGAACGTGAACCGGCGCTGTCGGCTCAGATTGGTCAGATTCGCGCCCAATTAGCTATGTAACCCGATTTTTCAAATCGGGTACATAAAAATTCCCGGCGGCGAGGAGGGTCGCAGCCGGGAATTAGGCCAGTGTCAGCAAGGAGGGGTTCGCTATACCACTGGCGCAACAGCGCACCGGTAGTTTATCGCCCTAAAATTAGAATAAGATTAAGCATAGGTAAATCTCTGCTAAACCCTATGGTGATTTGGGAGGGAAAGCGCCAAAGGCGTATACTGTGCCTTATGGAAAATTCTGCCCTGCAAGGTAAAAATATCGGCGCTGCGCGTGCTACTGTTCATAAAGGCGTGATGGCCCTCCCTGGCTGTTTTGCGATTGGTCTACTGTTGGTGCTTCTGAGTGCAGAGCCGACTTTTGCCTCCGAACCCTGCAATCCACCCAACATTATTCCCCAGCCGGTTTGCGATATGGACTCCTTTCACGGCAGCCCACCGCGCCAGATTCCTGACGGTTGGACAGAATTTCTCATCTATGGCGACGCTACCTTTTTCCAAGATGATCATACCTACTTTGGCGGGCCGAATCTGACAATTGCCAACAATGGCGGCACCTTCAAGGCGGGCATCTATACCCAAGTCGGCGTAACGCCGGGGGCCGGTTACCGGGCAAGTATTTCCTGGGGTGCACCGAATGACCCGGCCAACTTTGGCCGCCAATTGGGCATTGATCCAACCGGCGGCACTGATCCTAACAGTCCAACCATCATTTGGGGGCCGATGCACTGGGGTGATGGCCGTATTCTCAACTATCCGCCACCCGATGTGAATATCGATGTGCGGGCCCGTGCGCTGAATGGCACAATCACGGTCTTCTTTGTCACTGATCACCCCGAGAGCACCGGCGATAATATCATCCTGATCGACGTGATCGCGCTCTATCCAGATGAGAGCGCACCAGCCGTCGAAATTCCACCTACCCCTGAACCACCCACACCCGAGCCACCCACGGACGTACCTGTCGAGGTCGCGTTGGTGGCGGAAGCTATTGTCGAAGAGGCGCGTGCTGCAGAAATTGTCGTAGAGGCCTTACCCACGGATACGCCGACAGCGACCTTTACCCCCATGCCCACCGATACACCCACGCCGTTGCCGACGCCTACCTTTACGCCGTCGCCTTCACCGACGCCAACGCCCACGTTTACACCCACGTGGACACCCTGGCCGTCGTCGACCCCAGCCGCGGGTATCGATTTAGCCGCCGCGCAATTGCAGTTAACCGGCATGACGCGGGGCAGCCAGCCTGTAGGGTTGTTAGCGCTCGGTTTGTTAAGCTTTGGTGGCGCTGGGATTTGTGCTGGTTCCCTCTGGTGGTTGCGCCGCCGTTAAATTCTCTCATTGGTAAGGTTTTTAAAGCATAAATTTGCATTTGTCACCCTGTAAGGGTCTGGCTTTGGCCTAAAAACCAGACCCTTACAGGGTGAAAGACGCGCGTCGCCAATCAATACTATATTCCAGGAATAGGCAATACGATGAGCACGCAATCGGCCGGATTGTGGCGAAATACTGATTTTGTAAAACTATGGAGCGCACAGACGATCTCAGGGCTTGGTTCGGCTGTGTCGTTTCTGGCGCTACCGTTGATCGCGGCGTCGTTGCTTAATGCCACGCCTTTTCAAATGGGTGTGCTCGCCGCTGTGCGCACATTGCCTGCCCTGTTGCTGGGCCTGTTCGCCGGCGTGTGGGTCGATCGACATCGCCGCCGGCCCATTCTGATTGCAACCAATATTGGGCAAGCCGTGCTACTGATTATGGTTTCTGGGGCCGCCGTGCTAAACGTACTGCGGATTGAGCATCTCTATGTATTCGCCTTTGGCCTCGCCGCGTTCCGGCTCTTCTTCGATGTGGCCAATCAATCGCTGCTGCCAGCCCTGATCGGGCGCGAGCAGCTGATTGAAGGCAACGGCAAGTTGGAAATGAGCCATTCGGCGGTTGCCATTGCCGGCCCGGGGTTGGCAGGTGGCCTGATCCAACTGGTTACTGCACCGTTGGCCATCCTCTTCGATGCAGGATCATTCATCGTGGCTGCGCTCTGTATCGCGTCGATTGATGTTACCGAAACCACGACGAACAGCCAGCAACAACAGCGCATGCAGCATGCGATCCGCGATGGCTTGCGGCTGGTGCTGGGCAACCGTACCTTGCGCGCGCTCACCGGTGCGCTGGCAACCAGCGCCCTCTTCACCAGCATGCTCGACGCAGTGTTGCTGCTCTACCTAACCCGCGAACTGCAACTCACACCGGGGCTGATCGGCTTGGTCTTCGCCTGTGGCAGTGGCGGCTTTCTGCTTGGGGCGCTGCTGCAAATGCGGGCGACGCGCCGCTTCGGGCTGCACGCAACCCTGATCGGCGGCCTGCTGCTGACTGGGTTTGGCGATCTGCTGATCCCGACCGTAACCGGCAGGACCGGCATTATGGTCGTCGTGCTTGTGTTATTTGTCGCCCAGTTCTGTTACGGGCTGGGCCAGACCGCCTTCAATATTAGCCAAGTGAGCTTGCGCCAACAGATTACGCCGGACCACATGCAGGGCCGCATGAACGCGACGATGCGCTTTGTGGCTGCAGGTCTTACTGCCCTGGGTGGTCTGCTGGGCGGCGTGCTTGGCCTGGCCATCGGCTTACAGTGGACCCTGATTCTGGCGGCGATGGGCGAATTGCTCGCCTCCGCCTGGCTGCTGATGCCATCGGAACCATTGACGAGTACGGTTATGGCTGTCGAATGAATATGTGGCTCAAATTTTCCTGGGTCACCAGCGACTGATGAACCCAATCAAACAATGGCAGGATGGAGAATCAAGTGGCTCAAGCAACGCAAGACATATCTGTTAGACGCCTGTTGAGTGATGCCTTGCGCATCCCGGTGGAGCAACGCGTGTCGGCCTATCTTGGCCGGGCGTGGCAAGTAACGGCGGTAGAGGGCAAAAGCGAAGCGGCCTCGCACCCCGCGGCCATCCTCTCCGATGGAATTGATGCGGTCTTTGTGAAGCTTGGTGAAGGTGACCTGGCTGAGGATCAATTCACACAGGAATTGGCTGGGCTGCGTCTGCTGACGGAACGCGCTGGTGTCCTTACACCAGCCGCCATCGGCGTCGTCACGATCGCAGGCGGTGCGATCGTGATCATGGAAGCGGTGCAGGTCATCGAACGCGCAGAGAGCGATTGGCGGCAAATTGGGCGAACACTAGCGCGGATTCACAATACCAAGGGCGACCGCTTTGGGCTTGATGCGCACTGTTATTGGGGCAGTTTCTACCAAGACAATACTCCGCTCGCCGATTGGGCCACCTTCTTCTGGCAGCGGCGCATCGAGCCGCGTCTGCGCGCTGCTGTCGATTCCGGCCACTTGCCTTTGGCGTTTGTGCCCCAGGTTGAGCGGTTAGGGAGCCGGCTTACCTCACTCTGTGGACCGCCAGTGCAGCCTGCTCTGCTGCATGGGGATGCGCACCAAAACAATTTTCTTAGCACTGCCCAGGGCCCGGTGCTGATTGATCCCTCGGTCTACTACGGCCACCCCGAGATCGATCTGGCCTATGTGGACTTCTTTGCACCTGTGTCCGCTGCGTTATTTCAAGGCTATCAGGAGCTTGCAGATTTGGACCCCGGCTTTGCCCAGCGGCGCGACTTGTGGCGCATCCCTGCCTGGCTGGCGATGGTCCAAGTCGATGGTCCGCAGCACCTGGATCGGTTAGACGCTGCTTTGTGCAATTATAGCTAGGATTTACGGCGTTACATGGGAACGCTGGCATCCTTGCCGGCTTGCCGCCAGAGATGCGCGGGCACCCCTTGGCTACCTGGTGTGTAAGCCCTCATCTAAACTAGAACGAAACTATCTGTTGGAGGGAGAACAAATCTATGGTATTCCTAAAGTCTGCCAATCTCGCCCTCGCCTTTCTCTTGGAATTGTGCATGCTGGCGGCATTGGGCTATTGGGGGTTCCACACGGGCGAGAGCACGATTGGTCGGATCGGCTTGGGTCTGGGCACGCCACTGCTGGCGGCTATCGTCTGGGGAACCTTGCTTTCCCCACGGGCCACCGTGAAAGTGTCTGGCATGATAAGATTTATCCTCCAGGTAATCGTATTCGGTGCTGCCGTTGTCGCGCTCTTTGCCGCGGATCGCTCCACATGGGCCTGGGTGTTTGGTCTGCTCGTGATTCTGAATTAGATCCTACTCTATGTGTGGCATCAATAACTTTGCCTTGTCTCAATCAGGTGTACCCTCCCAGCCCCAGTAACTCGCGCACTTCCTCGTCACCCGTTTGAAGCAGTTCTTGTGTCAATCCATTTTGTGGCTTTACGCCATAGGGCGCCTGTTTCATCCAGGTTGGTGTATAGGTGATGATCAGCAGACGACGCTTCGTTCCGGCCGGTGTGGTGGGCAGGGCGCGATGCCAGAGGTTGCTGTGGATGATGACACAACTGCCCGCCGGTGCGCGTACGATTACTTGGCCGGGCTTCTCCTCACGATCCTGATTGGGCGTGTGGTAGCGTGTATTCCAGTGCGAAGTAGGCAAGAAGCAGAGCGGGCCGTTGGCGTCATTGAGATCATCCAAATAAATTAAACAATCCAGCCCATGAGGATGCACAAAAAAAGGCGGCAATGGGTCGGAGATGACCTGTTGGTGGATGTGCCACTGCACTTCCTGGTTCGGTTCGTTGGGATAGCTGATGCGGGCGCTAAAGCCTCGAATCTGCACGAGCGGCCCCAAGACTGCCCGCGCAATGGAGAGCGTGGGCGGAAACTTTACCATCTGTGTAAAGACCGGATGTTTATCGGGCAAATGACGCATAAAGAGCCCACCAAAACCGCCACTCGTTACATCCTTGTCCTGACGCTCCATGGCCTCGATCTCATCTAGCGCTGTCCGAAGCTGGGCCAGCCCTTCTGCATTAAGCAGACTTTCAAGCACCAGATAACCCTGGTTGACTAGTTGTTGAATTTCCTGGGGTGTGGCATGAACTTCGACCTGGCGCTCGCGGGTGGGCAAATATTGCGAGAGCACGCGGTAAGGAATCGTGTATTGGGGATGGGTGGTGGTTTGTTCACAAATGTTGGGCATAACGGCATTTCCTTTTGATATCAAGCCAAGCAGACTAGAGCACGACGAATCAGACAGTAACTCATTTTAAGCCTGTCAACGCAATGCCTTGTACGACATAGCGTTGGAGACCGATGAAGATAAGGATTACCGGGATCACGGCTAGGGTGGCGCCTGCCATCACCATGCCAAAATCTGTGCCGTGCTGCTCGACGAATGTTGCTAATGCTACCGGCAACATGGC
>Ga0105046_10016110_pt1 | contig 11483 bp, 10 predicted proteins | sample MAT03_FD_78385 | JGI IMG/M metagenome (GOLD analysis project Ga0105046, IMG submission 78385) | Freshwater microbial communities from Lake Fryxell liftoff mats and glacier meltwater in Antarctica - MAT-03 (megahit assembly) | ecosystem: Environmental > Aquatic > Freshwater > Ice > Liftoff...
CCGCACGCCGCCTTCCACCCGCGCATGATGGTTGAGTCTCCGCTCGGCGAAGAGATCGATCACCGAGCCGCAGGCACCCGACTTCGGGTCACGCGCGCCGAACACTACGCGTGCGATGCGGGCGTGCAGGATCGCGCCGGCGCACATCGGACAGGGTTCGAGCGTGGTATAGAGCGTCGCGCCCGGCAACCGGTAGTTGCCCTCCACGCGCGCGGCATCGCGTAACGCTGCAATCTCGGCATGCGCCGTCGGATCGTGGCCGGCAATCGGGGCGTTGCCGCCACGCCCGACCACGACCCCGTCGCGCACCACCAGTGCGCCGACGGGAACTTCGCCGCGCGCCGCCGCACCCGCCGCGAGCGCCAACGCCTCGTCCATGAACGCGGCGTCATGTGCCGCCAGCGTCGCGGCAACCGCAGCACCGTTCCAACGCGGGTCGGAAACATTGGCGGACATCGGCAGGTTCGGGAAAGGTTCGGGATTGGCAACTGCGTGGCTGATGGCATTGTCCACAGCCATGTCATGGTACCGCACCGCCGATGCATCGCTCGTGACCCTGTTAAGGTGTATTCCGTGCGTGGTCGCTTCTGCGCCCGGATCAGCCACACGACAACGGTAGATTCCGCGCAGTCCCGCCCGTCCGTGAAAGGAACGCATGAAACACTACTACTCGTCAGCCTCTCCGTTTGCGCGCAAGGTGATGATGACGGCGGCCGAAGTCGGCGGCCTCGATCGCATCGAAAGTCGTGGCCGCCGCCGTCCTGCCCACGGCACCCAATGCCACGGTGGCCGCGCTCAATCCGCTGATGCAGATACCCACGCTCGAATTCGACGATGGCTCGTCGACGGCCGTGCCGCCGCCACGCACTTCGCTGGCGCTGCCCGTCTCGCGGTTGACGGAGGTTTCACCACCCAGGCCTTTCAGGCGCTCGGTAATCTCGCGGATGCGCTGTGGATCCAGGGCGATCTCGATGGCGCATTGGCTGCGGCGCGCAACGCGCTCGGTATGCCAAGAGCGGTCGTCTCGATGTTGCAGCACGCATTGCCGGATGGAACGATGCGACCGTGCGCACCAAGGACGTGCGCCGGCAGATCAACAAGCAGCGCGCCTACGAGCACACGTTGGCGATCCTGCGGGAGAAGCTTGCGGCGGACGAACTCGAACGGTTGGTGGCCGATGGCGCGCGAATGACACAAGATGACATCTGCCGGCTCGCCATCGAGTAGCGTAAGCGCATAGAGGCGTTCGACGGTGCCGGCTTGCGCGTGCTGGCAGCCACTGGCGATCGCGTCGACCTGTTCGGTCGCGAAGGCCTGACAGGCGAGGGACCACAGGCGTGCCCCGGGGCCTGAGCCGCGCGTCGGCGGGCGCGGCGTTTTTCGACGGTCCGGACGGCATGGCGCCCGGCACTGCGGTTGTTGTCCACGAGCTGTGAGCAACGCCTTGTGTGCAATGCCCCGCGCCGTCTGCCGACCGACGGCAGACGCGTTGGCATGTGCCGTGCACAGTTGACCGGGAGACGCTCACCTCACGCTGGCAACGGAAATTCACCATGCTCTATGAACCCGATACCGTCTGGGGCCGCACCGTGGATGGCGACCGCGAAGTCGACGCGCCACAGAGCGGCTTGTCGCTGACGCAGCGCCGGCTCCTGAAGCGGCTGGAACATCCGCGGCCGTTTGCCATTGTTGCCGCACAGAGTCCCGTGGATCCGCCGAAGCTCGAGCGTGAACTCATTGCCCTGGCTCAATTGCACCTGGTGGCCTTCCAGCGTCCCGGCGCGACGCGACCCCGTACGGCGCCCAGCATCAACCCGCCGCTCCCCAAGGACCATGCATCGCAAGCGACCTCGATCGCCGTCCTGCTGCCGCTTGGCTTTGCGGCGGCTGCCCTCGGTATTGCGGGCGTCCTGCTGATCGTGAGCTAAGCGCTGCCAGGCCGTGCTTGAACGGACCCGGTTCGCGGGTTGCGCGTGCTTCGCCGCATCGCATCCAGGTGGCTACCCTGCCGTGTCAGTCTCGAAGGCGCACGCGCAAATACGCCCATAGCGATCGTTGCGATGCGGTGGAACAGCCTCCTGCTTGCTCCGTACACGTCTACCGGTCAAGTGCGTATTCCGACGGAACGTGACCGGGGTTTCCGACGGATGATGACCGCCGTGATCCCTATTTTGGTAGCGGTTCGATTTAGAGTCCGTAGTTGAAAATCATGATGTTTCCGATGCCGTGGTAACGGCCAATCGCGCCGCATGGATTGCCGACGGCAGTCCGCCCTGAAACGGTTGCAGCAACGCGATGCCGAGCACCTGCCCTACGCCGCCAGCATGTTGATATGCATTCAAATTTGACCCACGTATAGACACTGTCCTGCTCGGGGTGCCGAGCGGGAGAAGGAGTGATCAACGTGGCGATATTGAGTGTAATCAGGCGCTGGCATCTGCGCGACGGGATATCGATTCGGAAGATTGCGCAGCGGTCGAAGCTGTCGCGCAAAGGCTGCTCGCCTGATAACGCGGCATGTGAAGGCTTCTTCGGGCGGCTGAAAACGGAGCTGTTCTATCCTCGGCAGTGGCGCGCTACAACCATTGAGCAGTTCATTCAAATACTAGACTCCTACATCCGCTGGTACAACGAAAAGCGGATCAAAGTCTCCCTTGGCTCTCGTAGTCCCCTCGAAAACCGAGAGACCCTCGGAATTGCGGCATAAACAGTCCAAGATTTTTGCCGCACCCCCCCGGGTCAAGATTCGGTGCAAATCAACAGGCAGCTCGTTCATCCATGAACCTCTCGCGCCCCACCCGCTCCGGACTTCGTCTTCGATCAGCGCCTTGCCTGGTCGTCAGGCTTCCGCGCCCGCCGCCATGGCGCGGCGTGGGGGCGGCTTGCGCCGGCCACGGCCAACGACCCCAAGTCTGCTCGCCAGCACCGCATTGCCAGGCGATCGACCCGGAAATCTGCCTCAGCACCGCGTGAGCGGAGGACCGTCAGCGCTCGCTCGCCGCTTGACCAGCATCACCCAGTCCGAAATACCCGGCTTTCTGGGTTGAATTTCCTATCCTTGATTGCCATGCCGGGCAAGGGGCGACCCGATCAATTGCTCATGCCTTCCGCATTGCGCTCGCTCGTGATCGAACGAGGCACCACGGCGCGCGTCACCGAGACCACGCGGCGTCCCGGCATTGACGAAATCTACGAACGCGGATTGCTGATGTCCGTGCAGGTTCTCTCCCCCTACGCAAGGCACGCGTCGCGACAGCGTATTGCATGCTGTCGCGACGACGGCAACATCATCGGCGTCGCCGCAATGCCGGCATGGCCAGCAGTGCGATCATCGCGGCCATCAGCAGCAACGCGAATTCGCCTAGCGTGGGGATGTTTGTCACGGTGGTGGGTGGCGCTACGAACGGCTGCACGGTCGTGGGATTGCTGCTTGAATTGTTGCCGGCATTGACGTCACCACCGCCTGACACCGTCGCCGTGTTGATCACCGAGGCGGCCGCGTTGGCGGCAACATTGACGGTGAGCGTGATCGCGGGATAGCTGGCGGCGCCGGCAAGCGCATCGGCACGGGTACAGGTAAGCGTGCCGACCGAGCAGGTCCAGCCCGTGCCGGCAAGAGCCGTCGCGGTGAGGCCTGAAGGCATCGTGTCGACCACCGACACGGTGCCCACGGTTGGCACAGCCCCGACGTTGGACACGGTGATCGTGTACGTGGCACCGGTTTGACCTTGCGTGAAGTTGCCCGCATGCGACTTGACGATCGCGAGGTCCGGCGGAACGGCCACCACCACGGTGGTGTCGTTGGCGACGTTGTTGCCGGCATTGACATCACCACCGCCTGACACCGTCGCCGTGTTGATCACCGAGGCGGCCGCGCTGATGGCGACATTGACGGTGAGCGTGATCGCCGGATAGCTGGCGGCGCCGGCAAGCGCGTCGGCACGGGTACAGCTAAGCGTGCCGACCGAGCAAGTCCAGCCCGTGCCGGCAAGAACCGTCGCGGTGAGGCCCGCCGGCAACGTATCGACCACCGACACGACACCCACCGTTGGCGTCGAGCCGACGTTTGACGTGGTGATCGTGTACGTGGCGCCGGTTTGCCCTTGCGAGAAACTGCCCGCATGCGTCTTGACGATCGCGAGATCCGGGCCGGCCAGCACCGTGGTGAGGTCGTTGGCGACGTTATTGCCGGCATTGACTTCGCCGCCGCCGGAAACCGTCGCCGTATTGGTCAGGGACGCGGCCGCGTTGGTGGCAACATCGACCGTGAGCGTGATCACCGGATAGCTTGCGGCGGCGACGAGAACATCGCTGCGCGTGCAGGTGAGCGTGCCCACGGTGCAGGTCCATCCCGTGCCGGCAAGCGCGGTCGCGGTGAGCCCAGTCGGCAACGTGTCGACCAGCGTGACCGTCCCTGCGGTGTCGGAGCCTCCACCATTGGAGACCGTGATCGCATATGTTGCGCCCGTCTGGCCTTGCACGAAATTGCCGACGTGCGACTTGGCGACCGTCATGTCGGGCAATGAGCCTGTCAGGTTGAGCGTATCGATGCCGATGTAGTCACCGTTGGTACTGGTATTGGTGACGACGTAGCGAAACGCGATGCGGCCGTTGTTGGGGCCGGCCGGCAACCCGGACAGCACGACCGAAACTTGCGTCCATGTCGTGGGATAGCTGCCGGCGGGAGGCACCGTCGCGAGTACCGTGGTGAAGCTGCCCAATGACGTATCAGTGGCGCCTACGTTCGTGCAAGGCGTTCCCGTGCACAAGCGGACCTCGAGGCCATCGGGGAACGTTCCGGCCGAGCGCGTGTAGAACGTCAGCGTCTGGCCGTTTTGCAGATTGGTCAGTGGCGGCGTGAGCAGCCAATTGCTGACGTTGCCGCCCGCCGCTGCGTTGAGGTAATTGGCGGCGATGTAGCTGTTGGTGGCGCCGGCCTGCGCCGTGAAGACGCCCGGGTTGCCCTGGAACCAGCCCGAGGTACCGACGGGTGCGCTGTTGTTCGTGAGCACCCAGCCGGCACCGGGCAGCGTCGTGATGGCGTCGAAGTTCTCGGTGAGTTGCTGCGCGCTGGCGCCGAAAGACACGACCGCGGCAAGCGCCGCGAGCCACGGCCGCAGCGCCTGGCGGCCACGGGACAGACTGTCGAGGGCTACCATCCGATATCCTTCAACAGTTGGAATGTCAGATCCTGCGGTGTCACCACCGAATGGGTCAGGTCGGCGCTGATGGACGGCTCCATCAGCTGATTCGGGGTGAGGCGCGTATCCCAGTGCGACACCGATGAGCCGCCCTGGAACGGATTGGGCGTATACATGAACGGTCGGTTGCTGGCGTCGGCGCCGGCGAGCATCGCGAGATTAGTTCTGAGTGTTGTGATCAAACCGGATTTGGTGCGCGACCGGAATTTGAGGAAGTTCTTGAGTGCCAAGCCGTCGGCCAACGTGATGCGCACCGAGGGAATCGTGATCGACGGGTCGGTGCCCCCCAGGCCCGGCGGGGGTGAGCCGGGCACATTGTCGACGATGATGGCGCCGACGGCGCCGGCGGCCTGCACAGTGGCCACCTTGATGGTGAAGCCGCAGGTGCCGCGGTCGACCAGCGCGATCTTCCCGTTGACCGCGGCGGCATTGGCGGCCGATAGCGGCAAACACGCCAGCCCGGTCTCGAGGCCGGTATCGACAACGGGCATGACTTCGCCGGTGATGCCGGGGTTTGCCAGCGGCGGCCCGAAGGCGGCCGTACCCACCAGCAGCGTGCCGGCGAGGCTGGCCGGTGCGCTGATGACCATTTCTGGCGCGCCGCTCAAAACTCCCGGGACCGCGGAAACGACATTCGCCCCGGACCAGACCAGCGTGGTGCCGATCGCCGAGGTCTGGCGTTGCGCGTCCGTCATCGCCGACCAGGTCAAGCCCTGTGCGGTATCAAGCAGGAAGGTGTCCCAGATCGCCGGGAAGCCTGCAAGTTGTGCACCAGTCGAACCACTGGTGTACGTCTGGAACCCAAGACCGTGACCAAACTCATGCAGCAACACCGCGACGAGATCGACGTTGGCGCCGTGATTGTTGTCGATGCCAAGATAAAAGAACGTGCCGGTGAGGCAGCCGGGGCTGCCGAGGTTGCGGTTGAACCGGGCGCGAATGTCGGCACCGGGATCCTGATCGGCGCCGGTGATCTTGTTGGCCACCACTACCGGAAACCACGTGCCCGCTACCGGAGCGCCGGTGAAATCGCGGAAGACGGAAAGTGCACCTGCGCTGCCGAGCACGGCCGAAGTCGCGGTGCACGTCAACGCTTCCCAAGTGGCATCGACGACAATGGTGACGGAACTGGTGAGCGTGGCGCCCCAGATGTTGGCGGCCGCCTGAAACGCAATGAGCCGCTGCTGGCCGAGCGTGGTGCCTGTGTTACCGCCTACCGGCGCGGCGACGGTCGGATCGTTGAATCCGACACCCGGAGGATCGTTATTCTGGATGACGATAGTGGCGGTGCCATGCGCCAATTGCGCGGCCAACGCGCACGCCGCCAACAGCAGGCCGGCCTGAAGCCGCCTACTTCTCATTGAACTTCGCCTTCAATTTGTTGATGTCGACCCGCGGGATCGGTGACGCGATCGCTGCGGCTGCCTGGTTTTCGTCCGGCAGGCAGCTGAAGTCCAACGTCCCGTTAGCGTTTTTTTGTGCAACCATGAAGCTGTCGAAGGACTCCGGGAGGCGGACGCCGACCGCACCGCCTGGTCCGGTGATGAAGGCCAGGGGACCGTCGGGCTTGGCATTGGCGCGGATCCGCGCATTCAGCGCTTGCAACTCGTCCGGCTCGGGCGCGCGAAGCTGGCCCGTGACGGGGTCGATGAAGGCCATCAGTCCCGATCCGGTAGCCGCGGGCTGTTGCACGGCGGCAGCCTTGGGTGCAGGTTTGGATGCGGCGTCGGCTGCTTCGCGCGCCTGCCATAGATACTGCGCGGACGCACCCGCGCTGCCAAGCAATGCGGCGGCGGCCAGCGCGAATGTCGCGGAAGCTTTCATCGAAAATCTCCTTGGAGCGCGTTTCGCAACAAGCCACGCACCGGACGAAACAGGCAGCAAAACCAAGCTGGAGTGGACGGCAAGGCCGCCCAAAGCCGGGACTTTTCGGCGGCCAGCACGATCGACGGATAATACGCAAACGCCACGCGGCGTCAATTCAATTGAAGCAGGACGGTGAGTCCGAAGCGCGCCACCAGAGGCGCAACCGCGCCCAACGGCGGGAAATGCGCGGTGAGCCAGTCGACCAGCGGCCAGATGAAGAGATGGATGAGATACAGCCCATGGGGGCGCAGCGGTCGCGGGCGGTGGCGCGACGGTTCAACCCGGGCACGGGCTGCACCAGCTCACCAGAAGGTCAATCGTGCAACTGAACAGCTGGTTGTTCGGCGCGCACCGCTCCTCGTAGTTCTGAAAGCAAACCGGTACCGGGCCCGCGCTGCAATGGTTCTTCGTCGAGCCTGCTACAACCGGACATCCGGGATCACGTTGTGGGGTTCCGCACGTGCCGCCAAAGGAGTTGCTCTTCGAGCAGGCGAGAGTCACCGCCACCTCGTCCGTCGCAAACGGATTCCAATTCGTCAGCAATACATTCAACGTGCTCGGGTGCACTCCGGTGATCTCCCCGATGGCGCTGACCGACGGTCTGCCGGTTTGCGTATAGGTCAAACCCCAGGCGTACGGAAACGGCGATTTGCATTGATAGCTCTGCGTGGTCGTTTCCCACCCGCTCATCAGAAACGGTGTCTGTTGCTGGAGTTGGCAAAACGGCACGTTGTCGCAGCGATCGCCGCTGCCGACCGGGACTGGGCTTGGGCGCAACGGTGGCGCAAATGGCCTCCGCGCCGGCAAGAGCGCTGTCGGTGCCAGTTGGCGTGATTTCTGGATTCCGCTGCCTGTATAGGGCGCGGTTGAGCAGCCGAGCGAGATCGCGTACCCTCCCGCCACGTCGGCGGCGTTCACGCCTTCGATGGTCGCCGTCCATTGGTCGACCGCGACCAGCTGGACCACGACGTGCTCGTGCTGCGCGGCGTCCCACGCCCACAGGTTCGGATGGCTGGTGGGACAAGCGAAGCGCTGCGCCTTGCGTCCTCGCGCCGGAACGGTGACGCCGGGCGAGGTTGTGGACAAGCATGCGGGAACACCCGCACACTCGTTCTTGTTGGACTCGACGATCGTGCCGATGCGGTAACCGTGGATGTCACCGGCGTACGCCTCTCCGACGATCGCCGCCACGACAAGTGCGAATCCGACGTGTGCGACGAACGCGCGCTGCGCCAAATTCCGCATGAATCTCTCCCGAGGGCCGGATACCGAGGCCGTGTACTGAAAAATGACTGGACCGAACACTCCGGCTCGCGCGGACATCGCGCCGTTTGTCGAGCGCGATTGGCGCCTGGACAATACTACGTGTTGCCAAGCCCGGGCAAAGAAGTTTTGTGCTACGTGCGAGTCGGCGGGTACCGGACATCGCGGCAGACCGCAGGCTGGCGTTGCAGGCGCCATTATTACCACTGCACAGCACGCAAGGCGGCGTGACGATGAGGTGGATTTTCCGCGGCAGTCAATCGCTCCGTGACCGCTTTCGGCCACCGCCCAGCGTCGCTGAACAGGACCTGCTCCGCGCCGCGCCGAGTTGCCTGCGATCCGTGGCGAAGCGCTCTTCCCATTCGTCCGCTGGCGCGCGGGACTTCATCATCAGCGGAATCAGCGTGCCAAGTTCGCCCCCGGATGATCGAGTGGCGCATGCACCAGCAAACGCTGTGGATCAGCCGGCGGCAAGAGACGTGCAGGACGCTTTCTTGGCGAACAGCGTGCAGGACGTGAGCGGGTGGCCGGCGCGGTCCCAGCTCTTCAGCACCCACCCTGCGCCGTTACGCTCCATCGTCATGAACCCGAATGTCGCCGTCGACAGGAGGCTCGCCACGACCGCGCCGGGCAAAGGTGTGTTGTCGGCCGGGAACTTCGTGAAATGCGGCACGAGTTTGGTGCCGCCGTTGCCGGCAATGAAGATCGGCGGCTGCGGGGTGGCGAAGCTCACGATTTGGAGCATGTGCACGTGTCCGGACAGCACCGCCTCCACGCTTGGCGGAAACAGCACGTCGGGAACGATCGCCTTGAGGATGGACTGCAGCGCCTCGTTGCCCGGCCGCGCGGTCGGCGTCAGGTCCGAGTTGTAGCCTAAGATCGGCTGGTGGTTCATGAAGAACGCGTGGGGTCGGGCGGCGGAGAGCGCGAACGCCTTGGCGAATTGCGCGGCGTATTTCTGGTATTGCGTCTCGTTCGGGTCGAGTGCCTTGTTGCCGACCACGGCCGAATCGAACACGATGAAGAGCATGTCGTCGGCGAACGGAACCGCATACGGTTCACTGTAGTTGCCGGTGTCGTCGTCGGCGGGGTCGTTGCAATCCTGCTTCGCCTGCGGCGGAAGCGGGTCCAGCAGCCGCCACCAGCCCTGTCCGCCGCGATCACACGTCTCGTGATCGCCGCGAAGCAGGATCCATGGCGCCGCGGCCAGCAGCGCCTGTCCCGGCGCGAAGAAATCGGGCTCCCAGCTCGACCACGAGAAGCCGTACGGGCTACCCTGACAGCCAGCGTCGCCGGCCGGACACGCCGTTTCCCGATAGTGATAATCGCCCACGTGGATCACGAGGTCCGGCGCTTGCGCCGCCGCGATTTCCGCGATCGCCTTGAACGGCCATTGTTCCGGGTCGTTGCACGCTTGGTAGTTGTTTTCGCCACCGGAGCTCTTCATCCGGCAACCGGTGTCGCCGACGATGAGAATCTTCTGCGGATACCGCTTCGGCAACGGCAGCTCACGGGCGCCGATCGTCGCGCGCACCGCGCCGGACTTGACGTTCGCATCGCACACGGTCACCGGAAACTCGGCCGGAATCGTGTTGTGCTTGTCGTAGGCGGTCGGCCGCGGCGGCAGCGTGGCGGCTCGTGCGCGCAGCGTCATCTGCACGGGACGTCCACCATCGATCGCGATCGATGGACAGGTCGCCGCCACGGTGATGGCGCGCGCGACCGCCTGTCCGTTTTCGCCCAAAACGACGAACGAATAGCGCACGTCGGATGGAGACGAGATCGACGACTCGTCGGAGGAGAGGCAGCCCGCGAGCAGCGACAGCGCGAGCAACACCGAATACCGCGTGGCTCGAACGAGACGACTGGGGAACAACATCGTCATCGATAGAGAATCTGAAGGGAAGCCGTGCCGTCGCGAGGCCGCAGCGAAAGTGCCGCAGAGGAAAATGCGCGGGGAGTCTAGCACGCCGCTCCCGTGCACCGAGCGCGGTGCTGGGGCCTGACTAGCAGGCGATGCGCTGGTCGTATAGCACCTGCAAAAGGCCCTGACCCAGATGAACATTCACTCACCAACGTCATCTCCGGCGTGACAGTTGATGCTCGTCGGCGCGCAGGATAAGCTGGCAGTCGCCGACGAGGCGCCCGCCGCGTTCCAGCAGCGCGCGGGAGCCCAAGCGGCTCGCGTTGCTCGCCGACGGCATTTCGATGCATAGGTGAAGCATTTCGACCTCGCCAGTTCGGCCGCGCGTGACTGGTTTATCCAAAATCTGTGACGGGAGTACAGCCATGATTCGCGATGACGATACCGCTTCCGGACTCGATTCGGGCCGCCGATCGCTGTTCCTGCTCGGTGGCGCGGCAACTGCCTTCGCCGCCATCGCCACCGCAACCGCACAAACGGCCCAGCCCGCGCGTGCGCTGAAGATCGTCCTTCATGTCAGCGACCCCGACGGCTGGCCGCCGGCGCTTTCCAATGCGCGCAACCTGGCGCAGAAGTACCCGGCGGTGAAGGTGCGGGTAGTCGCCGACGGCGGCGGCGTTTACGGGTATCAGGGCAGCAACGACATCGTCGCGGCGATGGCGGCAACGGCGAAAGCCGGAGTCGAGTTCCAGGCGTGCAACAACGCGCTCGACGAGAAAAAGATCGCCGTGACCTCGCTCGCGCCGTTCGTCAAGGTCGTTCCTGCCGGCGTGATCGCGCTGGCCGAGGCGCAGGCTGATGGATTCGCATACATCAAGCCATAACGGCGGCATGCTCACAGTTTTTTTCCGGAGCCTCAAGTCGTTCGAGCTGCCGTGCCATGCAGGTCCGACTCGACATTCAGTCGATAGCAGGAAACGTTGCCGGACGATGGAAAATCGAGTCCGACCCTATTGTTCTCGGTGGCAACAGCCCTGACCCGTCAGTTCCGTCTCACGAGCGCCCGAATGCGCCCTTCGTGATCTGCGCGAGCAGCGTGTAGGCGGCTCCGACCGTCGTCGGAATCTGCGCGTCGGTCGGCTCCACGCCGTTGAACCGCGCCATCACCAGGCCCACGATGTGCCGCTCGAGTTCATTCAACGGCTTGGCTACCAGGCCCGGTGAGAGCGGATTGGTCTCGAGCGCCGCGGGTGGCACCGGACCCGGCACCGTGACCGGCCAAGTCGCCG
>Ga0105046_10016111_pt1 | contig 11482 bp, 11 predicted proteins | sample MAT03_FD_78385 | JGI IMG/M metagenome (GOLD analysis project Ga0105046, IMG submission 78385) | Freshwater microbial communities from Lake Fryxell liftoff mats and glacier meltwater in Antarctica - MAT-03 (megahit assembly) | ecosystem: Environmental > Aquatic > Freshwater > Ice > Liftoff...
TGGCGGTCGTCCGGTTGCGGCGGGCATAGAGCCAGCGGGCAGAAAAGTGTTCTGTGTGAAGCTTTCAAGGGAGCTTCCGGGCCTCAGCGAAGTTCCCTTCGAGGGACATCCGCTGGGCCAGAAAATTTACGACAGTGTCTCCAAAGAAGCTTGGAGCATGTGGATTGAGCACATGAAGATGCTCATGAACGAGTATCGCCTGAACCTTGGCACAACGGAGTCGCAGGAATTTCTCATCCAACAGATGGACCAGTACTTCTTCGGGGAGGGCTCCGCGCTTCCGGCGGGCTTCGTGGCACCGAAGACGAAGTGATGAAGTCATGAGGGCCAAAAGTCATTTTTGCTGGGCGGGCGAAGCAGACCGCTGCGTCAGCCCATCCGGCAGAAGTTGCGGCCCCGCACGCCCCAGGGAACGGCCCCATGCGTGGAGTTCAGACGTGAGCAATGTACCGCGAGCAAATGAGAACAACAGATGTCTTCGAGAACTATATGCGAACTGAATAGATAGCGAAACGAGCGCGGGACTCGATCCCTCTACAGATTCATTACGGCCGGCTTGGCGGTTACCGAAGAGATCGAGTATGTTACCCGGCGAGAGCGCCTGTCCGCTGAAACGGTACGGGATGAGGTGGCGCGCGGGCGGATGATTATTCCCGCCAACATTCACCATACAAATCTAGAGCCGATGTGCATCGGGGTTGCCTCCCTCTGCAAAGTCAATGCGAATATCGGCAACTCCGCGACGACGTCGGAAATCGACCAGGAGTTGGAGAAGCTCCGCTATGCGCTCCGCTATGGCGCCGGCACGGTGATGGATCTTTCGACAGGCGGCGACATTCCCCGCATCCGTCATGAGATTATCCGCAACTGCCCGGTGCCGATCTAGGAAGCGCTCGGGCGGGTGCGTCGCGTCGAGGATCTGAACACCAACGTCATGCTCAAAGTCATTGAGGAACAAGCCGAGCAGGGCGTGGACTACATGACGATACACGCCGGCGTGCTGGTGCAATATATTGCTCTGACGACCCGGCGCATTACCGGCATCGTGAGCCGCGGCGGGGCGCTGGGTCCCTTGGTGACCGACTTCGCCCCTGGGTACGATCACAGTACATCCGCCATCGGGTTACGTGACCCCGAAGAAACATTTAGGGCGGCCCAACGGTGAGGATGTCAAACAAGGGCTGATCGCCTGCAAGATTGCCGCTCACGCGGCCGGCATCTCGCGCCATCGCCCCGGCGCGAGGGATCGCGACGACGAGTTGTCACGCGCCCGATTCGCCTTCAACTGGAAACGGCAGTTCGAGCTGTCGCTTGATCCGGAAACGGCGCAAGCCTATCACGACGAAACCTTACCCGAGGAAGGTTTCAAAGATGCCGCATTCTGCTCAATGTGCGGCCCGAAGTTCTGCTCGATGAATCACTCGGCAAAAACCCGGGAGTTCACCGATGCCGATGCCCAGGCGGTGCTGGCGCAAGCCGCCGTAAAGGGAGCGGGACCGCAGTAGCTGTGTCGAACTCATTCCACTCTCCCCGCAGCTCGAATGCTTGAGGAAGGTGTTCACGAGCCTCGGCGCTCACGAGAAGTTGGCTCTCCCGCAATTTCCGTGCAGCCGGTCAATGGGCTTAAGATGGTACCACTCCATTAAGCCCGAATGCGCAAGTGTATGAAAAAACAAGGCCGTGCACGGAATGTGCGGAAGAAACCCTTTCAACCAGCGGTCGTCAATGCTGGTTCGGTACGTCACCTATTTCGCGGAGCAAGCAGCAAATCGGAAAGCGCCCGCTGCCTCCAAATCGGCCAAACATCGGTTCGGCGAATCCTCGCTGATAAGAATTCTTGAACCACGCAGCCTTGCCGAAAGAACACGAGGTTCTAATAGACTCCGCCGAACCGGCTCACCACCGGCAGCGTTTCATTGATTTCGAACTCCAAATGTTTGTGCGCCCGGCGCAGGCGCTCCTCAACGCGTGAGGCCGTTTGTCCGTAAGCGAACAGGAAACCGAGATATGTGTTCCCCTCCGGCAATGGCAACACGGGCTGACCCTGTTTGGCGGTGATAATCACTTCGTCGGCAAGCACTTGCGCAAGCTCGACACCACGAACACCTTGGTAGATGCCGGCGCGAGGCACCGGGATCATCATTACCCCCGCCGCCCCGTCGCGCCTGCGCACGCAAGACACGTCCTGGCCGAGCGCATGCCGGACGATCAGTTCCTCCAGCGGCGCGCCGTCTTCAAAAACAAGGGCCTTGGAGCAAAGGCCGCCGATCGGGCGCGGAGCTACTTCGAGCATCCATACGCGGTCTCCGTCAACGCGCATTTCGGCGTGCACGGGCCCAAAGTGCAATCCGAGAGCCGTGACGGCCAGTTGTGCTGCCTCAATCATGGCCTGCTGTACTCTTAGCGGCTCGCGCGAAGGCGAAACGTAGATCGTCTCCTCGAAGTACGGTCCATCCAGGGGATCGGGCTTGTCGAATAGCGCCAGCACCTGCAATTGCCCATCCGTTACCAAACCTTCGAGCGCAAACTCACGCCCCGGCAGGAAGGTCTCCACCTGGATGTGGTCCGACGCCGGGTCGCTCAGCCGCGCAATATCAGGACTCTTCAAAAGGTTGCGGATTCTTTCAAAGGCGGGGACGAACTCTTGCGGACTATTTGCCCGGATCACACCCCTGCTTGCGGACAGGCCAAGCGGTTTAAGGACGCAGGGGTACTGAAACGTGCTTGCAGCCGCTTCGGCGTCCTCATCCAATGCGATTCGGGAATACGCGGGCACGGGGAGGCCCGCCTTTCGGAAGCACTCACGCGCAGCGAATTTATTGATAGCCGCCGCCGCCGACGCGGGTGGATGGAAAGGCACTCCCAGCAGTTCGGCGACGAGCGCGGCCAAGTAGGCGGGCCGGTCCCCGACGGCGACCACCGCGTCGAAGCTTCTCCCGCAGGCTACGGCGGCGGCGGATTCTTCCAGCGCCTCGAAACGGACCGGGATGGCCTTATCGCCCCACGGATCGTTCAGCACGTGGCAGCGGTCGGTAGCCAGACTGACCTCCACGCCGAGCCTCCTCGCCACTTCCGCGAAGATTGTGGTCTGGTAACCAGTGGTCGCCGCAACCAGCAGCAGACGTTGTGGCGTGCCCGTCGCCATCGCCATCACACTCGGGCGACGCGGTCCGGCATCGGCTCAGCGCAGCAAAACCAGGGTTCACTCGGTTGTGGCACTTTCCCTCGCTCGGCAGACGGCGCCGGCGCCGGTTCGCTCCCGCCCGCCTCCGCCCAGATCGCCGCGAAGCATTCGGTCCGCGACGCTCCCCGCTTCTGTTCGGAATCTACCAGATACAGCAGTCGTTGGGCCAAAGTGTCAAGATCGGGGTCCTGGTGGCGCCACTTGTAACCCAAAGCGTCCGGCTGGAACGGGTCCACCATCAGGCGGATCTCTTCCAGTTCCAGGAGTCGCGAACCCGCTGGAATCAGCAGTCGCAGCGCAAGCTGCACCGGAGCCACCTCGTGCACCAAATCGAGCTCTGCCAGAACGCGCAGGAGTTCACGGTAGCTTTCCCGCGTCGTCCACGGGGTAAAAGGAATGAAGGTCGGCGAAAGATTCAGTCCGGCCACCCGAAACAGTTGAACCAGCTCCAGGAAATCGGCCTTCGTGTGGCCTTTGTCGAGCTTAAGGAGAACTTCATCGTCCACCGATTCTACGGCCGAGGTCACAACCAGACAACCAGTGCGCCGAAGTTCGGGCAACAGATCACGGCGCTTCAGCAGATGTTCGATTTTGATGGTGACGTCATAGGTGAGCGACGGGAAGTCCCTCTTCATCCGCTCGATGATGCGCATGCCGTGTGCGGGACCATTGAAAAAATCCGGGTCACCGAAGGTGATATGTTGCGCACCGGACTCCACTTGCTGACGGATGTCGGCCAACACAACCTCAGCCGGAACCACGCGGAACGTCCCGTTGAAAACGGGCACAACGGGACAATGACGGCAGAGGTGCTTGCAGCCGCGGGTCGTCTCCGTATATCCGGTGATGCGATCCGTCTCGCCATCGAACATTTTGGCGTATCGGTCGAGCGGCGGCAGCCCGGAACGGTCCGGTGTCTCAAAACGCATCCGGTCGAAGGAAAGCAGCGGTTCCGCCGAAGAGGATCGATCACCGGCTGTCAGTCTGAGTGCCAAGCGCCGCAATTCCTCCTCGAACTCCCCGCCAATCAGCGTCTCCACTCCGAGTGATCGCAGATAACCGGCGTTGACGGGCGCATAAAGACCGTAGCAGCAGATATGCGCGCCGGGGTTAACGCGCCGGGCAGCTTCGATTACCGGTACCGCAAGGCGCGTTGCGGTATGCATCGGAAGGTGGACGGCGATTAGTTCCGCGTTGCGTACGGCATCGGGAGGGAGTTTCTCCACAGCGAGATCAGCGCATGTGGCTTCGTGTCCGTCAGCGCGCAGGCACGCGGCGGGCGACGCCAGCCCGAAAGGCTGCCGGCCAAGTTCGTAGGTGGATATCAGCAGTACACGCATGGTTTTTCATTTTGCAGGCACGACGGAGCAAAGTCCGCCGCGAGGTTCAATCCTTCAGTATATCAGTCTTGACTATACGGTCAAGACGCGGTGGCCTACAGACGAACCGGCTCTTTCAGGAGGGCTGAACGGGATAGAGGTGATGCGGGTGAACAGTGAGTTTCCGAAACATACGGAGATCGGCTCAGGCGCTTACGAGCGGAAGAGGCCGTACCCAGCGCTGTTTAGCATCCTCCAGGCGGAGGCCAAGCCACGCCTCGCGCCCAAGCCGCCGTGGCTCAAGGCCAGACTCCCGGGAGGGGCGAATTATCTCCGCTTCAAGGCTTTGACAAAGGAACTTTGCCTGCACACCGTTTGCAAAGAGGCCCGGTGCCCCAACATAGTTGAGTGCCCGGGGGCGGGAACGCTGACTTTCATGATCCTGGGGCGAGTATGCAGCCGCAACTGCGGTTTCCGCGCCGTCACCTTCGGCAAGCCGCCTGACTACGATCCCGGGGAGTCAGACCGAGTGTATTGGTAGGTAAGTCCGTCACGATTGTGCCTGCCGAGCCGATCAGTTTTGATCCTGTCTTTCGTCCCGCGGAGGTCATGCCGCCGGCCTCCGCCAAGCCCGAAACGCGTCGCCCTCCGGGCGCGGCAGGGCTTGGCTCCATCTGGCCCCACGGGGAACTATTTACCCAAAGGGTGGGCCAAATCAAAGCATCAAAGGGCCAACTTCTCGCGAGTGCCAAAGCTGGAAAGGCGAGGGAGTGAGCCGTTGTACCTGATCTCGATGATCGACGATGCGACCAAGCGGTTATCGGCGCCAGTCGCCTTGCATGACTCGACCGCGGAGAACAGGAACCTGCCGGCGCGCTACCTGTTGTAACATGGCTGGCCAAGGGCGTTCTACACAGACACGGCGAGCTTGTTCCACACATCACCAAAAGTGGCTCGGGATGAGAAGGAACTACCGGGCGGCCAACGCGAGCCGTTGCCACCCACCCAGATTCACCGTAGGTTAGCAGAACTGTGCATCGCGTGGATCGCGGCGTACTCCCCATAGGCCAACGGACGGATCGAAAGAAGCTGCGAGACGGCGCAGCACCGCCTGGGCAAAGACCTGCGGATCGCGGGCGTAAGACGCTGGCCGAAGCCAATCAATACTCGGCCGCAGACTTCATCCCATGGTGGAACCGTATGCTGGCAGTACAGCCCAACGAAGCGGAAGACGCGCATCGTCCACTCGAGCAGGGCCACGATCTGGATGCGGTCCTCAGTTACGTGGAAACCCGGAAGGTCAAGGCCGATTACTCGTTCCAGTTTAAAGCTCGGCAATATGTCATCGAACGGGTCGGCATCCGGACCGGCGTGCGGAGAGCCGATCTCCGGATTGAGAAACTGCGGGATGGAACGATCGCGGTTCGCTTCGACAACCACTACTTGAGCTATCAGTCTTGCGATCGAAGGCCGAAGGTCGAGCCGGATGAACCAGCCACGGAAAAGAAGCGGCAGGTAAAACCTCGCGCTACCGAGAGTTCTTGGATAAACGGTTTCCTCGACAATACAGGACCATTGCCGGGCCAGGCGATCGCTCTATCCAATGCGACCGGCTAATCCATCTGGGAGAGGAAGTAACATCGAACCAAAAGGTCGCCTAACAGCGGGAAACGTCTTCGATGACCGGATTCCACATGGGCCGGATGGTCATCGTAGTCTGATGGGTTGCGCCGATCCCTTCGGCGTTGGCTTCCTCGCCACTGCTATTTACGCCGGTGCCCCCTGGATCAGAGCGCCGCCTCCCGACAGCCGCTCTGGCCAAGCCCGGCAACGCAACGGGAGCATCACGCCCTCCTCATCGTGTAGGTAAGTTCCGACCGGCTATTCCTTGAGGGGTTGCTCGCCACCAGTGCCGTTCTCCGCCTCACCGGCACGATAAACTGACCATGCTCTTTCCAAGAGCCAACACAAACCGGACATTTCTACTTTGCCTTGACAGAAATCTCCGTTTCCCTTGACAAATACCTGTCTTGGATTTCCACTTTCCTCTCCGGCTGTCCACTTTCCTTGGTAACGTTTCAGATGCGATGACTCCGCCCCTTTTGACTATGGGGCGTCAGCTCGGTGCCTCCAGGAGTCTCCTCAAATCCGTGTAAATGATCCGGGGCATTTTGGTCCTCGGGGTCCTCCGTCAGAAAACCAGCCGAATCGCCAGTTGCATAAACCGGGCCGGACGGGCGCCCGTGATCAACCCGAAATTAGGAGCATTGAAGACAGGCCTTCCAACCGCGTCCGCTGTCACCGGCAAATCTACATTCGGAACTAGGAAGTTTGTCTTGTTCAGCAGATTGAACGCCTCCCCTCTCAATTGAAGCTCAAATCTCTCGCCAAACCGGAAACGGCGGGACACAGCCAGATCCACGTTCAGCTCACCAGGCTCACGCACTGTGTTTCGCCCAAGCGTTCCGATGGAAGATGGCAGGACCAGGGTTTGCTGGCCCCCGATTCGCGCCACCACTGGACCGGAAGGCGCCAGCGGGAATGCCGGATCCGATGGACTTCGCAGGTAACGAATCGCAGTACCTGCTTCAACCCGCTCCGGAAGGTAGATGCTTGCATTCGAGATCACGTTCGGCCTCTGCTGGTTCGCCGTCGCGTTCAACACGCTCTGTGAGATCGTGTCGGGTAAGCCGGTTCTAGCCGCGAGGGTCGGAGCGAACTGCCAACCGCGAATCCACCGCTGCCGAGGAGCCCATAGCAAGGCCAACGTGTAATTGTGCCTGCGATCAAACCCACCCACAGCGCGGTCCAAATTCCGGAACAGCGTCGGATACTGGCCAGGATCCGCTCCGTTGGGAAGGCTTGAAAAGCCGCTGCCATCGTCAATTGCTTTGGACCACGTGTAGGTCGTCAGGAACGATACGGCGTGAGAGAACTGCCGCGTCGCCTTGACTTGCAGGGAATGATAAATGGAACTGCCGGCGTGAACGCGAGGGCTGTAGCTCGTGAGGTGCGGGAACGGGCGCGCATTCTGCGTGACGGTTCCGCTGCCGGATAGCGCGAGACGTTCCGCGAGTTCGAAGGGCGGCAGGTTCGCCACCAAGGCCAGCGGCAGGTGCAGTCCCCTCGTTGCAACATAGCTGGTGTCAAGCACGATCGATGCCGGAAGCTCACGCTGCACACCGAAGTTCCACTGCCATATCGACGGGAGAGGATTGATCTCAGAAAACTGAGTTGACGGCGAAAGAGGACTCGCGGGAGTGGCGGAACGCTCTTCAGCGAACGGATCGTCGAGGTTTTGCACTGCAATCAACGGAAAGCCCTCTTGCAATCGGAAGGGCAGCGCCACGCCAACGCCGGGATCGTTGAAGGTCTGCACGGTCGTGAACCCCGGATACGTCACGGTGCCGCCGTGATTGGAAAAGATCTGTCCGAAAAAGAGACCGGCGGCGGAGCGGATCACCGTCTTCCGATTCAGCGAAAAAGCCAAGCCCACGCGCGGGCCGAAGTTGAACTTAGCCGAGTCCAGATTCAACGAGCGGGTCGCATTCCTGCCGGCCACCAGCAGTTTTCCCGTCGCATCGTCGATACGCGAATAGATGTCGTTGACTATCACCAAGGGTGATTCGTACTCGTACCGCAAACCCAGGTTCAGCGTGAGCCGAGGCGTCACTTTCCAGTCGTCCTGGATGAAGATGCCGAGATTCCAATTTCGCCGGCCGGTCAGCGGCTGCGGGATTTTGTAGTCGGCCGAGGCGATCCCGCCCAGCAAGAAGTCCGCAAAGGCGTTTACCGGATTGTTGGCGCTGTTCGTCACGTTCGTCAGTTCGCCGTCGAAGCGATAAGTCCCGGTCCAACTCCCTCCCGGATTGAACACGTTAAATTGGTTTTTCCGGAGCTGAGATCCAATCTTCACCAGGTGGCCCGAGCGGGACCAACTGATCGATCCGCTGTACTGAAATGTATTGGTGATCTGCCGCCGCAAAGTGTTGGTGTTCAGCCCTAAAGTGCGCCAGCCGCTGATATTCAAGTTCGGTGCGGCCGCGCCGATCGTCCGTTGAATGCCAAATACTTCCGTGGCGTTCAGACCGAAATCCGGCGGATCCACGCTCTGGTTATTTCTGTTAAAGCCCGCGCTTAAATCGAGCAATAAAGAAGGGGAAAGCACGTGAGTATAACCCAAGGCTGTCTGCCAGCCAACCTGCGTTTCCGGACCGCGCTCGTTGTTGAGCGGCCCCGGGATCAGAGCCGCGGCTGGGCGGCTTTGATCGTAATGGGTGACGCGGGCGAAGAATCTCGAACGGCCCTCGAGAGCAACTTGATCGAAGCGCCCCGTGTAGTTGTCGATGAACTCATCCACCGATTGCGCGTTCACATAATTGTTCAACTCCCGTCCGTTCGCTGTGTCGGCGGTCCCCGTCGTATTCGGCAACGGCACCAAGCCAAGTATCTTGCGAGCGGCAGAATCGATCCTGTTCCCGGGAATCCGATTGCCCGGAAATGCCATCCGCGTGAGCGGATCGCGTACGGCAACGCGGGATCCCGAGAAGTCTCCCGCGCGAAACCGTTCGTCGGGCAACGTGGAAATTGGCGTGGCGGGGTTTGCGATACGAAGCCCCTCGTAGTTGGCGAAAAAGAAGCTGCGATTACGGCCATCGTAAAGCTTGGGAATGCGAACGGGTCCGCCCACCTTCCCGCCGAATTGGTTGTAGCGGTCTCTCGGGCGTCGCACCCTTCGCGCATTATTGAAGTAGCCGTTGGCGTTCAGCGCTTCATTCCGAAAGGTCTCATACAGCGCGCCATGGTACTCGGCCGTTCCAGATGCGACTACGGCGTTCACATAGCCGCCGGAAGTGCGTCCATACTCAGCCGAATAGGCGGAGCTCAGTATCTTCACCTCGCGAATCGCCTCTCTTGCCGGCATCATCGTTATGCTCCCCGTAGTGCCCGAAAGGATCGACACGCCGTCCACCGCTATCTCCGTGTTCAAGGTGCGACTGCCGTTGATGGAGATCTGCTGCGCGTTGATGCGCGTTCCATTCCCGCCCGCGCTCACGCCACCCATTAATGTCAGGACGTTGAGGACGTCATCGCCTCTGCCGCCGCCCGGCAATGGTAGCTCCTGCATCTGCGCGACGTTGATCACCTCGCTGATGGAGGACGATTCGGTCTGCAACTGCCCAATTCCTTCTCCGGAGACCGTAATGGTTTCCGAGACCGCGCCCGGGTCCAGCACGGCGTTGACTTGGACGCGTTCGTCCACTCTCAAACCAACGTTTCGAATATCAGTGCGCTTGAATCCCGGCGCTTCGAACCCGAGGTGATAGGTGCCAACCGGAACAGCAGGAGCCGTGTATGAGCCCTGCGCATCGGTTGTCCCTCGAAAGACGGTGGCACCGGTAGAGGAATTCACGATAACTACCGCCGCATTGGTCACCGCAGCCTTGCTCGAATCCATTACCGTCCCGACAAAAACGCCCTTTATCGACTGTGCCGGCAAGTGGGCCAACCCTAGGCAGAGCGCAATAACCGAGCCACGAAGAACGATCATACAACCTCCTGATGTTCAGATGATATATCAGTTCGGAACGGTGTCGCTACTCGACGCAAACTTTCAGATTCCGGTACTCTATGCCAGGCACCGAAAACTGCTTCTGATAGTTGTCTTTGCCTATGAAAACCCACCGGAAGCCGGGAAACTCCGCGTTGAACCTACCGCTCTTGATCGACTTGCCATCTAGCCAAAGGTGGTTTTCACCGCCTTTGGTATCCCAAGTGCCGCGGACTGTATGCCATCCGTCGCCGAAATTGAGCGCCCCGGTTTTGCCTTCGAAACTGGGTCCATCGGAGCGATTGGTGAGCCGCAACATCATGCCGGTTTCTTGCAGCCGAAGCTGATAAAAGCTCTGCGTCTTGCGATTTCCATCGACAGCGGCCTCCTCGTTCCATAAGGCAATCAGGCTGTGTTTAAGCGGCTGCGACAAAGGGCCCCGCACTTGCATCTCCACACTACCCTTGGAATAGAAGCGGCCGAGATCGTATTTGATCTGCGTGTTCGGCGTTGTCACCCTCCAGCCTTCGCGAGTCCATTCTCCCTTGTCATGGGGCTGAATTCCTGAAGTCTTTTTGGAGCTCAAAGACTCGTTGATCGGGCATGTCTCAGCCCAAGCGGCATAAGACATCAGAGCTGCTGCGAACGTGGCACGGAGCATCACCATCACCTCGGGTTTTATTAATCCAAACTCCCGGTCAATCTAACAGATATATCTGTTGTATGTCAAGGGTGATGTCATGTCGGCGACTCCGCAACCAAGTTTTTTAGCCCTGCCAAAACATATGATTCCATTTTGTTTTTACCTGAGTTCGGCTCCAGGGCATCCGGATCGCGCAAATCGTCTCCAGCGAACGGTTTTTGCGCGGGACTCTGTCGGAGCGTTCCAGCAAGTGCGGCAAGCCCTACTGCCATTGAGTCGGCATCGAGGGGCACGCTTCGCTCTATCTGGTGCAGAGCCATGCCGGCAAAGTTGGCCAGCTATTCATTCCCAAGGCCTTTTACGACCAGGTGCGGGATGCCGTCGGCGAATTCCAGAAGCTAAAACGCCTCCTGCATTGAAGTTTCCGAACTGGAGTGGAAACGCTCCCTGGCAAGGAAACGCTAACCGTTCTCCGTCGCCTGATCGCCTATTCCGGGAAGATCTTCCGGGTTTCGACCAGGCTGCTTACCCGTCACCGACCGCAGACCGGAGCCGCGCCTTCCCACGCTGGCGGTGGTCAAGGCCTCTCTCGTCTTATTTTGGACGCGATTGGAAGAAGCGGCCAACGATGAGGGAGGCGACTTCGGCTGGGTGGGTGGTGACGTAGGCGATGACTTCTTTTTTTCCTTTCTTCCATATCGGCGTATGCTTCCGGCCGAAGGTACGCCTGCGGCCAAGACCAAGCCGGAGAAAATTTCTGAGCAACGGCGGCAGTGCCGGGCCCA
>Ga0105046_10016112_pt1 | contig 11482 bp, 8 predicted proteins | sample MAT03_FD_78385 | JGI IMG/M metagenome (GOLD analysis project Ga0105046, IMG submission 78385) | Freshwater microbial communities from Lake Fryxell liftoff mats and glacier meltwater in Antarctica - MAT-03 (megahit assembly) | ecosystem: Environmental > Aquatic > Freshwater > Ice > Liftoff...
AAACTAGACAACCTTCTATAATGGTATTAGAGTGAGGGCCTCGCCCCCTCCCTCAATACACCCGGAAATGCTTTCCGGCCACCAATTAAAGGAAACAGGCCATGCCTCTCCTTCCTCCGTCCCGTTTTGCCGAACTCCACATGGAGGTCGCCGCCGCCACTCAGCCGGCAACAGAACTCGAACGCTGGTTCGCCAACGAAATCACCCACGCCACCTGGGAACTCGAACGCGTCCGCGCCAACAAATCCAACACCGATGCCGAACTGCGCCTCAACAGCGCCTACAGCCGCGCCACTCGCAACTGGAATCGCGCCCGCAAAGAACTCACAAGCCTCCAAACGGCCAGAGTCAATCACGTGATCCGTCTCACGCCCGGGCGCCAGGAGTCCGCCAAACTCACCCCGCTCGCCGACCCCGCTCGCGTCCGCCAACCCAAACCCGCGGGCGTTATGCACGACCACGCCCTCGACCTCATCCAAGCGGGCGTCCTCTCCTCCGCCGCCCTCAAAATCGTCGGCGAACAGGAGAACCGGTAACCATGGCTTCCGCCGCCCAAGTCCTGGCTAACCAGGCCAACGCCCAACACAGCACCGGTCCAAAAACGGATACCGGAAAAGCTCGCGCCTCGCGCAACAACCTCAAACACGGCCTCACATTAGGCGTTTTGACCCTTTCGCCCGAAGAGCAAAAACAGTTTTGCGAATTCGAAGCCAAAATGCGCGCCGAGTGCCTCCCCGTCGGCGCCCTGGAGTGCGAAGCATTCCAGCAATTCCTCGACGGCGTCGCGCGAATCAACAAAATCCGAAGCATCGTCGGCGACATGATCGAAAAGTATAACGACGATCCGCTCCTCCAACTCGAAACGGAGGCCACCTACCGTCAACTCGACCGCTACCGCGCCGCCGCCGAAATGATCGTTTATCGCGCCGTAAAGACGCTCCGCGAACTCCAAACCACGCGTCTTTTCCGCGAATTTCACGTCACCAAGGACGAACAGGAAGTCATTCCGCCGCTCGTCAATCCCGGCGAAAAGTTCTGGTGTGGCGGCGATATGCGAATGGCCCACAACGACCGTGAGATTTTCTACAACATCTACGGCTCCGAACCGCTCACTTCACGCTTCCCGCCGCCCCCGCCCGGCGCGCGCGTCCAAGCGTTTTGAGAATTCGAAGCCAATCCGCGACGCCGGTCTTGGGCCAACCCCCATCGTCGGCAGTCCGGAAACGATCTTTGACAACTGAATATCCAGCAAGTCCTACGCCCCTACCCGAAGTGTCTTCAAAATCCGGGTAGGCGCGGAGAAGGTGTCAGCCGGGCCGCCCCTATTTTCATCTACAAGGGTGGCCCCGCCAGCACGGCCATAGACGTTGACACGGGAATATCCATCAAGTCCAACGCCCCTCGGCCGAACTGTGTTCAAATATCTTGAAACACCCCCTCGCATCCGGCGACCACATTTGATACTGTCACGCTATGATCAGGCGTCTCACTCTTTTCGCACTCTTCCTTTCCTCCTTTGCCCAGGACTTCCGCTCCACACTCCAAGGGACAGTTTCCGACCCCACCCAGGCCTCCGTGGCCAACGCTGCCATCTCCCTGCGCAACGTGGACACGGGCCAGGACCGCGCCGTCACTGCCAACACCGACGGCTTCTACATTTTCCAATTCCTCCCGCCCGGCGCCTACGAACTCACCGTAAAGGCTCCCGGCTTCCGCACCAGCGTCGAGAAGGGCATCACCCTCGCCCTCTCCCAGACACTCCGCCAGGACGTCGCGCTCCTCCTCGGTGACACCGCTGACACCGTCAACGTCGTAGCCAATATCTCCGTCCTCGATACCGACTCCACCTCCCTCGGCACCGCCATCCGCTCCGAAGTCCGTGACAACCTCCCCCTCAAGGGCCGCAGTTCGCTCTTTATGTTCACCCTCACCCCCGGCGTCGTCAACAACCGTTACGGCGAAGACACCCGGCCCAACGACACCATCACCAATATCTTCTTCTCAGCCAACGGCGCTCCCGTCGCCGCCACGGACGTCTTCGTCGATGGCGCCTCCAATACAGTCAACGTGAACCGCGGCGTCAACATCTCTCAATGGGTCCCCTCTGTCGATTCCATCGCCGAGTTCAAACTCGAAATGGGCACCCTCTCCGCCGAGTATGGCCGCAGCGGCGGCAGCATTACCAACATGGTGATCAAGAGCGGCACCAATGCCGTCCACGGCACCGCCTATCATTTTCTCCGCAACTCCGCCCTCGACGCCAATGGGTTCTTCGCCCGTGGCCAGGGCCGTAAACTCGCCGCCTTCAGCGCCAATACTTACGGCGTAGCCGTCGGCGGTCCCGTGCTGTTTCCCAAGCTCTACGACGGCCGTAATAAGACCTTCTGGTTCACCAGTTTCGAAGGCGCTCGCGAAGGTAACGGCCAGGACAATATCCTCTCTGTGCCCACCGCCAAGATGCGCACCGGTGATTTTTCCGAAGTCCCGCAAATCCTCTACGATCCCTATTCCGTCGCCACCGTCAACGGCAATCCCACCCGCACGCCCTTTGCCGCCAACCTTATTCCCGCCAACCGCCAGGATCCCGTCGCTGCGAAAATCATGACCTTCTGGCCCACGCCCAATCGCCCCTCGCCCAATGCCGCCCAACCCTGGGTCCAGAACTACGGCTTTTCCGGCAAATGGCCCCGCAACTACGACATGTTCGTCGCCAAATTCGACCACCGCTTCAGCAACGCCTGGAATACCTTTTTCCGCGTCAACAAAGGCAATGGCCTGCTCGTCTTCCCCAATGACTTCAACGGTGTGGCAACCAATGGCCGTAACCTGGTCAATCGTCCCAATCTCGGCGCGTCCTGGGGCAACACCTTCCTCCTCAATACCAGCACCACGTTCGACGTTCGCCTCGGCTACGCCTATGGGAAAGAGGACAACGTCCCCTGGTCCGACGGCTTTGACTTGGCCTCCCTCGGCTTCTCCCCGCAGTACATCGGCCTTACACAGCGGAAGTCCTTCCCCACCATCGGCGTCACCGGGTTTAACGGACTTGCCAACAGCGGCCTCGTCTCTGACGTCGGTCGTACCTACGTCATTCAATCCAACGTCTCCCATCAGCGTGGCAAGCACGTCTTCAAGACCGGCGCCGACCTCCGGCTTCTCTACGGTAACTTCTTCCGTAACCTCAATCCCAGCGGCAGCTTCTCCTTCTCCAACGCCTGGTCCAACGGCCCCTCCGCCCTTACCCCGGCCGGCAACACTGGCTTCCCCATGGCCTCGTTCCTTCTGGGCCTCGGCGGCGGCAGTCTCGCCAACAACAACGGTGTCAGCATTCTGAACAAATACTACGGCTTCTTCTTCCAGGATGATTTCCGAGTTACCTCGAAGCTGACCCTCAATATGGGCTTGCGGTATGAGTTCGAAACGCCTCGCACCGAACGGTACGACCGTTCCACCCGCGGCTTCGATATCGCCACGCCAAGCGCCCTCGGCGCCGGCGCCCGTGGCGGCCTGCAGTATGCCGGCATCGGCGGCCAGGATCGCGGTATCTATAACCCGGACCGCAACAACTTCGCGCCCCGCTTCGGCTTCGCCTACACCGTCATGCCGAAGACGGTCCTCCGCGGCGGCTACGCCCTACACTACATGCCCGTTGTCGGCTCGGTAGACCCCGTTGGCTATTCCACCAGTACCGCCGTCGTCACTTCACAAGATGGCTTCACCCCGACGGACCGTCTCAGCAATCCATTCCCCGCCGGCCTCGCGCAAGTCACCGGCAACTCCCTCGGCCTCGCCACTCTCGTCGGACAGAATGTCTCGTACTTCGATCCCAGCGATGTCACGCCCCTCCTGCACACCTGGAACGTCAACGTGCAGCGCGAGGTCTTCTCCAAGTCGCTCCTCCAACTCGGCTATGTCGGCTCCCGCGGCATCCACATTACCAGTGATCCGCAGACCGGCATTAACGAAAACATCAATCAGGTTCCCGCGCAGTTTCTCTCCCTTGGCCGTTCCCTCCTGGACGTCGTGCCCAACCCCTTCGCCGGCAAGATCGCTGTCGGCCAACTCGCCGGCGCCACCGTGCAGCGCCAACAACTCCTTAGGCCCTTTCCGCAGTTCTTGAATGTTACCCGCAACCTGCCCACCTTCGGCAATACCGTCTACCACTCCTTCCAGGCCAAGTTCGAACAGCGCTTGTGGCACGGGTTGACCACCATCGTCTCTTACACCTACGCAAGGAATATGGGTGATATCGGCCCCTACCAGAACTTCTATGATCGCCGTGTGGAGCGCGCCGTTACCAGTTTCGACGTGCCCCAGCGCTTGACGATCACCACCTCCTGGGACACGCCTATCGGCAAGGGCCGCAAGTTCCTCGGCAACGCCTCCAAGCCGGTTGATCTCCTGCTCGGCCAATGGAATCTCGCCACCTTCAGCACCTTCCAGTCCGGCTTCCCGCTCAGCTTCGGCGTCAACCAGAACACCCTGTTCCTCACCGGCGCTGGCGCGCAGCGTCCCAATGTCATCGGAGATCCCAAGGCCGGCATCTCCGGCAGTGTCAATAGCCGTCTCGGCGCCTACTTCAACACCGCGGCCTTTGCCCAGCCCGCTGATTTCACCTTCGGAAACGTCGGCCCACGCGTCGGCTGGCTCCGCAACCCTGGCATGAACAACATCAACGTAACGTTGACCAAGCAGTTCGTCATCTCTGAGAAACTGAAGGCCAACCTCCGCGCCTCCTCGTTCAATCTTGCCAACCACCCCGTCTTCAGCGGACCCAACACCACCTTCGGCGCGCTCGGCCAGTTCGGGCGAATCTCCGCCCAAGCCAACCTCAGCCGTCAAACGGAACTCGTGCTTCGCTTGATTTTCTAACCTAACCTACTTGCCAATACACGCGCACGGCATGTAGTGCGCGCCGGCGGATCCCGTAAAGCTGCCGCCGTTGGCAAACCCGTTTCCCACATGCGGCTGCGTGTACGCGTAGCCCTCCCATTGGCAGTATTCGGCGCCGCGAGCCATTATGATCGCATCGATCGACCGGTGTGTCACCACTCCCGTCAATTGATTCCGGAAGATGGTCCACCCGTCATGCGTGATTCTCGTGGCCACCGGCTTATGGTCTGTCGTGTTCCAGGTCTGCTGCGCGGTCCGCAGAATCATTCCCTCCAGCCCCGGGTCCTTCAACCGTTGCTGGTCCTGCGGGCAGAGCTTTGAGGCCCCGCTGATCGCCCCGGAGTAAGCGAGCGTGATCTCTCCGGTCGCGGCCACCTCCCCGTCGATTCGCTCCTCCTTACCTGTCGTGTTCTTGTATCCAATCGGGTACAACTCCACCTTCACTACGTTCTTGCCCGGCGTCAGAAATCCCTTGATTAATCCCCGCGAAACAAACTCGCCAAACGTGTCCATGCCCGGAATTCCCGTGCTCCCGTCCTTCACCATCACTCCACGCCAAGTCGTCATCTTTGCCTTCTCTGCTGACGTTCCCCATTTCTGCATCAGTGTGTCCACTGGAGTTTTCCCAGCCACCGTAAAGCGCACTCCCCATCGCACGCTGCGTGCAATCTCCAGGTCCGTGAATTCGGCCATCTTCGGCTTAAGTAGCTTGGCGGCTGATTTCTCCAGATAGACCCGGAAGTACAGCGGATCGCCCAGCGCGATCTCCTGCAACAGGTCCGCCTCTCGAACCTCGTCCATCCCCTTGTCCGCCTTCGTGAACACCACTCGCTTTATGTACTTTTCATGCAGCGGTCCGGTGACTCCCTGATCCGGCGCTTCGGCGCTCGCCACCGCGTACTTGTCCGCCGCCGGCGGCCTCGCGTTCCTTTCGGCTCTCGCCGCTTCCCTCGATCTTTCGGACTCTTCGCGTTGCGCCGTCCGGGCCGCCTCGGCTTCCTTCCGTTCCGCGGTCCGTTTGGCGGCTCGCGCGGCGGCTGCGGCCGCGCCAATAGACTGCGCGGGCAGCGACAGTCCCGCTATAACCAACATGGCGATAATTCGGTTCATGCCCGCTAAAGGCGCAATCGCTTCAAAAGCGAGCTCAAAATTCTAGTCCGCCCGGTATTCGGCCCCTGCCCGCCCCTCATGCGACATCCGCTTCCACGGCTCCATCGCGTACAGCGGATAGCTCTCCATCCGTCGCCGCAACGCGTCCATCCCGTCCGCGGTCAAAGGTCGAAACGCCCGCGCCATCTCCGCGTTCCCGCGCACATGCGCTACTTCGCTGCATCCCAGTATCGCTGTCGAAACTGGCAGCGTCCAGACATAGCTCAGTGACTCATTCACCGTTGCCGCCTTGGCCTTCAGCACCGCCCCGGCCCCCAGCGTTTTCATCGCTACGATCCCCATGCCGAGCTTCTTCGCCAGCGGTAGCGTCTGCGCCTCAAAGCTCTTCGGTTTGTTCGCTCCATCGGTGACGCTCAGCGGCATCAAAATCGTATCGAACGAATACCGCGAAATGATCTTATTCAGAATGGCCGGATCCGTATGGCCGGTCACCCCCACAAATCGGATCTTCCCGTCCCGCCGCGCTTTCTCCACCATCTCCATCACGCCCCGCCGCGCGAAGATGAACTCAATGTCCTCGTCGTTGATCACGTTGTGAATCTGATAGAGATCAATATGATCCGTCTTCAAATTCGTCAGGCTCTGCGTCAGGTCAAGCTCCGCCTGCGTCCAGGTGCGGTGCCGCGTCTTTGTTGATAGCACCACCTTATCGCGCACGCCCCCTAGCGCAGCGCCGTACCGCGTCTGGCTCAACCCGTACGCCCCCGCTGATGCGGTGTCAAAGTAATTCACCCCCGCGTCATAACAGGCTTTCACCACATCCACCGCCGCCGTATGATCCGGCAGATTCCCTATCGGCGCCCCGCCCAGGCCCAGGATTGACACCTGTAACCCGGTCTTCCCCAATGTCCGCCGCGTCAGCGGTCCCGCCGCCATCGCCAGCCCTGCCGCTGCTTGCATCAAATGCCGTCTCGAATTCATAACACTAGGAAGGATATACTAGCCGCTACCATGACACCAGCCGCGCGCCTCGTCAGTCTCGACGCTTATCGTGGCTTCATCATGATCATCCTCGCCGGATCCGGCTTCGGACTCGGCGTGCTAAAGAACTATCCGGACTGGTCCTGGCTCGCCGATCAGTTTGACCATGCCGCTTGGGAAGGCTGCACCTTCTGGGATCTCATCCAACCCGCCTTCACCTTCATGGTCGGTGTTGCCATGCCCCTCGCGTTCGCCCGTCGACTCGCCCAGGGCGCGACCAACACTCAGGTCTTCAAACACGTCCTCTGGCGCGCGTTCCTTCTCATCTTCCTCAGCAACCTTTTCTCCAATTGGGGCTCCACGCAGCCGCTCAAATTCCAACTCATCAATGTCCTTTCTCAAATCGCCATCGGCTACGTCCTGTGCTTCCTCATCACCCGGCTCGACTGGACCAAACAGGTGATTACCGCCGCCGTGATCCTGGGTCTCTACTGGGCGCTCTACCTCCTCTTCCCCAGTCCCAACGGCCCTTGGGCTCAATACGGCAACATTGGCGCCGTGCTCGATCTGAAGCTCCTCGGCTACAACTACAGTGGCTACTACACCACGCTCAACGCCGTCGGCAACGCCTTGACAATCCTCTTCGGCTGCTGGACTGGTCAGCTCCTCCAGACCCACAGGACGCACGCCGAAAAACTTAAGATCCTCGCTATCGCCGCCGTCGTGTGCTTCGCTCTAGGCCTCGCCCTCCAACCGGTCAACCCCATGATCAAGCGCCTCTGGACCGTTTCCTTCACCTTCTTCTCTACCGGTTGGGTCATCGCCATGCTGATCCCGTTCTACTGGCTGATAGAAATCAAACAAACCAAGCGTTGGACCTTCCCTTTGGTCGTCGTCGGCATGAACTCCATCTTCATCTACTCGCTCGGCCAGATCGGCCTCAAAGGCTGGCTCGATCGCGGCCTCTCCGCTTTTACCGGCAAGTTCCAAATGCTCGGTGACCTCGGCCAAATTCCCCATCAAATCGTTGTCCTAGCCGGCATGTGGTACGCCTGCTACTGGCTCTATCAACGCAAGATTTTCGTGAAAATCTAATATGACTCGCCGTCACCTCCTGGCCGCCCTCGCCCTCATCGGCGCCGCGCAGAGCCTGAAAATCACCAAACTCGTTACCCGCAAACACTCGATAGCCAACCGCGACTACCTGTTCCTGGAAATCGAAACCGATGGCGGTATCACCGGCCTCGGCGAAGGCTCCGTCTCTGGTCGCGTCGACATCGTCGAACAAGCCATCCAGTTCTACACCCCTTATCTCACCGGCAAGGACCCCGCCGGCATCGAAGAACACTGGAATCGCAATTATTTCCAACTCTCCCGCTACCGCAACGGCCCCGTCTTAATGACGGCCCTCTCCGCCATTGATATCGCCCTCTGGGATATCCTCGGCAAACAACTCTCGCAACCCATCTGGCGGCTCCTCGGCGCCGCCGAAGCCAAGCCCATGCGCGTCTACTACTCGCACTGGAGCCACTCGCTCACCGACCGCTCCCCCGCCAATATCGAAGCCCTCGCCAGAAAGACCCGCGACGAAGGTTGGTCCTGCATTAAGTGGGTGCTGCCCAAAGGTGGCGCCGAACAGCAGCGCCTCCGCCGCTTGACCGCCGAAGTCGAAGCCGCCCGCAAAGGCGGCGGCCCGGACATGGAAATCGGCCTCGAAATGTGGGAGACATTTTCGGTGCGGAGCGCCCTCGAATTCGCCCGCGCCGTCGCGCCCTTCAAGCCCATGTTTATCGAAGAGCCGGCTTGGCGCGAGATCCCGCAGTCTCTGGGTGAAATCGCCGCCAAAAGCCCCGTCACCGTCGCCGGCGGCGAAGGTCTCATCTCCCGCTACGAGTTCAAACAACTCCTCGACGCCAAAGGCGCGCAGATCATCCAGCCCGATGTCATCCACTGCGGCGGCATCTCCGAAATTCGCAAAATCGCCAACCTCGCCGACACGTACGGCGCCGAAATCTCTCCGCACATGTATTACGGCCCGGTGGCTCACGTCGCATCCCTTCACTCCATGGCCGCCATCCGGAATTTCCTCATCCAGGAATGGGACGCCGGTCAAACTCCCGCCTTCAACCCGCTAACGAAAAACACCTTCCCCCAAGTCGTAAAAGGGGAAGTCACGCTCAACGACAAGCCCGGCCTCGGACTCGAAATGGACTGGCCCCTCTGGCAAGAACGTCACCCGTACAAAGGCGCGAGCATCCGTCCCCCCGGCGGCCGTTAATGACGCGCCGTCACTTTCTCAGCACCGCGGCCCTCGCTTCGCAAACAGCGCGCCCGCCCAATATCATCGTCATCCTCGCTGACGATCAGGGCTACGGCGATCTCGGCTGCTACGGCTCGCCTTACATCCGCACGCCCAATATCGATCAGATGGCCCGCGAAGGCATGCGCTTCACCGACTTCTACGCGCAGTCTCTCTGCGGCCCCAGTCGCGCCGCGCTCATGACCGGTACCTATCCCGCCCGCAACAGCCTCAACTTCAACCACCTGCCACGCGCCCAAACCGGCATCCACCCCAACGAAATCACCATCCCCGAACTCCTTAAACAGGCCGGTTACGCCACCCAAGCCATCGGCAAATGGCATCTGGGTGACGCGAAGGAATTCCTCCCCACCCGCAACGGTTTCGATCACTGGCTCGGTCTGCCGTACTCGAATGACATGTGGCCCTATCACCCCAAAGTCACACGCATCGGGCCCGAGAATGAAACCGCCAAGGCCGTCCGCGAACGCGCCGAACAAACCGGATTCGACGGCCAGGGCCAACACTATCCGCCCGACTGGTTTCCCCCTCTTCCGCTAATGCGAGACGAGCGAGTCGAAGAAACCAACCCCGATCAATCTCTACTGACTGCGAAGTATACTGCCGAAGCCCTCAAGTTCATAAACGCCAACAAAGCCAAGCCATTCTTCCTCTATCTCGCCCATTCCATGCCCCACGTCCCCCTCTTCCCCGGCAAGGCCTTCGCCAACAAATCCCTCCGAGGCCGCTACGGCGACGTCATCGAAGAAATCGATCATTCCACCGGCCAAATCCTCAGCAAACTCAAAGAACTCAATATCGACAACAACACCCTCGTCATCTACACCTCCGACAACGGCCCCTGGCTACCCTACGGCATCGACGCCGGTTCCGCCGGACCGCTGAAAGGCGCCAAAGGATCGGTCTGGGAAGGTGGCATCCGCGTCCCCGCAATTTTCCGGTGGCCCGGCCGCATCCCCGCCAACACCGTCACCTCCACTATCGCTGCGACTCTCGACTTCCTTCCCACCTTCGCCGCCACGGCTAACGTCAAGCTCCCAACTGACCGCACCATCGACGGAAAGAACCTTTTGCCCCTGATAACCGGAGCTAACAAACAAAGCCCTCACGAACACTTTTACTACTTCGACACCGCCATCCAATACACCCCCGAAACCGGCCGCCCCGCCAGCAACTCAAACCTTCTCGCCATTCGCTCCGGCCGCTGGAAACTCCATCTCAATACCGGAGCCCTCTACGACCTCCAAAGCGATATCGGTGAATCCAAAGATGTTGCCCAACAGCACCCGCAACTCATCCAATCGCTCAAAACAGCCGCCAATGAATTCCTCACCGCCCTCCGCTCCAACATCCGTCCGCTTGCCTCCCAAACCGTATAATTATTTCAATGTGGTTACACCGGGTCTTTCTGCTGGTCCTCCTGCCAGCCGTGTCCCCCTCTCAAACCAAACCTGTCCCGGATCAACCCGCGGAACGCCGTTCCGATCTCAACTTATTGAACAAAACCGACGCCGCTTCCGGCGAATCCCGCCGCAACGAAAACGTCCAGTTCAACCTCATCGACAACAACGCCATAAAAGAACTCAACATCCGCCTCGGCACCACCGCCACCCTCATTGACGACGCTAAAGCCGACCGCTCCTACTTCGGCGCCGAGTACGGCAACCGTCCCATCGCGCCCATCCACTTAGCTCCCGCCAAGCCAACCAGTTTCCACGGCAGTCTCTTCGAAACCCACGGCAACAGCGTCTTCAACACACGCAGCTTTTTCACCGTCGGTCCGCTCCGTCCCGCTCACGACAATCAATACGGCGCTAATTTCACCATGAAGCCCTGGAAACGCGCCGCGCTAACAATCGACGGCGGCCAAAACAAGCTCCGCGGCAACGTCAACGGTAACGTCGTCGTTCCCAAAGCCGACGAACGCACCCCACGCGCCACCGATCCCGCCGTCCGCCAACTCCTCCAAAAATTCATCGACGCCTTCCCCCAGGAACTCCCCAATCGAACCGATATCAATGACCGCGCACTGAACACCAATGCGCCCCAGAACATCAACGACAACACCGCTTCCATCCGACTCGATCAGCAATTGACGTCCAAACACTCCTTCAGCCTCCGCCATCAATTCACCAGTCAAAATGTCGACGCCTTCCAACTCGTCGCGGGTCAAAATCC
>Ga0105046_10016116_pt1 | contig 11478 bp, 7 predicted proteins | sample MAT03_FD_78385 | JGI IMG/M metagenome (GOLD analysis project Ga0105046, IMG submission 78385) | Freshwater microbial communities from Lake Fryxell liftoff mats and glacier meltwater in Antarctica - MAT-03 (megahit assembly) | ecosystem: Environmental > Aquatic > Freshwater > Ice > Liftoff...
AGGCTCTCCAGGATTACGAAGCGGCGGCACGGCGATCATTACTCGCCGCGAACAACATCGCTTGGCTGCGTGCGACGTGCCCGGTCGAGAAGTTCCGCGATGGCAAAGCCGCTGTCGAGTTGGCTTTGAAGGTGTGTGAACTCACCAAGAACCGCGAGGGAGCCTACCTCGACACGCTCGCCGCCGCGTATGCCGAAGCGGGCAAGTTCGCCGAATCCGCGAAGACCCAGGAAAAGGCGCTGGAAGATAAGGGATATGCCTTGAAATACGGCGACGACGGCCGGGCGCGGCTGCAACTCTACAAGGACAAGAAGCCGTACCGCACGGAAGTGAAAGCGGAAGTGAAGAAGTGAGGTTGGTGGGGTTCGTTTACCGCCGTCCCCAACAGGGACGTGCGCCTTGCAATCTCGCCAGTTGGAAACGCCGTAACACGAAATCACGCCACTTCCCACTATTCCCCGAACTTGGCTCGCAGTTCCGCGAGGCGGGCGAGGGCGGCTTGCACCTTCGCGTTGTCGCCGACTTTGCCGGCGGGGATCGCGGCTCGCACGGCATCAAGGTCGTGCTTCGTCGTGTCGCGGAGTTCCCCGACTCGCTTCGCTTGCCGGGATTCCGGCGGGAAGGTTCGTTTCGCTTCGTCCAGGTTGGGTGCCAGCCCTTCGCGGACGACTTCGCCAAGCAGATTGGCCAACTCCGCGACGCGGTCGGGGTTCTGGTCTTCGGTGGCGGCGCGTTTCGTGTAGGTCGCCAGCGTCAGGGCAGTGCGGCGGCATTCTTCGGCCCGCGCGAGCGGGGTGTCAGCGGCGGACATCTTCACCCCGTGATCGACGAGGTTATCGAGCAGCGCGCGGTTCGACTTGAAGAGTCGGAGTTGGTCGGCGGCGGTGAGCGACGGTGCCGGCCCTTGCGCGCCGGCCCAGGCGGCGAGAGCGGCGAACGTCGTCAGTAGGAGAGCGTAGCGGGCCACGTTCAAACTCCCTTGCGGGCCAAGTCGCGTAGTTTTTGCTGCCCGTCCTGGGCCGTGTCTCGAATCCGCTCCAGCGCGGGCTTCGCGTCCTGGGAAACCTCTTCGAGTGCCTTGTTGGTCTGTGTAACGGTGTCGCCCATCTTCGCCGCCAGGGCATCGAATTGGGTCAACCTCTCGGCTGGCGTTAGTGCCCGTGGTGGAAGCGTCTCGGCCTGCTTCACCATACCGTCTTTCACTTTACCGAACCACCGGGCGATTTCCTGAAGTTCGTCCGGACTTGCAACGCGGGCCATGCTCCGCGCTTCGGTGCCGAGATCGTCGGCCCATCCGCTCAGAGCTTGAAGCCGGGCCGTGGGGGTGGTGGCCTTCGCCAGCGCGACAGTCCGGCCCGCGACTTTCTTCAAGAACGGGTCTTCTGGCGTCGTCGCGGCCACATCGGCTTTGGGGCCTTTTGTGCTGCTCGAGAACACCCAGACGCCGAACGCGACCAGAATCGCCGCGGCCAACCCGCCGACAAGGTTCGCATTCTCCCGGATGAACGTGCGGAACGGCGACGACATCGGGCGGGCACGGCTCGGGGTTGCCAGCGGTTCGGCGACTGATGCGCCCGTCAGTTCCGCGATAAGCGAGGCTTTCTTGTCGGTGGGGGCCGGAGGCACCGGCAGGCATTCGATCAGCGATTCCAGCCTCGCCACCTGTTCAACCCAAACCCGACACGCGGCGCAATCTCCGACGTGCTCAAGAAACGCACTCGGGATGTGCCGTGGGTCCAGCAGCGCGAGGATTCGGTTTTGGACAGCCTGACACTTCATGGTTTCACGGTTGTGTGCGAAGCCGCAAGCGGCGGGGAATGCCGATCCACCAGTTAGTCTCACTCTTTCGCTTCACCCGTCGCGGCTCCGGGCGGGAGCAGTTCGGGGGAAAGCACTTTCAGCAATTTTTGGCGAGCCTTGAAGACTCGCCAGCGTGCGGTTTCTTCGGTTGTACCCAAAATTCGGGCGACATCTCGGAAGGATAGTCCTTGTTCGACCCGCAAGGTCAGGGCAGCCCGGAAGTCGGTCGGCAGTTCGTCGATGGCTCGCGCGACGGTTTCGAGGGCTTCCCGGTTCTCCGTCGCGGTCTCGGCGCTGTTCACATCGGGGCCGGCAATGTCGTCGGGTAGGGGCTGTTTCGTGCGCCGCTCGGCTCGCTTCTGGTTCACGAAGTTGTTCTGCCCGATGCGGAACACCCACGCTCGAAAGTTGCTCCCTGGCCGGAAAGACTTTACCGCTGCAAGAGCTTTCAGGAAGGTCTCTTGCGTCAAGTCCTCGGCGGCGTGCCGATCACGGGTCATGCGGTAGAGCCAGCGGTAAAGCAAGTCCCAGTAACGCTCGATCAGGCGGGCGAACGCGGCCCGGTCGCCGGCTTGGGCGTCCCTGATCCAATCGGCCTCCTCGTTCGGCTCGTTGGCCGGTTCATTGGGGAGGAATGGTTCCGTGTCCCTGGTCACGCGGGCGCAAGTCCGGTGGATTGGGGCGGGTAAGCAGACTCCACCTTAATCCCCTGGATGGTTAGTTGTCCAGCACCCGCCGGCCGTTACGTCCGCCCCATCGGAGAGCATAACGACACGAGCGGGGAAACGTTGGCGGGAAATCGGAATGGAATTTGGTGATCGCATTCGGGTGCGGTTCCGTTAAGGAACGGGTAGGAAATAATATCCCGATTGTGGGTAGTCAACTTTGGCTGCCTGCGTGTGTCGAGCAGTTTCGACACTCTGGATGTCCTTATTGTTTCCGACGGGAAACCACCCACCCCAGAATCGGAACCATTCCAAAAGTCCGGAATCATCCCAAAAAGTCCGGAATCAATCCCATTCTGACCGGAATCAATCCTTTTTCGTCCGGAATCAATCCCATTCTGACCGGAATCAATCCTTTTTCGTCCGGAATCAATCCCGTTCTGACCGGAACCATTGCCGTTTCGTCCGGAATCAATCCGGAATCAATCCCACTTCGTCCGGAACCATTCCCGTTTCGTCCGGAATCAATCCCGTTCTGACCGGAATCATCCCAAAACCGCCGGAACCATTCCGGTTGTGATCGGAACCATACCCGTTGTGATCGGAAAGACTCCTGCGAGGTCTCAACTGGGGATTGAACGAAAACCATGCCTGTCAGAACGTCCCGCATTCGACTGCGCAAGGTAACCCTACTTATTCATCAGGGAAGTTATTTCCTAAACAGACCCCTGGCAAGCTGAGAGTCTATTTACGCGCAACATCTTGAGCCATCGGCAAGGTTCCCCGAATCGGGACGGCTTCACGCCGAACCGCGTGTGAAAAGATTCATGTCGTAGGCATCGCACGCATCCTCTGAGTGGTGACACCCCGGTGTCACTGACCTTCCGGGTGCTGTCTCGTAATTCATCCCCAGCACCCCAACCGACAGCCGAATTTCCTCCGGTCACCGAAAGCCGGCACCGAGGAATACGCCCATGACCCGACCAGTGCGGCCACGTCTCTGCGTTGAGTATTTGGAAGCCCGAGAAGTCCCCGCTGCCCCGCTGACCGAATCGTTCGATTCGCTGTCTCCGCCGAACCTACCGACGGGGTGGGTGAAGTGGAGCAACGACGGGACGGCGGCATTCGCCACCGCGGCCGGGCAGGGCGTCGGCGGTTCCGTCGCTCTCGTGACCTCGGGGGCGAGCAACACTCGCGGCCTCGCATGGACGGGCCAACTCGTTTCCGGCGACACTGGAGGGGCCGTCTCGGTGCGGGCCGATTCGCTGATCCCGGCATTCGTGTTCGCCCGAGGCAGCAACCTCGGCACCACGACCCCGACGTACCTCGCAGCCGTCGTCACACGCGGCCTGAATGTGCAACTTTGGGAAGTGACCGGCGGAAATGTCCGAGTTCTCGCCACGGTGAGTAGCCCCAATTCCGCGTACCTTTCGGGGCGGTGGGTTCGCGTCTCGCTTGTGCCTTCGGGTTCGTCCGTCTCGGTTCAGGTTACCCGCGCGGATACCGGGCAATACCTGAGAGCGAATGGCACCTGGCAGACTGCCGCGACCACTGCGATTACCGCAACAACCACTCTTAATCCCGTGACTGGAGCCATCGGCGTCGGGCGGGCCGGGGTGTATTCCGGTGCCGTGCGGTTGGATGACTTCGCTCTTTTGCCTGACCCAACACTCAGCATCGCCGTGGTGCAAACTTTCGACTCCACGGCACTGGGCGCGGCTCCGACCGATTGGAGGACGTGGACGAGCGGCGCGACCGGAACTTTCGGAGCCGACGCGGGCCGTGCGCTCAGCCCGGCCAACGGCTTCACCTCGAACGGCGGTTCCAACACGTCGAACCGGGCATGGACAATCGCGGACCTGCCCGCCGACGTGGACGCTTCCGCCGCTGTATATCTCAATAGCCTCATCCCGGCCCGTGTCTTCGTTCGCGGCCAGAATCTCGACACATTAACACCAACCTACTACGCCGCAAGCATCACCCGCGGCCTCACCGTGCAACTCGTCCGGGTCGTGAACGGAACGGAAACGGTGCTCGGGTCGGTGCAATCCAGCGACTACATCAGCGGGAAATGGGTGCGTGTTCGGGTTGTCGCCGAGGGCGGCCTTCTCAGCGTGGTGGTCTACCGTGCGGATACTGGACAATGGCTCACTCCCGACGGGACATGGTCCGATAGCCCCGACATCGCGCTCTCGCTTCACGACTCGGCCATCTCGGCAGCCGGCAAAGCCGGGCTGGGGCGGCCCGCAATATTCGCCGGCGCGGTGACGTTCGACGATTTCGATGCGCGCGCCGCCGGGTCTGACGCTGGACCGGTTGTGAACATTTCACCAGTAGCCGGCGGCCCGGTGCTTTCGGGTGAAGTAACCTTCTCGGCCACGGTAACGGGGAACCCGACGCGGATCGAGTTCCGCTTGAACGGCGTTCTGCGAGCCGCCTCGACGGACAGCCCCGCGACGTGGACGCTGGAAACCACGAGCCTGACGAACGGCAACTACACGCTCACCGTGCGGGCGTTCGACGCGGCTGGCAATATCGGGGTTGGTGAATACAGGTTCACAACCTCGAACGCCAATGCCACGCCGATCTTCACGCCCACGATTCCGCAACACTACACGCACATCCGCATCGCGCAACTCGCCTACAGCGGCAACCCGATGGGCACATTCGAGCAGAACCTGCTCAAGAATTCCGTGGACCTCGTGATCCCGAACCCGCGATATTTCGCGGGCATCAACGCGACCTCGCCCGACACGCCGCAACTGATTTACAGCAACGTCTCGAACCTCTACCAGGGGTTGCTCACCGACTGGTTAGCCAATGCGGATCGCAACAGCGTGAACCGCGAACTTGCCTTCTACCATGTGACAAAGGCCACCGCGTTCAGTGGCGGCAGTGCCTCGTCGCAACCCGTGACTTTGTTTTGGGGCGTTTACCAAACCGCCCCCGGTGGCACACCCGTGGATGCAACGGCGGCGGCACGCGGCGGCCGAACTCACAACGTCACCCTCGGCGCGGCTGGCACCACTACCGCGATTGGCTACACCGACAAGTTCCGCGAGGTGAACGTGTCGCTCGTGAAGGGAGCGACCTCGGGTTGGTCCGGCACCTGGGAATACGCCAGCGCCGTGGACGCGAACGGCACCCCCACCGCGTGGAAGACGCTCACCCTCAACAGCGACACCACCAACGGCTTGAAGCAATCTGGCACAATGACCTTCGACCCGCCGGCCGACTGGAAGGCCGCAAGCATCGGCCGCAGCGACCGCCTGTTCTATGTGCGGTTGCGGGTGACGGGCGGAACTGCGAGCCAAGCCCCCGAGATCAAGACCCTTCTGGGACGCGATTACGTCGGCGCGAACGGCACGCAAGCCGGCACGATTCCGGCCTTCGACTACACCGCCGACGCCAACCACGACGGTTACCTGAGCGATGCCGAATACGCCAACCGCAAGTCCGGCCTGAATGCCCGATTCGTGTACGAGTCGCGGTTGTTCTACCCGTACTACGGGCAGATGCGGTTCGTCACCAATCCGTCGGCCTCGGCGGTGTGGCACTGGGCCGCCGACTACCACGTTCGGCTACTGAACGCCAATCCATTAGCCGACGGTGTGTTCATGGACAATGCGGGTGGCAAGTTGCCGTTCCCCGGCATCTCGGTTCTGGAACCGACAAGCACCTACAGCATTGATTCCGGTTCGTTGATCGCGGGCGTTAGCAGGGCCATCGAACCGCACTGGGTGCTGGCGAACACGGCTGGCGGTGCGGCTTCCGGAACGCCGGTGTCGGCTGGCGCGGCTGGGTCGTTTGAAGAGTTCATGCTACGGCCGCTTCAGTCGAACTGGTCGGAAGTCGGAGACGTGGCTAACCTCGTCGCGGAGCGGCTCAACAATGGTTCACATTACCTCGTGATCGACAGTTTCCCCGGCGGCGGTTCCCCAACCGACCCGCGAACCCAGATCGCCACGCTCGCCTACTACTACCTTGTTGCCAACCCCGAACGCACGTTCCTGATGTTCTTCGGCGGGTACAACCCCTCGTCGTCGTGGACCGAGCATTGGACGCCGGCAGCGGCTGTGAACGTTGGAACACCAACCGGCGCGATGAAGACCATCGCAACGGGCGTTGACCCCGCAAACGCAGCGCTCAGGTATCAGGTGTTCGGGCGCGAGTACACCAACGCTCTGGTGCTGTACAAGCCGCTTTCCTATGCGATAGGCTTGAGGGAGGGAACCATCGCGGACAACACCGCTACCACCGTGCAACTCGGCGGCAACTACCGCGTCGTGAAAGCCGACGGCACACTCGGCCCCGTCGTGAGTTCGATCTCGCTGCGCAACGGCGAAGGTGCCGTGCTCATGAAGGCGTAAAGCGTGGTGCGTGTTCTCTGGGACCGCGGCAGTCCCGGCCGCTTTCGCAAGAGCGGGCAAGATGCCCGCGGTTTGCTTCTTCCCTGGGACCGCGGCAGTCCCGGCCGCTTTCGCAAGAGCAGGCAAGATGCCCGCGGTTTGCTTCTTCCCTGGGACCGCGGCAGTCCCGGCCGCTTTCACAAGGGCGGCCGGGACTGCCGCGGTCCCAGGGTGCGGACGCTCACGCTTCTGGTTCGCCCATAGCCTTCATCAAGTCTTCAATTACGCCGTCGGCGACGAACAACCCGCGGCGGGTGAGTCGCACGCTGGCCCCGTCGTCGGCTAATAGGCAATTGTCCACCAATCCCACGAGGCGGTTGCCCAGAAGGGCATCGAGGGTGAAGCCGGTTTGCTCGTGGAAACGGGCGCGGTCGATCCCGGCGGCGCGGCGGAGTTGCGTTCCCACGGTCTCGAAGGCCCGTTCGCGCGGCTTCAACTCTTCGTGCTGAAACAAGGGCGAATCGCCCGACAGCACCTTGCGGATGTAAGCCTTCGTGTCGCGGGTGTTCAGTTCCCGCACCCCGTCCACATAGCGTGCCGCCCCGACACCGAAACCGTAATACGCCTCGTTCGCCCAGTAGCGTTCGTTGTGTCGGCAGCGTGCGCCGGGGCGGGCGAAGTTCGAGACTTCGTAATGCTCGTAGCCGGCCGATGTGAGCCGTTCGATGGCCAGTTCATACATGGCCAACTCATCGTCTTCCCCCACGACCGCAACGGTCCCGCCCTTGCGCTGCTTCCAAAGCGGCGTGCCCTTTTCGTAGGTCAGGCCGTATGTGGAAATGTGATTAGGAGCGAACGCGATGGCAGCTTCCAGATCGGCGGCCCAAGATGCCACGGTGGAACCTGGAGCCGCGAAGATCAGGTCGAGCGAAAGCGCCATACCGTGCCGGCGCACGGCTTCGACGGCGCGGGGAATCTCCGCCGTGGTGTGGCGACGGTCCAGAGCCGCGAGCGAATCGGTTTGGAACGACTGCACGCCCACGCTCACGCGGGTCACCCCGTGCGCGGCGAGGACGGCGGCCTTCTCGCCGGTCAGGCTGTCCGGCGTGGATTCAACCGAGAACTCGGGGGGCAATTCCGTTCCCTGTACGGGCAACCAGTTATTGATGCTGGCGAGCAACACGCGAAGTTGCTCGGCGCTCGGGTAGGTTGGAGTGCCGCCACCGATGAAGAGTGTTTCGACGGGGCGCGGTTCGCCGAGCGTGGCCAACTCCCGGCCAAGTGCTTCGAGGTAGTGGTCAATGAGGTGGTCGTCGCCGGCGCTCACGGCGAAGTCGCAGTAGCCGCAGTGGTGGGCGCAGAACGGAACGTGGATGTAACCCGTGCGCGGAGTCAACCACGTTTCACGTTTCATGTTTAACGTTTCATGTTCAAGGCATAAGACCCGGAGGGAACATACCGTTATGGTACGCTCCCTCCGGGTCTGAAACGTTAAACGTTAAACATGAAACGTTTAACGTCGCCGGCTCACGGGAAAGCGAACGCGGCTCCGGTGATGATCGCGCCTTCGAGGGCGCTACCCGTGATCGTCAGGCCGGGCGGGTACAGTAAGTATGGCGTCGGGCTGCCGGGCAGGCATTTGCCAGCGCTCGAGTCCCAGAAGCCGTAGACGCAACCGGACGCGAAGCTGTTCGGCCACAGGAACACGTCGCGGTAGAAGAACATCGCGGAAACGAACGGTTGGATGATGCCCAAATCCCAACCGGCGCGCTCGGCGTTCCGCTCTTCAAAGTGCAAGCGGCGGTGGACCACGTAAAGCGAATCGTAATACGCCTGCATCGCCTGGTACGAACTGGTCTTTGGCGTGTAGGTAACTCCTCGACCCACAGGCTCAACGTCCGGGAAGATCAGCCCTTTGGGATATTTGTTGAACGGATCCTTCACCTGCTCTCGGACCTCCTGGCGAAGGCGTTCGATGCTGCTCCGTTCCAAATCAGCATCGTTCATCAGGAGGAAAACTTCGTCGCGTGGCGGGAGTTTCGTCCACTTCGCAATGTCCTCGGCGGACGAGCCTTTGGGCTGATCGGGCTTCACCAACGGGGGCAGCGGAATCCCCGGCTGAAGAGTCGCGGCCGGTGCCGGCGCGGGAGCGGGCGGCATCACGGAGGTCGGTGCGGCCGGCGCGGGAACCGGAGGCCGCATCTCGGTGACACTTCGCTCCGGGATGGTGGGCACCGTCTTCGGTGCCGCCGGCGCGGGAAACACCGGAAGCACGGGCGGCGCGGACCAGTCGGGCGCGCTTTCGGCTGGCGGCGCGGGGTTGCCGGTCGGCACGGGAATCGTCGCTTGCGCCGCGGGTTCACCGCCACCTGAGCCAGAGATTGGCACAAGTGCATCCGCGGGCTTCTGGAAGTACATCACCTTCCCGCCGGACGCCGAGGGCAGCGGCGGCGGGGTGGCGGCCGGTTGCCCCGGTCGCTGCGCCGCTGGCCCGCCGGGTGATCGCGCGGGAAGCTGGGCAAGCCCCGTCCCGGCTGCGATGGTGAAGACACCGAGAAGGCAAGCAAGGTTAAACGCCGTCGCCACCGCCCGCTTCCGCGGAGCTGTAGTTCGGGGCTTCCTGCGTGATAAAAATGTCATGCGGGTGGCTCTCCTGGACCGATGCCGCGGTCACCTGAATGAACCGCGCGAGCGTGCGAAGTTCTTCCAGCGTTTTGCAACCGCAATACCCCATTCCGGCCCGCAGGCCGCCGACTAACTGGTACACGTAAGCCGCAAGCCCGCCCTTGTAAGGGACGCGACCTTCGACGCCTTCGGGCACCAACTTCCCGTTACCGGGTTGACTCGCGTGCGGGCCGCCCTGTTGGTATCGGTCGGCGCTGCCGGCCATCATCGCCCCAAGCGAACCCATTCCGCGGTATTGCTTGAACGACCGACCCCGGTACAAGATGGTCTGTCCGGGGCTTTCCGCTAACCCGGCGAACAACCCGCCGATCATCACCGAGAACGCTCCGCCGGCCAGCGCTTTCGTGATGTCGCCCGAGTACCGGATACCGCCGTCGGCGATCAGGGGAACGCCGCTCCCGGCCAATCCCTTGGCGACGTTCGCAATCGCCGACATCTGCGGCACACCCACACCCGATACAATCCTCGTCGTACAAATTGAACCAGGCCCAATCCCGACCTTCACGCAATCCGCGCCGGCGTCGGCGAGGGCTTTCGCGCCCGCCGCGGTCGCTACGTTGCCAGCGATCACGTCGATGGTGTGTCGGCGTTTGATCTCGCGGACCGTCTCGATCACGTTGAGGCTGTGGCCGTGTGCCGAATCCACCACCAGCACATCGACGCCGGCTTCGATCAGGGAGGCGGCACGCTCGAAGTCGTGAACGCCAATCGCCGCCCCGACCTTCAACCGCCCCCGTGAGTCCTTGCACGCATGGGGGAATTTTTGTGTCTTGTCGATGTCCTTGATCGTGATTAATCCCTTCAGACGGAATTCATCGTCTACCAGGAGCAATTTCTCCACCTTATTTCGCGTAAGGAGCTTTTGAGCGATGTCGAGCGTGGTGTTCTCGGGGGCCGTCACGAGGTTCTTGCTGGTCATCACCTCGCTGAGTTTTTGGTCGTTGTCGTCGAGGAACTTCAGGTCGCGGCGGGTGAGAATTCCCTTGAGGTGCTTTTCCAGGCCGACGGTGATGGGCACCCCGCTGACGTGGTGTTCTTCCATGATTTGGCGGGCGTGGCCGACGGTGTCGTCGGGCGTGAGCGTGATCGGGTCGGTGATGATGCCGTTCTCGCTGCGTTTAACCTTGTCCACCTCGCGGGTTTGGGCCTTGATGCTGAGGTTCTTGTGGATAATGCCGATGCCGCCTTCCTGGGCCAAGGCGATGGCAAGTTCGCTCTCGGTGACGGTGTCCATCGGGCTGGACACGATGGGAATGTTGATTCGCACGTTGCGGGTGAGTTGGGTGCGAACGTCGGTGTCGCGGGGCACGAGGTCGCTGTAGCCAGGTTCGAGGAGGACATCATCGAAGGTGATTCCCGTGTAAGCGATGCGGTCGAGCACGGCGTGCCTCCCGGAATTGTGGCGAGCCAGGGCGAGAACCCCGGTTCCCCGATCGGACAGAGTGGATTCGAGATTATAGGAAGTGGGGGCGAATTGAGTCGATGGGAAGTGTGCCGGGGTGGTTCCTGCCTGCCGAACTGAAAAGAATCAGAAAGAGGAAGAGAGAACTGGCGTGACGTAGGATGAAACTTATTGCCAGCGAATCAAGACGCAAAGTATTACTACACATTCACTCGGGGATTAGCTTTCGGTTTGGTAGAGGTTCTCGGGGGATTTACGTCCCCCGCTCGCCAGGTGTTTCGTGTTCTTCAAAAGCAACCACAACTCCATGCGTTACCCGAGCGAGTTGATACCTGGCGAGCGGGGGACGTAAGTCCCCCGAGTGAACATCTGCCTACCAATCGCCTATCCACAACTGCTTGTGCAACCGTATTTCCGCTGAATTCGGGGCACAGCGGATGACTCTTCGCCTTTGTCTTTACTCGCAAACTCACCCCGCCTTGGGCTTAAACACCAACACCATCGGCCCTTGCGTGACGACGACGCCACCCGCGACTTCCTTGGTGACGGCGAATACCTGGGCGTCCTTCACCTTGAG
>Ga0105046_10016117_pt1 | contig 11477 bp, 11 predicted proteins | sample MAT03_FD_78385 | JGI IMG/M metagenome (GOLD analysis project Ga0105046, IMG submission 78385) | Freshwater microbial communities from Lake Fryxell liftoff mats and glacier meltwater in Antarctica - MAT-03 (megahit assembly) | ecosystem: Environmental > Aquatic > Freshwater > Ice > Liftoff...
GCATAGCCGCGGGTGTAGACCAGATGCGCCATCAGCGAGGTTTTGCCCAACCCGGCCTCGCCCTCGATGATGAACGCGCCGCGTGGGTTGTCGTCGATGAAGGTGTCGATGGCCCGCTTCACGTTCTCGCGGCCCACAAACCCCTGCACATCCACATCATCGAAGATGTGCTGCGGTGTGCGATAGAGCTGGGCCAGCTTGGCGTAGCGGCCGGTGAAGTAGTTGTAGTTGATGTCGCGGCCGGCGAAATCACGTTTCACGTCAACATTGCCGTTGATGTGACTTCCGCCGCTGGTATCGATGTAGGTGTCGTCGGCCATGACTGTCTAGTATCGCCGAACTGGGTAATTGCCGCTTCCATCGTCATCCCCGCGCAGGCGGGAATCCAGTGCTCGATCTACTGTTGCGCCGGGGTGACGTCTGGATTCCACCCCGCTGCGGGGACGCCTGCGCGGGAATGACGGCTATGTGTCGTGCGTCACCATTCGGATTCAGCATCTATAGGCCATGATGCCGGCGATGGCACGCCGCACACAGCACCGTGATGTCGTTGTCCGGCTCGAACCCCCACTGGGCCGGATATTCGCGGTGATGCACTTCCAGCCGCTGCCGCGAGTTGCAGATCTGGCAGGCATACTCGGCCCGCCGCAATGCGCGTTGCCGTTTGGAGCGCCATACCAGCGAGCGCAGATAGTCGTCGTAATGGGTCCAGCGCACCCAGCCGGCCAGCAGCCGCTCCAGCCACAGCGGCAACCCAAAATCCTGTTGCCGGCGCTTCATGCGCGGCGGTGGCGTCGAGCGAACGTGGTAGATCACATCCACCTCGCAGCCGTGCTCAGTCGATGCGGCCCATCCATCCCTGTATAGCGATTCATGTTTCGCATCATACGCAAATGCGGCGCGCCGGCGAATGGCTTGCGTGAGCCCAGACCCTGCTGCCCGCTATCCGCCAACAGCCATCCGCCGCCTCCCCAACTCACTCCGTGGCCTTGCCCATGACCTCATAGCCCGTAATTTCCAACACCGGCGTGCCATCCGTGTTCACCCAGGTGCCGCACGGCCCGCCGTCGTCGCTGGCCTCCAACACCACTTCGCTGCCATCCATGCGCAGCAATGGCTTGTAGAACTGGCCAATCTGCTGCGAGTTACCTTCGATGTAGTGGCCGATGAGCGAGCGGCGGAAACGATTCGTTGAGGTGTTGGGAAAGGAGCCGTGCACCAACTGGCCGTTGAAGAACAGCACATCGCCCGCCTTCATCGTCACCGATGCCAGCGGCGTGCCTTCAGGAATCGGCACCATGATGTCGGTGAAGCTGGTGCGGATATCGGCCGGCACCGTGCACAGCGTCGGCCAGGTATGGCTGCCCGGCACCACTTGCAGGCAACCGTTCTCTTCGTCCACATCCTCCAGCGCCATCCACGAGAAAGAGCCCACCTTGAACGCGTTTATGCAGGTGGCACCAAGGTGTTGGCGGGGATGGGGGAGGGGAGTAGTAAGTAGCCAGTCGTCAGTCGTCAGTAAAGAGGCAACTCATCGCTCATCGCTCATCGCTCACTACAAATGCAGCTGTGCCGCCAGCGCGTCGTACTCGAATAGCTCGGCATAGCGGCCCCAGCCGACCAGGGTGTTGAATTGGTGCTGGGCTTCTTCGCGGGGGAAGTGCTCATCCAATATATCCAGGAAGAACTCGGCGCGCATGCTCCCGTTTTTCTTGAGCCGCAACGTCTCGACGATGGAGCGCATCATCGGCACATGCGCCATCACCTGGTCGCGAAAGATTTGTTTGCTGGTTTGAATGTCGGCTTCAGCATAGCGTTTGCCAATGTCGGTGAGGGTGATATCGCCGCGGCTGACGGTGGCGAAACCCAGCAGGCTGGCCGCATCGGTGATGGGGCTGAGATCATCCATCTCAAACTGAAGTTGACTGGCCAGCGCCGGCAAATCTTCACGGCCTCCATGCTCCACAACCAGTTCCAGCAAACCGCTGATTCCGCCGGCCGTGGCTGATGGGAGCGGAATGATCTTGTTGGCCGGCTCCCCCTGGGTCTCGTTCAGCACACCCGTCACGCTGGCATCGGGGTTGGTCAGGATGGTGTAAATGTGATCGACCAGCGCTTTGAACTGGGCAGCGTTGCGGTCGCGGGGGCGTGCCAGATCGATGCCAAACACGCCGCGCACATGGCCGGGGTTGTTGCCGAGGATGATGACGCGGTCGGCCAGCAACACGGCCTCTTCGATGTTGTGGGTCACCAGCACGATGCTGCTGGCCGGGAAGTTGCCCTGCTCCCACAGGTCGGCAATTTCGCCGCGCAGGTTCTCGGCCGTCAACACATCCAGGCCGCTAAAAGGCTCGTCCATGAACAGCACGCGCGGCTGCATGACAAAGGCACGCGCAATGCCGACGCGCTGCTTCATGCCGCCCGAAAGCTCCTTGGGATAGGCACTTTCGAAGCCGTCCAGACCCACGCGGTCGATGGCTTTGAGGGCGCGCTCCTGCCGCTCGGCGGGTGGGACGCCGGTGGCTTCCAGACCCACCTCGACATTTTGCTGAACAGTCAGCCACGGCAACAGCGCATAGCTTTGGAACACCATCGCCACATCGGGGTTCGTGCCATGCACCGGCTTGCCGCTGGAGGTGACCTGGCCGACGGTGGGCGGGATGAGGCCGGCCATGATGCGCAGCAATGTGCTTTTGCCGCTGCCGCTTTTGCCCAGCAGCGACACGATTTCGTTGGCCTGCACCTCCAGGTTAATGTCGTTCAGCACGGTGATAGCGCCCAACCCCAGGTGTTGATGACTTCGCCTAAGTGCACCGTCTGCAACACGAAGTTGGCTAGCACGGCCACCGCCGCAACCACGATGCCGGCCAGTGCAACGGTGAATAGCCGATCGATCCACCGCCATGTGCGGCGTGACACTGTGCGGGTGAATGGTGACCGGGGCGGCTGGGCCACGTGGGCATTGCGTTGTTGGGCCTGCCAGTTTTGCCATCGCAGATTCACCGGCCCGAATATCTTACCGATGCGGCGGGGCCACTGGGCCGCGCAACAGGTTTAGGAACCACGAGGTTGGCGCGTTGACGCTGGCGTTGGCCTCCATCTTGAACTTGTCCGACCAGGCGATGAGCGGCCGCCACACCAATTGATCGGTGATAACGATCATCACGGCCATGGCCACCACCGCCAGCACAATGGCGCGCATATCCTGCTGGCTGATCGCCTCGACCACGTACGAGCCAATGCCGGGCAGGGTGTATTTGTAGTTGAGCACACTGATGGCCTCGCTGGCGCTGACGAAGAACCAGCCGCCGCCAAAGCTCATCACCATATTCCACACCAGGCCGATCATGGAGTAGGGCACGGCCACGCCGACATGCGATACAGCCGCGAGGCTTCGTCAAGCTCTTTAGGGAGCGTGCGCAGCGCATAGTAGAACGAGAAGGTCATGTTCCACACCTGGCCGGTGAAGATGGCGAAGATGGCCGCGGCCTCCAACCCCAGCAAACTGCCTGGAAATAGGGCGATGAACAGGGTGACGGTGACCGACAGGAAGCCCAGCACCGGCACCGATTGCAACACATCCAGCGTCGGCAAGATAATCCGCTCGGCAAAGCGATAGCGGGCGGCCAGGCCGCCGACCACAAATGTAAACAGCAGCGAGAACCCCATGCCGATGAACATGCGCAACGTGGAACGAGCCAGGTAATACGGCAGGTTGATCGGATCGAGACTGATGGTCGGCAGCACATCCGGTGGCTGGAATACTTCCAACGTGCCGCGAGCGACGGCCAGCACCAGCACGATCAGGCTGATGACGCCGAGCAATAGCGCCAGGTCGATCAGGCTAAACGGCCGTTGATGGAGCGTGTCGCGCGGCGCATACGTGCGTGGGTTGGGTTGGGTATCGCGAGGTGTGTTCATGCGTTGGCCTCATGTCAATAGGTGTCTCAATAAATGCCTTGGGTGTGCGGCGCGCATGATACGCCTTGTGGTGTCAGGATTTCGTTAATAGATGTTTGCCGCGATTCGGTTTGAGTCAGGATCGTGCACGTGCCACGTTTGGCGTGCACGTGCACGATCCTGACTCTGACTCAACTGCTGATTAATGTGCTACCCCAACTGTCGGCCCCGACGGGTGCGAATGGACGAGGGCGGCATGCCGAACTTTTTGGCAAAGTAGCGTGAGAAGTAATGCGGATCGCTGAAGCCGGTGGCATTGGCTACTTCGCCGACGTTGAGGTGGCCGTCGATGAGGAGCCGTTGCGCTTGTAGCAGCCGTTGGTGGAGGACATATTCCTTGACGCTGTAGCCGGTGCGTTGCTTGAACAGCCGGCCAAAATAGCGCTCGCTCAGCCGGCTCTCTCTGGCAAAAGATTCGATGGCTGGTGGATGTTTGAGGTTCGCCAGAATATCGGACTGGGCTTTGTCGATGGCCTGGCGGTAGATGATGGGGAGCGAGCTGATGCCTGGCGATTGGGCCATCGCATCGTGCCACAGCTCGAACAGCACCAGCAGCAACCCTCGCTTTTCCATGGCTTTGCCGAGGGGGTCGGCCAGAAAACTCAGCACCAGTTGCTCGCAGGTCTGGCCGATGTTACTGGCCACCCGTGGTGAGATTTTGGGTGCTGGCGAAGGGTGTAGCGGGTTGATGGGTGCCTCGTGCGAAAAAGGCGCGGTCTCGATGCGCACGCCATCCGGGGTGATGGGATCGACTCGAGCCAGGTCCTCCTGCCGAAATACGAAGTGCAATCCAATGAGTTTGAGGGGGGCCTCGGTGGACGAGGTGATCTGGTGCAGCTCATTGGGACCGTAGAACAACAGGTCGCCGGCCACAATGTCGTAGAAGTGGCCGGCGATGGTGGCGTGACCGACGCCGGCCTGCACCAGCAGGATTTGAAAATCTTGAATGTAGCGGGGTCCGAAGCTGCTGCCCGGCTCGGCATCATAGAAGTTGGCGAATCGCAAGACGGGTGTAAGCGTGTGCCAGCCGTTCCAGCTGCCATGTTCGCCATCGGGCCAAGTGTATTCAGCCATGAATAGATTATGGGTTAACGACCTACCAGACCCGCAGTGGTGATGCCTTGAATGATCTGGCGGTGGAAGATCATGTAGAACACTAACGCAGCAGCCTCCTCGTGGCCCATCACTAAGTGGGTCGGCAAAAGTTCTTTACGCGATGTGCCTATGGGGCGCAGCATGCGGGCGGCTGCCGCCACGCCCCTACGAAGCCAGATTGCACACTTCTGCTGTTACGGCAACGACTCGGCTAACCGTCAGTTTCTTTTGCCGACTTACTTAGCTCTGTGCAAAAGTGTCCATCATGAGATAGGGATCGCTCATGGGATACAGGATGGGGCAGGTGCAGCCCCGGTCGATATATTGCTGCACTTTGGCGCGGGCTTCCTCTGGCGTGCCGGTGGCGCTGATCTTGAGCACGAATTCATCCGGCACAAACTCCATCGCCTGCAACACCTGCTCTTTGGTGGCCGGCCAGCCCAAGATCGTCTGCACTTTTTTGACGATGGACTCGTCGACGCCGCTGGCTTTGGCGATGTGAGGCTGTTGGGCCAGATATTGAGTCAGTAGCATTTTGGCCTTGAAAATAGCCTTGCTGCGGTCATTATCGACACTGCACACGATCAGTTGCGGCCGGTCAATATCAGCCAGCGTGCGGCCCGATTTCTTCGCCCCTTTCTCCAGGAGCTCCAGCGCTTTGTCGTTGTATTCAGGTGGCACGCAGTAATTCAGCACACAGCCGTCGGAGATTTCGCCGGTCAACTCCATCATCTGGTCGCCGGTGGCCCCGATCATCAACGGCACATGGCGTGGTTCGCGACGGCCGTGCACGATATCCAGCTCAATGCCCTTGACCTTGTGGAACTCGCCCTCAAACGTCACGTTCTCCATGTTGAGCAAGCGGCGCAGCACCTCAATCGTCTCGCGCATGGCGGTCAGGGGCTTGCGGCGTTCGACCCCGACGTTTTTGGCCAGCGGATCCCACCACGCGCCGATGCCGCAAATAATCCGCCCCGGCGCAAGGTCATCCAGCGTGAGCAACGTGGCCGCCAGAAGTCCTATATTGCGGGTCCAGTTATTGATGACGCCGCTCCCGACCTTGATCTTTTCGGTCACCGCCGCGTAGGCCGCCATCGGCACAATCGCATCGCGCACCAGCCGACTCTCGGCCTGCCATACCGCCTCAAAGCCTTTGGCCTCGGCATATTGCACATATTTCAGGCCGTCACGAAGGTCATGCGAATCTTGCAGATACAGGGCTACGCGTTGGTTGCTCATGGGTCGATTTTAGCGGCGAGCCGGACAATATGCGAGAGCGATGCGGACTATCTGGGTAGGAAGCGTCGGATGCGGGCCAGCACCGGCCGGAGTGGACCTGCCTGTTCAAGCCGGCGTCGCTGTTGATCTGACAGGTGTCTCCACATTGGGGCCATGTGTTCAAATGCACGATGACCCGCAATGTGGGCGTGATGCCGCCAGGTGGTGCCGTTGGGGTGATCTGGCCGCTGTTGCCACTCCTGAATCATTCGCCCGTAGAGATCGATCAATTCACTCGTGCGGGTTTCGAGGCTGGCTGTGGCCCGGATGGTGTCGCGCACCGCAGCAGCATCCTCGGCATCATATCGTCGAATCTGGGCCAGCACATGCTCGGCCTGCAAGGGCTGGGTCAGCGCCTGGAAACCAAAGTTGAGCGGCAGCAGTGATGCCATATTGTGCGAGGTGACCAGCGGTCCCACACCGCCAAAATCGCACAAAACGACGGCCGCCCCCACCGCCATCGCTTCCATGGCGGCCTTGGCCTTGGCAAACACGAGGTCGTACTGTCCCAGAACATTTTCAGGATCGGCAATGGAGCGTCCCATCTCAGCGCCTGCAACATCCAGCGGAATACCGGCCTGCTGGCAGGCTGCTGTCACGGCGGGCAGATGGGTGTCGTTGTTGGCATAGTTGCTGAAAACCAGTGCGCGCCGGGGTTTTGCGGGCAATGGCGGACGCGGCCGGAAGCGGCGCACATCGACCCAGTTTAAAGATAGATGCGCGTGTGCTGGCGGCACGCCCTCGATCAGAAGCCGGCGAAGGCATAGATCGCTGACCGCCAGATATTCGAGAATCTGCACATGGAAGGGTGGTGCATCTTTCCAGTAGGAGTGATTGTGGCAGACATACAGCGCTGGCACGGATGAAAAGTGAACCACGGCCTCCAACGTGGGGCAGTAGCCGTGGCCGTGGATGAGCTGAGGCTGGAATCCACTTTTGCGCAAGTCGCGAAGATGTTCCACGACAGGGATGTGGGCGGCTTTCAGCTCGGCCGCAATCGGGCCGCGCGACCAGCTATAGACAGCAGGGGTATGCCCCAGACGTTGCAGCTCCAGTGCAAGATCGCGCACGTATAGCTCGGTGCCGGTGCGAGTGTTAAGCTGGATGTTGGTGATGAGTATGTTCATATTCGCATCGGCGGTCACTTGCGTGGCGGCAACCCCATCATTACACGCGCTTCGGCGGGGGTGGCTGGCTCACGGCCCATCTCGCGGCCGATGCGGACGATACGTTCCACCAGCTGCACGTTGTCGGTCAGCTGGGTCTGTGCACGATCAAAGTAGATGTTGTCCTCCAGCCCAACGCGGACATGCCCGCCAGCCGCCATGCTCATCACATTGGCATCGAGCTGGTAGCGACCCAAGCCACCGACAGACCAGATCGCACCTGCCGGCAACAGGCTGACCATGTGTCCCAGACCCAGTAGATCCAGGGGCGCGGAACCCAGTGATCCCAGAATCAGGTTGAAATAGTGCGGCGGGCGCAGGACCTGTTTTTTGATTAGATACTGGGCGAAGTGGATGAAGCCGGCCTCAAAGACTTCAAGCTCGGGCACGGCATCAGCAGCTTGAATCCGCTCGGCCAGTTCGCGGATGGTGTCGGGGGAGTTGACGCTGGGGCCGCTGATGAAATTCATGGAGCCGAGGGTGAGGCTGGCCATATCGGGTTGCGCGGCCAGACCGGCAATGCGTTTCTCGATGCGGCTTTCGTGCCGGCCGCTGAGCGACACACACACGATCACATCGCCACACGCCTCTCGCACGCGCTGGACCAACTGTTCATACACACGTGCATCAAAGCTTGGCGATTCATCGGCATTGCGCGCGTGCACGTGCACGATGGCAGCACCGGCATCGACAACCTGTCTGGCACACTGAACCATCTCATCGAGCGTGACCGGCAAATGCCGGGTGTCTTTTTTATAGAGCACGCAGCCGGTAATGGCCGCATTGATGATGAGCGCATTGCTGCGGGCCGGTGCCTGGGCGAGGTCAGATGATCTCGTCATCTTTGACCCGCCCTACAATGCGCGCCGGGTTGCCCATGACGATGGCGAAATCCGGCACATCTCGGGTGACGACAGAGCCCGCGCCCACAAATGCGTTCCGGCCAACCGTGACGCCGGGCAACAACAGGCTGCCGCCACCCACACGGGCGGCGCGCAAGATGCGAGGTGGCGCTTTTTCCCAGGTGAGGTTGGGGCGGCGATGGACGATGCGTTTGTCGTTCATCGTGGTCACCCGTGGGCCACAAAACACATCATCCTCGATGATGACGCCGCGGGTGATATAGCACGCGCTTTGCAACGAGACGTGATTGCCGATGCTGACTTCGCCCTCAATATCGACATAGGAGCCGATGGTGCATTGGGTGCCGATGCGCGTGTCGCTGCGGATGAAGACGAAATTGCCAATGCGGGTGCCCTGGCCGATGTTGACGTCATCAAAGATGACGCAGTGCTGTCCTTGCTTGATTTCCATGATTTTTCGCTCCTGATTTTCAAAACAAAGGCACAGCCTGCTTCGCACCCCGTAAACAGGCTGTGTCCTCCAGGTGTCAATTTTGGCCCTTTATTTCAAAGTGTCATAGCCGAGCGTTTTTAGCACATCGCCGGCAATGGCTTCGAACTGCTGTTGCTCTGCCAGCGGCATTTCACGTTTCCAGTTATAGATCCGCGAGGCGTCGGGCGGTGTTTGGGTGAGGCGTTGTTGTTGGATGCGCTGCGCCTGCGTCACCAGTGCGGTGCCGTCCGGCCGCCAACGCGTTTGGTGTTCCGCCAATCTTTCCGGCACCTTCTGGTAATACGTCTCCATTGCCGGACTGTATGACAGATGGATAAAGTCACAAATCTGGCGCAACACGGCGCTTGAATCAGAGATCAAATCCTCATAGCGCACCTCCAGGTACGAGCGGCAGTGTGCGCCTTGTCGACGGGTGGTCAGCACGTTGTGTCGCCAATGCCGGGCCAGCGAGCCGATGTCTGTGCCAGGCGCAAACCACAGATGCCGCAATGACAATGCCGCATCGCGGCCGTCGCGAATCAGGTGGATGAAGTGTGCCTCAGGAAGTAATGGCGCGATGTGCTTTAGATACCGGCCATATTCAGGTGTCTTATCGCCCCATCTGGATTTGCCAAATCGGCTCGCATACGTTTGGTAGAAGCATCGCAGTCCCTGAGATACAGAGAACGGTTTGATTTGCAGCAGCTCTCTCCAATATGCCTGTTGGTCCAGTCCGAAGTCGGCCCAGTTGGGTGCATCGAATGGAAAGTGGGTGACGGTATGAAAGAATGCCTTGCGAAGCGCATCGCCCCGCACAATGAATCGGGAGGCCGGCACAATGAAGCCGGTTTCGGGTGGAATGGCGAGATCGGGATGCGCATCCAGCATGAAGCGCAGCAGGGTGGTGCCGGAGCGGGGTGACCCAACGATGAACGGCGCCGGCGCATTCGATTGGGCCAGTGGTTCAGGTTTGCCTCGCAGCAGCTGTGCGCCACGGTGCCGGATTTCGTTGACGGTGTCAGTCAATATCATTCGCATGATTCACCTGTGAGATGAATTCGCCCTGCCGCTGTGGGCCACCCAGGACGGATGGGGCCAACCCCAAACGTCGCCGCACAAAGAGATAGAGCACGGCGTTCCAGACGATGATAGACGCGGTGGTTGCAACGGCTGCGCCTTCAATACCCCAGATGGGGATGAGGACGAGATTGCCTGCGATGCTGGCAAGCACACTGGCAGCCAGACCCATCACCACATCGCGCTCGTAGCCCGACAACATCAATAGCAGCGAGACCGAGCCCATGGCAACGCTGAGCCATTGGCCGATGCTGAGGATGATGAGCGTGAGATGGCCCTGCACAAAAGAAGGCCCAAAGACGCTCAAAAACCAGTGGCCGGCGAATATCATGCCCAGACACAGCGGCGTGGTGGCCAGCAGAATCAGCCGTGCGCTGCGGGTGACCAGATGTTGTAGACGGACCAGCTCGCCGTTGACGAACAAGCCGGTGAAGCGTGGGGCCAGGACCAGATTGGCAGATGGCAAGACCAACCCAACCAGCAGTGCGCCTTTGCTGGCGGTCGCATAGATGCTGACTTGAGTCGCATCAGTGAGCCATCCCAGCATCAAAATGTCGAGTTGAGAGTAGAGCATGGTGAGCACGCCCGCCGCCACTAGATGGAGCGCACTACGCAGCCAGATGCGGGAGAGATAGCGTGGAACCGCTGGCGTGATGCTGCGGGTCAGGATGCGGTAGATGAACATGCCGGCGATGAACACGGCACAAACCTGGGCCACACCGCGCATCCACACCGCCATCTCGGCATTCAACTGGGTTGAGGTTGCCCAATAGGGTGCGCTGCCGATCAGTGCGATGGCCATGACTTGCCAGACGATGTCCAGAATCTGACTGGCGACGGGGTATTGCAAGCCTTGCAACATGGACTGCGCCAGCCGGACGATTACGAGCGTGGGGGTGACCGCGATCACGGCGATGAGCGAGGTCTGCCACAGCGGCGATAACGAGGGTGTCATTGCCAGCCAGAAGATGAGCGCGATCGTGATAACAACGGTCAGGAGAATGACGGTGATAAGGCCGGCCCAGCGTGCAAAGCCGCGCAGATGGGCCCAATCCGCTTGAGCCGCATAGGTGGCCAGATTGCGCACCAGCAAGCGATCGAGCCCGAATAATCCTAAGACGCCGATGACGTTGGCCACTGACATGCCATAGGCAAACTGTCCGTACGAGGCCGGACCCAGAGCACGCGCCAGCACGACATTGAGCGCCAACGCCAGGATCAGCGCAGCCACACGCAGGCCCATCACCCAGATTGTTTTGTGGATGAAAGGGTGTAGCCGTTGTTTTTTGGCGGCTTGCTCGGTCTGATCGAGATTCGGCTGGGATGGGTTGATGATCTGATCCATTGTGGCACATCTGAATTGACATAGCAGACGTTAGCAGGAACAATGCTTCGCCCCTGTTCATGCCTGCCCTCACCGCCCTCACTCACAACCCCTGTGTCCGTGAGCTTGCTGCCCGGCTTGAAGCCCGCTCCAAACATCCCATGGTCATCCTCTATGCCGCCATGCGCAAACTCCTGCGTCTCGCCTTCGGTGTTCTCAAATCCAATCGTCCCTTTGATCCC